>Ga0114939_10000570_pt1 | contig 30777 bp, 29 predicted proteins | sample AshMeaCrysSpring_FD_87196 | JGI IMG/M metagenome (GOLD analysis project Ga0114939, IMG submission 87196) | Groundwater microbial communities from Big Spring, Nevada to study Microbial Dark Matter (Phase II) - Ash Meadows Crystal Spring | ecosystem: Environmental > Aquatic > Deep subsurface >...
CGCCTTCGGGCCGATGCTGGCCGACGGTCCTGTGGGCATCGAGGCCGGCACAATCGTGGCCGTGCCGGACGCCGACGGCGTGCGCGTTGGCAGCGGCGCGGACGCTGCAACGACGCGCGTGGTGGATTCCGACTGGGCGCCGCGCGAGGCCTATCACGAGGCGATCAAGCTCCTGATGCGCGCGCGCGCCGAGCTCGTGTGGCTTCACGCCGGCGTGGCCGCGTGGCAGGACCAGGCTTGCCTGTTCGTCGGTCCTTCCGGGCAAGGCAAGAGCACGCTCGTGGCCGCGTTGCTCGATCGCGGCTGGAGCTACTTCTCCGACGAGATCGGCGCGATCGACGCGGCTGCAGGGTGCGTGCACCCCTTCCCGCTCGCGCCGCGTCGGCGCGTTCACGAGGGAGCCCTGCTCGCGCAGGACGACCTCGCCGCCATCCGGCGCCTGCCGAAGGTCGACGTCGACTTCGCACCGGAGGCCATCGGGCGCGAGCCGCGGCCGGTCGCGGGCATCTACTTCCTGGACTTCGACCCGGGATCCGATGGCGTCCGTGAGCGCACGGCGACTCCGGCGGAGTCGGTGCTCGCCATGCTCGGCAACTCGCTCGCGCTCGAGCCCGACCGCAAGCGTGAGATCGCTTCGCTCGCGCAACTCGCGGGGCGCGTGCCATGCCGCCGCCTCGCCTACCCCGGTGCCGACATCGCCGCCGCGTGGGTGCACGAGGCAGCGGTCGCGACGTCGCAGACGCGCTGATCGGCCAGGCGCCGGGCTGTACACCACCGGTGCACGCCGCGCGACGCTCGTCGCGTCGCCGGACTTTACGCGGGCCGCGACCGCGCGCCTATCGATGCATGAATTACCTGCACTTGGCCGCGTGGCACGGTTCGCGCTTGATAGGGATCGGAGAGACGGGCACGTGGTGCGTGTTCGCTTCTCCCCTGTGTGCGACAAACTGCAAGGCAACCATGAACGGACCAGACGATCTCTCGACGAAGGCCGAGCGCGATGCATCGAGCCGCAGCGCGCAAACGAATGTGGAGCGCGTATCGAAGACGAAGCGGACCTTGCTGAAGGCCGGATGGGTCGTGCCGGTGATCGGAGCGATCAGCCTGCCGGCGTCGGGTTATGTGAACTCCAGCAACCCGTACGCGGATTAGCCGCACGCGATCCGTGGCACTTGCTGCGCGTCGCCCTGGCGCCCCTCGCCCTGCTTCGCGCTAGCTGCTCGGCTTGTCGCTCGAGCGCACGCCCAGCGCAATGCCCAGGTACTTGATCGCAAGCCGCGCCGGCCGGATCACGCGGTAGGCCGCGAACATCGGCTTGGGTAAACGCACCAGCCGGAACTCCGGTTCGTTCGGCACCAAGACGTCCTGCAACAGCGCGACCATCCTCCGATCGCGATCGCGAAAGCGTTCGCGAATCGCCGCGTTCCACGCGACCGGATCACGCAGACCGGGTCGGCTGTCCGGCCCCGGATCGTCGCCGAAGATGCGCTCCTCGACGTGCCGGACGAGCGCATCGCGATCGGGCAGGCCGCGAACCAGTCCTTGCGCCACGTCGGGAAGCCGTGCCCCGAGCAGGCGCTCCGTCACGGCGAGGCCCAGCGCGACCACGCGCAGCGCGCCCTCGCGCCGGGCAATCCGTTCGATTGCGCCCCAGTCGAGCGCCGGGTGCCTGGCCACCAGCTCCGAGATGTCGCACACCTTGATCAGCGGCGAGCGCTCGATCTCGCCCGCGTCCTTGGCGAGCTGCACGCAGAGGACGACGAGCATGCGCGCCGGATCGAGCGTCCGCACCGCGTGGCCCGCGACCTCAACCGCGGCCGCGTTCCGGAACGCCTCGTCGAACCGCAGCGAGAACGGCAGCGTGCGGCGGTGGGTCAGGTACTGGTGCACGTCGAGCACCGCACCGTTCTCCCGGTGCCGGAAGCTCCTCTCCCACGCGTAGTCCGCGAGCGGCGACCAGCCGTGGCGGGCGAGCGCGTCGGGAATCCTGAAGCGGTAGTCCCAGGGGTGCACCCAGACGTCCAGGTCGCCGTAGAGGCGCAAGCCCAGGTCTCCGTAGGCCATCGCGGACAGGACGGGTCCCTTGTACGGGATCGCGGGAATCCCCTCCGCTTCCAGGGTGTCGAGCGTCGCGAGCAGCGCCCCCGCGAGGTGGACACTTCGCACTGCGATGCCGCGCGCCTGCTCACGCAGTTGCTCGACCACGTCGGGCGGACACTCGGGAGCGAGCGGACCGCAGAGCGTGTTCGCCACCAGCGCCGTCACCTGTTGCGAACGGGCCGACGCGAGCAGCCGCTCCCAGTCGGGGCCTTCGCGAAGCAGCGTGGCAATGCGCTCCCGCGTCGGCGCGTCGATGCGCGTGCGCGCGCAGCACAACAATAGCTCGCGCGCGGTGCCGGGGTCGCGCAACGGGCCGTCCCGTCAGCGCCCGCCGCCCGGGGCGCGCGCTTCGATCAGGTGCAGGAGACTCGGGACCCTCGGCGGCGCGGCGAGCCATCCGAGCGCCACGCCGAGCCCGTTCGCGGCCATGTCGGCGACCGCGAAGAGGCGATGACCCAGCGCGCCTTGCAGGCACTCGAGTGCGACACCCAGGCCCACCAGCGCAACGGCGAGATGCAAGCGGCCGCGCGATGCCTGTACAAGGTGCGCGAACCAGAACATCAACACGGCGTAGGCAAGCACGTGCTCGTACTTGTCGAGCCCCGGAGGCGGCGGCTCGACGGGCTCGGGCCGAAGCGACAGGTAGACGACCAGCGCGACCATCAGCAGGCCGGCACTCGCCCACGCGCGGCACAGTCGCGACGACGGGTTCGCCATGGGTTGCGTGCGCATCGCAGTGAGGTCGCGGACGGCCACCGAGGGTGCGGACCCGACGAAGTGTAGTACGAAGCGCGCGCGAGGCCCCTCGCCGCCGGTCCCGTCGTCGTGGCCGTCCTGCCGGGGCCTTGCGTGCGGTTGCGCGCAATCGACCGCTCGCGATGCGATGGCAAACCCGCGCAAGCGTATAATCATGTCCGGGGCGGCGATGGGGCGGTCGGGCCCTGTGTTTGCGGATCCGCGCCCACGCCGGCAGCACGGAAAGGCAGCGTTATGACACCGCGAACGCGACGGGAGACCACCTAAGGCCCGAGGGTCCGAGTCCGCACGCCGGTTGCAGCGAAGAAATGCGGCTCGAGCCGCATTTTTTTCGTCCCGCGCCCGGACCGGATCCGGGTTGCGAGGCGCCTCCCCCAAGGAACCACCGCCATGCCCGACATCCGACTTCCCGACGGCGCCGTCCGCAGCTTCGAGGCCCCCGTCTCCGTCGCCCAGGTCGCCGCGTCGATCGGCCCCGGCCTCGCCAAGGCCGCGCTCGCCGGCAAGGTCGACGGCAGGCTCGTCGACACCTCGCACGTCATCGAAGGCAATGCCGACGTCGCGATCGTCACCGACCGCGACCCCGAGGGCCTCGAGATTTTGCGCCACTCGACCGCGCACCTGCTCGCCTACGCGGTAAAGGAGCTCTTCCCCGACGCGCAGGTGACGATCGGCCCGGTGATCGAGGACGGCTTCTATTACGACTTCAGCTACAAGCGGCCCTTCACGCCCGAGGATCTCGCCGCGATCGAAAAGCGCATGGGGGAGCTCGCGAAGAAGGACGAGCCGGTGGTGCGCGAGCTCGTGCCCCGCGACGAGGCGGTGAAGTACTTCGAGGGCCTCGGCGAGCACTACAAGGCGGAGATCATCGCGTCGATCCCCAGCGACGAGCCGATCTCGCTCTACCGCGAGGGCGCCTTCACCGACCTCTGCCGCGGCCCCCACGTGCCCTCGACCGGCAAGCTCAAGGTGTTCAAGCTCACCAAGCTCGCGGGCGCGTACTGGCGCGGCGATTCGAAGAACGAGATGCTGCAGCGGGTCTACGGCACCGCCTGGGCGAAGAAGGAGGACCTCGACGCCTACCTGCACCGCATCGAGGAGGCGGAAAAGCGTGATCACCGCCGGCTCGGGCGCGCGCTCGACCTCTTCCACCAGCAGGACGAGGCGCCGGGGATGGTGTTCTGGCACCCGAAGGGCTGGTCGATCTGGCAGCAGGTCGAGCAGTACATGCGTCGGGTCTACCAGGACAACGGCTACCAGGAGGTGCGTGGGCCGCAGATCCTCGACCGCGCGCTCTGGGAGCGCTCCGGGCACTGGCAGAACTACAAGGACAACATGTTCACGACGGAGTCGGAGAAGCGCGACTTCGCGATCAAGCCGATGAACTGCCCGGGGCACATCCTGATCTTCAACTCGGACCTGCGCAGCTACCGCGACCTGCCGCTGCGCTACGGCGAGTTCGGCGCGTGCCACCGCAACGAGCCCTCCGGCGCGCTGCACGGGATCATGCGCGTGCGCGCGTTCACGCAGGACGACGGCCACATCTTCTGCGAGCCTTCGCAGATCCAGCCGGAGTGCGTCGACTTCCACAAACTGGCGCTCAAGGTCTACGCCGACTTCGGCTTCACCGACATCGCGGTCAAGCTCGCGCTGCGCCCCACGCCGCGCATCGGCAGCGACGGGCAGTGGGATGCGGCCGAGGAGGCGCTGCGCGACGCGCTTCGCGCCTGCGGCGCCGAGTGGCAGGAGCTGCCCGGCGAAGGCGCGTTCTACGGCCCGAAGATCGAGTACCACCTCAAGGACTCGATCGGCCGTCCCTGGCAGGTGGGCACCATGCAGGTCGACTTCCAGATGCCGGGGCGGCTCGGAGCGGAGTACGTCGCCGAGGACAACACCCGCAAGGTGCCCGTGATGCTTCACCGGGCGATCGTCGGGTCGCTCGAGCGCTTCATCGGCATCCTGATCGAGCACCACGCGGGCGCAATGCCTCTTTGGCTCGCCCCGGTGCAGGCGGTGGTCCTCACCATCACCGACCGGGCCGCGTCCTGGGCCGAGGCGGTGACGGGCACCCTGAAGGCGGCCGGGGTCCGGGCGGTGGCGGATTTGCGGAACGAGAAAATTACCTATAAAATTCGCGAACATAGCCTGCAAAAGCTGCCTTACCAGCTGATCATCGGCGACAAGGAAGCGCAGGCGAAATCGGTGGCCGTGCGCACCCGCGGCGGCGAGGACCTGGGCTCGATGCCCGTGGAAGCCTTGCTGGCGCGCCTCCGCGAGGAGGTCGCGGCGCGCCGCTAGCCATTGATTCCGAAAGGAATCGAGGCTTGGCGCGCCCGTCGGGGCATGGCCGTTTTTTGTCGTTTACAGGAGATCTTCACATAGCTCTCGACAAGCAGCATCAGCGGCTCAACGGCGAGATCAACGCGCCCGAGATCCGCCTCGTCGGTGTGGAAGGCGAGCAGCTCGGCATCGTCTCGCTCGCCGAAGCCATGGCCAAGGCCGAAGCAGCCGAACTCGACCTGGTCGAGATCGCGCCGATGGCCGAGCCCCCCGTCTGCCGGATCATGGATTACGGCAAGTTCAAGTACCGGGAGGCGAAGAAGCAGCACGAGGCCAAGCTCAAGCTGAAGCAGATCCAGGTCAAGGAAGTGAAGTTCCGGCCCGGCACCGACGAAGGCGACTACCAGATCAAGATCCGCAACATCACGCGGTTCCTGGGCGAAGGCGACAAGGCCAAGATCACGCTGCGCTTCCGCGGGCGCGAGATGGCGCACCAGGAGTTCGGGGTGCGCCTGCTCGAGAGGATCCGCAACGACCTCGAGCCGATCAGCGTCGTCGAGTCGTTCCCGAGGCTCGAGGGACGGCAGATGGTGATGCTGCTCGCCCCCAAGAAGACGCAGGTGCAGCCGCAGCAGAAGCATTCACCCAACAAGCCCGAGGCCGGTATGCCGTCGAAGGACGGCGCTGAAGCCTCTCCCCCGCAGGCGAAGGCGCCCGCGAAGGAGAGCACCACCGTGGGCGGCAAATAAGGAAGGGCATCATGCCGAAGATGAAGACCAAGTCGGGCGCGAAGAAGCGCCTGCGCGTGCGGGGGAGCGGCAGCGTGAAGCGCGGCCAGGCCTTCAAGCGCCACATCCTCACCAAGAAGTCGACCAAGAGCAAGCGCCAGCTGCGCGGCGCGACCGGCGTCCATGCGACCAACATGGACTCGGTGCGCGCGATGCTGCCCTACGCGTAAGGGAGAGACGACATGCCCCGAGTCAAACGTGGCGTGACCGCCCGCGCGCGGCACAAGAAGGTCCTCGAGCAGGCCAAGGGATTCCGCGGCCGTCGCGGCAACGTCTACCGCATCGCCAAGGAAGCGGTGATGAAGGCCGGCCAGTACGCGTACCGCGACCGCCGGCAGAAGAAGCGCGAGTTCCGCGCGCTTTGGATCGCCCGCATCAACGCCGCCGCACGCGAGCTGGGCCTGACCTACAGCGCGTTCATCAACGGTCTCCAGAAGGCCTCGATCGACATCGACCGCAAGGTGCTCGCCGACCTCGCGGTGCACGACAAGGCGGCCTTCGCGAAGATCGCGGAGCGGGCCAGGGCATCGCTCGCCTGACCCGGCCTCCGCAGAGGAGGGAGGCGGTCGACGCCTCCCTTTTTTTTCGCCGCGGCGTCCCGGGCGCCGCGACGACGCCAGGATCCGGAACACCCCGGGAACACGCCGCGCAATCGACGCCATGAACCCCTCCACCGACGCGCCCGGCGCAACCCCCGAGGCGCTCGTCCGCATCGTCGGCGAAGCGCAGGCCGCGTTCGACGCCAGCCAGGACGCGGCGGCGCTCGAGAATGCGAAGGCGCGCTACCTCGGCCGCGCGGGCGTGCTGACCGAGGCCCTCAAGTCGCTCGGCCGGCTCGCCGCCGCCGAGCGGCCCGCCGCCGGGGCGCGCGTCAACGAGGCCAAGGCCGCGATCGAGGCCGCGCTCGCCCGCCGGCGCGACGCGCTCGCCGACGAGCGCCTCGCCCGCTCGCTCGCCGCCGAGGCGGTCGACGTCTCCCTTCCCGGCCGGGGCGTGGGTACGGGCGGCCTGCACCCGATCACGCGCGTGATGGAGCGCGTCGAGTCGCTGTTCCGCACGCTCGGCTTCGCGGTCGCCGACGGCCCGGAGATCGAAGACGACTTCCACAACTTCACCGCGCTCAACACCCCGGAGAACCACCCTGCTCGCTCGATGCAGGACACGTTCTACGTCGAGGGAGGCCTCGTGCTGCGCACGCACACCTCGCCGGTGCAGATCCGCTACATGGAGAGCCACCCGCCGCCGGTGAAGATCATCGCGCCGGGCCGCGTCTACCGCGTGGACAGCGACGCGACGCACTCGCCGATGTTCCACCAGGTCGAGGGCCTGTGGATCGACGAGCACGTTTCGTTCGCGGACCTGAAGGGCGTGATCACCGAGTTCCTGCGTCGCTTCTTCGAGCGCGACGACGTCAACGTCCGCTTCCGGCCGTCGTTCTTCCCGTTCGTCGAGCCCGGCGCGGAGATCGACATGGCGTTCGGCGACGGCGGCTGGCTCGAGCTCGCCGGCGCGGGCCAGGTGCACCCGAACGTGCTGAAGGCCGTGGGCATCGACCCCGAGCGCTGGCAGGGCTTCGCCTTCGGCATGGGCTACGACCGCCTCGCGATGCTGCGCTACGGCGTCAACGACCTGCGCCTGTTCTTCGAGAACGACCTGCGCTGGCTCCGGCAGTTCAGATGACAACGCCGGTGCCGGGCGGGCACGATCGCCCGGCGCGGCCCCACGGTCCGCACCCATGAGATTCTCCGAACACTGGCTGCGCACGATGGCGGATCCGTCGCTGGACACCGCCGCGCTCTGCGACACGCTGACGATGGCGGGCCTCGAGGTCGAGGAGTGCTCGCCCGCCGCCCCGCCGTTCACGGGCGTCATCGTGGGACGCATCGACGCGGTCGCGCCGCACCCCAACGCGGACCGGCTGCGCGTGTGCGAAGTCGACGTGGGCGAACCCGCGAAGCTCACGATCGTCTGCGGCGCGCCGAACGCCGCGGCCGGCATGACCGTCCCGTGCGCGCGCGTGGGCGCGGCGCTGCCCGGCGGCGTCGCGATCCGGCGGGCCGCGGTGCGCGGCGTCGAGTCGGCCGGCATGCTCTGCTCGGCGAAGGAGCTCGGCCTCTCCGACGACGCCTCGGGCCTCCTCGCGCTGCCCCCCGGCCTCGCGCCCGGCACCGAGCTGCGCCAGGCGCTCGACCTCGACGACAACCTGATCACGCTGAAGCTCACGCCCAACCGCGCCGACTGCCTCTCGATCCTCGGCGTCGCGCGCGAGGCCGCGGCGATGTCCGGCGCCCCGCTGCGTCCGCCGCTGACGCCGCCCGTACCTGCAACGTCGAGCGCCGTGCACCGCGTGCGCGTCGAGGACACGACGGCGTGCCCGCGCTTCGCGAGCCGGGTGATCGAGGGCGTCGACCCGTCCGCGCCGACGCCGGAGTGGATGAAGACGCGTCTCGAGCGCAGCGGCATCCGGGCGATTTCGGCGATCGTCGACGTCACCAACTACGTGATGCTCGAGCTCGGGCAGCCGCTGCACGCCTACGACCGGGCGCTGCTCGAAGGCGACGTCGTCGTGCGCTTCGCGAAGCCGCGCGAGCAGCTGCTGCTGCTGAACGGCGAGACGCTCGACCTCGAGCCCGACCTCCTGATGGTCTGCGACGAGCGCAAGCCCCTCGGCCTCGCGGGCATCATGGGCGGAGAATACTCGGGCATCGCCGCGACCACGCGCGACGTGTTCCTCGAAGGGGCGTTCTGGATTCCCGCGGTGATCCAGGGCAAGATGCGGCGGCTCGGATTCGCGAGCGACGCCGGACATCGCTTCGAGCGGGGCGTGGACTTCGAGTTGCCGCCGGTCGCGGTCGAGCGGGCCACCGAGCTGATCGTCTCGATCTGCGGCGGTCGTGCCGGCCCGCTGCAGGACCAGAAGGGGCCCCTGCCCCGACGCGACCCGGTGCGGGTGCGCGCGAGCCGCGTCGAGCGCCTGCTCGGGATCGCGCTGTCGACCGAGGCGATCGCCGCAATCTTCACGCGGCTCGGATTCGCCTTCGCCCGCGACGGCGACGCGTTCGTCGTCACGCCGCCGTCGTACCGCTTCGACCTCGCGCTTGAGGAGGATTTCGCCGAGGAGATCGCGCGCACGCACGGCTACGACAACATTCCCGCCGCCCCGGCACGGCACGCGTCGACGATGCTCCCGCTGCCAGAGGCGCGTCCCGGACCGTCGATGGCCCGCGCGCGGCTGGTCGCGCGCGACTGGCAGGAGGTGGTGACGTTCGGCTTCGTCGACGAGGGGCTCGAGCGCGCGCTCGACCCGTCGGGCGCGCCGATCCGGGTGCTGAACCCGATCGCCGCGCAGCACGCGGTGATGCGGCGCACGCTCCTGCCGGGTCTCCTCGACACGCTGTCGACCAACCTCAAGCGCAAGGCGTCCCGTGTGCGCGTGTTCGAGTGCGGACGCGTGTTCCGCGAGGCGCGCGCCGACGCCGCGGTGCAGCCGCTTCGCATCGGCGGGCTCGCCCACGGCGACGCCGTGCCGGCGCAGTGGGGCGAAGCCGCGCGACCGGTGGACTTCTTCGACGTCAAGGGCGACCTCGAGGCGCTGGTCGCGCCGCGCCGGCTCGCAACCCTGCGCGAGACCTACCCCTGGCTCCACCCGGGCCGCTCGGCGCGGGTGCTGATCGACGGCGAGGACGCGGGCTGGCTCGGCGAGCTTCACCCCCGCCTCGCCCGCGACCTCGAGCTGCCGAGGCCGCCGGTCGTCTTCGAGCTCGACCTCGGAATCGTCGGCCGCCGGCTGCTGCCGGTCGCCGCGCCGGTGTCGCGGCAGCCGGTGGTGCGGCGAGACATCGCGATCGTGGTCGACGACGCCGTGCCGGCGCAGGCCGTGATCGACGCCCTCGAGGCCGCGAAGCCGCCGCACGTCGACGCCGTGCGACTGTTCGACGCCTACCGCGGCGCCGGGCTGCCGAGCGGAAGAAAAAGCCTTGCGATTCTAATGCTTATGCAGGATACTGCACGTACTTTGACGGACGCGGAGATCGATGCGACCGTCGCGGGATTCGTTGCCTTGCTCGAAGAGCGCTTCGGCGCAGTGCTGCGCACGTAGGACGACCATGACCCTCACCAAGGCCGAACTCGCCGACCTGCTCTTCGAGCAGCTGGGGCTCAACAAGCGCGAAGCCAAGGACATGGTCGAGCGCTTCTTCGAAGAGATCCGCACGTCGCTCGAAGTGGGCGACAGCGTGAAGCTCTCGGGCTTCGGCAATTTCCAGTTGCGCGAGAAGCCCCAGCGTCCCGGCCGCAACCCGAAGACCGGCGAGGAGATCCCCATCACCGCACGGCGCGTCGTCACGTTCCACGCGTCCCAGAAACTGAAGGCCATGGTCGAAGCCGCGAACCATGCCGGAAGCCAGCCGAGCTAAGGTAGATCTTCCGCCGATCCCCGCGAAGCGTTACTTCACGATCGGGGAGGTCAGCGACCTCTGTGCGGTGAAGCCGCACGTGCTCCGCTATTGGGAGCAGGAGTTCGCGCAGCTGAAGCCCGTGAAGCGGCGAGGCAACCGCCGCTACTACCAGCACCACGAGGTGCTGCTCATCCGGCGCATCCGCGACCTCCTCTACGAGCAGGGCTTCACGATCAACGGCGCGCGTCACCGGCTCGACTCGGAAGCCGCCGGATCGCGCACCGTGGAACGTGCCTCCTCCGCGGCGCCCGCGGCCGCGCCGGCCACCCCTGCGTCGCTCCGCGCCGAGCTCGAGGCGATTCGCGACCTGCTTAAGCCCTCGCCCGACAAGCTATAATCCGCTTCCGGTCGGGGCGTAGCGCAGCCTGGTAGCGCACCTGCATGGGGTGCAGGGGGTCGAGTGTTCGAATCACTTCGCCCCGACCAATTCTCCCGCATGAGTCGCCACGGCCGTTGCGACTCGCCGCAGCATCGTCTCCGGCGCCGTCGCCGGCATCCGAAGGCGGCCACACCGTCGTCGGCGCCGTGCCGCGGCGCCGTCCCGCGGACGCGGTCCGGCCTGCACCGGACTCTCGACGTTCCCGCCGCGCGGCGTCAGTCGGAGCGGATTCCCCCGCCAGGTTGCCGGACGATCCGGCGACCCCGCCTATCCGATGCCGGTCGTCGTCCGGAAACTACAATCCACTTGAATTTCTATAATATAAGGTATTGTAAAACATAACTTTGTCTATTACATGGCGTGGGCCGCAGGCCTCGACGCTGCGCCCGGGTTCGGGAGAAAGGGATCCCGCAAGCCGAGACACCCGAGGGAACACGGGGCGCAGGGTCGATCGCGGCCCGGTTGTTGCTTTCCCCTCCCCCGTGCCACTGGCACGCCAGGAAACCGACCATGAGCCCCGCTCCCGCACGCACCACCGTCCAGGGCAACGGCGTGATCTCCGAGATCGCGTTCGCCCGTGCGCAGCGGAATACCGTCCTCATCATCGACGACCTCTTCAGCAGCCGCCTGCTGCTCGCGGAGATCGTCCGCCAGATCGACGGGAAGCTCAACCTGGAGCTCTTCGACACGCCGAGCCGGGCGCTCGAGTACGCCCGAAACAACCGGGTCGACATCGTCCTCACCGACTACAAGCTGCCCGAGTTCGACGGCATCGAGCTCGTCAAGCAGCTGCGGGCTCTCCCCCACTGCGTCGACGTGCCGATCGTCGTCATCACCGTCGTCGACGACCGGCGCATCCGCTACGACGCGCTCGAGGCGGGCGCCACCGACTTCCTGATCAAGCCCCTCGACGAGCACGAGACCCGCGCCCGCTGCGCCAACCTGCTGGAGCTGCGCCGCCACAAGATCGTGCTCTCCGACCAGGCGAGGGTGCTGCAGTACCAGGTCGACAAGTCGGTCGCGGAGATCCACGAGCGCGAGCTCGAGACCCTCTCCAAGCTCGCCAAGGCCGGCGAGTACCGCGACAAGACCACCGGCAACCACCTGATGCGCATGGCCAAGTACTCGGCGCTGATCGGCCAGAACCTGGGCCTCGGCCACGAGACCGTGCACGTCCTCGAGGTCGCCGCGCCGATGCACGACATCGGCAAGATCGGCATCGCCGACGCGATCCTCCTGAAGCAGGGCCCGCTGACCCGCGACGAGGAGGACACGATGAAGACGCACCCGCGCATCGGGTACGACATCCTCAAGGGCAGCCCGTCGAAGTACCTGTCGATGGGGGCGATCATCGCGCTCGGCCACCACGAGAAGTTCGACGGCTCGGGCTACCCCAACGGCCTGCACGCCGAGGACATTCCGCTGGTCGCGCGGATCGTCGCGGTCGCCGACGTCTTCGACGCGCTGGTCTCGGAGCGCCCCTACAAGCACGCGTGGCCGCTCGCGGAGGGGCTCGAGTACCTGAAGGCGCAGCGCGGCCGGCACTTCGACCCGCGCTGCGTCGACGCCTTCCTGGGCGACGTCGGGCGCATCGAGGCGATCCTCGCCGAGTACGGCGACTAGCGCCGCCCAGCTCGCCGCCCGTCGCGGAGGCCGCATCGCGAGCCGCGAGCCGGCGGCCGCCTTCCCCTCTCAGCCGGGGCCGTCGCGCTCCGCGGGCGTCCCGGGACGCGCCACGAGATCGTCGATCGACTTGCCCTCGAGGTGCAGCGCGGCCTTGGCGAGCATGTGCGCCGACACCGGAGCGGTGAAGAACACGAACAGCGTGATCAGGACCTCGTGCAGCGACAGGCTCTCGCCGCGCACGCTGAAGTAGACCATCGACGCGAGCATCACGCCGCCCACCCCCAGCGTCGCCGCCTTGGTCGGCCCGTGCAGCCGGCGGAAGAAGTCGGAGAGCTTGACCAGCCCAAGCGAGCCGACCAGCGCGAATCCCGCGCCTGCGACGAGCAGCAGCGCGATGAGCGCATCGGCCCAGAGCGGCAGTTCGACGATACCCGCGCTCATTTCGGCTCGATGATGTCGCCGCGCAGCACGAACCGCGCGAGCGCCACCGTGCCCACGAAGCCCAGCATCGCGATCACCAGCGCGGCCTCGAAGTAGAGGCTCGTGTCGAGCATTATCCCGACCAGCATCAGGAGCGCCATCGCGTTCACGTACAGCGTGTCGAGCGCGAGGATGCGGTCCGGCGCGGACGGACCGACGAGCAGGCGCCAGGCGCAAAAGGCCAGCGCGACGACGAAGGCCAGCGCCACGAAGGGCAGTACGGCGGCGGTCATTCGAAGATCTCCTTGAGGGGCTTCTCGTAACGCTCCTTGATCTGGGCCACGAGGGCTTCGGCGTCGTCGAGGTGCAGCGCGTGGACCACGAGCGCTCGGCCGTCCGGGGCGATCGCGCAGCTCAGCGTGCCTGGCGTCATCGTGATGATCCCGGCGAGCGTCGAGATCGCGTACGGATCCGCGATCGCGAGCGGCACGGCGACGAAGCCGGGACGAAGCGCCGCATCCGGCCCGAGGATGCGCCGCGCCACCTCGATGTTCGACACGATCACGTCGCGCACGACGACCGCCGCGAGCCGCGCGGCGACGGCGGGACGTCGCATGCGCGGATAGGGCCGTACGAGCGGGTCGAGCAGGATCGGCAGCCCGATTGCCAGCACGAGAGCCAGCAGCACGTGGCCGGGCGCGAGCGTCTGGTTCAGCATGAGCCAGGTCGCGAACAGGAGCGCCGACTGCAACGGCGACGGGAGGAGCTTCATCGCGGCGCGCCCTCGTGGGCCGAGCGGGCCTGCGGCGACGGCACGGGCGCAGCGCCGAGGACCGCGCGGACGTAGTCCTGCGGGTTGCGCAGCTGCGCCGCCGCGGCCGAGGCGTAGCGTTGCGCTGGCGCGGCGAACGCCACCAGCGCCAGCGTGCACGCCGCGAGCGCCGCGATCGCCGCGGCTTCGAGCGGCAACACGCGCGTGACGGATCCGGGCTGCGGCGACACCTTCCAGAACAGCCGCGCTCCCGCCCGGGCGAGCGCCACGGTCGCAAGCAGCCCGCCCAATAGCATCGCCCCCCAGAGCCACGGCACGACGTCCGTGCCGATCACCCCTTCGAGGATCGCGAGCTTGCCAATGAACCCTGACAACGGCGGCAAGCCGGCGTTCGCCACGGCCGCGAAGAGGAACAGCAGGCCGAGCAGCGCCGGCTGCGCGACCGGCGGGCCGGTGACAAGCTCGTCGCGCAGGTCCCCGCGCTGGTGGCCAACCGCGTCGGCAAGCAGGAACAGCAGCGCGCCGGCGAACGTGCTGTGCGCGGCGTAGTAGAGCGCGCCCGCGACGGCCGTCCCGCCGCTCGTCACCGCCGCGACCAGCGTGCCCGCCGAGAGCATGACGAGGAAGGCCGCGAGGCCGCCCAGGCGCCGTGCGGCACCGCAGCCAAGCGCGGCGAAGACGATCGTCACGACGGCGAGCACGAACAGCGGCTCGCGGCCAAGGCCGGCGAGCGCCCCGCCGTCGGGCCCGAACGCCACGCTGCCGACGCGGAGGATCGCGTACACGCCGACCTTGGTCATCAGCGCGAACAGTACCGTCGCCGGCGCGGGTGCGGCGGCGTACGCGCCCGGCAGCCAGTACCCGAGCGGCACGATCGCGGCCTTGATCGCGAACACCACCAGCAGCATCAGGCCCGCGGCGCGCACGAGCCCTGCGCTTTCCGGGGCCACCGAAGGCACCTTGAGCGCGAGGTCGGCCAGGTTTAGCGTACCGGTCACGCCGTAGAGCAGGCTCACCGCGACCAGGAACAGCGACGAGCCCACCAGGTTCACGACGACGTACCGGAAGCCGTTCGCGAGCGCGCGCGGCCCCGCGGCATGCAGCAGCAGCGCGTACGAGGCGATCAGCAGGAGCTCGAAGCAGACGAACAGGTTGAACAGGTCGCCGGTCAGGAACGCTCCGGCGAGGCCGGCGACCTGGAACTGGAACAGCGCGTGGAAGTGCGGCGCCCGGTCGGCGAAGCGGGCCTCGCCGTAGAGGTGCCCCGGCAGCGCCAGGATTGCGGTGAGGAGGACCATCAGCGCCGACAGCCGGTCGAGGACGAAGACGATGCCGAACGGCGCGGGCCAGTTGCCGAGCAGATGGACGTCGATCGACCCGCCTGCCGCCTGGCCGAGGAGCTTCAGCGCCACGCCGATGCCCGCCAGCGTCGCCGCGAGCGCGACGGCGAAGCGGGCGCGCGGCGCGAGCTTCTCGACGACGAGCAGCACCGCGCCCGCGGTGAGCGGAAGCAGCACGGGAACGGCGACCCAGGCCGAGCCGGCGCTCATCGCCCCACCTCCTCGTGGTCCGGGGCGTCGTCGTCGGGCTGCTCGACACCGGCGTCGCAGGCGTCGTCGTCGAGATCGAAACGTCCCTTGAGGGCGAGCGCGAGGAGCACCGCGGTCATCGCGAAGCTGATCACGATCGCCGTCAGCACGAGCGCCTGGGGCAGCGGATCGGTGTAGTGCGCGAGCGTCGCCGGGACGCCGGGGCGCAGGATCGGCTCCGCGTTGACCACGACCCGGCCCATCGCGAAGATGAACAGGTTGACGCCGTAGGTGAGGAGCGTCAGGCCGAGCACGACGTCGAACGTGCGGGCGCGCAGGCACAGCCACACCCCTGTGCCGAACAGGACGCCGATGCCCGAGGCGACGAGCGCGGCCGTCATCGTCCTGCCGCCGCGGGGGTCGCGCGCGTCCTCATGCCGAGCCTCGCGCGCGGCTGCGACGCTCGGTGCCGAGCAGCGCCGGCACGATCAGCGCGAGCAGCGTCGCGCCGACCACCGTCACGAAAACGCCGAGGTCGAACAGCGCCGCGCTCGCGAGCGGCACTTCGCCGACGATCGGCCACACCGGATGCCCGAACGTGCTGGTGAGGAACGGGTAGCCGAGCACCATCGCGCCGAGGCCGGTGGCGATCGCGATCAGCAGTCCCGCCGCGATCACCACGGGATTGACGAGCTGTCCGGGAGCCGGCAGCGGCGTCCCGCCGGCGACGCGCAAGAGGACGAGCGCGGCAGCGAGCACCAGACCCGCAATGAACCCGCCTCCCGGCAGGTTGTGCCCGCGCAGGAGCAGGTAGATCGCGACGACCACCCCGAACGGCAGCAGGAAGCGCGCCCCCGAGCGCAGCATCATCGGGTTGAAGCCGGCATCGCGCGGCTGCGGCACGAACGAGTCGGGCACGCGGAAGCGCACCAGCAGCGCGTGGACGATGAGCCCGGCGATCGCGAGCACGGTGATCTCGAACATCGTGTCGAAACCGCGGAAGTCGACGATGATCACGTTGACCGCGTTGGTGCCGCCGCCTTCGGTGTAGGCCTTCTCGAGGTAGTACGGCGCGATGGACTCGAACGGCCGCGAGAGCACCGCGAAGACGATCGCGGCGGCGCCGACGCCGGCCACGAGCGCGACCGCGGCATCGAGCACCTTGCGCAGGCGGCGCGGCTCCGGCGGCGACTCGGCGGGAAGGTAGTGGAGCACCAGCATCATCAGGATCACGGTGACCACCTCGACCAGGAGCTGCGTCAGCGCGAGGTCCGGCGCCGACAGCAGCACGAACGTCAGGCTCACCACCAGCCCGACCGCGCCGATCAGGATCAGCGCGACCAGCCGCCTGCGGTAGAGCGCAACGGCGGCGATCGACGTCGCCACCCCGATCGCCCAGAGCGCGACGCCGGCGACGCCCGCCGCGGTGACGTCCCCGTCCCACGCGAGCGCGGCGCCGCGAATGCCGAGGCCGTCGCGGGCGATCGGCCACGCGGCTGCCGCGATCGCCGCGACGAAGATGAAGCCGAGCATGCCGGCGAGCCGGTTGTAGGGCAGCGCGCTCCACGTGCGGCTGGCGAGCCGAAACGCGGCGCGCTGGGCCGCGTCGAAGGCATTTCGCGCGGTGACGGGAAACTGCCGCAGGCCGTGCAGGCCCATGCGCCTCAGCGAGAAATAGAGGACCACGCCCGCGACCAGCGCGATCGCGCTCATCAGGAGCGGAAGGTTGAAGCCGTGCCACAGCGCGAGGCTGTAGGCCGGAAGCTCGCCCCCGAGCGCCGACGCCGCCGCCACCGCGAGCAGCGGCCCGATCGTGAGCCCCGGCAGCACGCCCACGGCAACGCAGAGGACCACCAGGATCTCCACCGGGACGCGCATGAACCGGGGCGGCTCGTGCGGCGCGCGCGGCAGCGCCTCGGGGCTGCCGCTGAAGAACACGTCGTGGATGAAGCGGATGCTGTAGGCGACCGCGTACGCTCCCGCGAGCGTCGCGACGATCGGCACGATGGTGCCGACGCCCCGCGACTCCAGCGTCAGCGTCTCGGCGAAGAACATCTCCTTCGACAGAAACCCGTTGGCCAGCGGGACACCCGCCATCGCGCCCGCGGCGACCATCGCGAGCGTCGCCGTGATCGGCATCGGCCCCCAAAGCCCCTTCAGCACGCGCATGTCGCGGGTGCCGGCCTCGTGGTCGATGATGCCTGCCGCCATGAACAGCGACGCCTTGAACGTCGCGTGGTTCAGGATGTGGAACAACCCGGCCACCACCGCGAGCCTCGCGTCGAGGCCGAACAGCAGCGTGATGAGGCCGAGGTGGCTGATCGTCGAGTACGCGAGCAGCCCCTTGAGGTCGTGCTGGAAGATCGCGACCCAGGCGGCGAACGCGAGCGTGGCGAGCCCGGTCGAGCCGACGATCCAGAACCAGGCGTCGGAACCGCCGAGCGCCGGGTAGAGCCGCGCGAGCAGGAACACGCCGGCCTTTACCATCGTCGCCGAGTGCAGGTAGGCGGACACGGGGGTGGGCGCCGCCATCGCGTGCGGCAGCCAGAAGTGGAACGGGACCTGCGCCGACTTGGTGAACGCCCCGAGCAGGACGAGCACGAGCGCGGGCATGTAGAGCGGATGCGCCCGGATCGCGTCGCCCGCGGCGAGCACGCGGTCGAGGTCGTAGCTGCCGACGATGTGGCCGATCAGCAGCGCGCCCGCAAGCAGGCACAGCCCGCCTCCACCGGTGACCGCGAGCGCCATCCGTGCCCCGTTGCGGGCGTCGGCGCGGTGCTGCCAGTAGCCGATCAGCAGGAACGACGTGATGCTGGTGAGCTCCCAGAACACGACCAGCAGCACGAGGTTGCCGGCGAGCACCACGCCGAGCATCGCCCCGGCGAACGCGAGCAGGCTCGCGAAGAAGCGCGGCGCAGGGTCGTCGTCCGACAGGTAGTAGTGGGCGTAGAGAACGATCAGCGCGCCGATGCCGGCCACGATCTGGACGAAGGCGAAGGCGAGCCCGTCCATGCGCAGCCCGAACGGCACGCGCTCGAGCCAGGGCCAGGCGTCGCGCAGCACCTCGCCCGCCGCGATCTGCGGCCAGGCGGCCAGGGAGAGCCCGTAGACGCCGAGCATCGTCGCGCCCGCGACGAGCGACGACGCCGCGCGCGCCTGCCTCGGCAGCAACGCCACCAGCAGCGCGGCGGCGAACGGCAGCAGGACCATCGCGTGGAGCATCCCGCCTATCCCCTGCGCGCCTTGAGCTCGCCCGCGAGCGAGACCGCGAGCGTGAGAACGGTGATCGGGAGCACGAAGCCCAGCATCGCGTCGCCGAAGGCCTCGGTCGCCTCGTGCCGCTGCGTCGCCAGGACCAGGTACGCGGTATAGGCGACGTAGTAGCCGAGGAACACGAGGCCCTCCCAGCGAGCGATCGTGCGTCCGGTGAAGAACACCGGCAGGCAGGCCACGGCGACCGCGGTCATGACCGGGAGGTCGAATGCCAGGACCGAAGCCGGCACGGGAAGGTCGCCGGGCGCGACCATTGCCGACAGACCGACCACGCCGAGGAGATTGAAGGTGTTGCTTCCCACGACGTTGCCGACCGCGATGTCGCGCTCGCCGCGGATCGTGGCCATGAGCGACGTCGCGACTTCGGGCAGGGACGTTCCGGCCGCGACGATCGTCAGTCCGACGATGAGGTCGGGCACGCCGAGCAGCGCGGCGATCGTCACCGCGGCATCGACCAGCGTCCGGGCGCCGAGCACCAGCAGCGCCAACCCGCCGACCAGATAGCCCAGGTCGACCGCGCGACGGCCGCCGGGACCGCCGTGCGAAGCCGTTTCGACCGCCTCGGCGTACTCCGCGCGCGTGGCGGCCGTCTGCCGCCTCGACTGCACGACCAGGAACGTCGTGTACGCGAGCAGCACGGCGAACAGCACGAAGCCGTCGACACGCGACACGCCCTGGTCCGAGGCGAGCAGGAACAGGAGGGCCGTCGCCGCGACCATCACCGGGACTTCCTGCCGGATCAACTGGGCGTCGACGACCAGCGGGGCGATCACCGCCGCCGCGCCGAGGATGAACAGCACGTTGAAGATGTTGCTGCCGACGACGTTGCCGATGGCGATCTCGACGTTGCCGGTGTGGGCTGCGCCCACCGACACCGCGAACTCGGGTGCGCTGGTGCCGAAAGCGACCACGGTGAGACCCACGACCAGCGGAGAGACGCCGAAGGACAGGGCGAGGCGGCTCGCTCCGCGCACCAGCGCATCGGCGCCGGCCACCAGCAGCACGAGCCCGATGCCCATCCAGAAGACCTGCGTCAGCACGTCCGCGGCCCCGCAAGGAGCGCTGTCGCGGCCGCGGCCCCTTCGGCGCCGGAGGGAGCGGGCGCCATCGCCACGTCAGGGCACGAGCAGGACGTGGACGCGGTATGGCCCGTGCGCGCCCAGCACGATCGTCTGCTCGATGTCGCCGGTGCGCGACGGCCCGGAGATCATGTTGATCGCCCGCGGCAGGCTGCCGTGCGCGGCGCGCACCCGGTCGAACGCCTCCTCCATGCCGGACACGATGTCGCCCGCGCGCAGGACCGCGATGTGCGTGTCCGGGAGGAGCGTGGTCGCCGTCGGCGTGTCCTTGGACGAGGTGACGACCAGCGTGCCCGTCTCCGCGATCGCGCACAGGCAGCCGGTGATGCCGAGCCGGTCGTCGCCGACGGTCGGGCGGACCTCGATGTCGAGGCCCGCGCCGCGCCAGTCGAGCCAGGCGAACTCGGGCCAACAGACGCCGCGGTGCGACTTCTGCGCCGCAATCGCGGGCGGCAGTTCCAGGGCGTCGAGATAGCGCGCAACCGCGGCGGGAATCTCTTCCGCGGCGGACAGTCGCTCGATGGTCGAGGCCATGTCGGTCGCGCGCGCGAGGAAGCGGCCGACCAGGTCCTCGGGCATCGCGGGCCGCGGGCCGTGGGCGCGTCGGGCCACGTAGGCGCCGCGCTCCGCGACCGATTGCGGCGATCGGCCGCTGCGCCGCAGGGCGTCGCGCACGCGCGCGAGCACCGCCTCGCGAGCCCGGCCGTTGTCGTCAAGTGGCGAAGTCATCTCGTTTCCGGGTGAACGGCGTGGAGTGGACGGCCTGCCGCCGCGGACGGCAGGGAGCGCGATGCGAGTGCGGTTCGTTGCATGTTAGCGCGAGTTGCGCCGCACGAAGTCGGCGACCCGGCCGACGCCGCGCTCGATCGCCTCGTTCGACGTCGCGTACGAGAAGCGGATGTGCTGGCCGTCGCCCGGCACGCGCCGCCCGAAGTGGATGTCGGCGAGCACGGCGACGCCCGCATCGTGCAGCAGGCGCTGGCGGAACGCCTCGCTGTCGGCGCAGCCGGTCGCGCGGCAGGCCTCGGTGACGTTCGGCCAGGCGTAGAACGCCCCGCCCGGGGTTCTGCACCGGATCCCGGGCACGTCGTTCAGCAGCCGCACGATCAATTCGCGTCGCTCGAGGAAGCGCTCGCGCATCGCCTGCGCAGCGTCCTGCGGCCCGGAGACGGCCTCCAGCGCCGCCCACTGCGAGATCTGCGACGCGCAGGAGTCGGTGTTGGTGATCCAGCGCGTGAACACTGGCGCAAGCGCGCGGTTGGCGGCGAAGCCGATGCGCCAGCCGGTCATCGCCCAGGTCTTCGACGCGCCGTCGCAGATCACCGTGCGGGCGAGGAGGTCGCGGCGCTTCGCAATCGTGTCGAACGGTCCGTCGTAGGCGAGTCGCGAGTAGATCTCGTCGGCGAAGACCCAGACGTTCGGGCGCTCCGCAAGGACCTCGGCGATCGCGTCGAGGTCCGCGGACGACAGGATGCCGCCGGTCGGGTTGTGCGGCGTGTTGAGGATGACGAGCCGCGTCTTCGGGCCGATCTTCGCCGCGAGCTCCGCGGGGTCGAACGCGAAGCCGCGGGACTCGCGCAGGTGGATCGGCACCGGCACCGCGCCGTTGGCGACGATCTGCGACTCGTAGATCGGGAAGCCCGGCACCGGGTAGATCACCTCGTCGCCGGCGCCGTGGTCGGTCACCGACGCGATCGTGTAAGCGATGAAGGGCTTCGCGCCGGCGCCGACGACGACGTCCTCCGGCCGGATGTCGAGCCCGCGCAGCGCGCCCATGTCGCGCGCGGCGGCCGCGCGCAGCTCCTCGATCCCTGCCGACGGCGTGTAGCCGTGCCGCCCGGCGCGGATCGCCGCGATCGCCGCGTCCTGCACGTTCGAAGGCGTCGGGAAGTCCGGCTGGCCGATGCAGAAGGAGACGACGTCCTTGCCCGCCCGGACCAGCGCGTTGACCTCGGCCAGCACGACGAAGGCGTTCTCGGTGCCGAGCGACTCCGCGCGTCGGGAAAGCGGCGGCGTCGGCGCGTGGATGGCGCTCACGGGGCTACCGCCCGCGCTGACGCGCTGCGGGACTCATCGCCCGGCACCCGACCCGGCCTGCCGGGCCCGATAGAGCTCGCGGAAGGTGCGGCCTGCCGGCGCCGGCATGTCGCGTCCGTCCGTCCAGCCACCGAAGACGGGCAGGCGCCGAATCACGCGGTCCCGCCCCCCCATCGCCTTCATCACCCGCACGCCGACGCGCGAGGCGAGCGCATAGAGCGCCGGGCGCCGGGCGAACCACGCCCAGGCCCTGAACCCGGCGCGCTCGTACCACGGTCGCAGCCCCTGCTCGAAGGCCTGCTCGCGGAGCTTGCGCTGCAGGTCGGGCAGCGGGATGCGCACCGGGCAGACCACGCCGCACTGGTTGCACATCGTGGACGCGGCCGGCAGCTCCTGCGCCTTGTCGAGGCCGACGTACATCGGCGTCAGGATCGACCCGATCGGCCCGGGGTACACCCAGCCGTACGCGTGCCCGCCGACGTTCTGGTAGACGGGGCAGTGGTTCATGCACGCGCCGCAGCGGATGCAGCGCAGCGCCTCGCGCACCTCGCTGTCGAGGATCGCGGTGCGGCCGCTGTCGACCAGGATGAAGTACATGTGCTCGGGACCGTGGAACTCGCCCTCGCCCTTCGGGCCGGTGAGAACGTCGAGGTAGTTGCAGATCGACTGGCCGGTCGAGGAACGCGGCAGGAGCCGCATCAGCGTCGCGACGTCCTCGAGCGTCGGCACGATCTTCTCGATGCCGGAGATCGCGACGTGCACCTTCGGCAGCGTCGTGGCGAGCGTCGCGTTGCCCTCGTTGGTCACCAGCACGACCGACCCGGTCTCGGCGACGAAGAAGTTGCCGCCGGAGACGCCCATGTCCGCCGTGAGGTAGTGCTGCCGCAGCACGCCGCGCGCCTCGAGGCAGAGGTCCTCGACCACGTCCTTCTTCGGCGTGCCGTGCTTGCGGTGGAACAGCTCCGCGACCTCCTCCTTCGACTTGTGCAGCGCGGGGCCGACGATGTGCGAGGGCGGCTCGTAGTCGTTGATCTGCAGGATGTACTCGCCGAGGTCGGTCTCGACGACGCTCATCCCCGCGGCCTCGATCGCGTGATCGAGGGCCGACTCCTCCGAGACCATCGACTTCACCTTGATGATCTTGCGCACGTCGTGGCGGCGGGCGATCTCCAGCACCAGCGCGTTGACGTCCGCGGGCGTCTCGGCCCACAGCACCGTCGCGCCGCGCCTCCTCGCGTTCTCCTCGAACATCCCGAGCCAGCCGTCGAGATCGTCGAGCACGCGCTGCCGGATCGCGGCCCCGGCGTCGCGCGTCGCCTCGAAGTCGTCGAGCTCGACCATCGATGCGCGGCGGTTGGCGACGAACTTGCCCTGCATCTTCTTCAGGTTCGCCTGGAGCAGCGCGTCGTTCATCTTCTCGTGCGCGCGTGCCTTGAAGTGCATCGATGCGACCTGCATGGCTGCCTACTCCCCCGGTTCCGGCCGCTCGCCCGCGAGCACCTCGGCCACGTGCAGCACGCGGGTCTTCGTGTCGCCCCGGCGCCGCATCCGACCCTCGATGTTCAGCATGCAGCCCAGGTCGCCGAGCACGAGCGCGTCGGCGCCCGACGCGGCGACGTGCTGGCACTTGTTGTCCGCGAGCCGCGCCGAGATCTCCCCGAACTTGATCGAGAACGTCCCGCCGAAGCCGCAGCAGGTCTCGGGCTCGGCCATCTCCTTCAGCCTGAGCCCCGGGACCCTGGCGAGCAGCGCGCGGGGCTGCGCCTTCACGCCCATCTCGCGCAGTCCCGCGCAGCAGTCGTGATAGGTGATCGTGCCGTCGAAGCGACCCGGCACGCGGTCGACCTTCAGCACGTCGACGAGGAAGCTCGTCACCTCCCAGGTCTTCGCGGCCAGCGCCTCGGCGCGGGCCTTCATTGGCGCATCGTCGGCGAACAACCCGGCGTAGTGCGTGCGGATCATGCCGCTGCACGAGCCCGACGGCGCGACCAGGTAGTCGCAGCCCTCGAACTCCTCGATCACCTTGCGCGCGAGCGCGATGGCGTCGGCCCGGTCCCCCGAGTTGAACGCGGGCTGGCCGCAGCAGGTCTGGGACGGCGGGACGTAGACCTCGGCCCCGCCCGCCTCGAGGAGCTTGAGCGCGGCGAAGCCCACCGACGGCCGCATCAGGTCGACGAGGCAGGTGACGAAGAATCCGACACGCATGGAAATCCTCCGCCACGGATGTTAGCACGCGGGTCGGCGCACGGCGCCCGCCGCCGCGGCGCGCGATGCCCGCGCCGACGTCAGTGAAAATGCGACTGCTGCAACGCGAGCACGCAGAGCCCCATCAGCGGCTGCGGCAGGACGCCGAGCGCGAGCAGCGCGAGCCCGTTGACCGAGAGGATCGCCCGCGCGTCGCCGCGCGACTCGATCGGCGCGCGGTCGACCGGGTCGTCAAAGTACATGAGCTTGACGATCCTGAGGTAGTAGAACGCGCCGACGACCGAGGCGAGCACCGCGGCCACCGCGAGCCAGACGAGCTGCGCCGAAACCGCGGCCTCGATCACCGCGAACTTCGCGTAGAAGCCCACGGTCGGCGGGATGCCGGCGAGCGAGAACATCACGAGCAGCATGATGAACGCCCACCACGGCGAGCGCTGGTTCAGGCCCCGGAAGTCGTCCAGCGAATCGGCCTCGAAGCCCTCCCGCGTGAGCAGCAGCACCACGCCGAACGCGGCGAGGCTGGTCAGCACGTAGGTGATCGCGTAGAACATCGCCGCCGAATACCCGTTGAGGTCCGCGGCCAGGAACCCGACCAGCATGAAGCCCATGTTCGCGATCGTCGAGTACGCGAGCATGCGCTTGACGCTGGTCTGCGCGATCGCGATCACGTTGCCGAGGATCATCGACAGGAGCGCCAGCACGATCAGCATCCCCTGCCAGTCGTACTCCACGCCGGCGAGCGCGACGGCGAGCGCCCGCAGCGCCAGCGCGAACGCGGCGAGCTTGGGCGCGGTCCCGATCAGCAGCGTGACCGGCGTCGGCGCGCCCTGGTACACGTCCGGCACCCACATGTGGTAGGGGACGACGCCGAGCTTGAAGGCAATGCCGGAGAGCACGAACACCAGGCCGAACACCAGCAGCGTGCGGTTGGCCCCGTCGGCGAGCGTGGCCCGCATCACCTGGTCGATGTCGAGGACCCCGGTCGCGCCGTAGATCATCGATACCCCGTAGAGGAACAGGCCGGAGGCCATCGCGCCGAGGACGAAGTACTTCATCGCGGCCTCGGACGGCGCGGCTTCGGTGCGGTGCAGCGCCACGAGCGCGTAGAGCGAGAGCGACATCAGCTCGAGGCCGAGGTAGAGCGTGAGGAAGTGGTTCGCCTTGATCAGAACCATCATGCCGAGCGCGGCGAACAGCATCAGCACGAACGTCTCCCCGCGGAACAGTCCGCGCGTCTCGAGGTAGCGGCGTCCGTAGAAGAGGCCCGCCGACACCGCGACCAGCGCGAACAGCTTCAAGAGGTCGGCGACCATGTCGTCGACGACCATCCCCGAGAACGACCTCACCGCGGTCGCGTGCGCCGTGGTGAGCACGATCCACGCGGTGACGAGCAGCGCCGCCTGGGTGAGCCAATAGCTCGCGGCCCGGCGCGACGGCGGCAGGAACAGGTCGACGATCAGGATCGCGCAAGCCGAGCAGAGCAGCACGATCTCCGGCAGCACCGGCATCAGGTCGAGTTTCGGCATGCTAGAGCTTGCTCCGGGCCACGTGCGCGAGCAGGTCGGCCACCGAGACGTTCATCACGTCGACGAAGGGCTTCGGCCAGAGCCCCATCAGCAGCACCGCGGCCGCGACCGTGGCGAGCAGCCAGAACTCCCGGGGATTGAGGTCGGAGAGCCCAGCGACCGCAGGATTGGCCACGGCGCCGAAGATGACCCGCTTGTACATCCACAGCGTGTAGGCGGCGCCGAGGATCAGCGTCGTCGCGGCAAGGAAGGCGAGCCAGAAGTTCGCCTCCACCGCACCCAGGATCACCATGAACTCGCCGACGAATCCGGAAGTGGCCGGCAGGCCGGCGTTGGCCATCGCGAACAGCATCATGAAGGCGGCGAAGCGTGGCATGGTGTTGGCCACCCCGCCGTAGTCGGCGATCTGGCGGCTGTGCACGCGGTCGTACATCACGCCGACGCAGAGGAACATCGCCGCGGACACGAAGCCGTGCGAGAGCATCTGCACGAGTCCGCCGACGGCGCCCATCTGGTTGAACAGGAAGAAGCCGAGCGTGACGAAACCCATGTGCGAGATCGACGAGTAGGCGATCAGCTTCTTCATGTCGGTCTGCACCAGCGCGACGAAGCCTATGTAGACGACCGCGATCAGCGAGAGAGCGACGACGAACGTCGACAGGTAGCGGGATGCGTCGGGCAGGATCGGCAGGACGAAGCGGATGAAGCCGTACGCACCGATCTTCAGCGTGATCGCCGCCAGCACCACCGAGCCGCCGGTCGGCGCCTCGACGTGGGCGTCGGGCAGCCACGTGTGCACCGGCCACATCGGCACCTTCACTGCAAAGGCGAGGAAGAACGCGACGAACAGCAGGATCTGGGTCTCGAGCGCCAGCGGCAGCCGGTACCAGTCGAGGAACGAGAACGTCTCGGACGCCGTGTAGAGGTACACGAACGCCACCAGCAGCAACAGCGAGCCGAGCAGCGTGTAGAGGAAGAACTTCACGGCCGCGTAGACGCGGTTGGGCCCGCCCCAGACCCCGATGATCAGGTACATCGGGATCAGCATCGCCTCGAAGAACACGTAGAACAGCACGGCGTCGAGCGCGGCGAACGCCCCGTTGATCAGCCCGGACATGACCAGGAAGGCGGCCATGTACTGCGCGACGCGGTCCCGGATCACCTCCCAGGCCGACCACACCACCAGCACCGTGGTGAAGGCGTTGAGCACGACGAACAGGACCGAGATGCCGTCGACGCCCAGGTGGTACCAGACGTCGAAGCGCGGAATCCACTCGCGGCGCTCGGCGAACTGCATCGCCGAGGTCGTGGTGTCGAAGTGCAGGAACAGCGGCAGCGTGACCACGAAGCCCGCGAGCGCGCCCGCCAGGGCGACCCAGCGCGCGGCGGCCGCGTCCTTGTCGCGGCCAGCGAACAGCACGGCGACGCCGGCGACGATCGGCACCCAGATGGACAGCGAGAGGTACGGAGGCATCGCGCGATTCCTACCGGTTGAACCACGCGAGCAGCGCGAACAGGCCGACGATCATCGTGAAGGCGTAGTGGTAGACGTAGCCGGACTGCACGTGGCGCAGCAGCGCCGAGGCCCACCCGACGACCTTCGCGGTGCCGTCGACGAAGAAGCCGTCGATGATCGCGCGGTCGCCGAACCGCGAGAGCAACTCGCCCAGCCTTCGCGACCCGGCGCCGAAGACCGCTTCGTTGATCCGGTCGAAGTAGTACTTGTTGTCGAGCAGCGTGTAAAGCGGCCCCGCGGCGCGGCGCAGCTTCGCGGGGAGCGCGGGGTTGACGAGATAGCAGTACCAGGCGGCCGCGATGCCGGCGATGGCGAGCCAGAACGGCAGGCTCATCACGCCGTGCTGGACGAACGCGGCGACGCCATGCCACTCGTTCTTGAGCTCCCACAGTACCGCGTGCGCGGGATGCACGACGATCGAGTCGCCGAAGAAGTCGCTGAACAGCATCGGCTGCATGAAGGCCCAGCCGGTGAAGACCGAGGGAATCGCGAGGAGCACGAGCGGCACGGTGACGACCCAGGGGCTCTCCTGCGGCGGGCCGCCGTGGTGGCCGTGCGCGTCGGGCTCGTCGCCGGCCTCGTGCGAGGCCGCGTGGTGGTCCGAGGCGTGCGCGTCGTGGCCCTGCCCCGCCGAGCCCTCCCAGCGCGGCGCGCCGTGGAACGCGAGGAACAGCATCCGGAACGAGTAGAACGCGGTGATGAACACGCCGGCCACCACCGCGAAGTAGGCGTAGCCGCTGCCGGGGATCCGCGACAGGTGCACCGCCTCGATGATCGCGTCCTTCGAGAAGAAGCCGGCGAACGGCGGGATGCCGGCCAGCGCGAGCGAGCCGATCAGCGCGGTCGCCCAGGTCACGGGCATCACGCGGCGCAGGCCGCCCATGCGGCGCAGGTCCTGCTCGTGGTGCATCGCGATGATCACCGAGCCCGCTGCGAGGAACAGCAGCGCCTTGAAGAACGCGTGCGTCATCAGGTGGAAGATCGCGGCCGAGTACGCGGACACGCCGAGCGCGACCGTCATGTAGCCGAGCTGGGACAGGGTCGAGTAGGCGACCACGCGCTTGATGTCGTTCTGCACGATGCCGAGGAACGCCATGAAGAGCGCGGTCGTCGCGCCGATCACGGTGACGAACGACAGCGCAGCCTCGGAGTGCTCGAACAGCGGGCTCATGCGCGCGACCATGAAGATGCCTGCGGTGACCATCGTCGCGGCGTGGATCAGCGCGGAGATCGGCGTCGGGCCCTCCATCGAGTCGGGCAGCCACACGTGCAGCGGCACCTGCGCGCTCTTGCCCATCGCGCCGACGAAGAGGCCGATTGAGATCGCGGTCACGAGCGACCAGGCGGCGCCCTCCCAGGGCACGAGCGTGGCCGCGGCGAGCGCCTGCGCGCCCCCGAACACCTCGGCATAGTCGAGCGAGCCGGTGTGGGCGACGATGAGCCCGATGCCCAGAACGAAGCCGAAGTCGCCGACGCGGTTGACCAGGAACGCCTTCAGGTTCGCGTGGATCGCGGTCGGGCGCGTGTACCAGAAGCCGATCAGGAGGTAGGACACGAGCCCCACCGCCTCCCAGCCGAAGAAGAGCTGGAGGAAGTTGTTGCTCATGACCAGCATGAGCATCGCGAACGTGAAGAGCGAGATGTACGAGAAGAAGCGCGTGTAGCCGGGATCCTCGGCCATGTAGCCGATCGTGTAGACGTGGACCATCAGCGACACGAAGGTGACGACCAGCATCATCGTCACGGTGAGAGGGTCGATCAGGAAGCCGACGGCGAACTTCACCCCGCCGACTTCGGCCCAGGTGTACAGGTCGCCGTTGAAGACGTGGCCGGCGGCGACCTCGCGCGCGATCGCGAGCGAAGCGGCGAAGGCGACCGCGACGCCGGCGATGCACAGCCGGTGCGAGAGCGTGCGGCCGAGCCGCGCCCCGAAGAGGCCCACGACGATCGACGCGGCGAGCGGGGCGAGCGGGACGAGGAGGTAGAGCGGGTTCATCGCGGCCCCTACCCCTTGAGCTTCGAAAGCTCCTCGACGTCGATCGAGCCGACGTTGCGGAACAGGAGGACGAGGATCGCGAGGCCGATCGCCGACTCGGCGGCGGCCACGGTGAGGATGAAGAACACGAACACCTGCCCCGCCATGTCGCCGAGGTGGTGCGAGAACGCGATGAAGTTCAGGTTGACGGCGAGCAGCATCAGCTCGATCGCCATCAGGATGATGATCACGTTGCGCCGGTTGAGGAAGATGCCGACGATCGCGATCGCAAAGAGCGCCGCGCCAAGCACGAGGTGGTGCGTGAGGCCCGGCACGATGGACAATGACACTGCGTTCTCCCTGTCGATCCTGGCGGCGGCGCTTCGCGGGCGCGGCCGGCCTTTCCCGGCCGGTCCGCCCGCCGCCGCGGCTCCTAGCTCTCGCGCTTTTCCGGCGCCATCTCCACGATCCTCACGCGATCGGCCCGCTTCACCTTCACCTGCTCGGCCGGATCCTGGTATCGCGTCTCGCGGCGGTGGCGGTGCGTGAGCGCGATCGCCGCAACGATCGCGACCAGCAGCACCACCGCCGCGATCTCGAACGGGTACACGTACTCGACGTAGAGCAGCCGTCCCAGCGCTCGCGTGTTGGCCTCCGATCCCGCGGGCGCCGCCGCGCCGCTCGCGCGCGTCGCATTGACCAGCAGCAGCGACATCTCGAAGAGCACCAGGAGCCCCACGGTCGCCCCGACAGGCAGGTAGCTCCTGAAGTGCTTGCGCAGCGCGTCGAAGTTGACGTCGAGCATCATCACCACGAACAGGAACAGGACCATCACCGCCCCGACGTAGACGAGCACCAGGACGATCGCCAGGAACTCGGCCGAGAGCAGGAGCCAGAGCGCGGATGCGCTGAAGAAGGCGAGCACGAGCCACAGGGCGGCGTGCACCGGGTTGCGGGTCGTGATGACGGCCAGCGCCGCGAACACCAGCAGCGCGGCGAAGACGTAGAAGATCGCGGACTCGAAGCTCATCGTTGGCCTGGGCTCGTCGCGGTCGGGGCCCCGTTCAGCGGTACCGCGCGTCGTCGGCGCGGTCCTTCGCGATCTGCGCCTCGTGGCGGTCTCCGACCGCGAGGAGCATCTCCTTGGTATAGAGGAGGTCGCCGCGCTTCTCGCCGTGGTACTCGAGGACGCGCGTCTCGACGATCGAGTCCACCGGGCAGCTCTCCTCGCAGAAGCCGCAGAAGATGCACTTGGTGAGGTCGATGTCGTAGCGCGTCGTGCGGCGCGTGCCGTCCTCGCGCTTCTCCGACTCGATGGTGATCGCGAGCGCGGGGCAGACCGCCTCGCAGAGCTTGCACGCGATGCAGCGCTCCTCGCCGTTGGGGTAGCGGCGCAGCGCGTGCAGGCCGCGGAAGCGCGGGCCGTAGGGCGTCTTCTCCTCCGGGAACATCACCGTCACCTTGCGCGCGAACAGGTGGCGGCCGGTGAGCGCCAGTCCCCGGAACAGCTCGAGCAGCAGGAACGTCGAGAAGAAGTCGCGGACGCGGGAGAGCATGTCGTTCAGTGGAACAGGTTTGCCCAGCGGGTCTGCATCATCGCGCCGACGAAGACGATCCATATCAGCGTGATCGGGATGAAGACCTTCCAGCCCAGCCGCATGATCTGGTCGTAGCGGTAGCGCGGGAACGTCGCGCGGATCCACAGGAAAATCAGCAGCACCGCCGCGACCTTGAGCGCGAGCCACGGCAGCCCGTCGCCGAACGGCGCGGCCCCGCCCGCAAGCGGCAGCCAGTCCGGCAGCCGCACGTCGTTGAGCCCCGGCCAGGGCGAGAGCCACCCGCCCAGGAACATGACCGCGGTCAGCACCGCGATCCGGATCATGTTCATGTACTCCGCCAGGAAGAACAGCGCGAAGGCGATGCCGGAGTACTCGACGTGGAAGCCGGCGACGATCTCCGACTCGCCCTCGGCGACGTCGAAGGGGTGGCGGTTGGTCTCCGCGATACCCGAGATCAGGTAGACGGCGAACAGCGGGAACAGCGGCCAGATGTACCAGTA
>Ga0114939_10000572_pt1 | contig 30734 bp, 15 predicted proteins | sample AshMeaCrysSpring_FD_87196 | JGI IMG/M metagenome (GOLD analysis project Ga0114939, IMG submission 87196) | Groundwater microbial communities from Big Spring, Nevada to study Microbial Dark Matter (Phase II) - Ash Meadows Crystal Spring | ecosystem: Environmental > Aquatic > Deep subsurface >...
AAGTGATGATTTTCTCCGGCGGGCCCTGGGCGACGATCTCCCCTCCCCCGTCCCCCGCCTCCGGGCCGAGATCGAGGATCCAGTCGGCCTCGGCGGCGACGGCCATGTGGTGCTCGATGACGACGACGGTGTGACCTTCATCGACGAGGCGGTGGAGGATGTCGATGAGGCGGCGGATGTCCTCGTGATGGAGGCCGACGGTGGGTTCCTCGATGAGATAGAGATTTGAAATTTGAGATTTGAAATTTGAGATTTGGGCTTTTGCGCCCCTTCCTTTGATGAGTTCGGAGACGAGTTTGACGCGCTGGGCCTCGCCGCCGGAGAGGGTGGGGCTGGGTTGTCCGAGCTGGAGGTAGCCGAGGCCGGTGTCCGCCATGAGGCGGAGCGGAGCGGCGATGCGCGGCTGGGATTCGAAGAAGGCGGCGGCCTCGTCGATGGTCATGGCGAGGACTTCGCCGATGTTTTTCCCGCGGAAGAAGATTTCGAGGGTGGCGGGGTTGTAGCGGTTGCCGTTGCAGGACTCGCAGTGGACCCAGGTGGAGGGCAGGAAATCCATTTCGAGTTTCACGCGGCCGTTGCCCTTGCAGTCCGGGCAGCGGCCGCCCTCGGTGTTGAAGGAGAAGCGGGAGGCGTCGAAGCCGCGCATGCGGGCTTCCGGCATTTGGGCGAAGAGGGCGCGGATGTGATCGAAGACTTTCACATAAGTGGCGGGGCAGGAGCGGGAGGTCTTGCCGATGGGGGATTGATCGACTTCGTGACAGGCTTTGAGGGATTGGAAGCCGGAGGAGGATTTGAAGGGTTTCTGTTTGGCTTGGCGGTTGAAAACCGCCGCCACGCACTGGTGCATGAGGGTGGATTTTCCGGAGCCGGAGATTCCTGTCAGAACGGTGAGGCGGCCGAGCGGGATGGCGGCGGTGATGTTCTTGAGATTGTTCGCCGCGCAGCCGGTGAGGGTGAGGAAGGGATGGGATTTCGGAACCGGGCGGCGGGAGCCGCGGGTGGGGTGGGTCAGTGGATGGGTGAGGGCGCGGAGGGTCGGTGAAGTGCCAAGTGAGCAGTGAGCAGTGATCCGTGATTTGCTTGCGCGCTTGGCCTTGGATTTTCTTCCACTGATCACTGCCAACTGATCACTGCCCACTCCGGGCGGCGGACCTTGATACACGACTTCACCCCCAAGCCGTCCCGCCGCCGGGCCGAGATCGATGAGGTGGTCGGCGGCGGCGATGGTGTCCTCGTCGTGCTCGACAACGATGAGCGAGTTGCCTTGGTCGCGGAGCTTGATGAGGGTTTTGAGAAGGGCGGCGTTGTCGCGCGGGTGGAGGCCGATGGTGGGTTCGTCGAGGACGTAGAGCACGCCGCGGAGGTTGGAGCCGAGCTGGGCGGCGAGGCGGATGCGCTGGGATTCGCCGCCGGAGAGCGTGTTGCCGGAGCGGTCGAGCTGGAGGTAGCCAAGGCCGACTTCTTCGAGGAACTCGAGACGTTGCTTGATTTCCGGAAGGATGTCGCGGGCGATGAGTTGCCGGCGGGGATCGGTGATGGTGAGGTTGGAGAAGTGTTGGGAGGCTGCGGAGATGGAGAGGCGGGAGAGTTCGGAGATTTGAGATTTGAAATTTGATATTTGAGATCCGATCAGGCGGACGTTGGCGGCGATGGGGTTGAGGCGGGAGCCGTGGCAGGCGGGGCATTCGATGAGTTCGGCGTCTTCCATGCGGTCGATGGCGCGGTCGGCGTCCATTTCCGCCTCGAGGACGGAATCGAAGCGCGAGGTGTCGAGGTGTTGGCGGCGCTTCGGGATGCGGCCGTGGCCGCGGCACTCCGGGCACCAGCCGTGCGGGGAGTTGAAGGAGAACAGGCGGGGATCGAGATCCTCGAAGGAGCGGTTGCAGGACGGGCAGGCCGACTTGGTGGAGAGGAGGATGAATTTTTTGTCGGCGGTGAAGAGCTTGATGATGCCTTTGCCGATTTCCAAAGCCCGTGTGATCCGGGATTGCAGTTCGGAGAGCTGGGCCTGGCGGTTGGAAAGCGCCGCCACGACGACGTCGATGTCGTGTTCCTTGAAGCGTTCGAGGCGGGTGAAGGATTCGGCTTCTTTGAACCGCCTGTCCACGAGCAGGCGGGTGAATCCCTGTTTGAGCGCCCATTCGGCGATTTCGGTGTGGTAGCCTTTTTTCGCGCGGATGACCGGGGCGAGCAGGGTGACGGGGCCTTTTTCAAGGTGGCGGGCGATGGTGTTTTCGATGGCGGCGATGGATTGTTTCTCGACGGGGATGTTGCAATCCGGGCAGTGGAGGGTGCCGAGTTTCGAGTAGAGCAGGCGGATGAAGTTCCAGACTTCGGTGACGGTGGCGACGGTGGATTTTCCGCCGCCTTGGGAGACGCGCTGTTCGATGGCGACGGTGGGTGGGAGGCCCTGGAGTTGGTCGATCTCTGGTTTTTCCAACTGTTCCGCGAACTGGCGGGCGTAGGCGGACATCGAGTCGAGGAAGCGGCGCTGGCCTTCGGCGAAGAGGATGTCGAAGGCGAGGGTGGATTTTCCGGAGCCGGAGAGGCCGGAGATGACGACGAATTGGTCGCGGGGGATGTCGAGGGAGATGTTTTTGAGGTTGTGGTGGCGGGCTCCGCGGAGGGAGATTTGGGATTTGAGATTTGAAATTTCAGATTTGGAAGAAGAAGGCGGGCGGGATGCTTGCGCTCCCTTGAGGGCTTTGCGGAGATAGGTGCCGGTGGGGGTGTTGAGTTTGGCGATTTGTTCGGGCGGGCCGGCGGCGACGAGCCGGCCGCCGTGTTTGCCGGCTTCGGGCCCGAGGTCGAGGATCCAGTCGGCGGACTTGATGACTTCTAGGTTGTGCTCGATGACGAGCAGGGTGTGGCCGGAATCGACGAGTTTCTGGAAAACGGCGAGGAGGCGTTCGATGTCGGAGAAGTGGAGGCCGGTGGTGGGTTCGTCGAGGATGAGGAGTTTGCTTGTTGATGAAGGGACAGGATGTCCCTTCGACGGACTGGGACTGGCAGTCCCAGCCACGGTGAGAAGCTGGCAGAGTTTGAGGCGCTGGGATTCTCCGCCGGAGAGGGTGTTGAGGGGCTGGCCGAGTTTGAGGTAGCCGAGGCCGACTTCGACGAGGGGCGAGAGGAGTTGAATGATTTGTTGGTGGCGTTTGAAGTGTGCGGGCGGGACGCCCACGCTCCCTTGATAGAAATCGATGCCTTCGGCGACCGTCAGGTTGAGAATGTCGTGAATCGATTTCCCCCTGTAGTGGAAATCGAGGGTGGAGGTTTTGTAGCGTTTTCCCTCGCAGTCGGGGCAGGTGACGTAGAGGTCGGATAGGAACTGCATTTCCACTTTTTCGAAACCGTTTCCGGCGCAGCGGTCGCAGCGGCCGCCGCCGGAGTTGAAGGAGAAGAAGCCGGGCTGCACGCCGGCGGCCTTGGCGGCATCCGTCGAGCAGAAGAGCTGGCGGATGGGGTCGAAGGCGCCGAGAAAGACGGCCGGGGTGGAGCGCGGGGTGCGGGCGACGGCGGATTGATCGACGAGTTCGACGCCGGCGAGGTGTTGGAAGCCGGTGAGCTCGCGGATGGGGGCGGGGTCGCCTTCGGTTTCGATGCCGAGTTTGCGGGCGAGGTTCTGATAGAGGACGTCGTGGGCGAGAGTGGACTTGCCGGAGCCGGAGACACCGGTGAGGCAGGTGAAGAGGCCGAGCGGGATGTCGGCGTCGAGTTTGCGGAGGTTGTGGCGGGTGGCACCGCGGATGGAGAGGAGTTTTTTGGTGGGTTGGCGGCGGGTTTTGGGGATGGGGATGGATTTTTGGCCGGTGAGCCAGGGCATGGTGCCGGGCGGAATTTGAGATTTGAGATTTGAGATTTGAGATTTTGATGCGGGCGGGACGCCCACGCTCCCCTGATACACGAGTTCGCCGCCGTGCTGGCCGGCGCCGGGACCGAGATCGATGAGATGGTCCGCGGCGGCCATGACGGCTTGCTCGTGTTCGACGACGACGAGGGTGTTGCCCTTGTCGCGGAGGCCGCGCATGACGCCGACGAGGCGGTCGATGTCGCGGGCGTGGAGGCCGACGGTGGGTTCGTCGAGGACGAAGAGGGTTCCGGTGAGGGAGGCTCCGAGGCAGGTGGTGAGGTTGACGCGCTCGACCTCGCCGCCGGAGAGGGTGCGGGTGGGGCGGTCCAGCGTGAGGTAGCCGAGGCCGACTTGATCGAGGTAGCCGAGGCGGGAGGAGATTTCCGTTAGGACGAGGGTGAGGGTGGGGTCGGTGGATTTGAGATTTGGGATTTGAGATTTGAGATTTTGGAACCAGGGGAGGAGTTCGGAGACGGGGAGGGACCAGAGGTCGGGGAGGGACTTGCCGTGGATTTTGAAGCAGAGGGCTTCGGGCTGGAGGCGTTTTCCGCGGCAGGCGGAGCAGGTGGTGTAGGAGCGGTAGCGGGAGAGGAAGACGCGGACGTGCATCTTGTAGGCCTTGGTTTCGAGCCAGTCGAAGAAGCCCTTCACGCCGTACCATTGGCCGGATTGCCAGAGGGCTTCGAGGGCCTCCATATCGGGCGAGCCGTCGCGGGTGGTGGCGTTGCCATCGCCGTAATGGACCCACTCGCGCTCGTCGTCTGATAGATCCTCCCACGGCGTGTGGATGTCGATGCCGCGTTCCTTGCAGTTGCGTTTGAGGTCGCGGAGGCATTCGTCGCCGCGTTCGCCCTGGAAGGGTTTGATGGCGCCTTGGGCGATCGAGAGCGTGGGATCGGGGACGGCCTTGTCGAGATCGATGCCGATGATGCGGCCGAAGCCGCGGCATTTGGGGCAGGCTCCGAGCGGGGAGTTGAAGGAAAAGAGGGCGGGCGTGGGGGCCCGGAGGGTGAAGCCGGTGGCGGGGTTGTGCCAGGTGGTGCTGAATGATTTGAAATTTGAAGTTTGAAATTTCAGATCGACGGCAGCTTGGATGGTGGCGTGGCCCTTGCCGAGGTGGAAGGCGGTTTCCAGGGCTTCCAGGAGGCGGGAGTGATTGGGTTTTGTGAGGGTGAGGCGGTCCTGGATGATGGAGATTTGAGATTTGAAATTTGAGATTTGAGAAGGCGGGGGGGCGTCTGTTCTGAGAACATTTCCGTCATGGAGGACGCGGAGGTAGCCTTGTTGGTTGAGGAAGGGAAAGAGATCGGCGGACTTGGTGTCCGGCGGGACTGGGATGGGGAAGGTGACGTAAATGGGCTGGCCGGCGAGGTTTGCGATGGCCCATGCGGCGGCGGACTCGGGGGTGTCCGGGCGGATTTCTTCGTTGGTGCGGGGATCGAAGGCGGTGGCGAGGCGGGGAAAGAGGAGTTTGAGGTAATCGTTGATTTCCGTGAGGGTGCCGACGGTGGAGCGGGTGGTGCGGACGTGGTTTTTCTGTTCGATGGCGATGGCCGGGGGGATGCCCTCGATGGAATCGACGTCCGGCTTGTCGATGCGGTCGAAAAACTGGCGGACGTAGGGCGAGAAGGTCTCGACGTAGCGGCGCTGGCCCTCGGCGTAGAGCGTGTGGAAGGCGAGGGAGGATTTGCCGGAGCCGGATGGGCCGGTGACGACGGTGAGTCTGCCGAGCGGGACATCCAGATCGAGGTTGCGCAGGTTGTGCTGGCGGCAGCCGCGGAGGCGGATCGCCGGGGAATGTTTCGCGTGGGATGGCACGCGCGCAACCTAGGTGGAAATTCCGGGTCCGCCAGCGGAAGTGTTTCGCCGGATTCCGCGGCGGAGTCAGGGAGTCAGCATCAGGTCCCGGAAGTAGGAATCGTTTTCGCGGACTTGTTGGATTTCATCCTCAAGCAGGCGGATCGCCGCCTGATCATGGTCCGACTTGAGTCGTTCGATCTGCTTTTGGATCCCGAGGATGTAGGTTTCGGAAAGTTTGGCAATTTCGCGGTGGAAGGTGTCTTCGATGGCCGTTTGTTTCGCGAGAAATTCGGCGTGAATGTCCGCGGCGTCGGTCAAATTCTCCAGCTTGCGGCTCAGCTCGCCTGGAATGCGGCCGTCGTCCTCCTTGCAGGAGTTGATGAAGTCCTGGAGGGCTTCCCCGGCCATTTCACGGCGTGGCGGGGGGATGATTTTGCGGACGCCGCGTTCGAGATCGCGCTGGAAGGACGCGAAATTCCTGGCGAGCGCGGGCTTGAGGGTTTGGATCAAAGGCGCGGCGCGGTCCCGCATGATTTTGCGGGCGCGGTTTTCAAGAAAGCCGGGAACATCGAATGCGGGTGCTGATCCGGCGGCGGGTGCCGGTTCCATGAGAGCCGGGACAGGCTCCGCAGGAGAGGTTTCCGGAATGGCGGCGGGCGCGGGCTGATGATCCAGCGGCGGTTTTCCGGCAGGCGGGACACCCTCATCGGTCACGGCGGTGGCCGTTGGCGGCGGCATGGGTGTGGTTGCCAAGCTGCGGTTTTTTTCATCCGAAATCCGCCAAAGGACGATGGCGGCAAGGGTGGCTGCGAGCAGAAGAATGACGATCCAGGCAAACCCGGAGGACGTTTTGTGCCGACGGGGCGGAGCCGTCACGGGCGGCCCGGATGGATCCGGCCGGTGGATGCGCGGGCCGGGCGACCTGGCGATGTGTTGGAGATCATGGGCGATCTCCATGGCTCCGGCGTAGCGGCACCCGGGCACGGGATCGGTCGCGCGGCGGATGATGGCGTCGAAGCGCGGATCGCAATGCGAGACGACCGAGGCCGGCCGGGGATCCTCCGCAGGCAGGCGGCCGGTGAGCAGCTCGTGAAGGATCACCCCCACGGAAAAGATGTCGGCGCGGTGATCGATGGCTTCGGGCGCGGTGACGACTTCGGGGGCCGTGTATTGGGGCGTGCCGAAAATTTCCTCGCCTGCCATGGGTTTCCGTTCAACCGGCCGGGCGATGCCGAAGTCGCCGATCTTCGGGTTGGCCTTGAGGTCGAGGAGAATGTTGGAGGGTTTGATGTCGCGATGGATGATGCCGTTTTCGTGGGCGTGGGAGAGCCCGCTGCAAATGCCCGTGACGAGGCGGATGACTTCGGCGGGATCGATGGCGACGCCATGCGCGGAGTGGAAGAGGGAATTTCCGGGCACATACTCCATGCTGATGTAGAGCATGCCGTCAACCTCGCCGAAATCGTACACCCCGATGAGATTGGGGTGGTTGAGGCGCGCCATGGCCTTGGCCTCGGTTTCAAAGCCGGTGCGGAAAGCCGCGTCCGTGCTGAATTCCCGCGGCAGGATCTTGATGGCCACGGAGCGATCCAGGGATTTTTGCACGGCCCGATAGACAGCGCCCATTCCGCCGGTGGCGATCAGACATTCGATGTCATGGCCGGGAAAAAGCGGAGCGAGGCAGGAGGGGGCCGGTGCCGTGAAGGCGGCGGGCATTGGGGAATCGCTCATGGAAACCGGTGGAAATCCATGGCCGGTGGAAAACCCCGCCGCAAGAACAATAAGCGGGGCGGACCGGCTCAGCCGAACGAGCCATGATAGATCAACCACTCCGGGATTTTGATGGCCGAGTTGTATAAAACGTGAAGCGCGATGCAGGCTCCCAGCGAGCCGGTGGCGGCGTAGAGCAGGGCGCAGGACATGCCGAAAAGGCCGACGCTTGCCAGACCGTAGCCATCGTAGAAATGCAGCACCGCGAAAACGGCGGAGGAAAGGATGGCGGCGGGAAGCACGCCGATGCGGTTCCAAAGCGAGCGGAACAAGACGCCGCGGTAGAGGATCTCCTCCGCCAGTGGCGCCAGCAGGCAGGCCGAGACGACGGCGAAGGCCAGTCCCCAGATGCCGGCCTCGCCCGCGCTGAGTCCCCCGCCCGGCTCGGCGGCGTCGTTGCCGATGATCAGGCGCAGCAGTGGATCCATCAACATGAGGAGTGAAAACACCCCGAGAACCGTCTTCAGGGCGGGCGGGCGGTCGAGCCCGAGAACCCGCAGCGCATGGGATGGCCGCCGGAACAACAGGCCGAGCGCGATCAGGGCGGGCAGGATCCGGGCTGCGGAGTCCAGGGAAATGGCCGCCACAGGATGCAGCTCCGGCAGGGCCGCGATGCCCAAATCGAGCGTCATCGCAAAACCGATCCAGGCCAGGGTGGCCACGAGAAAGACGACCAGGCCCAGCGGCAGCGGCCATGCGCCGCCATAGCCACGCGGCCTCGCGGCAAGGCCGCGCGTCAATTGTGCCAAAGTGCGGGGAATGAAGGCCACACCCGCCAGGCCGAGCAGCCAGACCCAGGAACGGGAGAAAATGGCGCGCGTCCGAAGTTGGGCGGATTCCAGCGCGTATGAATCCCGCCACAGGCAGGCGGGCGGCATGTCGTTTTCACACTCGGCGATCCACTTCGCATGCCACCATGTGCCGCGGTGGCTGGCGAGTTGGCGGGAGGTTTCGCCGAAATCCGAAACCGTCTCACCCTGCAAAGCCTCCGCCAGCGCCTCGCGCAACGGTTGATCCTCGTGCTCCGCCGTGAGAATCGCCAGCGCCTCCAGCCCCCGCAGGCTCATGGAGTTATGGGCCGCGAGCTCCTCCAACGCGGCCAGCGCCTCGTGCCGCGTGGCGGCCGGCTGATCCACTCCCGCCAGCCAGCGCAGCCACTCCGGGTCACCGGCCATGGCGTCCGCCAAACGCATGTCGCGATCGATCTTGATCAGTGCGATCTCCTCAGTGCCGGGAGCGTAGCCGGCCGTTTTCCCGAAATAATGATCCCACAGCCAGATGCCGAGAATGAAGGCCAGCAGCGCGATGAGCGGCTCGGGATAGTCCCGCCGCAAGATCGAACGATAGGGATTGCGGTGGGGAATCGCGGTGGACAAGGCGGGCTTGATGATGGCGGAGTCTCGCCGTTTCCGCAGGTTTTGCAAGCATGGCTTGAAATTCATGGTAATCAAAAGGCCTTTCGCATTTTTCCATTGGCGCGGCCGTGCAAGCCGTCGCAGGTTGCGTGCGAGGAAATGACGGACCCCACTGCAATGGCGCTCACCGGCGGATTCGCCGCCGCCTTGGCCGTGTTTCTCGCGGCATCCGTCTGGCGTGCGTGGTGCGGGTGGAAACGGCGGCGGGGTTTGGAAGTCGGCGGCCCGCCGGCACCGCCTGTCGGCAAAGTGCCGGTGTGGTTTTACCGTCCGCTGGATTTGATGGGCGTGGCGCTGGTGTTCGCGGTTTTTTCCGGGCTGGTGCTCGCCTCGGTGCGGGTTTCCGGGACCGGGGAGCCGTCATTGAACCCCGGCACGCTGGCGGTCAGCATCGGCTTTCAGTTCGTGATGGCCGGCGTGGTCGTGCTGCTGGTGGCCCGGCGGGTGAGTCTGGTTTCCTGGCTGGGGCTGCGCTGGCCGGCGTGGCCGTGGGTTCTGCTGCTCGCGCCGGGGGCCGTGTGTTTCATGTGGATCATCTTCGGCGGCCTGCAAGTGGCCGGCTATGTGAAATGGATGGAGTCGCTGGGCGTGGAAACGGTGCAGGACACCGTGAAGCTCCTTCAGGAATCCAAGGACCCGCTGATGCTGGGACTCATGGCGTGCGCCGCCGTCATCGCGGCGCCGCTCTGCGAGGAAGTCGTCTTCCGCGGGTATTTCTATCCGGTGATGAAGAAGTTCGCCGGCATGCCCGCAGCGGTGTTGTGTTCGGCGCTGGTGTTCGCCACCGCGCACGGCAATCTCACCGCGCTGCTGCCGCTCTTCATTTTCGGCTGCGTGCTCGTCTTCCTCTACGAGAAAACCGGCTCGCTGTGGGCGCCCATCGCCGCTCATTTCTGCTTCAACGGGGCCACCGTCATCATCCAGATGGCGGTCCGCTATTACGACATTCCGCTCGAAATGCCGCAGTGACCACACTCCGCGACATCGGCGAGGACGCCCTCATCGCCCGCCTCGTCGGCCTGGTCCCGCGCGATCCGGAACCCATGGCCGGTCCCGGCGATGACTGCGCGGTGATCGATTCCGGTCCGGCGTGTGACACGCTGCTGCTTCTCAAGACCGACGCCATGGCCGGTGGCGTGCATTTTCTAACATCCACACCGGCGCGGGCGGTGGGCTGGAAGGCCGTGGCACGCGTGGTCTCGGACTTCGCCGCCATGGGCGGAAAGCCCGAGCGTTTCCTCGTCACCGTGGCCCTGCCGGCCGAGACTCCGATCTCATGGGCGGAGGATCTCTACCGCGGCATTGGCGATTGTCTCAGGGCCTTCGCGGGGGTCCTCGCCGGTGGCGAAACCACGCGCGTGCCGCCGGGCAGCGCGGCCGTCATTTCCATCGCCGCCACCGGCAGCGTGCGCCGGGAACACCTGGTGCCGCGCGGCACCGGCAAGGCCGGACAGATCCTGCTGGTGACCGGCAGCCTCGGCGGTTCGCCGGGTGGCAAACACCTCCACTTCACCCCGCGGCTCAGGGAGTCCGGCTGGCTGGTCTCGCATTTCAAACCGGCGGCCATGATGGACATCTCCGACGGCTTGGCGAAGGATCTGCCGCGCCTCGCCGCCGCATCCGGCTGCGGGTTCACGCTCGACCGCTCCGCGCTGCCGCTCACGCCTGGCAGCACCGTGGAGCAGGCTCTGAACGATGGCGAGGATTTCGAGCTGCTGCTGGCGATGGAGCCGGAACGCGTGCCCGGACTGCTCACCGCGTGGGCTGCGGAGTTTTCCGATCCGCCGCTCACGCCCATCGGCCGCCTTGTCGCGGCGGGAGAGGGCGAAAGCCTGAGCGGCGGCTGGGATCATTTCCAGCCGGTCAGCGGAGGAAGGTCTTGAATTTGGAAAACGCGGCGTCCCATGCGGAGGTGTCCTGCGGCTGGTAGCTGCGGAACTCGAAGGAGCGGCGGATGAGTTCGCGGCCGGCCTGGAGATCCGGCAGGTGGCCGGTGCCGATCATCTGGGTGATGACGTTGCCGCAGGAGGTGGCCTCCACCGGACCGGCGACGACCTCGATGCCCAGCGCGTTGGCGGTGGCGCGGCAAAGCGCGACGTCCTTGGTCCCGCCGCCGCCGGCGTGGAGGCGCTGGAAATCCATGCCGGTGAGGAGTTTGGCGCTCTCGAAAACCACCCGGTACTTCAGCGCCAGGGAGTCGGTGGCCACGCGCAGGATGGTCCCCTTGTCCTGCGGCGCCTTCTGCCCGCTCTTTTCGCACCAGGCGCGGATTTTCTCCGGCATGCCGCCGGGACTGGCGAAGACCGGATCGTCCGGGTCAATGAACGCGGAGAATGGCTCCGCGGCCTGGGCCATGTTCTCCAAGGTGGCGTAGTTGAGGGATTCGCCGTCGAGTTCCCACTGGCGCTTGCACTCCTGGATGAGCCAGAGGCCTGCGATGTTCTTGAGAAAACGCACGCTGCCGTTCACGCCGAGTTCGTTGCAGAACCCGCGCTCGAGCGCCATTTCGTTGGTGACCGGTTCGCTGGTCTCGATGCCCATGATCGACCAGGTGCCGGACGAGAGCCAGAGATTGCCGCCGCCACGCATCGGGATTCCGGCCACCGCGGAGGCGGTGTCATGACAGGCGGTGGCGACCACCGGGATGCCGACCTTGCCGATGAAGGCGGCCACCGCATCACGCACCGGGCCGAGCACCGTGCCGGGGGCGACGATTTCGCCGAAGATGTTGCGCGGCAAGCCGAGGGCGTCGATGACCTCCCACGCCCAGTCGCCGGTGCGCGGATTGAGGAGTTGCGAGGTGGAGGCGACGGTGCGCTCCACCGCCTGGCGGCCGGTGAGCCAGTAGGCCAGCAGGTCCGGCACGAACAGCAGACGCTCCGCCTCGAGCAGGGCCGGGCTCTTCTTGCGGGCCTCCGCCAGCAGGTGCAGCGAGCTGTTGTAGAAATTCGTCTTGATGCCGGTGTGCGCGTAGATCTCCTTCTCGGGCATCAGCGCGTGCATCGCCTCGGCCATGCCCTCGAATCGCGGGTCGCGGTATTGGTGCGGCATGCCCAACAGCCCGCCGTCCGGACCGATCATGCCGTGGTCGCAGCCCCAGGTGTCGATGCCGATGGAAACGATCGAGTCGCCATGACGCTCCACCGCCCGGCGCAGGCCTTCGAGGATTTCGCGGTAGAGACCGATGACGTTCCAGAACGCACCGCCGGGCAGGTCGGTGCCGGGATTGTCAAAACGATGGATTTCCTCGAGTTCGATTTTGGTCAAATCCGTGGTGGCGGCGATCACGCGGCCGCTCCCGGCGCCGAGGTCCACTGCGATGAAGGTTTTGGATGACATGGGTGATTGATAGGGGGGAATGCGGCGCATCATCTTCAGGAGCCGTGCCAATGCAATCCCGAATGGCGCGGCTGAATGACACGGTGCAACCCTCCGCAGGCGGTCGCCGCCTTGTCACATCTCCGAAAACAGCGCGTCCACCATTTCCACGCATTTCAAGCCGGGCATCACGCTGAGGTCCATCTGGTTCATCACGTAGGCGAAGGAGACGCCGGTTTCCGGATCGCCCATGCCGTGGCTGCCGCCCGCGCCGGGATGACCGAACGCGGAAACCGACGGCCCGTAGATGTTTCTCAACTTCCGCCCCTGCTCATCCAGCGGATCCCGCTGCGCGCCACAGGTGAAGACCGTCGGCCGCAGCAAAACCCGGTCATGGCCCGCGCTCCTGGGCGACGCCAGCGCCTGCCGCACGCGCGGCGTGAGCGGGCTTTCGATGGAGCCGATCACCGCCTGATAGAACTTGGCCAGCGCGGCGGCGGTGCCCACCCCGCCGAGCGCGGGCAGGCCGGCCGACCACGCGCGGGGCTCGTTCATCTCGTGGATGGCATGCAATCCGCGCGGCGAGGAAAACGCCCGCCGGGTATAGGTGCCGGAAGTGGTGAGCTGTTTGTAGAACGCGTCCGCCAGATCGTCCTTGCCCGCCTTGCCGGGATAGAGTTTCGCGACCCGCGGCCATTCGGGCTCGGGCAGGCCGATCCAGAAATCCAGCCCCAGCGGTGAGGCGATCATTTCCCGCCAATAGCCGCCGAGCGTGAGGCCAGTGAGGCGGCGCACAGGCTCATCCACCAGCGCGCCGAACGTGCGCGGATGATAGCCATGACCGTCGCCGATCCTCCATGCCGGAAGCTGCGCTTCAATGGCCTCCACCACGGCGGCGTGATCGAGCAGTCCCGCGCGCCGGTCGAGCGCGGCCAGTCCGCATTGGTGGGACAGCAGGTGATGGAACGCCGCTTCCGCCACCGGAAAACGCGGCCAGATCTCGCGCACCGGGGTTTCCTCGCTCAAGCCCCGGCTCTCCAGCGCCATCAGCAAGGCCGCCGCCGCCGGAACCTTCGTCGCCGAATAAACCGGCACCAGCGTGCCGCGCGTCCATGGCCGGGTTTTTTCCCGCTCGCACCAGCCTTGAGCGTGGGACAGCAACTCCGCGCCCTCCCACCAGATGCTCACGGAGGCGCCCAGTTCGCCGCGATCACGGAAGTTCCGCTCGAACACTTCCACCACTTTGCCCAATGCCGAGGGACTGACCGCCATGCCGGGGGTCTCGCCGATCACGCGCCTTCGCGCAATTCCGAAATCATTCCCGGCCGGGAATCCGCCCGCCCGCCGTCCCTGCCGGACGACCATTCCTCAACCAGGCGGAAAGCCACGGCCAGCAGGGTGGGCCCCAGAAAAACCCCAACCAGCCCGAAGGCCAGCGCGCCACCGATCACGCCGCAGAAAATCAGGGCGAAGGGCATCTTGCTGCCATGGCTGATGAGAAACGGGCGGACGACGTTATCCACGCTGCTGATGCCCAGCAGTCCCCACGACAACATGAAAATCCCCCACCCTGTCTGGTTTTGGGCGAACAGCCACAGCGCCGCCGGCAGCCAGATCAGCGGCGGCCCGAATGGCACCACTGCGAAAAAGAACGTCAGCACCGCGAGCAATACCGCCCCGGGCACCCCGGCAATCCAAAAACCCAACCCGGCCATCAGCGCCTGCGCGATCGCCGTTCCCAAGATCCCGTAGATCACCCCGCGCACCGTATCGCCCGCCACCTTGATCAAATACTCGCCGCGCTCACCCGCCAAATGCTCCACCGCCACCGCCAGCCGTCTCGAGAGTTCCGGCGCGTCCCGCAGGAGGAAAAACGCCAGGAACGCGCTCACCAGAACCTGCGTCACTCCTCCCACCAAGGCCTTCCCCGCCGAGATCAGCCAGGACTGCGCCCACGACAGAAACCTGCCCAGCCACACGACCATGTGCGGGGAGTCGCTTTTCTTCAACCCGGCCGCCACGGCCGTGTCCTCATCATCGACCGCCGGCGGTGGCGGATCCCTGGTCACCAGCCCGTCGCCGGTTTCCACCACGATCTTCGGCCGCGGCGGCGGCGCATTCACTTCCTTGTCGAGTTGATCCATCCAACGCTTGCGGCCCTGCACCGCTTCCGTCCAGTAGGTTTCCAGCTCATCGCCAACCACCGGCACCTGCCCCACCCACGCCGGAGGCTGCTCCGGCACCTTCATGAACCAATCCCGCGTCGCCGACGCCAGATCCCTGCCGTCCTGCACGATGCTCATCCCGATCAGCACCACCGGCCCGGCCAGAAGAACCGTCACCGTCAGCGTCACCAGACAGGCGGCCAGCGTCCGCGATCCGCGAAACCAGCGGGTGAACAGCCGCTGGAGCGGATGCAGCGAATAGGTGAGGATGATCGCCCACATCAAGGCGGTCATGAACGGCCGCAACACGAAAAAACAACCCGTGAGCAGCAGCAGCAGGGCCAGCCCGCCCAGCAGCGGCTCGGTGATCCGGGATTTCCCTGGCGCTTTCGTATCCATTCTCCGGCGCGACGCTACCAAATCACGCGGCGTATGCCAGCGGCATTACCGATGATTTTTCCGTCGCGCCCACACCCCGGGTTTCCCCGCTTGCATTCCCCACGCGCCGTGGGAAAACTGCCCGCCGAACTGAGGCTGCGGCCCCTTCGCCACTCTTCAAACACCTTCATGAAACCCTTCCGCGCTCTCGCATTGGCTCTAACAGCCACCCTGATCTCCAGTCCGCGAACCGACGCCCAGCAAGCGCTGCCCAGAGTTTCCGCAGGACCCGTCGAAGTCAACGGCATCGCCGCCAAGGTCAACGGCCGGGTCATCACCAAGAACCAGGTCTCATTCATGCTGGCGCCGATCTACGCCCAGCTCTCGGCCCAGTTTCCGCGCCGCGGTCCCCAGTTCGACAGCCAGTTCAAGGAGGCGAAATCCAAAGTCATCCAGGAACTCGTGGACCGCCAGATCATCCTCGATGAGTTCAAACAGATCGGCGCATCCATCAAGCCCTATATCATCGATGAGGAAATCAAACGCCAGATGCGCGAACTCTACAACGGCGATGAGGCGAAATTCCGCGAGGAACTCAAACGCAGCCGCCTGACCATGGAAGGCTACCGCGAAATGACCCGCGAAAAAATGGTCGTCCAGGCCATGCGCGCCCAGCAGTTTTCCGACGCCCCGCCGCCGCTGCCCAACGAAATCCGCGATGAGTACAACGAAGTCGCAAAGACCCTGCGCGACGTCTCCAAGGATGTGATTTCCTTCCAGAAAATCTTCATTCCCGCCACCGATCCGGAAAACCCCGCCACCACTCCGGATTCCCAGCTATCCCTCGCCGAGGATCTCGCCAAAGAACTCGCCGGGGGCAAGGACTTCGCCGAACTCGCCAAAACGCATTCCAGGGACGCGTTCGCCGCGCAGGGCGGGCTTCAGGAAAACGTGCCCCGCACCGATCTCTCGCCGGAGTTCGCCGCCATCATCTTCGATGCTCCCGTCGGGAAAATCACCGGCCCGCTGATGGACCCGCAGGGCTTCACCATCGTCAAACCGGTCAAGATCGATTTCGGCCCGGCCCCGCCGCTCGAGAAAGTCCGCGACATGATCGAGGAACGCGTCCGCAAAAAGAAGACCTCCGCCCAATACGATCGCTGGATCGAATCCCGCCGCAAGCGCGCCATCGTCGATGTCCGCATTTGAACGGCCGCCCGCCTCACGGGTTGTGGCTCGTCCGCCGGGGATCCGGATCGTCGTCCGGAGCTGAAACCGGACCGGACTCGTCCACCGGAATCAGGATGGGCGCGGCGGCACGTCCGTCCGCCCATTGCCCGGCCAGTCCGACAAAGAAGGAATAGATGCGCTCCCTCCTTTTGAGGGCGGGCGCGGTCAGCGTCCTGTGCATCAGCCATGCGAGCGCGGATGAGAGAACCATCGTCACCAGGAAGAGCAGCACCCCGCCGTTGTGAAAGTTGAAGTCGAAACCCTTCTTCAGGAAGGTGGCCAGAGGGAAGTGCACCAGGTAGATCTCGTAGCTGATGAGTCCGATGAAGGCCAGGCCATCCTGCGCCCGGCCGAAACGCATCCGCCGGATGTCCATTTTCAAAAGGCCGAGAACCAGCACCAGCGAAACCATGGTGTAGCAGGAGACGTCCAGCCAGATGCCGGCCGCGTAGGACGAATCGTGCTGATAGGACCGCACGGCCCTCCAGAGCAGCCGCGCGGCGGCCGCGATCGTCACCAGCGCTCCGGCCCGAAACAGCCAGGACGCCAGCTTCCCGGAAACTCGAACCTTGTGGGGCATGAAAATGATGATTCCCGCCACACTCCCGACCAGGAATCCATCGAACCTGCCCGGCAGCGTCCAATAATGCACCCCCGCTTTTCTCAAAATCAGCGCGAGTGCCAGCATCAGCGCGACGGCGCCCACCGTCGCCGGAGTGATCTTCAGTCGCGCATAGGCAACACCGCAGAAAAAGACGCCCCACAGGACATAGTAGTGCTCCTCAAGAATGAGCGACCAGTACGGCAGCATTTCATAGATTCCCGAGAACTCATCCCTGGCACCGAAAATCATGTCGGTATGCTGGTACAGGAACAGATACGGCAGCACCGCCGAAGGATCCCGCTCGCCAGTCACGCCGGCCGCAATCACATAAAGCAGCATGATCGTGAGGTAGGCGGGCAGGAGGCGAAGCGCCCGGTAGAGCAGGAACGACCAGGTCCCGCGCCCCTTATCGCAATTGGTCATAAGACTCCGGGTGATCAACAGGCCGGACATCACGAAGAAAAAGTCCATCACGCCCCAATACCAAGGCATCAGGTAGTCCAGGTGGCTGTGCATCGCAACCACGCCGACGCAGGCCAGCCCTCTGGAGGCGTCCAGCAATGGAAACCTCTTCAGGTTTCGCGCTTCGGAAAAGTCCATCTTCATGCGGATTTACGGGGGAGTTCGCGCCAGGCGCGGCGGCGACCATAGTTGCCGGAAGCCATGGTGGGCATCACGCGATCATGTAACGGCGGGCACCCCGCATTGCATGGCCCTATGACACGGACACGTTGGCAATGAGCGGCCATCTTAGAAGGAGGCCCGCTCATTCCGTCAATCCTCATTCGAGGATCTTCAATCCCGGAGCCCGCCAGTTGATTAGGAAAACTTAAAATTTGACTTTCACCGATTTTAAGCGCAATGACACGGGCAAATCCACCCGCCCGAGCATGCCTCCGCTGAACCTCCGTCCCCTTCCCCTCCATCCAGCCGGGGAGCCTTCCCGCGCGGCGGATGAGGAGCGGGGCGCCGGCTTTGTGGACGACGCGGTGATTCTCGCCATTGTCGCAGGACCACCGGCCACCCGCCAGGGTCCGCTGGCGGCGAATCCCGCGCTGGCCGCAAGCGAAATGGATTTCGCCGGCTGGCGCCTGCCTGCGGCACCACCCGCTGCGGCTTCCCAACCCGGCGCCCGGCGGGCCGCGCCCCCCGCCATCGAGGAACCCGGCATCGGTGAACCTCATCGCGGCAGCCACCGCTGGTGGTTGGCGGGGCTCGCGGGAGCGACGAGCACCCTGCTGTTTTCGGCGCTGTTGCTGACGCTTGCGTCGCGCACGAGACCGGAAGACGAGCGCGTTTCCATCATCCGTCCCCAGGCCGCGCCGCAAGTGAATGCCGAAAAGCCGCCGGCCGCACCGCAGGAGGGGCAACGCCCCTCCAAAGTGAGCCTGTCGCGGCGTGATTGACGAACCGCGGCGGACCACACAGTCTCGCCGCGCATGTCCCGCCCAGGATTAATCCTCAAGCTCAGTTGTCCGGACCAACCCGGCATCGTCGCCAAAATCGCCAACTACGTCGCCGGCCACTGCGGCAACTTGGTCGAGTTCAACCAGTTTTCCGACCAGCTCGGCAAAAAATTCTTCGCCCGCCTCGAAATCGAAACCGCCGATCTCGACGTGGACGTGCAGGATTTCATCGATGGCTTCGGCACGCTCGGCCGCTCGCTCCACGCGGAGTGGCATTTCCGCCGCCTGCCCTACCGCATGCGCGCCGCCGTGCTCGTCACCAAGACCGATCACTGCCTCAACGAAATCCTCTGGCGCACCGAGCTCGGCGAGCTGCCCGTCGAAATCACCTCCATCATCGGCAACCGCCCGAACTGCCGGGCCATCGCCGAGCACGCCGCCATCCCGTTCCACGAAATCGACATGGATGGGGAAAAACGCGCCGCGGGTTTCGCGGAAATCCGCCGGCTCATCGAAGAACAGGACGTCGAACTCATCGTCCTCGCGCGTTTCATGCAGATCCTGCCGGACGATTTCTGCCGCGATTTCGCGGGCCGCATCATCAACATCCACCACAGTTTCCTGCCCGCCTTCATCGGCGCCAACCCCTACAAGCAAGCCTACGAACGCGGCGTGAAACTCATCGGCGCCACCTGCCACTACGTCACCGCGGATCTCGACGCCGGCCCCATCATCGAGCAGGAGGTCGAACGCGTGCATCATTTCCACACCCCCACCGACCTCGTCCGCCTCGGCCGCAACTGCGAGCGCGTCGCCATCGCCAGGGGCATCCGTTTCCATGTCCATGACCGCACGATCATCGACGGTCACCGAGCCATCGTTTTCCCGGATTGATTCCGCCCCGACGCCCCCGCCATGCCAGATGCCGTTTACGTCCGCGGCGCGTTCGCCCGAATCGCCGACCGCTACGTGCTCACCAATCACGTCCTGAGCTGTGGCGCGGACATCTGGTGGCGCAAGGCCGCGACCGCGCGCATCCGGCAATGGAAACCCGCGCGGCTGCTGGACGTGGCGTCCGGCACCGGCGATCTGGCGCTGGAAATCCAGGACCAATGCCCGGATTGCGAAGTCATCGCCTCGGATTTCTGCGCGGAAATGCTCGCCCACGCCGCCAGCCGCGGAGTCGCCAAAACCCTCGTGGCGGACGCGCTCTCGCTGCCGTTTCCGGATGGGGATTTCGATGTCGTCACCGCCGCCTTCGGCCTGCGCAACATGGCGGACTACCCGGCGGCACTGCGTGAAATGCGCCGCGTGCTGAAACCCGGCGGACACCTGCTCATCCTGGATTTCTCACTGCCCGCCGGGATTCTGCGGCCGTTTTACCGCTTCTACCTGCACCGCATCCTGCCGCGCCTGGCGGGCCTGCTCACCGGCCAGCGCGAAGCCTACCAATACCTCGGCGGCTCCATCGAGGCCTTTCCCTCCGGCACGGGCATGACCGGACTCTTGGAAACCTGCGGCTTTGCGGAACCCGCCGCAACACCCCTCACCGGCGGCGTCGTCACCATCTATCAAGCCAGCCGCCCCGCGCCGTGAAAAAACCGCCCGAAATGCCCGCGCGCGATGCGGCGCTTGAGCTTGCCCGCCGCCTGAAAGCGTCCGGCCACGAGGCGCTGTTCGCCGGCGGCTGCGTGCGGGACCGTCTGTTAGGGCATCCGCCGGAGGATTATGACATCGCCACCTCCGCCGTTCCCTCCGAGGTGCTCGACCTCTTCCCCGGCTCCAACGAGGTGGGCGCCCACTTCGGCGTGGTCATCGCCAAACACGGCGGCCACCATGTGGAAATCGCCACCTTCCGCACCGATGGCAGCTATCGCGACGGGCGGCGGCCCGACTCCGTCACCTTCTCCACGCCGCTGGAAGACGCGCTGCGGCGGGATTTCACCATCAACGGCCTGTTCGAGACACCGGAAACCGGCGAGGTGATCGACCACGTCGGCGGCCTGCCCGACCTCAAGGCCGGCGTCATCCGCGCGATCGGCGATCCCAGGGCGCGCTTCACCGAGGATGGCCTGCGCCTGCTGCGCGCCGTGCGCTTCGCCGCAAGGATCGGCTTCACCATCGAACCCGCCACCGATGCCGCGCTGCGCGAATGCGCCCCGCTGTTGGACCGGATCTCGCCGGAGCGCATCCGCGACGAGTTTTCCAAAATCCTGACCTCGCCGCGCCGCCGCGCCGGTGTGGAGCACCTGGTGGAAACCGGTCTCATCCGCCATTTCATGCCGGAAGTGCTGCCCATGATCGGCTGCGGGCAACCGCCCGAATGGCACCCGGAGGGCGACGTGTTCACCCACACCATGATCATGCTCGACATGCTCCCGCCGGATGCGCCGCTGGAGCTCTGCCTGGCCACGCTGCTGCACGACATCGCCAAACCACCCTGCCGCACGGTGGATGAAACCGGCCGCATCCGCTTCAACGGCCACGATGCCATGGGCGCGCAAATCGCCGAAACCATCCTGCGCCGCCTGCGCTACCCGAATGACACCATCGCCGCCGCCACCACGATGGTCGCGCGCCACATGCAGTTCATGAACGTGAAGAAAATGCGCGTCGCGAAACTCAAGCGCTTCATGGCAGAGCCGACCTTCGACCGCGAACTGGAACTGCACCGCGTCGATTGCGCGTCCTCCAACGGCTTCACCGACAACTATGAATTTCTCCAGGCCAAGGCCGTGGAATTCGCCAACGAGCCGCTCATCCCGCCGCCGCTGGTGACCGGGCGCGATCTCATCAAACTGGGCATGCCACCCGGCCCGCGCTTCAAGGAAATCCTCGAAGCCATCCAGACCGAACAACTTGAGGGAAGAATCCTCGCCCGGGAATCCGCGCTCGAATGCCTCCGGCGCCTCGCCACCGCCGGAAACGATGCCAAGGCTCTTTCAAAGGACCACGACGCGTGAGCCGGACTCCAGCGGCAATCAATCCAGCCAGACGGTGAGGCGGTCGCCGGAGCCCGTGAGTTCGGCCATGATGGATTCCATGACGATGCGCGCCGCGCCGCAGCGGTAGGGGTTCTGCTCCCGGATGAAATCGAGATCCGCGCCGTTTAGGTTGACCGATGCCGTGCCGCAGCCCCTGCGGGCGATTCGATAGAGCACTTCGAACGGCCTGCCGGCGAAGCTCAGCCGCGCCTTCAGGCCGTCCAGCGCGGCGGGCATCACCGGGTCCACGATCAGGAAGTCCTTCTCGAAACGCAGCCCGAGGAAGCACTGCACGATGAGGCGCGCTGCGATGCCGGCGCCGCTGGAATAGACGCGCCAGCCGCCTTCGAGGGCCACCTCGCCACGGTTCACCTTGTCGTAGTGCGCGTGGGCCTCGTAGCGGTCGGCGAACGCGGGATCGGAGCTGGAGTGATAACAGTTCGCCTGCCGCGGCGCGGCCGACGGCACGATCCCGCGAATGGCGATCGGGTTGGCCTGGCACAGCGCGCGGAAGAAGCCCTCCACATCGCCGAAGCGGGCCAGCGCCTCGCAATAGCGCAGGTGCGCGTGGGTGTACATGATGCCGATCTCACGGCCGAAGTAGCTGGCGCTCTCGGCGCGCTGGAAATATGTCTGGGGACCGCCGTGGTAGGCCATCGGCCGGTCAAACAAATGCGCGCCGTCCGGCCCCGTGAGGTGTTCGCGGATCAGGGCGAGATGCGCCTCCGCCTGGCGCGGCGTGAACATGTCGTTGATGATCGCATGGATCATCGGCAGCAGGCTGTAGGAAAGACCGGTCGCGCCATCGCGCGGGTGAAGCAGATAGTCGGTTTTGCCGTCCTCGCGGAAATAGGCGAAACCGGCCACGACATCGTCCACGACGAGCAGGCGCTGGAAATCACCGAGAATGTTGGAGGCCATGGTTTCGAATTCGATCGCCCGCCCGGTGTTTCCCAAACGCCGCAGCGCCCCGGCCAGCGCGATGAAGGTTTGATAATTGAGCGTCACCGTCCATGAGCTGCAGAGGCGCTCGCGCATGTCGGCGCGCACAGGCTGCAGCGAATCGTTCCAGTCGCCATGGCCGTACGCCGCGAGACTGGTGCCGTGGATCACGCGGTCCAGAATGACGTCGAGCGCGCGCTCGACGTGCTGCCAGAGAGTCGCCGTTTCCGCGCCAGCCGCGCCATCCGGGTGGAAGAACGGCAGCGATTCGTCGAGCAGCCCGGCATCGCCGGTGGCTGTCAGGTATTGGGCGAGGGCCAGCACCGGCCAAAGGACGATGTCGCCGTGCGAGTCGCCGGGGCGGATGTTGCGCTCGCGCTCGAAGAACATGAACCACTGCGGCCAGTCGCCGTCGGGATTCTGCTGGCGGAAGACGCGGCACAGCACGTCGCGCAGCGGGGCATGGTGGCCGAGCGCCAGGAAGAGTTCCACCGGGCCCTGGCAGACGTCGCGGGTGCCCCAGCCGCCGCCGGAATATTGCTCGAGGCCGCGGGGCGAAAGGCAATGGACCAGCGCGTTGTGGATGAACCACGGGAAAATTTCCGCCACGCGTCCGGCTGCGGCGGCCTGTTTGCCGGCCTCCGGCGCGTCGATCCGCAGATCCGGCGCGATGCTGTTGCTGAAGTCCTCCGCCGGCATGGCGCCGGATTCCACCAGGCGGCCTGCGATGAGCAATCCGGCTGAAAGGGCGGGTTCGGTGACCATGCAGAGGAACGGCTGCCCGCGCGAAACGCCGTCGGCGAACAACAACTCGTCGCCGCCGGTCATTTCAAAGCGTGTCCCACCCGCGGGCATGATGCGGAAGCCGCCCTGCGGAAAACGCCGGCCCACATCGCAATCGGGCACGGCCCGGACAAACACCCCGCCCTCATCCCGCTCCCATACGACAGGGATCGCGGCGCTCCCGTCATCGCCGTTGATCGCGACATGATGGGCGATCAGGAACCTGAGCGGCGGCCCCGCCGTGACGGAGATCGAGAGGCCGAGTTCATGCGGGTTTCCGCCTGCGGTGGACGCCACCTCGATGCGGCCGCCCGCGTGCTGATAGATCCAGCGGCACAAATCCGGAGCCATCACAAACACCGATGGCACGTCGAGCAGACGCCACGCGCCGTCGATTTCCGCGAACACCCGCTGGCCGTAACTGCGGAAGAGCCCGAGATAGGTGTGGCAAGTGGAAAGGAAGCGGTTGATGCTCACATGGCCCTGGGTGACCATCGAATGAAACACGCCCGCCATCCAGGCGGTGGAAGTGAGGGCGGATTCGTCGGGCGTCCAGGCCGCGCCGGTGCGCAGCAGGTGGCCGTGCGGTCGCAGTACCATCAGTTCCTTGGCCTTGAGCACCACATGATTCCGCCCGCCGGTGAAAAACGACAGCAGGCGGCCGTCCTGACGCTCGGCGTGGCGGCAATCAGCCCCGAAAATCCGAGTGATTTCGGTTTCATCGAGATCCCGGGCATTCAACAACGGAGCCTGCGTGAAAAGGCTGGTCAAGGGGCCGAATCCACCGGCGGCGGATGGCAGCGGCTGTGGCGCGGCTTCCGGCAGGGCCAGCGCGGAATCAACGACGGAAACGTCCGCCGGAGCCGTGGCGGACTTCTTGTCAGCCTCGAACCAGGCGAAGAATCCGCGCCGGCACGTCACTCCCGGTTCCAGCAGGAACGCTTCTTCCTGGAGTGAAACCATCGAGTGCTCGTGCTGCAGGCGCTTGCCGGGCAGGCCGCCAACCAAGCCGACCGGTCGTTGACCCGCACGGGTGGCGCGGCCGTGGAACTGCAGCGCGTCGGTGCCATAGTTGACAGCCCGCCCGAGCGAACCGGTGACCAGCCACGGGCAGCGGCCGCCCATCGATTGATTCTGGCGCGAGGCGACGGCCGTGCCATGCCGCGCATGGACCAGCGGCGTGTGATCCACATACTGGCTGACGTAATATTCGTTGAGCCTGACGGCTCCCTCGTGGGCCAGCGCCAGATCCTGGGTGAGGATGAGATCGCAGTTCACCGGGACTTGGCCGGTGTTTTCCACCTCCACATGCCAGAACCATGCGGGAGCGTTTTCCGCCAGCACGAGCCGGACGCGGAAGAGCAGGCCATTCCAGGCGCCGCTGGCGCGCAGGCCGCGTTCCTCCATCTCATAACAGGCCGGACTGCCGGGTCCGAGCAGGGGAACGCTCTCCACCGCGGCGCCGAGCCGCCGCAGATGAATCATGGCCGGGCCGCCCTCGATCTCGTTTCCGGGGAGCAGGTTGATCATGATGTCGCCGTGATCGATGCGCCGGATCGAGCCGTTGGCGTTGATCCGCATGCTCAAGCCGGCGCGACTGGAAATGCGGACGGGAAAAACGGGGGACGGCTGGCCATGGGTTTCCATGGCTTGAACCATGCGATTCCATGCGGAACTCAACAACTCAAATCCCGCAGATCCTCATGGTCCTCCCCGATGACCGTGCCCAGATCGCGGTGGATTTCCCATTTGCCATCCGGCTTGATCTCAAGACAGCAATCATAATGAAGGCGCGCCTCGCCGTTTTTGGAGAAAATGACCACGCCGATCTCCTGTGCGACGAGCATCTCGGTGATGCCCGCGATTTGCGACTTCGGCAGCGAGCTGCCGGGGCGGTCAAGATAGACGAAGGCGGGCTTGGCAAGGAAGATCCGGGCGATGGAAAACAGATGCTGCTCGCCGATGGAAAACACGTCGTCCCAATCCATGTCCGCATCCAGTCCGCCGACGCGCGCCACGGTTTCACTGAGTCCGAGATTCTCGAACAGCCTGCCGATTTCCCGGTCGCTGCTCATGGCCTCCATGCCGGTGCGCAGCAGCACGTCGCGCAGGGGGCCCGGCGGCAGGTAGGGCCGCTCCGGCAGGAACAGGATGTCATCCAGACCCGGCCGGATGATCCTGCCCTTGCCGCATTCCCAGACGCCCGCCGTCGCGCGGAACAGCGCCAGCTTCGGCGCGTCCTCGATTCCCGTGACCAGCCAGCTCGATCCGCGCTGGATTTCGAGCGTGAGATCCTCCAGCAACAGCCGCGATTTGTCCGTGGAGAGCAGTGTCACGCCTTCATAGCGCACGCTGTCCGGGCATTCCTCCAACTGGATGGCGCAGGGCGTGGTCCTGTGCGCCTTCTCGATGGCCTCGCTGAGCAGGTGCAGCCGCGCGGTGACGGCGGTGAACGCCGAGATCGACTGGAACTGCGTGACAATGAGCGAGAACGCGCCAAGCAGCGTGGCGAAAGCCATGGTGGATTGCGTGATCACCCCGAACTCGATCTCCCCGAAGATGAACCTCGGCGCGATGATGAGCGCCGGAATGATCTGGATGAAATAGTTGTAACCATTGGTGAAAAAGCCGAGGTTGCGGTTGATGCGGATGAGGCGGCGGAAGTTGCCGGTCAGCGCGTCGAGCCGGTTTCTCAAGCGGATCTTGAAGCGTCCCTCGCGGTGCGCGAGCGCGATGGACTCGGAGTTTTCCCGCACATGGATCAGATCGGCGCGGAAATTCGCCTCCATGTCGAGTTGATGGTAATTGAGCCGGATCAGCGGTTTGCCCAACAGCACGGTCAAGGCCGAGCCGCAAACCGCATAAACCACGGCCACGCTGAAAAGAAACGGGCTGATGGTCCACAACACCCCGGAGAACGAAACCGCCGTGACGGTGCCGTTGAGGATCAGCAGCATGAAGGACAAGGTCGTGGTGGTGAACGCCCTGACGTCCTCCGAAATGCGCTGGTCGGGATTGGCCACGCCGGTGGAGGAATCCAGACGGTAGTAGGTGCGCTCGCTCAGGTAGGCTTCGGTGAGGCGCCAGGTGAGTTGCTCCCGCCACAGGATGCCCAGCCGCTCCTCGGTGAAACGATAGAACACAAGCGCCACCGTCGAGGCGATGAAGACCGCCGCGTACACCAAGGCCTGGGTTTGGAAGGCCGCCAGGTTCTTGTTCTCGATCGCCGACATGAAATCCCGGCCGACGTAGCTGTTGACCACGTTCAGGGCGTTGATCGCGATCATCAGCAGAAACAGGGTGCCGGCGAACATCAGCGCCTTGGGCCCCTGCCTGGATTTCACCAGCATCTGAATCGCGCGGCGGAAGCGCTTCCAAGTGAGGCTGATGATCTGCTTGCGGGAAGTGTGCATCCGAATACGGGAGAATGTTGAATTTGCCGAATAATACGGGAAACTTAACAATCTCTGAGGCGAAGTGTCAAAAAAACCGCTGGAAAGCAAATTGATTCCATGACGGGCCGAAAAAACATCCGCTCCCGGAGCGCCCTGGGGCGGTGAAGCGGGGAGGCAGTCACGGTGCCGCCGGGCACTCGGCCGTGAGTGAGTCACCCGGTTTTCCGCGCCGTGCCATGCGCATGGCTTGCGGATCGCCCGGACGCTGCATGTTCACTCGACGGCCAGCCGGATGTCCTCCGAGTTGCCTCGCAGTTCGGGCGCATACATCGCGGACGCGGTGGCTGGCAGGGCCTTGTAATGTCCCGGTGCCTCGGCGCGGAGTTGGTAGCGCAGGGTATGGCTGCCGCGCGGCAGGGCGCGGATGAAGAAGTCCACCGTCCGGTCACGCGGTTCCATGTAGGCGCTGAAGCCGCCTTCGGAGGAAATATAGCCGCTCAATGCGTCGAGCGCCTCGAAGCCCGCGGCCTTGGCGTCGGAGAAAATCAAGTATTCGTAGTCGTTTTTGCTCTCAAGAATCAGCTCCACTTCGATGCGGTCGCCGGATTTGACGGCCGCGCCGTCTGTCAGCGGCTCGCGGCGGAAGCGCCCGGCCTGTTGCTTGACGACTTGGCCGCTGGCGTCGGGCGTTTCGGTTTCCCTGGCCAGCTCGGTGAGTTTGGAAACCCGGCGGTTCACCTTCACTTCCAGACCGGCGGCGCGGAGTTTGTCTTCGAGAGTGAAGACTTCAAGGTAGGCGTTGGCGTAGAGCGCGCCCTTGCCGGTCTTGCGGAGTTCGACGACGTGCTTGCCGGCGGTGACGGCTTCGCCTGATAGAACGAGCGTGTTGTCGTATGTGAACAAATTCTCGCGGTTGATGAAGACTTTTCTGAGTGATTTTCCATCGACTGAAACCTCCACCTCCATCTCCGGCGCGTCCTCGCCACTGGCCTTGAAGTAACTGGCGATCGCCTCGATGGCGAAGGCGGTGTCGCGCGTGGATTCCCAGTAGCTGGCGTGCTTGCGGTTGTTCACCAGGTATTTCACCAGGCCGCGGGTGTCGGCGTCCTGCGGTTTCACGGCGGCGAGCAGCTTGAGATACCAGGCGTGGGCCTCGACCTCGCTGCCATACCAGAACCACCAGTAGTTGGTGTTTCCGAGGTTGAGATACGCCGTTTGGTTTTCGGCATCACGCTTGAGGAATTGGGAAATCATGCGCATCACCTCATCGCGGCGGGCCTCGTCGCCCTTGCGGTGATGTTCGAGGCCGACGAGACACTTCGCATAAATCGGCAGCTCGGCGCGGTCGCGGTGCAGGAAGGCGAGCATCGGTTCCGAGTCGCGGCCGGCCTCGCCGAGAACGAGGCGCGCGAAGGCGTCGAGCGCGTCGGAATGAATCTTTTCGTATCGGTTGTCGTCCTTGATCTTCTTCCCTTCCTTGCGCAGCGCCTCGCGCTCGACGTGAAGTTGCAGCGCGGCGACTTGTTGTTTCTCATAAGTGATCAGCCAGGTGATGCCGGCATCGAGCATGCGCTGCGGGATGTCCGCGCCGTTTTGTTTGGCGACAAGCAAGCCATGCACGACCACCGCGGTGGTATGCGGATACGATTGCTCGCCGTAGCCGGAGAACCAGCCCCAGCCGCCGTCGGAGTTCTGCATCGACATGAGTTTTTCCACGCCCTTGGCGACCATGTTTTCAATTTCCGCTTCATCGAACACCGGGTTTTCCCGCCATTGTTTCCACTGCGCGGCGCGGTCGGCGGCATGGCCCAACTCCTGCGGATTGAGGTTGGTGCGCTTGGCTTTGACCTCGGCGAGGTTGATCTTCAAATCGCGCAGCATTTGTCGGGCGATCACGGCGGGAACGAAGCGGTTGAGAGTCTGCTCGGTGCAGCCGTGGGGATAACTCGCGAGATAGGGAATCGCATCGACCACCGCGCCGGCGATGGTCGGCGAGAAACGAACCGTGAGCTTTGATTGCCCGTGGCGTCGTTGTTCCGGCACCTCCATCAGGATGCGAGCGGAGTCTCGATCGGGATTCACGGTCACGCTCCACGCGTCCTGCCGCGCCATGCCGTGGACGAGGATGGGCAGCTTGCGTTCGACCGCATCGCCATCGTCGCCGGCGTCCGCCATCATCCGGATGGTAGCCTCGCCTTCCTTGAGCGCCTTCACGCGCCAATCGACGCGGGCTTCGGAACGGGCGGCGATTTCCACGGTTTTGGTTTCTCCGGTGCTGAGTTCCAAGCCTCCTTCCAGTTCCAGTGAAACCTTCACCGTCTTGTGCGATTCGTGATCGTTGTGAACCACCGCGCTGAGCACCGCTTCGTCGCGCTCGACGAGGAAACGCGGTGCCTGCAGGCGGACTAACAATTCCTTGGAAGTGATGATTTCCGCCGTGCCCTCGCCCACCGTGGTGCCCTTGCCGAGAGTCCACACACGGGCTTTCCAGGTGGTGAGGTTGTCGGGAAATGCGAGCGGGATTTCCGCGCCGCCCTTGGCGTCGGTCTGGATTTCTCCCTGCCATTTGAGCAGGTCGGCGAAGTCCTTGCGGACGAGGATGGGCGCGGAACCGGCGGGTTCGCCGCCAAAGGCCTCGGCCGGTGCCGCCATCGCCATCGGCGCGGCTTTCTCGTCCATGACCATGGAGGATCTTTCCAGCATCTCGCCGCGAGCGCGCCCGGATGCTGAATATCCGCCTCCCAGGCCGAGTCTCTGCTCATCGCCGAAGCGGCCGAGTGTCTGCATGCCTTCCGTCCTCGGCCGCAGCAGGTTGCCCGGCGAGGATGGCAATGAGTTGGCAGTGCCGTAAGAATGATAACCGTGTTTCCAGTTCCAGAAATTCTCATGGATCGGGCCGACGTTCGGGCCGCCGGTGATGGCTTCGAGCGACTTGTCATAAACCGTGAGCACCGCCTTGCCCGCGACGGGCTTGCCATCCGCATCGCGCAGGGTGATGCGCAGCGGGGATTTTTCCCGCGGTTTCACCCGCGGCTTGGCGGGTTCCAGCGTGACTTCGATCAGCTTGCTGACCGGCGGCAGCAGGATTTGTTTCACCGCCGTGTGGATCTTCGCTCCATGCACGCTGACGCCCTCGACGAACATGTTAGGCATGTCCTTGAGAGTAAGCGGGACTTCGATTTCAAGACTCTTGCCGGCGAGTTGCACGCGCCGCGCCTCGCGGGCCGTGCCGTTGGTGATGTGCAGGAAGAGCCAGGCGTGGGCGCTCTCGCGGTCGGAGTTGATGCGGAGTTTCACCATTTCGCCGGGTTGGTATTCCGTCTTGTCGGCGATCAGTTCGAGCGGGCCGAACTTCCATGCCTTCGGATCGTCACGGCCGGCGGAGTGGATGTTGAGAATGGTCGCGCCCTCGACGGTTTCGCTGTCATTGGATGACAAGCTTGCGGCGAGGCGATACTGGCCGGTGGCGGGCGCGGTGAAATTCTGTTTCACCGTGCCCTCGGCGTCGGTCGTGAGCGGCCATGATCCGATTTGCATTTCATTGATGCGGCCGCCGTCACCCATCCGCAGTTGATAGAGCGTGAGTTTGCCTTTCGCGCCTGCGACCGGCTTGCCGGCGAGAGTGGCGGCGTTGACGGTGGCCTCGATGGGATCGCCGGCCTTGGCGTGGCCGCGGTTGGTCCAGACGATCAACTCAAACGGCTTGCGCGCGGCGATCACCGAGCCGCTGCCGCGTTCCTCCCGGCGGGAGGCATCCGTCACGCGGGCCTCGATGGTGTATGTGGCGTCCATGTCGCCGTGAACCGCCTTTGCAGGCGCGGTGTCGATTTCCACCCTGGCGGTGCCGTCGTCGCCAATGGGCACGGTTTTCTTGAGAACGAGTTCATCGGGCGTCCAGCGGCCGCCCTGCCACCATGGCGGTGGAGGCGGGATGCAGCCCCAGGATTTCCAGGTGGGATGCCATGAGGCTTCGGACGTGTTCCACCATGCGCCGCGGCCGTAGAGCCAGTCCCAGCGCCAGAGCGGGAACCAGCGCTCGGTGAGAGACTTGCGCTTCACGATGATTTCGACCTCCGCGTTTCTCACAGGCGCGCCATGGAAGTAGTTCGCCTTCACAGTGGCGGTGAACGTGTCGCCGAGCTTCACCGGTTCCGCCGGGGCCTCGACGCTCACCTCGTATTCCGGCTTGCGGTATTCCTCGACTTGAAACGAGACGTCGGCGCTGATCTGGCCCGGGATGGTGAAGGTGGCATTCCAATTGCCGAGCACCTCGTCCTTCGGGATGAGAAATCCGGTTTCCAGCGCGCCGAGTTCGTCGGTGGTGAGGTGTTGCATTCGCATCGCCTCCCCGCCGCGGCCGTTGCGGACGATGAGTTCGCCGGTCTTGCCGGCCCAGCGCGCGTCATCGGGTTCGAAATAGCCGACGCGGCGGAGATAGAACTTCAAATGGACCTGGTCGCCGGGCTTGTAGAGCGGTCGGTCGGTGATGCCATAACTCAAGTCGCGCTCGCCGGATTCCGAGGCGGCGGAGTTGATGTGATAGGGCTGGAAGCCGGAAAACACGGGTGCGCGGCCCGGTTTGCGGGCGATGGCCAGCCAACTGAAGTTGTCATCCCGATCACCCGGCTTGAGCAGCGATTTGCCATCGGCATCGGTGTCGCGTTTGAACTCCCTGGTGCGCACGTCCATGCGGC
>Ga0114939_10000574_pt1 | contig 30685 bp, 30 predicted proteins | sample AshMeaCrysSpring_FD_87196 | JGI IMG/M metagenome (GOLD analysis project Ga0114939, IMG submission 87196) | Groundwater microbial communities from Big Spring, Nevada to study Microbial Dark Matter (Phase II) - Ash Meadows Crystal Spring | ecosystem: Environmental > Aquatic > Deep subsurface >...
AACCACGAGCCGAGGCCCACGGGCAGCCCCGGGGGCGAGTTCGACGACGTGGTGATGTGGCTCCCTCTGAATACGCTGGTCAGCCGACTCGTGGCGGCCGGCACGCTCTGACGGCCCGTCGTCCCCGCGCCAGGCGGCACATCCTGCTGCAGAGTACGTACGAACGTCGCCGCCCCGCCCGGCGACATTTTCCCTCGTTCCCATTGCGCTATCGGGGCATCCCGACGGGCGCCGCATACAATGCAGGGGTTCGGAGGTCACGGTCGTCGTGACGGTGTCATGTCCAACTCCAGTCCTCTAGCGACGTTCATGGCTCGCCTGCGCGCGGCGGGCGTCGAGCCCGGCGATTCGGAGGAGCTCAAGCTGCGCAAGCAGCTCCTCCTCTTCGCCATGGGGCTCATGACCGCGACGCCGGTCCTGTGGCTCGCGCTCTACTGGATGATGGGGCTCGACATCTCGGCCTCGCTTCCGTTCGGCTACCAGCTCGTGTCGCTCGCGACGCTGATCGCCTACATCGTTGCGCGCAACTTCAACTTCTTCCGCGCCGCACAGCTCTGCCTGTTCCTGTTCTTCCCGTTCGTGCTGCAGTGGAAACTCGGCAACTTCATCAGCGCGAGCGGCGTCGTCCTCTGGGGCTTGATGGCGCCGATTGGCGCGATCCTGCTCTACAGCCCGCGCGAGTCGATCCCGTGGTTCGTGGCCTACGTGGTGCTGATTGCCGCCTCGGCGATCGTGGACTACCAACTCGCCGGCGCGGTGTCACCGGTCCCGCCGATTCCCGAGAAGACGAGCGTCGTCTTCTTCGCGCTTAACTTCATCGCCATCGCCACGATCGTGTACGCGCTGCTGCGCTTCGCCGCGATCGAGCGCGACAAGTCGAAGGCGCACCTCGAGGAGGCGCACCGCGCGCTTCAGGCCGAGCAGGAGCGCTCCGAGCGGCTGCTGCTCAACATCCTGCCGGGCCCGATCGCCGAGCGCCTGAAGCAGGAAGAGAACACGATCGCCGACGGCTTCGCCGACGTGACGGTGATGTTCGCCGACATCGTGAACTTCACGACGATCGCCGAGGGCATGTCGCCCAACCAGATCTTCTCCATGCTGAACAAGGTGTTCTCGGCGTTCGACGCGCTTGCCGAGCACCACGGCCTGGAGAAGATCAAGACCATCGGCGACGCCTACATGGTGGCAGGCGGCCTCAACAACGACGACAGCATGAATTACACCGAGGCGCTCGCGAACATGGCGATCGCCATGCGCGACGTGCTCGCGCGCGATCCCGGACTCAACGAGCACCGCCTCGAGATCCGCATGGGCATCGGCACCGGCCCGGTGGTCGCGGGCGTGGTCGGCAAGAAGAAGTTCATCTACGACCTCTGGGGCGACACCGTGAACATCGCGAGCCGCATCACCGCCGAGGCGGTGCCCGGGATGATCCAGGTCGACGCGACGACCTACCGGCGCCTGCGCGGCAAGTTCGACTTCGACCCGCCGCACACGGTGTACCTCAAGGGCAAGGGCGACACGGTCATCTATCGCCTACGCGGCCGCAAGGTGGAGCAATTGCGCGCGGTCGCCGCCGGCTGAGCTGTCGAGCGCGGCCGAAGGCGAGCGCCGCCCGCAAGTCTGGAAGGAAGCGGCGTCTTGCGGTTCCTGGAATCGGGGAACGCGAGGGCCTGCCCCTCGTATCGTGAGGACGCCCTGGAATCAGGGACCGCTCTGCAGGGCGTGCCCGCGGCCGCGTCGCCGACGATTCAGCTCGAGGCCGCCTCCACCTGTCGCCCGACTGGTGCGACAGGCCGCACCTCCCCGGAGAGCTCGAAGCACACGCGGCCCGGCTCGTTGTGGACGAGCGCCAGGCCGAAGCCGAGCATGTGCGCCTGCCGCGCCGCCTGGTAGAGGCCGATGCCGTAGCCGGTCTCGGACCGCACCGGCCCACGCAGCAGACCGGCGGCGACGTCGCTCGCCACAGCGCGCCCCGTATCGCAGACGCGGAAGCTCACGGTATCGCCGGCGGCAAAGCTAGCGGTAACCTGCACCTGCGGATCGAGCTTGCGCTTTTCGAGCGCGTTCTGCAGCAGGTTGTCGGCGGTGCCGTCGAAGAGATCCTTGGGCAGGAGCACAGACGGGTCGATCCCGGCCGGGGCGAAATCTACGCCGCGGTGCTGCCAGGTCTTCTGCAGCCCCTCCCACCACGCCTGCGCGTGTACGAAGCGGCCGGTCTCCATCTGCGGCCTCTGCAGCTTGTCGAGCGTGATCTGCAGCCGATGCGTGACCATCGGCAGGTGGCGGCGGATCAGCGCCTGGAATTGCTGCGAGTCGCTGTCCTCGCGGGTCGCGGCCGAGCACAGCACGTTGAGCGACTGCAGCAGGTTCTTGACGTCGTGGGTCATGCGCGCGCCGGTCTCGTGCAGCGCCTGGACGTAGGTCTGCTGCGCGAGCTTCACCTCGCGCTGCTTCCCGGTGTAGAACTGCTCGAGCAGCTGGCCGAGCAGGTTGAAATGCCAGCCAAGGGACGGGCTCGGTCTCTGGCGGCTGTGGAGACGGACCTCGAAGTCCGCGCCGGTGAACTCGACGCTGTGCGCCGAGGTGTGGCCGAAGGAACCCGAGGCGCTGGGTGTCCGCCACTGGCCGCCCGTAACCCACGGCAAGCGCCCGAGACCCTCGCAGGCGAGGCGCAGGAACTCCGCGGGGCGGCTTTCCACGCGCGACAAGTCGGCGAGGAAGTGCAGCCACTGCTCGAACGGCAGGCCGATCGAGAGGAGATAGCGCGAGAAGAGCATCGAAAGTCCGGAGAAGCCGCCTCTAGGGTTCCAGGCGAGGGCGAGGAAGAGCAGTACCGCCGCGAGCGTGAGCAGGCTGTAGGTGAGCGCGAGCACGTAGCCCGCTTGACCGAGCGTCATGTAGGCCAGCGCGCCGAGCACCAGCGCCGCGAGCACCACGGTCAGGAACGTCGCGTAGAAGAGATCGACGACCTGCGGCTCGGCGGAATCGTCCTCCAGCGGCAGCACCAGCAGCACGAGGAAGATCGCCGGCAGACCGATCTGCACCAGCGTCACGATCGCGGGCTCGATGCCCTGAATTCCAAGTCCGCTCGGCACGATCCACACGAGCAGCAGCGCCACCAGGTAGGCGAGCACCAGCAGGTAGAAGACGCGAAGCCAGCGCGCCTGGAACATGAATACCTTGCCGCCGATCACGCCGGCGAGCACCGCGACCCAGAGCCCGAGCATCCACCAGTTGAGGCGGAACAGGATCGCGGCGGCGATCACCACCACGCCGAGCGTTTGTACCAGGGTGAGCCGCTGCCGCCCCTGCATGAAGGGCTGCCAGAGCATGAAGAGCCCGACATGCGCAACCATGAAGGCGCGTGCCCAGATGTCCTGCACACCGCGCAGGGCGGCGATGTGCAGCAGCACGAGCATCGCCACCAGCAGGTAGCGCCCGTAGCGCGCGCCGACGGCGCTCGGAAAAGCCGCGGTGCGATCGGTCATTGCAGGCGCAACCGATCGCGCGACTGCACGGGGCCATACAGTGGCACGGCAACGGCATCCAGCCTCGGCCTGCCCGGCGCGCACGGGCGTGCGAAAAGCTGCGGCATGGGTGCGGCATGGGGACAGCCGGCGAATTTCAACGCGGAAGCGTCTGACGGCTTGGCCCGGACGCAGGTTCCATGCCATTCTGCGGCGCCATGGCGGGACACTACGCGATCACGATCGCCCATCACACCCTCCTCGAGGCGGCGCGGAACCGGCTGCTCTGGATCGCGGTTGCGATGCTCGCCGCCGCGCTTGGGCTCGCCGCGTTCCTGCACCAGGTCGCCATCACCGAGGCGCGCCAGATCGAGGCGACGGTCGTCGCCGCGTTCCTGCGGCTGGCGGCCGTGTTCCTGGTGGTGGCATTCGTGGTCACGAGCATGGTGCGCGAGCTCAACGACAAGGTGCTGGAGATCGTCCTGTCCCATCCGGTCCCGCGTTCGAGCTACCTTCTCGGCAAGTTCGTCGGCTTCTCGTCGGTCGCAGTCGTGCTCGCAGCGTTCTTCGCGCTGCCGTTGCTTCTGTTCGCGCCTCTCGCTCGCGTACTCGCGTGGGGAGGATCGCTCGCCCTCGAGCTCGTCATCATGACCGCGGTAAGCCTGTTCTGCGTGCTGACGCTCAACCAGGTCGTCGCGGCGCTCGCCGCGGCGGCGGGCTTCTACATTCTTTCCCGTTCCATCGCCGCAGCGCAAATCATCGCAGCGGGCGGCGCGCATTCCGCAACATGGTCGGACCGCATCGCCGACGGCACCCTCGATGCTATCGCCATGCTGCTGCCGTCCCTGGACCGGATGACGCGCAGCGACTGGCTGGTGAGCGCCGGCTTCGAATGGCAGCAACTTGGGGGGCTAGCTGCAATGGGCGTGGTCTACGTGATGCTCATCGTCGCCGCGGCCCTGTTCGACTTCCACCGCAAGAACTTCTAGGACGACCGTGCCGCAGCAAGCCGTACCGGTGACTCTGCCGATGCCGCACCGGCCGGGCGCGGCGCGCTCGTGTCCGTATGCGCCGCGCCCGCACAGTGGTTCTGCGGACCCTCCTTGATGCAAGAACGCCCCGTCTCCTATGTCCCGCGCTGGGTGCTCGCCCTCCTCGCCGGCGCGCTCGCGACGCAACTCTTCGTGGCGTCGCGCCGTCCCGACTCGCAGGCAGTGCTCGCCGAGCTGGGCGTCCCGCCCTCCGCGGACCTCGTCAGGCTCGTCAGCCTCGGGGAGCCGGTGGCCGCCGCCAAGCTCATGATGCTGTACCTGCAATCCTTCGACTATCAGACCGGCGGGCGCGTCCTGTACCGGGAGCTCGACTACGAGCTGCTGGTGGCGTGGCTCGACACGATCATTGCGCTCGACCCCGCGGGGCAGTACCCGCTGCTGACCGCGAGCCAGATCTACGCAGAGGTGCCGGCGCAGGAAAAGGCGAGACGAATGCTTGACTTCGTCGCCCGGCGCTACCGCGAGGACCCGAACCGCAGATGGCCCTGGATGGCCCATGCGGCCTACATCGCGAAGCATCGGCTCAGGGATCTCCCCCTCGCCCGGGAGTACGCCGCCGAGCTGCAGAACAACACGACCGCTCCTGACGCACCCCTCTGGGTGCGGCAGATGGAGTTCTTCATCCTCGAGGACATGAACGAGCTCGAGGCGGCGAAGGTCATGCTCGGCGGCCTGATCGCGAGCGGGCAGATCCAGGACCGGCGCGAACTGGAACTGATGGAACAGCGGCTCAAGGGAATCGAAGAGCGCATCGAGCGCGAACGTGGACAACCAGCCACGACGCCACCGGCCGTGAGCGCGGAGCGTCGAAAAGACGACACAAGCGTGCGGAAGTTGACGCCCCATTAGGCATGCAGGCGCGAAGAAGCGCCGGTCATGCCGTGCCCGTCGATGGCACGGATGATGCTTCGGGGCCCGCAACGCCAATACCAGGGCAAAGGAGTTCACCATGCGCATTGCAGGACGCGGCCGGCAGTCGGGCTTCACGCTCGTCGAGATCGCCATCGTGCTGGTCATCATCGGCCTGCTGCTGGGAGGCATCCTCAAGGGCCAGGAAATGATCACGCAGGCCCGGATCAAGAACGTCATCAATGACTTCAACGGCACCACCGCGGCCTACTTCTCCTACCAGGATCGCTACAAGGCGGTGCCGGGGGACGACATCAACGCGGGCGGGACGACCGGGCGGTGGCAGAGTTTCTCAGCGCTCTCCGGGGGCGGTGATGGTTCGGTCAGCGGGGACTACACTCAGACGCCGCCGCAGACCGGGCTCGCGACTGCCGACAACACGACCGGCGAATCAATGAATTTCTGGTGGCACCTGCGCCTTGCCGGCTTCATTCCGGGACCGACGACGGGTGCAGGCGCGGCAACGCCCCCAACGAACGCCGTCGGCGGCCGCGTTGGGGTGCAGACTGGGGGGCTGGGGCTGCCCGGCATCATCGTCTGCTCCGCGAACATCCCGGACAAGATCGCGAGCGCCGTAGACGCACAGCTCGATGACCAAAGCTCGCAGCGAGGCCAGATGCGTGCGCGCGACTTGAGCGGCGGTCAGACCATCCAGGCCGGCACTGCCAGTACTTCGGCCGAGGCCGCCTCCAGCTTCGTGGAGACCGGCACGACCCAGTACGTTCTCTGCAAGAGCATCTGAGATACGCGTCCCTGCCTAGCCGAAGGCCCGCCTAACGGCGGGCCTTCTTGTTTTCGCTGGCTCGGGATGCGCCGGCGGTCATGGCGTAAGCCTTGCTTGGTATCGGCGACGAAGAACGCCAACAAAGATGTAAGCATGACGACGTCGCCACGCGCGGATCAGGAGGGCTTCACGCTGCTCGAGATCACCATCATCTTGGTGATCGTCGGCCTGCTCGTCAGCGGCGTCGTGAAGGGTCAGGAACTCGTGATGCAGGCGCGCGTCAAGGAGACTCTCAACGAACTGAACGGGCTCACCGGGGCCTACTTCGCCTACTACGACCGCTATCGCGCCCTGCCTGGGGACGACCTTCGTGCCGGCGGCACGGAGGGTCGCTGGCAGATCTTCGGCGCCAAGAGCGGCAACAACGACGGCGTCGTCGGCGGGGCGTACAACCAGGCGCCGCCGGGGCTCGCGACGTTCGATCCCGCCACCGATCCGACGCAAGAGGCGCTCAACTTCTGGTGGCACATGCGGCTTGCCGGGTTCGTTTCGGGCGCGACCACGGGCAAAGGCGCTTACAGCCAGCCCCTGAACAGCATGAACGGGCTGGTGGGCGTGCAAAACGGCGGGCTTGGTCTCTACGGACTGCTGGTGTGCAGCCAGAACCTTCCCGATCGCATCGCCACGGCTGTCGACACCCAGCTCGACGACCAACGCTCGAGCACGGGGACCGTACGCGCGCGGCTTACCACCGGCGACTCGAGCATTCCCGTCGGCGGCCCGGGGAGCGATGCCGCCCCGGACTACGTCGAGAACGGCGCAAACATCTACGTACTCTGCAAGCTTCTGTAACTGGTTTCCCCTCCGTCCGTATCACAGGCGAGGCACGCGAAGCGCCTCCTCGTGAACGATCCCACGTCGCTGACTCGCTGAGCGCCCCCAGCCGCCGTGCATTCGGGCGTAATCGCGGATGCGCTCGAAACGCTCGTCGGACGGGCGCTCCGGTTCACGCGTGCGCGGCTTGCAGATCGACGCTCCCACAGCGAGGCGCAGCGAGCGCGGCTTCTCGCTGCTCGAGATCGCGCTCGTCGTGCTCGCTATCGGCATCCTGTTCGCCGGCGTGCTCTCGGGCCGCGAGCTGATCACGCAGGCGGAGATCAAGTCCGTCGTCACCGAGTTCAACAGCGTCTTCGCCGCCTATCACACGTACGGGGACCGCTACGGCCTGGCACCAGGCGACGACAGCCGCGCTACCCAGCGCTGGGTGAGCGCCATCGCGCGCGACGGCAACGGCGACGGCCGCATCAGCGGGACCTACGAGGCGGCCGCACCGACAGCGGCGAACCTCGCGTCGTTCGCGATCGATTCATCTCAGGGCGAATCGCTGAATTTCTGGTGGCACATGCGCCTGGCGGAGCTCGTCGCACCAGCGACGGCAGGCCAACCGATCGCGGCGCAGCCCCAAAACACGTTCGGCGGCCTCGTCGGCGTGCAGATGGACGGCGCCGGGCTCTCGGGCTTCACGCTGTGCGAGTCCGACCTGCCGGGCAAAGTCGCCGAGGCGGTCGATGCACAGCTCGACGACATGGATCCGCGGACCGGGCTGATGCGCGCGGCGGAGCAGACGCAGCGCTGGCAGCCGCTCGCGACGACGACGCCAGCCACGCGGTACGAGGTCGGCAGCAACTCGCGGTACATCGTCTGCCGCTCGCGCTGACGCAAGTGACGACACCCGCGGCCGGAAGGTCACTCGGCCGCGGGTTCCTGCGCCGGCTGACGGGCACGGCGCGCGCCCGCTTCCCGAGGGCGGGGCGCGACGCCCTGCAGCAGCAGGATCTCGGCCGCCGCCAGCGCCTCCGGCGCGCCGCGCAGCACGACCACGTCGAACGCTTCCAGCCTTGTCTCCGGTCCGGGCGAGGCGGCGCGGATGTTCCGCCGTCGCACGAGCGTGACATCGACGCAGAGTTGGGCTATGAGGAGCTCGCCGAGCGTGCGTCCGACCGCGTGAGAGCTTGCCTCGAGGTTGACCGAGTGCAGGCGAGGCTGCACCGATTCGTCCCAGTTTTCGGGCGCGTCGGTCGCGCCGTGGAAGAAGCCGCGCAGCAGCGCGTAACGCTCCTCGCGGACGTCGCGGATGCGTTCGATCACGCGACGAATGGGCACACCGAGCATGACAAGCGCATGCGAGGCGAGCATCAGGCTCGATTCGAACGTCTCCGGAACGACCTCGGTCGCACCGGCCTGCGTCAGCCGCTCGAGGTCGGCATCGTCGCGGGTGCGGACAATCACCGGCAGGCTCGGGTTGAGCTCCTGGGCGTAATGCAGGACGCGCAGGGACGACGGCGTGTCGAGGAAGGTAATGACGAGGACGCTCGCCCGCCGCACCCCGACGGCGACCAGCATCTCCCGACGCGCCGAGTCGCCGAAGACGACGCTCTCGCCGGCTGCGGCCGCCTCGCGCACCCGCTCCGGATCGAGGTCGAGGGCCACGTAGCCGATGCCCTCCTGCTCGAGGAACCGCGCCAGGTTCTGTCCCGTGCGCCCGTAACCGCAGAGCACGACGTGCCGCTCGGTCGCGAGGCTCTGCACCGCGACCTGGTGCAGCTGCAGCGCCCGCGTCATCCACTCCGAAGCGACGAAACGCAGCACCAGGCGGTCGCTGTGCTGGATGAGGAGCGGCGTCACCAGCATGGAGAGCAGCATCGCGGCGACGACCGCCTGCGCCACTCCGCCATCGAGCAGCCCGTTGGCGGAGGCTAGCGCGGCGAGCACGAGACCGAATTCGCCCGCGCCGGCAAGCGCGAGCGCGGCACGCGCCGCGGTACCGGGACCGCTCCCGAGCGCGCGCGAGAGCAGGAACACCGCGCCGGCCTTCACGCCCATCGAGAGCGCGAATATCGCGAGCACGATGCCGAGGTGCTCCCAGACCGCGCGCGGATCGAGGGACATCCCCATGCTCACGAAAAAGAGACCGAGCAGCACCTCGCGGAACGGCTTGATGTCCTCCTCGACCTGGTGCCGGTACTCGGTCTCCGCGATGAGCATCCCGGCGAGGAACGCGCCGAGCGCGAGCGAGAGACCCGCGAGCTCCGTCAGCCAGGCGAGCCCGAGCGTCATCAGTAGCACGTTGAGGATGAAGAGCTCGTGCGAGCGGCGCCGCGCGATCAGATGGAACCAGCTGCGCACCAGCCGCTGACCGAGGAACAGGATGATCGCCAGCGCGAAGGCGGCCTTGAGCGCGGCGAGCGCGAGCACGGCGGCGAGGTGCCCGGCCTGCGCGCCGAGCGCCGGGATCAGGATCAGCAGCGGCACCACCGCCAGATCCTGGAACAGGAGCACGCTGATGATCTCGCGGCCGTGCGGCGTCTCGAGCTCGACGCGGTCCACGAGCATGCGGCTCGCGATCGCCGTCGAGGACATCGCGAAGGCGCCGCCTACCGCGATCGCGGCCTGCCAGGAGAGCCCTGCTGCATAGGCCATCGTGCCGAGGATCCCGGACACGAGCGCCACCTGCAGCGCGCCCATGCCGAAGACGAGCCGCCGCGCCTGGAAGAGCTTCGGCAGGCTGAACTCCAGCCCGATGGAGAACATCAGGAAGACGATGCCGAACTCGGCTAGATGCCGGGTGCGCTCGACCTCCGCGGCGAGCCCGAGCGAGAACGGGCCGACGGCGACGCCGATGAGGATGTAGCCGATGAGCGGCGGCAGGCCGATGCGTCGGAACGCCGCGACGACCAGCACTGCGGACGCGAGCAGCAGGACGACGAACGCAAGCGTGCTGCCCATTTCGACCGGCGCCCGGGCGGCAGGGGGATGCAGCCCCTTTGCTATACTGCGCCGATGATAACTGCAGCGGCGACAGCGCCACAAACGCGCGCTGCGGAGAGCGCCACGCTGGCCCTCGCGCGCGAGGTGCTGGAGACCGAAGCTGCCGCGGTGCGTGCCCTTGTCGCGCGCCTGGACGACCGCTTCCTCGCCGCAGTTCGCCTCATCCTCGCCTGCCGCGGTCGCGTCGTCGTCAGCGGCATGGGCAAGTCCGGCCACATCGGCCGCAAGATCGCATCCACGCTCGCGAGCACCGGCACGCCGGCGTTCTTCGTGCACCCCGGGGAAGCGAGCCACGGCGACCTCGGGATGATCACTGGCGAGGACATTCTCGTCGCCCTGTCGCATTCCGGCGAAAGTGCCGAGCTGCTCGTCATCCTTCCGCGCGCGAAGCGCGCGGGCGCGAAGGTGATCGCGGTCACGGGAAGCCCCGGATCGTCGCTCGGGCGGCAGGCGGATGTCGTGCTCGACACGCACGTCGAGAAAGAGGCGTGTCCGCTCAACCTTGCGCCCACGGCGAGCACGACGGCAGCGCTGGCGATGGGGGATGCCCTCGCGGTCGCGCTGCTCGATGCGCGCGGCTTCGGCCACGAGGACTTCGCGCGCTCGCATCCCGGCGGGTCCCTGGGTCGCAAGCTCCTCACGCATGTGGCAGATCTCATGCACACCGGCCCTGCGGTCCCCGCGGTGCGCTCCGATGCACTGCTTCCCGAGGCGGTACTGGAGATGTCGCGCGGCCGGCTCGGGATGACCGCGGTGCTCGATCCGTGGGGCAAAGTCGCGGGCGTCTTCACCGACGGCGACCTGCGCCGCACGCTCGAGCGTGTGGAAGACTTCAGGCATGCACGCATCGTCGATCACATGACGCGCGCGCCGCGCTCGATCGCGCCCGACCGTCTTGCCGCCGAGGCGGTGCAGCTGATGGACCGACACAAGATCAACCAGCTGCTCGTCGTGGATGGCGACGGCAATCTCGTCGGCGCGCTCAACATGCACGACCTGCTGCGCGCCGGCGTGCTGTAGCGGCCTGCCGCGATGCGCGTGTCTCGACCCTTCGCGCACCAGGACCGCGAAGCACTCCGCCTCCGGTCGCGATGAGCGCGGACGTTCGGGACAGGGCGGCGCGGGTCCGCCTCATGATCTTCGACGTCGACGGCGTGCTCACTGACGGCCGCCTCTACTACGGCCCGCAGGGCGAGTGGCTGAAGACTTTCGACGTGCGCGACGGCCAAGGGATGAAGCTGCTCGCAGCGAGCGGCGTGCGCCTCGCGATCATCTCCGGGCGCCGCAGCGAGGCGCTTGCAGCTCGCGCGGGCGATCTCGGCGTTGCCGAACTTCACCAGGGCGTGGAGGACAAACGCACAGCGTTCGACGCCCTCCTGGTCCGCTTCGGCCTCGACGCGCAGCAAGCCGGATTCGCCGGCGACGACTACATCGACCTGCCGGTGCTGGCGAGCTGCGGCTTCGCAGTGACGGTGCCGGACGCGCCGGACGTGGTCAAGGCGCGGAGCCATTACGTCACGCGCGCGCCAGGAGGCCGCGGTGCAGGCCGCGAGATCTGCGAGGTGGTGATGCGCGCGCAAGGCACGCTCGATGCCGCGCTCGCACGCTATCTCGCGTGAAGACGCGCGCTGCAACCCACTTCCCGGTGCTGCTGATGGCGGCGCTCGCCGGGCTCACGTTCTGGCTCGACCGCATCGCGCAGCTTGCCGAGCCGACGACGCCGAGCGCCAAGCGCCATGACCCCGACTTCAAGGTCGACGACTTCACCATCACGCGTATGAGCCCCGAAGGCAAACCCGTATCGGTGCTCTCGGCGCGCAAGATGATACATTTCCCGGATGATCAGACCACCGAGCTCGAGGACCCGCGCTTCGAGCAACGCCCGCCGGACGCCCCGGTCGTCCGCGTGCGCGCCGACCGCGGGACAGTAAGCAAGGACGGCGAGCAGGTGCGGGTGCGCGACAACGTCGTGGTAGTGCGCGATGGCGATGGCAAGCGCGAGCCGCTCGAGGTGCGCACCTCGGAGCTCCTCATCCTGCCGAAGGAGGAGGTCGTGCGCACCGACGCCCCCGTCACGATCCTCGAAGGCGGTGCGCGGCTCGAGGGAACGGGCATGGAAGTGCGGAGCAAGACGCGCGAGTTCCGGCTCGACGCGCAGGTGACGGCGCAGTTCCCGCCAGGCGCCAACCCGAAGCGATGAAGGCGAGCGGAATAGCGCTCTGTGCTCTGATCGCGCTGGGTGGCGCTATCGACGCGCGCGCCGAGCGCGCCGACAGCCAGAGGCCTGTGAACGTCGAAGCGGACCGTCTCACCGCCGACGACGCGAAGCAGACCGCGGTCTTCGAGGGCAAGGTGGTGGTGACGCAGGGGACGCGCGTCCTGCGCGCCGATCGCGTCACCATCCGTCAGGACGGGGAGGGTTTCTCCTACGCCGTCGCCGAGGGCAAGCCCGCGACCTTCCGTGAGAAGCGCGAAGGTGCCGACGAATGGGTGGACGGCGAGGCGCAGCGCATCGAGTACGACGGCAAGAAGGAGTTCGTGGAGCTTTTCACCAACGCGCGGCTGAACCGCAACAAGGACGAGATCCGCGGCAACTACATCTCCTACGACCAGAAGGCCGACCTCTTTCAGGTCAAGGGCGCGAAGGACGCACCGGCGAACGGCACACGCGAGTCGCGCGTGCGCGCGGTCATCCAGCCCAAGCCCAAGACGGGCGAGGCGGTAACGGCGCCGTCGGCGCCGCTCGAGCTGAAGCCGTCCGCCGCCGCGCGAGCGGCCCGCTAGAGCGGGGCCGGCATGCAACGAGACGCCAACCCGCCGGAGTCGAGCCGGCCCGCAGCTCTCGCCGACCAAGCCGCATTCGATGTTCCACGGCCGAGCCACCTCCGCGCGGTGGCGTTGCGCAAGCGGTACAAGAGCCGTACGGTCGTGCAAGACGTCTCGCTCGACGTCGATTCCGGCGAGGTGGTGGGATTGCTGGGGCCGAACGGCGCCGGCAAGACGACGTGCTTCTACATGATCGTCGGCCTGATCGCCTCGGACGGCGGCCGGATCTTCCTCGACGAGCGCGACCTGACGCGGCTGCCGATTTACCGCCGCGCGCGCCTGGGCCTCTCCTATCTGCCGCAGGAGGCCTCGGTGTTCCGCAAGCTCACTGTCGAGGAGAACGTACGCGCCGTGCTCGAGCTTGCCGTGGGCGACGGCGCGGCGGCCGAGGCACGGCTCGAGGAGCTGCTCGAGGACCTGCACATCGCCCACCTGCGCAGCGCTCCCTCGGCGTCGCTCTCCGGCGGGGAACGGCGGCGGGTCGAAATCGCGCGCGCGCTGGCCACCCGGCCCCGCTTCATCCTGCTCGACGAGCCGTTCGCCGGCGTCGATCCGATCGCCGTGATCGAGATCCAGAAGATCATCCGCTTCCTGAAGGAACGGATGATCGGCGTGCTCATCACCGACCACAACGTCCGCGAGACGCTCGGGATCTGCGACCGCGCCTACATCATCAACGAAGGCAGCGTACTCGCCTCCGGAATGCCGCAGGACATCGTTTACAATGAACGGGTTCGACGGGTCTACCTCGGGGAGCACTTCCGTCTCTGACGGCGGCAGGTGTGAATAAGGCGGCATCTGCCGGCAGAGGGCGGGTTCCCCGCCTCGTTGAGGGCTTGTAGATTCCCCTCGCGTGGGCAAGGCTCGACGGCCCGGGCACCCATCTCCCCCTCCCCGGGCACGCGCCGTCCGTCACATGAAGCAAGTCCTCCAGCTCAAGCTCTCGCAGCACCTCACGCTGACGCCGCAGCTGCAGCAGTCGATCCGGCTGCTGCAGCTCTCGACGCTCGAGCTCAATCAGGAGCTGGAGAAGTTTCTCGCCGACAATCCGCTGCTCGAGCGGGAGGAGGTGGAAGACGTGCACGCCGCGCGCCTCGCACCGGCTCCCGGCGCCACGGAGCGCCTCGACACGCCCACCGGGGCGACCGAGGCGTCGGCCGCTGCCGGCGACGGCGGCGATGCGGAGCCGCGTGCGAGCGACGCGGACTGGGCAAGCGAAGCCGGTTTCGGCGCCGGCGGTCGCGACGAGGACGAGAACGAATCGTTCCAGCTCCCGGCGGAAGCGCCGAGCCTGCGCGACCATCTTCTGCAGCAGCTCTCCCTTACCCCCTTGCCGGCGCGCGATCGCGGTTTGGTGACGGTCCTGATCGAGGCGCTCGACGACGACGGTTACCTCACGCAACCGCTCGAGGAGATCCGCGAGATGCTGCCGGCCGAGCTCGACGTCGAGCCGGAGGAGATGACGGTGGCGCTGCGCCACCTGCAGAACTTCGATCCCACGGGCGTCGGCGCGCGCAGCCCGGCGGAATGCCTCGCGCTGCAGCTCGCAGCGATGGAAGCCTCGACCCCGGCTCGCAGCATTGCGCTCCGCCTCGTGCAGGAGCACCTGCCGCTGCTCGCCGCGCGCGATTTCTCGCGCCTGAAGAAGCTGCTCGGTTGCGACGACGAGCAGCTGCGCATCGCGCAACGGCTGGTCCAGAGCCTCAACCCGCGGCCGGGCGCGGCCTACTCGGCCACCGACACTCGCTACGTCGTGTCCGACGTCGTGGTGCGCAAGTTGAAGGGCAACTGGATCGCGCAGCTCAATCCCGATGCGATGCCGAAGCTGCGCATCAACCGGCTCTACGCCGACATCCTGCAGCAGAACCGCAACGGCGGTGGGTTGCAGCTCTCGCAGCAGCTCCAGGAGGCGCGCTGGCTGATCAAGAACGTGCAGCAGCGCTTCGACACCATCCAGCGCGTGGCGCAGGCGATCGTCGACCGGCAGCGGCACTTCTTCGACCATGGCGAGGTCGCGATGCGCCCGCTCGTGCTGCGCGAGATCGCCGACGCGCTCGGGCTGCACGAATCTACGGTGTCGCGCGTCACGACACAGAAGTTCATGGCGACGCCGCGCGGCATCTTCGAGCTCAAGTATTTCTTCGGCAGCCACGTACAGACCGAGACCGGCGGCGCCTGCTCCGCCACGGCCATCCGCGCCCTGATCAAGCAGCTCGTCGCCGCCGAGGACGGCCGCAAGCCGCTCTCCGACTCGCGCATCTCGCAGATCCTGGGTCAGCAGGGCATCGTGGTTGCACGACGGACCATCGCGAAGTACCGCGAGTCGCTTCACATTCCGCCCGTGAACCTGCGCAAGTCGCTCTAGACGACCCCGTCCCGAGTTGGGCGGCGCGCGGGTCGTGCGTCGGCATCGCAATGACGAAAGTGTGCTTCGAGACCTTTCCTGCATCGTGCTCTTGGGGTGAAGTGCTACTCCTGCCGTCGTGCGTGAACGGGGGAGCGCACGCACGGGCGCGGCGGCCGTGACGGAGTAGAAGGGTCGTGGCCTCCGAGCGCGGCCCCTTTCGGGGCTGGGACGGAGGCGTATAATCCGGCTCGCGCTTCCCGCATGCGGATGCTTCTCGCCGCTCTCCGCGAAAGGCCGATCCAGGGCCCGTTCCGCTTCCCATGAATCTGATCGCGAAGCTGCTGCCGCTCTCCAATATCGTCCTCGGCATGGACGTGAGCAGTAAGAAGCGGATGTTCGAGCAGGTAGGGCTGCTCTTCGAGAACAACCAGGGCATCGCCCGCAGCACCGTCTTCGACAGCCTGTTCGCACGCGAGCGCCTCGGCTCCACGGGTCTCGGTCAGGGCGTGGCCATTCCGCACGGTCGCATCAAGGGGCTGCGCGAATGCGTCGGCGCCTTCGTGCGCCTCGCGACGCCGGTGGCGTTCGATGCGCCCGACGGCAAGCCCGTCGGGCTGGTGTTCGTGCTGCTCGTCCCCGAGCAGGCGACCGAGCGCCACCTGCAGATCCTCTCGGAGCTGGCCCAGCTCTTCAGCGATCGCGAGCTGCGCGAGCGGCTCGCGACGGAATCGGACGAGGCCGAGCTGCATCACCGGATCACCGCGTGGGAGCCCTATGCAGCAGACCAGCGTCGCGCGGCTGTATGAGGACAATCGCGAGCGGCTCGAGCTCGGCTGGCCCACCGAGCCGCTAGGCGGGGACGCGCCGCTCGAGCGCGATCCGCCGGATGCCGCTGCGCTCGTCGGCCACCTCAACCTCATTCACCCGAACCGCATCCAGGTCCTCGGCCGTTTCGAGGACGCTCACTTCGGCGCGGCACCGACGCGCGAACGCGGCTCGCTCGTCGAGCGCCTGTTCGCGCGCCATCCCGCCGCGGTGCTCTTCGCCGACGGGCTCGCGCCGCTGCCGGACGTCGCCCAGCGCGCGGCGGCGGCGCAGGTGGCGGTCCTCACCACGCCGCTCCCCTCGGCCGTCGCGATCGATCGCCTGCGCCGCTACCTTGCCAAGGCGCTTGCCGAGACCACCACGCGCCACGGCGTGTTCATGGACGTGCTGGGTTTGGGCGTGCTCATCTCGGGCGATTCGGGCGTCGGCAAGAGCGAGCTCGGCCTCGAGCTGATCAGCCGCGGCCACGGACTCGTCGCCGACGACGTGGTCGAGATCTCCCGGCTGGAGCCGAACGCGCTCGAAGGCCGCTGCCCGCCGATGCTGCGCGACTATCTCGAGGTCCGCGGGCTGGGCGTGCTCAACATCCGCACGATCTTCGGCGAAACCGCCATCCGGCCGAAGATGACGCTGCGCCTATGCGTGCATCTAGAGCGCCCCACCAAGAGTCTCGCGCCGCCTGCGGAACGGCTGCCGCTCGCCGACTTCTCCGAGGACATCCTCGGCGTCACCGTGCGCAAGGTCATCGTGCCAGTCGCCGCCGGACGCAACCTCGCGGTGCTGCTCGAAGCGGCCGTCCGCGATCACATCCTCAAGCTCCGCGGCATCGACTCCACCGCCGAGTTCCTCGCACGCCAGCGCGCCGAGCTCGAGGGGGACGGCGATGGCGTCGCGCTCGACATCCGCAGCGCCGGCGAGTAGCGACGCGAGCCGCGGCCACCGCGCGATTCTGTCGCCGCGCCGACAGCGCGCCGCGCTTCGCGCTCGGGCCACGTCCTGCCCCGCGTTGCCTGTCCAGGCGGCCATCCGCTATGCTGGCCGCGTGCAACTCGTGGTCATCAGCGGCCTCTCCGGATCGGGCAAGAGCGTGGCGCTCGCAGTGCTCGAGGACTCGGGCTACTACTGCGTCGACAACCTCCCGGCGACGCTGCTCGAGGAGAACCTGGACGTCCTCGAGCGGGGCGGCTATCCGCGCGTGGCGATCACCACCGACGCGCGCAGCGGCGAAGCCTTGCGCAGCGTCCCCGCCGCGCTTGAACGCCTGCGCGAGCGGGGCCACGACGTGCGCGTGATGTTCCTCGATGCGCGCGACGATACGCTCGTGCGGCGCTATTCCGAGACGCGCAGGCGGCATCCGCTCGCCGACGGCGAACGCACGCTCGAGGAGAGCATCCGCTTCGAGCGCGAGATGCTCGAGCAGTTGCACGAGCGCGGGTACCACATCGACACCAGCGACCTCGCGCCGAATGCGCTGCGAAGGTGGGTGAAGGACTTCGTCGGCGTGCCGGCGACCGGCACGATGCTGCTCTTCGAGTCGTTCGGCTTCAAGGCCGGGGTGCCGCTCGACGCCGACTTCGTGTTCGACGTGCGTTGCCTGCCCAACCCCTATTACGACCTGGCGCTGCGTCCGCTCACGGGCCGCGACCAGGCCGTCGCGTCATTCCTCGATAGCGTCCCGGAGGCGCTACAGATGCTCGCCGACATCGGCGACTACCTCGAGCGCTGGCTGCCGTGCTTCCGCCGCGACAATCGTTCGTACGTCACGGTGGCGATCGGCTGCACCGGCGGCATGCACCGGTCCGTGTTCTTCGCCGAGCGGCTAGCACAGCGCTTCGCCGAGGGCACGCGCGTCCTCGTGCGCCACCGGCATCTCGATGGGCAGTGAGCGCAGCGGAGCGGCCACCTTCACCGTGGCGCTGACGGGCGCCTCGGGGCTCGCCTATGGCCTCCGCCTGCTTGAATGCCTGCTCGCTGCCGGGGCGGAGGTCGGACTCGTCTACTCGCAGGCGGCGCAGATCGTCGCCAAGCAGGAGCTCGACCTGGTGCTGCCCGCGCGCCCGCAGGATGCCGAGCGACACTTCCGCGAGCGGTTCGCCGACGCGCCGGGCGTGCTCCGCGTGTACGGCCGCGAGGACTGGTACGCGCCGATCGCCTCGGGGTCGAACCCTGCCCAGGCGATGGTCGTGTGCCCGTGCACGATGGGGACGCTCGCAGCGATCGCCAATGGCCTTGCGGACAACCTCATCGAGCGCGCGGCCGACGTGGCGCTCAAGGAGCGGCGCAAGCTCGTGCTCGTGCCGCGCGAGACGCCGTTCTCGACGCTGCATCTGGAGAACATGCTGCGTCTCGCACGCGCCGGCGCGGTCATCCTGCCGGCGAACCCCGGCTTCTACCACCGCCCACGCAGCGCCGCGGACCTCGTCGATTTCGTCGTTGCGCGGGTGCTCGACCATCTCGGGGTGCCGCACGCGCTGATGCCGCGCTGGGGGCGGGCGCCGCGCGCGGATGTGGACGGCTGAACGCGTGGCCGCGGACGAGGTCCTGGCCGATCTGCCGATCTTCCCGCTCGGGACCGTGCTGTTCCCCGACGGCCTTCTGCCGCTGCGCGTGTTCGAGACGCGCTACATGGACATGACGCGCGACTGCATGCGCAGCGGCACGCCGTTCGGCGTGTGCCTCATCCGCGAGGGCGCCGAAGTCGGCGCGCCGGCGGTGCCTGAGCCGGTCGGCACGCTCGCCCACATCGTCGACTGGGACATGCAGGAGCTCGGCGTGCTCGCGGTGCGGGCACGCGGCGGCGACCGCTTTCGCATCCGCGAAGCACGGACCACGCGTCAGGGATTGGTGCGCGCGTCGGTCGAGCGTTTGTCGCGCGACGCCGATCGTCCCGTCCCGCAGCGGCATTCGGGTTGCGCACGTCTGCTGCAGCTGGTGGTCGCAGACCAACCCGCCGGCACCTTCGCCGAACCGCACCGATTCGAGGACGCGACCTGGGTGGGATGCCGGCTCGCGGAGGTGCTGCCCATTCCGGCGGGTGCGCGACAGAAGCTTCTCGAGCTCGACGACGGCATCGAGCGGCTGGAGATCCTGCACCGCTTCCTCGAGCAGCGCGGACTCGTTTCCTCCTGATCTTTCAGGGAGCGACGGCTCCGGGAAGCACGGCGAGGATGCGCCGCACCGGCGCCGGAAGCGCTTCGTCGCGCACGCGCGTGATGGGCGTCCAGGCGAGCGGCGCCTCCGCCAGGAGCGGCAGGCGCCGTTCGGCGCGCGCGAGCAACGGATGGATGTCGAGCGCGAAGTGCGTGAAGCCGTGCGCGACTTTCGCAAGTCGTCGCGGCGGACCCAACCCGCTTGCGAAGCGCGCCGCCAGGGCGAGCGCGCCGCGGCCGTCCTCCGCCTCGGGAAGACACCACAGGCCGCCCCAGACCCCGGTGGGCGGCCGCTTCTCGAGCAGCACGTCATCCTCGTGGACGAGGACGAGCATCACCGTGCTCCGCTGCGGGAGTGCACGCCTCGGTCGCGGCGCGGGATAGGCGGCAACGCTTCCCGTGGCATGCGCGGCGCATGTGGCCTTCACCGGACAGAGCGCGCACAGGGGCGCGCGCCCCCGGCACAGCGTGGCGCCGAGATCCATGAGCGCCTGCGTGTAGCTTTCGATGGCGGAATCGGGCAGGAGCGAATCCGCACGGGTCCACAGCTCGCGCTCGACCTGGGGCATACCCGGCCAACCGGGAATCGCGAAATGCCGGGCCAGCACGCGCTTGACGTTGCCGTCGAGAATCGCGCCGCGCTCGCCATAGGCGAAGGCCGCGATCGCGGCAGCGGTCGAGCGGCCCACGCCGGGCAACGCCTCCAGCGCGTGTCGCTCGCGCGGAAATACTCCGTCATGCACCGCGACGACGTGGCGTGCCGCGGCGTGCAGGTTGCGTGCGCGCGAGTAGTAGCCGAGCCCGCTCCACAGCCGCAGCACGTCGTTCTCGTCCGCCGCGGCGAACTCCGCCACGGTGGGGAAGCGTGCGAGAAACCGCTCGAAGTACGGCACCACCGTCGCGACCTGCGTCTGCTGTAGCATCACCTCGGAGAGCCAGATGCGATAGGGATCACGCGTGCCCTGCCACGGCAGGTCGTGCCGTCCGTGAGTCACCTGCCACGCGATCAGCCGCGCCGCGAAATCGCTCACGTAGACCGCTACTTCCCGAAGAGCCCGCGCAACAGGTCGCCCACCGGATCCTTGCGGCCGTCGTTCCCCCCTTGCAGACGGCGGTTGAGCTCGTTCGCGGCCGCGGCCGCGGCGAACCCGGCGAGGTCGACGCTGTACTTGGGCGACTCCATCGGGCCGGTGATGCGCACCGGAACGCTCACCTCGCCGATGCGCGCGATGACGCGGTTGCGGATGTCCGCGGAAACGCCGAGAAGCGTCGCGTCGAGCCTGTAGTCGACGGTCCGGGCGACGAGATCGAGCCGGCCGCCGCCCGAGGCCTTCGCCGCCTCGGAGCGGAAGACGAGATCCTGCGTAGTCGCAACCCCGTCGCGGATGACGAAGCTCGCCGCGAGCTCGGAAAACGCGGTGCGATCGCCGGCGCGGCCCTCGCGCTCGAGCGCGGACTTCGAACCGAGCGCGATGCTCGCCTGGCGCAGCAATTCGGTGAGATCGACACCCTTCACCGCGCCATCGGCGAGCTGGAGGCGCGCGGTGCCGCGCAGGCTGCGCACGAGCGCCTCGGCGGTGAGGCCGGTGGCTTCGAGGTCGACGGTGGCGTTGCCACGTCCCTCGACCCGATCGAGCCGCGCGGCCGCGCGCAGGAACGGCCCCGCCTGCACGCCGTTCAGCTGCTGCGCGAGACGCCAGCGGCGCGAGGCGACATCGAGCGATGCTCTTCCCGACGTCGTGCCGCCGTAAAGCGCTGCAGCGAGCGGCTGGATGTCGATCCGCCCGTCGCGCGCACGCACGCCGAGGTCCAGCTTCTCGACCTTGAGGCCGCGCACGACAAGACTGCCGATGCGAGCGGTGCCGGCCACGTCGAGTTGCTGAAGCCGCGCGCGGTCGATAAGCGACCGCTGCGCGGTGGCCGGCGCGGGCGCGGCGCCGCCCCCGCCCTGCGCGCCGCCACCGGAGGCCTTCGCACCCGCCGCGGCCGGTGGCGGAAGGTAGCGGTCGAGGTCGAGGCGGTCCGCCACCAGCGCGAAGCGGCCGCGGCGCTCCGACCAGTCCTCGAGATCCACGCTCGCCTGCACCCCCGAGCCCTCGAGGGTCGTCCGGAGCTGCATCGACCCCGAGCCGCCCCCGGTCCAGCGCCCGCGAAGACTGCCCGAGACCGGCGCGACGACGGGCTCGCGGCCGAGCGCCGACGTTGCGAGTCGCAGCGTACCGGACAGCGCCGGCAGGTCCACCGCCGAAGCGCCGAGATCCAGAGTGACGGGCCCCGCGAGACTGGCTTCGTAGACTGCATCCGTCGCCTTCAACCTGCCGTCCAGGGAGACGTTCTCGAACTCGATGCGCTCGCCCTTGGCGAGCAAGGCCGAGAGCACGAGCTTCGCATCGAAGGTGCGGTGCCCGTCGTCGAGGTGCACGTTGGCCGTGGCCTGCTCGCTCGCCGCACCCTCGCGGGCAAGACGCAGTTTCGGCGCGAGCACCGTCGCTTCGAGACCTTCCTCGGTGCGTGCGTCGAAGCGGAAGTCGCGCACGCCGAGAACCGACTGCGCCGGGTCGACCTCGACGTCGCCCTTGAGGCTGGCTTCTCCGCGGCGCTCCCCGAACGTCCCGCTCACGCGGGCGTCGAGGCGCGTCAGCGCAAGTGCGCCCTCAGTCTCCCAGCGATAACGGCCGCTCGCCTGAAGCGCGAGGTCGGCGCGCGGCTGCTCGCCGACTAAACGTCCCCGAAGCGTCGCGTCCCCTGGCTTGCCGCGCTCGAGCCGGCCGATCCGGGCCTCCACGTCGTGCACCCGCACGTCGGTCCCGCTGCGCTCGTCGCGCCAGTGCACGGTGCCGCCGACGATCTGCAGACCGTCCAGGACGGCGCGGCGCGCCGATCCGCCGGGAGCGCCGCCCGGTCTTCCGTTCCCGGCATCGGCGCCGTTCGTGCCGATCAGGTCATCGAAGTTGCGCGTGCCGTCGCGGCGCACGAACAGCTCGAGCTGCGGCGACTCCAGCTTCGCGTCGCTGATCACCGTTTCGCCGCGGAGCAGGGGCCACAGCGCGAGCGACAGCCGCGCGCCGGCGACACTCGCGAACGTGCCCGCGCCGTCCCGCTCCGACAAGGCGAGCCGTCCAGTCTCGATGCCCGGCCGCGGCAGGAACTTGAGCCGCAGTGGGCCGTCGATCGACAGCTCACGCCCGGTGCGCGCCTTCACCCAGGCGGCCAGCTCCGGCTTGTAGCGCTGCGAATCGAAGCTCGCCAGGACGAACGCAACCGCGGCGCCGAGCAGTGCCACGACGCCCGCCAGAACGAGCAGCACTCGACGGACGTTCATCGTTGCACCATCTGCCTGCGCTCGCCTCGGGAAGGGACGAGCGCGCCCGAGCTGCCTCGCGCATAGCAGGACATCAGTGAAGTGTAGATGACCCGTCGCGAGACGTGCGCGGCGGCGCGGTGCGGTATGGCGATTGCACTCGCCTTGGGGTTTCAGCTCAGGAGAACCGCGTGGACCAGCCGCTCGCCACCAATCGCTCGACCAGCTTCAACCCCACCATCCCGGATCGGGTCGCCTACGCCGTCGGCGGCGCGGGTCTGATCGCCTGGGGCCTCGCGCGCCGCCGGCTCGGCTTCGCCCTTGCCTCGACGATCGGCGCGTCGCTGCTGTACCAAGCCTATTCCGGCAACAACCCGCTGTTCAAGTTGCTCGGGATCCGCGTTCGCCGCCGCGGCGCGGCGGGCGAAGGCAAGGAAACGATCTTCGTGTCGCACACCGTGACCATCGACAAGCCCCGCGAGGAGCTGTACCGCTACTGGCGCAACCTCCAGAATCTCCCCCGCTTCATGCAGCATCTTCGAGTCGGTCGAGCAGCGCCCGGACGGGCGATCGCACTGGTGCGCCAAGGGCCCGGCCGGCTCGCGCATCGAGTGGGACGCGGAGATCACCGAGGAGATCCCGAACGCGCTCATCCGCTGGCGCTCGCTTCCCGAAGCCGACGTGGCCAACTTCGGCACCGTGCGCTTCCGCGAGGCCGCCGGCGGGCGCGGCACCGAAGTCGCCGTCGATCTCGAGTATCAGCCGCCCGCGGGTGCGCTCGGTTCCGCCATCGCACGCGTCCTCGGCGAAGAACCGCAGTGCCAGATCGAGGAGGATCTGCGCCGGCTCAAGCAACTCATGGAGGCCGGTGAGGTCGCGACAACTGTGGGGCAGCCGGCGGGCGCGGGCCAGGCGCCCCACACGCCGGGTTGATCGGTTCGTCGTTCCGGCGCACACGGTACGTGGTGAGGGAGAGGCGGGACGCTGCGCCACGAGCGTCCTGACCTCCACCCGCCTCGAGGCAGGCGGCGATGCTTCTCACCGCGTGCAGGGAAAGCCGGCCCCAGGCGGTCGCGCAGAGAAGCCCCACAGGCAAGCTGCGGGGGGCAGGACAACCGACGCCGACGCCGTTCACGGGCGAACAACGCAGCGGCAGATCGAGGGCAGATCGAGTCGCGCGTCTCATGTCCCTCGCGCCCGCTCGCGTGGCTACCGGCCGCGCACTCCCCAAGTGGAGCGGGTGATGGGAATCGAACCCACGTTCTCAGCTTGGGAAGCTGATGTTCTGCCATTGAACTACACCCGCGGGAGCGTCGAGTCTACGCGACCCCCTGCGGTCGCTCAACAGCGGCCGGTCACCCTACTGCCCGCTCATCGCCGCTCCCACCGAGCGTAACCACGTGCCGCGGCGTGGCGCCCGCGAGGCGATGGTCAGCCGGACCTCCTCCCGCGCGGAAGTCCTGCGCTCCTGTCCTCGCCGCACGGTCGGCTTCGAGCGCTCAAGCGCTCGCTTGAGGCTTGCATGCATCCCTCGCGGCACGCGCCCTGCTACGCATTCCGGAAAGGGCGACAAGCCCTCCCCGCACACCCGCGTCCCCTTCTTGCAAGGAAGCCCCCGCATGAATTTCGACCTCTTCGACGACAAGGGCTGCCCACTCGACCAGCAACGCTTCACGTGGCGCGAGCTGGTGCAAAAACCCATCAGCAAGCTCGACGACGACGCGTTCACGCGAGTGCGCGTGATTCTCATGAATGGCGTGGAGACCGATGCGCTGCGCTTCAAGCACATCGCCGCGCGGCGTAACCGTGAGTTGCGCATCCCCCTCGCCGACATCCGCCGCGCCGAGCAGCACCAGGCCACGTTCGTGAATTGGCTGCTGCCCGCGGACCAGTCGCCGGTCGAGACGACGATCGCCTACGAGCAGGTGGCGATCGAGATCACTTCCTCGGTGGCTCAGAACGAGCCCGACGACTATCTCGCGCAGGCCTATCGCTTCGGTCTGCTCGAGGATTTCGACCATCTCTACCGCTACTCCGCGCTCCTCGACCGACTCGAGGGCAAGGATGCGAACAACATCACTCAGGGCTACACCGACATCATCCCGGGGCGCCCCACCGCCGACGAGCACCGTGCCGCCGAGGACGACGTGCGCGAGCACTACCCGCGCGACGCGGCGCCGGTCACCAAGATCAACGCGATGCTCATCACGGCCGCCGAGTACCAGACCCACGACTACTACATGAACATCGGGCCGCTGTTTGCCGATCCGGTGGCGCGGCAGCTCTATGCCGAGATCGCGTCGATCGAAGAGCAGCACGTGACGCAGTACGGCTCGCTAATCAATCCCGACGAGACCTGGCTCGAGCACTGGCTGCTTCACGAGGCGATGGAGGTCTACGCCTACTGGAGCTGCATGGAGCAGGAGCAGAACCCGCGCATCAAAGCGATCTGGGAGCGGTTCGTCGACTACGAGCTCGGGCACTTCCATGCCGTGGCCGACCTGATGCGCGTCATCGAGCGCCGCGACCCGCGCGAGCTGTTCCCCAACGGGATCGCTAACCGCATCGAGTTCAAGAGCCACCGCGACTTCGTACAGAAGGTGCTCGCCGAGGAGGTGGACCTCCGCGCCAAGGGCACGCGATACGTAGCGCGCGATCAGGAGAGCGAGGCGACCCTCGCTTACCGCCGGCAGATGAACTCCCAGGGTTCGCCATCGTCAATCGTGGCCGCGGGCTACCGCTGGGGGCCGGGCACCGAGCTCGCGCGCAAGGTCGTCAGTCTCTAGCGCGGACCAGGAACAGGAGCATAGCCACATGGACAACGCCACTCAGATCGGGATGAACAAGACCGGCGCGCAGATGTCGCCGTTCCAGACACCGGACATGGAAGATACCGCCGAGCGGCTGCAACCCCGTGCCGCGATCGCCACCGCGCAAGGGCTCGATGGCGACGGCGGGATCGCACGCGTGCGCATGGAGTACATCGCCGAGGCCGACCCGCTCGGCACGGTGCCGCCCCCCGGCACGCTTCGCGGCATGGTGCAGACGGGCATCGCCAAGCTCACCGGTAAGAACCCGGAAGTGCTCATCGACAAGCTGGGCGAGCGGCTCGCGTACGAGCGCACCGGCGTGCGGCTCTACGACGCCTTCATTGCGAAGTGCCAGGACCAGCGCGGAGCGGAGACGTCGTTCTCGGTCGATGAGCTGCTGCGCGTGCGCGACGACGAGGCCGAGCACTTTAAGCTGCTGAACGAAGCGCTGCTTTCGCTCGGCGCCGACCCGACTGCACAGACGCCTTGCGCCGACGCAAGCGGCGTCATGTCGCTCGGCATCCTGCAGGTGCTCACCGACCCGCGCACGACGCTCGCGCAGGGGCTAGGGGCCCTGCTCACGACCGAGCTCACGGACAGCGCGTCCTGGGAGCTGCTCGTGAAGCTCGCCGAACAGTCCGGGCAGAGGGAGCTCGCGCAACGCTTCTCCGCCGCGCTCGCGACCGAGCAGGAGCACCTCTCGCTGGTGAGGGTCTGGCACGAGCGCGAAGTGCTCGCACAGGGGACCTGACCATGGCGACGATCGACCTTCGAGGCCACGACCGGGCGCTTCTGCCGGGTCACGGAACCGCGGCCCTGGGACCGAGCGATAGCTCCGACACGGGCAGCGACATCGTCGGCGGGCCGGGCCTGGCGCGCGACGCCGAGCCCACGCTGCCGCTCGGCTCGGGGACGAACCTCGACGCGCACGTCGGCGACGCAGCAGTAGATGCGACTGCGGGCGCCGACGTCGGCGACGCCGACCTGAGCGGCGATTCCGACGCTGTCGGCACGGGCGAGCACGTCAGTGCGGGTCGGGACATCGCCGAGCCGCTAGTCCGCGATCGCGGCTTCGACCGCATCGTCTCGGCCGACGACCCCAGTCTGGGGCTCACCGAGGGCGAACAACTTCCCGACGGGCGCACCGTGGAGCCTGGCGAGGAGGCCGAAGGCGAGATCGAGCTCGACGGCAGCGACATCCTCGACGAGATCGAGGCCGACCTGGAAGCGGACGACGCCGAGCGCGAGGCAGCGCTCATCCTCGAGCAGGACGAGGACCCGCCGCTGTAGCGCACACTCGGCGTTGCCAGCGCGCGACCCCGGGAGGCGGCAGCCCCAGGGTCGCTTCGCTTTCGGTGCCGCGCATTGCCTGCCACTGCATAGCGGCACCTTGCCGAAAATGTTAGCGTTCGCGCGCCGCGTCCGGCCCACCCGGACACGGAACCCGCGAACGAGGTGCGCTGCGATCACCCGCGCATGCTCGATCGGTCGCCCCTGGCGCGAAACCTCGCTTCGGGCGCTCTCTGCCGACCCTTCACGAAATCGAAAAGAGAAATCCAAGAGATGAAACCGAGCAGCAGCAAACTTGCACTGGCCGCCCTCCTCACTGGCCTCGCCCTCCCCGTCGCCGCGCAAACCGAGAGCAAAGCCCCGCCTGCCGCCTCTACCGGCAGTGGCGTGGAGACGGGCAAGCTCGCGTGGTACGGCAAGAAGTTCGCCGGACGCAAGACGGCGAGCGGCGAGCGCTACAACCCGAACGCGCTGACGACGGCGCACAACACCCTGCCCTTCGGCACCAAGGTGAAAGTCACGAACCTCGCCAACAACAAGAGCGTCGTGGTGCGGGTCAACGATCGCGGCCCGCACGACGGCTCGCGCCTCGGCGACGTATCGGCGGCCGCAGCGAAACGGCTCGGCATGACCAAGGCGGGCGTCATCGACGCGCGCCTCGAGGTCGTCGGCAAGAAGGCCTGATCGCCGTCCCTGCGCGAGGCCGGCGGCCTCGCGCAGCGCTCCCGCTCAGGTAGATCGCCGACGGTCGCCCGCGACTGCGGCAGGCGCGGCGTTACAATCCCCGCATGGAAGTCGAAGTGACCGCGCCTGTCGTGCGCGTCGTCGTGAACGGCAAACCGCAAAGCTTCCCGCAGGCCACCACCGTTGCCGACGCAGTCGAGCGACTCGGACTCGCCGGGCACAAGGTTGCCGTGGAACGTAACGGCGCGATCGTGCCGCGCAGCCTGCACCCAGCAACGACGCTCATGGAAGGCGACGTGCTCGAGATCGTCGTCGCCGTGGGCGGGGGTTGAAGCGGCAATGAACACACCTCGGCAAGATCATGTCGCTGGCCATGCCGGCGTTCGCGACCCGCTGGTGATCGCCGGCCGCGAGTACGGCTCACGCCTGCTGGTCGGCACGGGCAAGTACAAGGACTTCGACGAGACGCGGCGTGCGGTCGAGGCGAGCGGGGCCGAGATCGTCACCGTCGCGATACGACGCACGAACATCGGCCAGAAGGCCGGCGAGCCGTCGCTGCTCGAGGCCCTGCCGCCGTCGCGATACACCTACCTCCCCAACACTGCCGGATGCTATAGCGCCGACGAGGCGGTGCGCACCTTGCGCCTCGCCCGCGAACTGCTCGACGGGCACGACCTCGTGAAGCTCGAGGTGCTGGGCGATCCGAAGACGCTTTTCCCCAACGTCGTCGAGACGCTGGCAGCCGCCCGCACGCTTGTGGCCGAGGGCTTCAAGGTCATGGTCTATACGAGCGACGATCCGATCGTCGCTCGCGAGCTGGAGGCGATCGGCTGCGTCGCGGTGATGCCGCTCGCTTCGCTCATCGGCTCGGGCATGGGCATCCTCAATCCCTGGAATCTCGACCTGATTCTCGGGGAGGCGAAGGTCCCGGTGATCGTCGACGCGGGCGTCGGCACCGCGTCGGATGCGGCGATCGCCATGGAGCTCGGCTGCGATGCGGTGCTGATGAACACCGCTATCGCGCAGGCGCGCGATCCGGTGCTGATGGCGGTCGCGATGCGCAAAGCCGTGGAGGCAGGGCGCGAGGCCCGCCGCGCCGGACGCATGCCGCGCAAGCTCTACGCCGGGAGCCCGAGCTCGCCGACCTCGGGCGTGATCGCGCCGCGCGCGAGCTGAGGTCCTTTCCGCTCTTGAAAAACAGCCCCCGCAGCCGCGGCGGCCTCCGCGTCACTTGACCGCGCACGTCAAGCGCGGCGTCGGCTGGCTTCGCCAGCGCCGCCGAGCGCGAGTCGCGACCCCGGCGGCCTGTCGCGCTCGACCTCGACGCCTTCGGGACGACGCGCGGTCACGACGCCCCCCCCTGCTCCACGGGGCGCAACCCGCCCCCGGGGCGCGAACCGAAGGCCAGTCCGCCTCGCCCTCCCTGCCGCAGGCGCGAGCGATCGATCGCAAGCTTGTGCACGAGGCGATAAAGGGTCACGCGGGAGATGCCCAGCTCGCGTGCGGTCGCGGCCATGTTCTGGCGATTGCGCTCGAGGGCGGCCACGATGAGGTCCCGGTCCGCGATCGACCGCGCCTGCTCGAGCGAGCTCACTTCGCTCGGCGCCCGGACCGGGGCGAAACCGAGGTCTTGCGGCGTGATCAGCGGGCCTTCGCACGTGACCGTCGCCTGGAGGACGCGGCTCATCAGCTCGCGGACGTTGCCGGGCCAGTCGTGCGCGGCGAGCGCCGCGCGTGCCTCGGCGGTGAACCCTCTGACCGACGGCGCCGTGTGTGCAGCCTGGCGAGCGAAGACCTGCTCGGCGAGCAGCAGCGCGTCGTCGCCACGTTCGCGCAGCGGCGGGACTTGCACGTGCAGGACGTTCAGCCGGTAGTAAAGGTCCTCCCGGAAGCGGCCGTTACGGACCTCCGCAGCGAGATCGACGTGCGTGGCGGCGACCACTCGCGTGTCGAGATGCAAGATCTGCGCGGTGCCCGGAACCACAACCGTGCGGTCTTCGAGGAGGCGCAACAGCACGCCCTGGGCGACGAGGGGCAACGTGTCGATCTCGTCGAGGTAGAGCGTACCGCCGCCGGCAGTCGACAGACGCGCCGCGGCGCCGGGGGTAGCCGCGTGCGGCGCAGCGCCGAACACCGCCGCGGCGCCGGCCGCGGCCCCGCCCGCGCAGGCGAGCATCACGAATGCACCGTGGCGACGCTCCGACTGCTCGTGAATGGCGCGGGCGGCCGCCTCCTTGCCCGCGCCGCTCTCGCCGGTGATGAGAACCGGAGCATCGACGCGCGCAACCTTCTCGAGCGCCCGTTGTAGGGCGAGCATGGCCGGGGATCGGCCGATCAGAGCGCTCCATGCGGCGGCGTGGTTGCCGCCCCCGCCGAACTGTCGTCGCAGAACCTGGCGGCCGTGCAGATGACCCATGACGACCTCGAGGCGCGTCAGATCGAGCGGCAGCGTGTGGAAATCGTAGAAGCCGTTGGCGAGCATGCGCCCCATGGCCGGTTCATTCGCCCTTCCACGCGCAACCACCGCCAGCCACTCGCCGCGATCGATCGCCAGCAGCTCGCCGAGATCCGAGGCAGAGAACGGGGCACGGTCATCGATCACCACGATGCCGACCGCCTGCTCCGCGGCGTTGCCCGTGCCACGGAAGCTCTCGAGGTCGACATGTCGGGTGACCACCCAGCCACGGGTCGCGAGGACGGCGCAGAGGTCGACGGTCGAATCGACCGCCTGCAGCACCACGGCTCGTCGAGGAGGTGTCGGTGTCGCCGGCTGCATGAATACCCTTCGCGTGTCGCGGTTCTGTTGCAGGCAGCGCCCGGCGGCGCGCTGCAGCCCGGAAGGAACGTAGCGAACCGGTGCCGGCGGCGCAACGGCCGAAGCTCCATCGCCAGGCAACGAAGAGACGGTCGCAACGGCCCGGTGTTGCAGCCCTGAAACAACGAACCCGCTGCTCTGCTGGCAACGACAACCCAAGTGTCGCTTTCGTTTACATTAGCCCTCGCGGCGATGACAGCTGCTCCCCCCGCGCAAGCGCCCCGTCACCGGCAGCGGAAACGTCGGTCGAATTTACAGCGCCGGTAGCGTGAACAAAGTCACATTCGGCGACCAAGGCCGAAAAGCCCCTTCGACGCCGCGACGTGATGCGGGTAGTCGAGAATCGGCGCATGCATGATACCGAGGGACCCCCGCGACCGATCCGCAGCTACGTGCTGCGCCATGGCCGCCTCACGCCGGCACAGGCGCGCGCACTGCAACAGGTCGGGCCGCGCTTCATGGTGCCCTTCGCGCCGCAACCCCTCGACCTCGATGCGCTGTTCGGGCGCCGCGCCCCGCGCATCCTCGAGATCGGCTTCGGTAACGGCGAAACCACCGCGGCGATGGCACAGATCCAGCCCGAAGTCGATTTCCTCGGCGTGGACGTGCATGCGCCCGGCGTCGGCGCGCTCCTGCTGCGGCTCCAGGCACTGGG
>Ga0114939_10000575_pt1 | contig 30682 bp, 31 predicted proteins | sample AshMeaCrysSpring_FD_87196 | JGI IMG/M metagenome (GOLD analysis project Ga0114939, IMG submission 87196) | Groundwater microbial communities from Big Spring, Nevada to study Microbial Dark Matter (Phase II) - Ash Meadows Crystal Spring | ecosystem: Environmental > Aquatic > Deep subsurface >...
CTAGATGGAAGCGTTCTTCGTCCTCCTCGCCATCCCGCTCGCCGGCGGCCCCTGCCTGTGGCTGCTCGGCGACCGCGACGCGGCGCCCGAGGTGAACGCCGCGTTCAGCCTCGCGACCTTCGTCGCCTCCGCGTGGCTGACGGCGGTGGTGATCTCGGGCGGGCCCATCACGGCGTGGGAGGAGCAGTTCTTCGTCGACGCGCTCAACGTGTTCCTCGTCGCGCTCACCGCCTTCGTGGGGTTCACGACCTCGCTCTTCTCGCGGCCCTACATGCGCATCGAGCGCGAGAAGGGCAAGATGACCGGCCCGCGGCTGCGCCTGTACCACAGCATGTACCAGGCGTTCATGTTCACGATGCTGCTCGCGCTGACCACCAACAACATGGGCATCCTGTGGGTGGCCATGGAGGCGGCCACGCTCGCGACGGTGCTGCTGGTGTCGGTCTACCGGACGCCCGCGAGCCTCGAGGCGGCGTGGAAGTACTTCATCCTGTGCGGGGTCGGCATCGCGCAGGCGCTCTTCGGCACGATCCTGCTCTACTTCGCCGCCGAGCGCGTGCTCGGCGCCGAGGGCAGCGCCCTCCTCTGGACCCACCTCAACGCCGTCAAGGGCGACCTCGAGCCGGCGATCATGTCGCTCGCCTTCGTGTTCCTGCTGGTCGGCTACGGCACCAAGATCGGCCTCGTGCCCCTGCACAACTGGCTGCCGGACGCGCACGCGGAAGGCCCGACGCCGATCTCCGCCGTGCTCTCCGGGCTGCTCCTCAACGTGGCCCTCTACAGCGTCATCCGCTGCAAGGTGCTCACGGACGGGGCGCTCGAGTCGCGCTTCGCGGGCAACATGATGATGGGATTCGGACTGCTCTCGGTGGTGGTGGCGGCGTTCTTCCTCTCGCGGCAGCGCGACGTGAAGCGCATGTTCGCCTACTCCTCCATCGAGCACATGGGGCTCGTCACCTTCGCCTTCGGCATGGCGGGGCCGATCGCGAACTTCGGGGGCCTGCTGCACATGACGGTGCACTCGCTGGTGAAGAGCGCCATCTTCTTCGCGGTCGGCCACGCCACGCAGAAGGCGGGCACGCAGGTGATGGAGGACATCCGCGGCCTCATGAGGGTGAGCCCCACGGTGGGCTGGGGCCTCATGGTCGGCACGCTCGCGATCCTGGGGATGCCGCCCTTCGGCGTCTTCGCAAGCGAGTTCCTCATCCTCACCACGGCGATGCGCGAGCACCCGTGGGCGACGCCCTTCCTGCTGCTCGCCCTGGGAGTCGCCTTCGCCGCCGTCTTCAGCCGCGTGCAGCCGATGGTCTTCGGCGACACGCACCTCAAGCCGCTGGCGCACCAGCCGGCCCTGCTGCCGGTGTTCGTGCACCTGGGGCTGGGACTGATGCTCGGCCTCTACATCCCCCCCTATCTCGCCGCCTGGTACGCCGAGGCCGCGAAGCTGCTGGGCTGACCCATGCGCATCCCCGGTCTCAACGTGCAGTGGAAGCCGCTTGCCGGCGAAGTGCCGGCCGCGCTCGCGGGCGCCGGGGAGTGGCAGTGGACGGAAGCCGCGCGCCTGGCTCGCGAGGGCGGCGGCCGGCTCGTGGCGCTGTGGGGCGCCGACCGCCGCGACCTCGCCGAGGATGCGGACGCGTATGCGGTCTACGCCGCCTATGCCGTGCGCGACGGGCTCGCCGTCGTGGAGCTGCTCGTCCCGGACACCGCCCCGGCCTATCCGGACCTGTCCGGCATCTTCCCGGCGGCGAACCGGATGCAGCGCGCCCTGTTCGACCTGCTTGGCTTGGCGGCCACGGGCGCCGCCGACACCCGCCCGTGGCTGCGCCACGGCGCCTGGCCCGAGGGCGCCTATCCCCTGCGCCGCGATTTCGATGCGTCCGGACTGCCCGCCAACGCCCTGACGGACTACGCCTTCGTGCGTGTCGAGGGCGACGGCGTGCACGAGATCCCCGTGGGACCCATCCACGCCGGCATCATCGAGCCCGGCCACTTCCGCTTCTCCGTCGTCGGCGAGAAGGTGCTCCGGCTCGAGGAGCGGCTGGGCTACGTCCACAAGGGCATCGACAAGCGCTTCGAGTCATTCACGGTGGCCGAGGGGTACCGGCTCGCGGGGCGGGTGTCCGGCGACTCCACCGTCGCCTTCGCCTGGGCCTACGCGCAGGCCGCCGAGTCGCTGCTCGGCGTGCACCCCCCGAAGCGGGCGCGCTGGATGCGTGCGCTGCTGCTCGAGCGCGAGCGGGTCGCGAACCACCTGGGCGACCTCGGCGCACTGGGCAACGACGCCGCCCTCGCCTTCGCCCTGGCCCAGTTCATGCGCCTGAAGGAGGACTGGCTGCGGTTGAGCGGCGAGGCCTTCGGCCACCGCCTGCTCATGGACTGCGTCGTTCCCGGCGGCGTCGCGGCGGACCTGAGCCCCGCCCACGCCGAGCGGATGGTGACGCAAGCGAACGCGGTCGAGGCGGAGGTGCGCGAGCTGCGCACCATCTTCGACGAGCACGCGGGCCTGCAGGACCGCTTCCTCACCACCGGCTGCGTGACCCCGGAACTCGCGCGCAGGCTGGGCCTCGCGGGGCTCGCCGCAAGGGCGAGCGGCCAGTCGAGCGACCTGCGCGCAGACTTCCCCGCCGCCCCCTACGGCGAGCTCGCGGTGCGCAAGGCTTATCACCCGGCCGGCGACGTGGTGGCGCGCGTGCACGTTCGCTTCGAGGAGTTGTTCGAGTCGCTGCGCCTCGTCCGCGCAGTCGTGATGGGTGCGCCCGACGGCGAGCTGCGCGTGGACCTGCCGCAGGCGAGGCCCGGCGCCTTCGGCGTGGGCTGGGTGGAGGGTTGGCGCGGCGAGGCATTCGTCGCCCTGGAGGCGGGTGAGGGCGGCCGCATCCGCCGCTGCCACGCCCACGATCCCTCCTGGCAGAACTGGCCGCTCCTGGAGCACGCCGTGATCGGCAACATCGTTCCCGACTTCCCGCTCGTCAACAAGAGCTTCAACCTCAGCTATTCGGGGCAGGACTGCTGATGATCCGCATCCTCCGCCAGATCGCGAGAACGGGCATCGTGAGCGAGACCCCGCCGGAGGCCGAGGAGGCCTTTCGCACGCGCGCCCCCGAGATCCAGGCCGAGGTCCTGCGGCTCCTCGGGCGGGCGCTCGCCATCCGGCAGGTGGATGCCGGTTCCTGCAACGGCTGCGAGCTCGAGATCCATGCACTCAACAACCCGTACTACAACCTCGAGGGGCTGGGCATTCGCTTCGTCGCGAGCCCGCGCCACGCGGACATGCTGCTGGTGACGGGCCCCGTGGCGAAGAACATGGAGCACGCCCTCCGAATCGCCTACGAGGCGACGCCCGATCCCAAGCTCGTGGTGGCCGTGGGCGACTGCGGCCGCGATGGCGGGATCTTCGGCGAGAGCTATGCGAGCTGCGGCAGGGTGTCGAACGTGATCCCGGTGGACGTCGCCGTGCCCGGATGCCCGCCACCGCCGCTGGCGATCCTGCAGGGCATCCTCACGGCCGTCACGGCACGTACTGACGACCGTTGAGGCGGAAGCTCGACTCCAAGCCGTGAAGCCGCCGTGTCACCTCTCGGCCATGCTGCATTCGCAAGAGCGACTACATTTCAGGACGAAGCATGAATGTCAGATTTCTCGCTAGCAACTGCAAGGAAGAGGTGGCAAGCCTGTTCACTTCAGTGTTTTCGTCATCCGAAGGGGAGCATGAAGGGAGGCTGGTTGGCTACCTTGCCTCAGCGCTGGCCGCACGCACGGACAATCAGGAAGTCATCTCTATTGGTGCCTATGCGGACGGGACGTTGATTGGGGCAATCTTCCTCACCCGCCTTCAATTCGAGGAGCCCGTTGAAGCCTACATGCTCGCGCCAGTGGCAATCAGCACCGCGCATCAGGGAAGGGGCATCGGGCAGGCATTGATCAGGTTCGGGCTGGACGAGTTGAAGCGTCGCTCCGCAACGCTGGTTGTCACGTATGGCGATCCTGCCTTCTACGCCAAGGTGGGGTTTCAGGCGTTATCGGAAAATGTCATCCCGGCTCCGCTACCCCTCTCAATGCCAGGAGGTTGGCTTGGCCAGCCCTTGTCGGGAGAGGCCATTCCAATCCTGAAGAGTCGTCCGGCGTGCGTTCAGGAGTTCGACAACCCCGCTTACTGGTAATGCCGGCGCATCCTGCCGATCCAAGGATCATTGACCGGCAGGTGCTCCTGCCCTCTTGCCATTTCCGCTTCGGGTCGAAGGCGGACCCTCAAGAACCAGCGCAGATGATCGCCGCGGCGGCATCGATGGCCGCCATCAGCTCGCCATAGTCCCGCGTCACCGGAAACTGCGGGAACTCGGCGACGACGTTGGCCGGCGGCCGGAAGAGAATCCCCGCATGCGCCGCGCCGAGCATCGCCGTGTCGTTGTAGGAATCGCCGGCGGCGATCACGTCGAAGTTGAGCCCGCGGAACGCGTTCACGGCCGCGCGCTTCTGGTCCGGCATGCGCAGGTGGTAGTCGCGCACGAAACCCGCGTCGTCCACCGCCAGGCGGTGGCAGAACAGCGTGGGCATGCCCAGCTGCGCCATGAGCGGCCGCGCGAACTCGTAGAAGGTGTCCGACAGGATCACCACCTGGAACCGCGAGCGCAGTTCATCCAGGAACTCGCGCGCCCCCGGCATCGGACCCATGCCGCCGATCACCTCCTGGATGTCGGGCAGGCCCAGCCCGCGCTCCGCGAGCAGCGCCAGGCGAAAGCGCATCAGCTTGTCGTAGTCCGGCTCGTCTCGGGTGGTTCGCGAGAGCTCCGGGATGCCCGTGCGCTTCGAGAACTCGATCCAGATTTCCGGGACCAGGACCCCCTCGAGGTCCAGGCAGACGATCTGCACGGCGTTTGCTCCTTCAGTCTTCGAAAACGGGCGGGCGCTTCTCGCGGGCCGCGATGGCGGCCTCGGCGAGGTCGCGCGAGAGCAGCATGGCGGCGTTCCACGTGGCCACGTAGTTGAGGCCGTCGGCCACGGAATGGTCGCGCGCGTAGGTGATCATCTCCTTGCAGCCGCGGATGGCCAGCGGCGACTTGGATGCGATCGCGCGGGCGATCCCGAGGACCCCCTCGAGAAGGGCCTCCGGGGTTTCATAGACGCGGTTCGCGAGCCCGATCGCCTGCGCCTCGGTCCCGTCGACCACGCGCCCGGTGTAGGCGAGCTCGCGGGCCATGCCCTCGCCGACCAGCCGCGGCAGGCGCTGGAGCGTCCCCACGTCCGCGGTCATGCCGACGTCGATCTCCTTCACCGAGAAGCGCGCGTCGGCCGAGCAGTAGCGCAGGTCGCAGGCGGTCACGAGGTCGATGCCGCCGCCGTAGCAGGCGCCGTGCACCGCGGCGACCACGGGCTTGCGGCAGCGCTCGATCGCCGTGAGCGTGTCCTGCAGGTCGAGGATCAGGCGGCGCAGCCTCTCCCGCGAGCGCGCGCCGTCCTCGTGGCCGATGCGGGCGGCGAGCCCTTCGAGCATCGCGAGGTCGATGCCGGCGGTGAAGTGCTTCCCGGCGCCGCGCAGGACCACGACGCGGACATCCTCCGAGCCGTCTGCCCAGCGCATGGCATCGCGCAGCTCGTGCCACATCGCCTCCTCCATTGCGTTCGCCCTGTCGGGGCGGTTGAGGACGAGGACGGCGACGGCGTCGTGCCGCTCGAGCGCGAGGGTCTGGAATTGCATGGCGGGCTCCGGTTCGAAGGGGCGAAGGGGTGGCGGGACGGTCAGCCCGGCAGGATGTCCTTCGGCAGGTGGTCGAGCAGCACGCCCGCGAACACGGCCATGCCGATCCAGTGGTTGTGGCGGAAGGCGCGGAAGCAGCCTTCGCGCGACCGGCCGCGGATGAGGCGGTAGTGGAAGCCCGCGAGCGCCGCCGCAGCCGCGAGCCCGGCGTAATAGTACGGCCCGTAGCCCTGCCACGCGCCGATCCCCGCCATCGCGCCGAGGAAGACGGCGTAGCAGGCCATCACCGCGGCCACGTCGGCGCGCCCGAAGAGGATCGCCGATGTCTTGATCCCGATCCTCAGGTCGTCCTCGCGGTCCACCATCGCGTACTCGGTGTCGTAGGCCAGCACCCAGAAGACGTTGGCCAGCCAGAGCAGCCACGCCAGCGGCGGCACGTCATCGGTGAGCGCGGCAAAGGCCATGGGAATGCCGAACCCGAAGCACATGCCCAGCCACGCCTGCGGGATCGCCAGGAAGCGCTTGGTGAACGGATAGACGAGGGCGATCACCGCGGCAACCACCGCCAGCGCGACCGTCAGCAGGTTCATCGACCAGACGACCATCATGAAGGCCGCGAGGGCGAGGGTGGCAGCCACGAGCACGGCCTCCTCCGGATGGATCGTGCCGGCGGCCAGGGGCCGCTCGCGGGTGCGCGCCACGTGCGGGTCGAAGGAGCGGTCCGCCCAGTCGTTGATCGCGCAGCCCGCCGAGCGCATGAGGACCGTCCCCATGAAGAAGATCCAGGCCACGAGCGGCACCGGGACACCCTTCGCCGCGATCCAGAGCCCCCAGAAGGTGGGCCACAGGAGCAGGAGGATGCCCACCGGCTTGTCGAGCCGGATGAGCCTCTCGTAGGCGTCGAGCCGGGCGGTGACGGCCGCGAGCTTCAACCGCGCCTCAGCGCAGCCCCAGCAGGGACGGCAGGAACACTTCGGTGACGAGGAGAGGGCGCCCGCGCTTCACGAAGCGGGAGCGCCGCGCCCAGAGCGCCGGGAAGGCGCGCCCGAACACGCGGCGGGCCCGCTTGCCCAACGGGTGCCGGGCGTCGATGCGGACGAACTCGAGCACGTCCCGCGAGACGAGCGGGTCGGTGAAGAGCGCCTCCGCCAGCGGCCGCGTGCCCAGGCCCCGCAGTCCCCGCCACACGCCGGAAAGATCCCGCCAGGAGGCGATCGAGTGCGCGAGCACCACCGGCTGGCCGCCCGCGTGCAGCACCACCTCGCGGACGAGCGCGCGGCGGTTGGCCGGCTGGCCCAGCTGGCGGAACTCGTCCTCGTTGGGCACGTGCGGCCCCTGCCGGATCACCTCGACGCGGAAATCCCGCGCCCGCGCGGTGATGCGCCACGTGAGGGAGCCGCGCCACGCGAGCCAGGGGCGCCAGGGGTTCGTGTGGGGCGGCGCGAGCCGTTTCCATCGATTCATGCCTTGAGGTAGAACTGCCGGTGGCCGAGCCAGCGGTCGAGGTGCCTTTCCACCGCGTGCGATCCCCCGCCGATCATCGCATCCGCCGTCTCGCGCGCGAGCTCGATCAGGTCCGCGTCGCTCTCGAGATCGGCGAAGCGCAGCAGCGGCGCGCCGCTCTGCCGCGCCCCCAGGTACTCCCCCGGGCCGCGCAGCAGCAGATCCTGCCGGGCGATCTCGAATCCGTCGGCGCTTTCGTAGATCACCTTGAGCCGCGCGCGCGCCGCCTCCGAGAGCGGCTGATGATACAGGAGGATGGCGAGGCTCCTCGCGGTGCCGCGGCCGACGCGCCCGCGCAGCTGGTGCAGCTGCGCGAGCCCCATGCGCTCGGCGTGCTCGATCACCATGAGGCTCGCGTTGGGGACGTCCACGCCCACCTCGATGACGGTGGTGGCCACGAGGAGCTGCAGGCGCCGCGCCTTGAAGTCCGCCATCACCTGCGCCTTCTCGTCGGGCTTCATGCGGCCGTGCACGAGGCCCACCGCGAGGTCGGGGAACGTGGCCTTCATCGTCTCGAAGGTCTCGAGCGCGGTCTTCAGCTGCAGGGACTCGGATTCCTCGATGAGCGGGCAAACCCAGTAGGCCTGCGCGCCCTCCGCGCAGCTTTCGCGGATGCGGCGGATCACCTCGTCGCGGCGCGACTCGTCCACGAGCTTCGTGACCACGGGCGTGCGCCCCGGCGGCAGCTCGTCGATGACGCTCACGTCGAGGTCCGCGTAGTAGGCCATCGAGAGCGTGCGCGGGATGGGGGTCGCGCTCATCATGAGCTGGTGCGGCTCGGCGCCCTTGCCGGCGAGCGCCAGGCGCTGCTCGACGCCGAAGCGGTGCTGCTCGTCGACGATCGCGAGCCCGAGGCGATCGAACGCGACCTCGTCCTGGAAGAGCGCGTGGGTGCCGATGGCGAGCTGCGTCTCGCCGCGCGCGAGGGCGTCGAGGGCGCCCTTCTTCGCGCGCGCCTTGAGGCTGCCGGAGAGCCAGGTCACCTTGACCCCGAGGGGCTCCAGCCAGTGCGCGAGCTTCAGGTAGTGCTGCTCGGCGAGGATCTCCGTCGGGGCCATCAGCGCCACCTGCCAGCCGTTCTCGATCGCCTGCAGCGCCGCCAGGGCCGCCACCAGCGTCTTGCCGCTGCCGACGTCGCCCTGCAGCAGCCGGCGCATCGGGTGCGGCTGGCCGAGGTCGTGCGCGATGGTGGCCCACGCCTTCCTCTGCGCCCGGGTGAGGGCGAAGGGCAGCGACGTGACGAGCGCGTTGGTGAGGGTGTGGCGGTCGGGCATGCGCGGGGCGGCCTTGCCGCGGCGTTCTCGGTAGGCGATGCGCATGGCGAACTGCTGCGCGAGGAGCTCGTCGAACTTCAGGCGCCGCCACGCCGGATGCGTGCGCTCCGCGAGGCTCGCGGGGTCCACGTCCGGCGGGGGGCGGTGCAGCAGCAGCACGCTCTCGCGGAAGGGGCCGAGGGCCAGGCGGTCGAGCAGGGCGGCGTCCAGCGTGTCGTCGAGGAGCAGCGTGTCGAGCGCGTGCGCGATGAAGCCGCGCAGCGTCGCCTGGGACAGCCCGGCCGTGGTCGGGTACACCGGCGTGAGGCTCGCGGCAAGGGCCGCGCCCTCCTCCACCACGCGCACCTTGGGATGCACCATCTCCGCGCCGAAGAATCCCGGCCGCACCTCGCCGTACAGGCGCAGCCGCCGGCCGGGCGCCATCTGCTTCACCTGGCTGGGGTAGAAGTTCAGGAAGCGCACCCAGAGGTCGGACTGGCCGTCGGTGAGCCGCACGACCAGCGTGCGCCGCGGGCGGTACTTGACCTCGGCCTCCACGACCTCGGCCTCCACCAGGACGGGCTCCCCGGTGCCGGCCTGCGCGATCGGCGTGAGCCTCGTCTCGTCCTCGTAGCGCAGCGGCAGGTGCAGCACCAGGTCGAAGCGCGAACGGATGCCCAGCTTCGCGAGCTTCTCGCGGACGGCGGGCCCGGCGACGAGGTCCTCCCGGGGCGCGGGTGCCGGCCCGGGCGGCGGCGCCCGCGGCGCGGGGACGGGACGCGCGGCGCCCACGAAGCGCCTAGCCCCCGCTGGGAGGGGGCGGGAGGTGCATCACCGCGTCGACCTCGACGGCGGCGCCGCGCGGCAGGGACGCCACGCCCACCGTCGCGCGCGCCGGAAAGGGTTCGGCGAAGTAAGCGGCCATGATCTCGTTCACCCGGGGGAAGTTGCCGAGGTCGGTGAGGTAGATGGTCAGGCGCACGACGTGGCGGAAGTCGCCGCCGGCGGCCCTCGCCACCGCAAGCAGGTTGTCGAACACGCGCCGCACCTGGTCCTCGAATCCCGGCACCAGCTGCATGCTCGCCGGGTCGAGCGCGATCTGGCCCGAGAGGTACACGGTGTCGCCGGCGCGGACGGCCTGCGAATAGGGGCCGATGGCGGCCGGGGCGGCGGGGGTCGAGATGGGCTGCATCGGGGGCGCGGCTTTCGTGTCAGTGGCGGGGGCGGGAGGCGGAATCCGTGGTCTTCTTCAGCCGAGAGAGGCGCACCACCTCGGGGATGCGGCGCATGCGGCGGAAGACCTGCGCCAGGTGCATGCGGTTCCTCACCTGGATGGTGAAGACGATCGTCGTGTAGGCGTTGCTCGCGCGCTCCTCGGTCTCGATGTGGTCGATGTTGGAGTCGGCCTCGGAGATCTCGGCCGCGAGCCGCGCCAGCACGCCGCGCTGGTTGGCCGCCGTGAGGCGCACGTTGACGTCGAAGAGCCGGCCGGGCGCCGCGTCCCACTGCACGTCCACCCACTTCTCCGGGTCGAAGTGGAACGGGTGGATGGCGGGGCAGTCGTGGGTGTGCACCACGAGGCCCTGGCCCTTCCGGATCTGCGCGATGATCGGGTCGCCGGGGATGGGCCGGCAGCACGGCGCGAACTGCACCGCGAGGCCCTCGGTGCCGCGGATGGTGACCGACTCGATGCGGCTGGAGCGCTCGGCCACGGATTCGGGCGTGGCGAGGAGCTTCTTGGCCACGACCACCGCCAGCCGCTTGCCCAGGCCGATGTCGGCCAGCACCTCTGCGCGGCTCCTCGCCGCCTCGCCCTTGAAGAAGCGCTTCCAGTGCTCCTCGCCGATCTCGTCGGGGTTCGCCTTGAGGGACCGGAGCGCCTGCACGAGCAGCAGCTCGCCCACCTCCGCGGACTCCGCCGACTGCATCGTCTTCAGGTAGTGCCGGATGTGCGAGCGCGCCTTGCCGGTCGCGACGTAGGAGAGCCAGACGGGGTTGGGGCGCGACTCGGGGTCGGTGACGATCTCGACGCGGTCGCCGTTGCGCAGGAGCGTGCCCAGCGGCATGGTCTCGCCGTTCACGTGCGCGGACACGCAGTGGTTGCCGACGTCCGTGTGCACCGCGTAGGCGAAGTCGATGGGGGTGGCGCCGCGCGGCAGCGCGAAGATGCGGCCCTTCGGCGAGAACACGTAGACCTCGTCGGGGAAGAGGTCCACCTTGATGTGCTCGAGGAACTCCAGCGCGTCCCCGCTCTCGCTCTGGATCTCGAGGAGCGACTGCAGCCACTGGTGCGTCTTCATGTGCACGTCCCGCGACGGCCCCTCGTTGCTCTTGTAGAGCCAGTGCGAGGCCACGCCCGCCTCCGCGACCTTGTGCATGTCGGGCGTGCGGATCTGGATCTCCACCGGCATGCCGAAGGGCCCGAAGAGCGTCGTGTGCAGCGACTGGTAGCCGTTTGCCTTGGGGATGGCGATGTAGTCCTTGAACTTCCCCGGAATCGGCTTGTAGAGCGTGTGCAGCGCGCCCAGCGCGAGGTAGCAGGCGGCCACGTCGGGCACGAGGATGCGGAAGCCGTAGATGTCGAACACCTCGGAGAACGAGATGTTCTTCTCCTGCATCTTCTTGTAGATCGAGGAGATGTGCTTCTCGCGGCCGTGCACCTGCGCCTCGACGCGGAACTCCTTCAGGCGCGCCTGGATGGCCTCGGAGAGCTTGCCCACGGCGTCGCGGCGGTTGCCGCGCGCCTTGCGCAGCGCCTTCTCCAGCACCCGGAAGCGCGTCGGGTGCAGGTAGCGGAATCCCAGGTCCTCGAGCTCGTAGTAGATGGCGTTGAGGCCGAGGCGGTTGGCGATCGGCGCGTAGATCTCGAGGGTCTCGCGCGCGATGCGCTCCTGCTTCTCGGCGTGCACCGCCTCCAGCGTGCGCATGTTGTGCAGGCGGTCGGCGAGCTTGATGAGGATGACGCGCACGTCGCGCGCCATGGCGAGCAGCATCTTGCGGAAGTTCTCCGCCTGCGCGTGCTGCAGCGTGGCGAACTCGATGCGGTCGATCTTCGAGACGCCGTCGACGAGGTCCGCCACGGGCCTGCCGTAGCGCCGCGCGATCTCCGCCTTCGTCGTGAGGGTGTCCTCCACCACGTCGTGCAGCAGCGCCGCCATCAGCGCCTGCGGGTCGAGGTGCCACTCGGCGAGGATGCGGGCCACCGCGAGCGGGTGGGTGATGTACGGCTCGCCGCTCTTGCGGAACTGCCCGGCGTGCGCGGCGCGCGCCGTCTCGTAGGCGCCCTCGATCTGCGCGATGTCCTCCGGCTTCAGGTAGCCGAGGGCGGACGAGAGCTCCGATGCGTCAGGGCCGGGCGGCGAGACGCCCGGGCCGGCGAGGCCCCCCGCGACCGCGTGGACGCCGGGGAGGGACATGGCTCAGGTCAGAGGACCGGCGGCGTCGGCGCCGGCGGCGCGAGCAGTTCCTTGCCGACCTTGCCGAGGGAGATCTCGCGCAGGGCGATGACGCAGGGCTTGTCCTTGTTCGCCTCGACCATGGGCGAGGCACCCAGGGCGATCTGGCGCGCACGGTTGGTGGCGGCGAGCGTCAGCTCGAAGCGATTGGAGAAATGCTTGATGCAGTCGTCGACCGTGATGCGGGCCATGGGAATCTCCGTTACTTGAATTCGTCGAGGAGGTGCGACTGGCGGCCTTGCCACCGCTCGCGCGAAAGACGCGCCGCGCGCACCACCGCCTGCAGGTCGGCGAGCGCCACGTCGAACCGTTCGTTGACAATTATATATTCAAATTCAAGAACATGCGATATTTCCTCGCGCGCGCTCGCCATGCGCCGCGCGATGACCTCCGGCGCGTCCTTGCCGCGGGCCGTGAGGCGCTCGCGCAACGCGTCCAGCGAGGGTGGCAGGACGAAGACCCCGACCACCGCCGGAAACAGCCGCCGCACCTGCCGCGCGCCCTGCCAGTCGATTTCCAGGAGCACGTCGTGGTCGCCGGCGAGCTCGGCCTCGATCCAGCGCCGCGAGGTGCCGTAGTAGTTGCCGTAGACGTCCGCGTACTCGAGGAAGTCGCCGGCGGCGATCATCGCCTCGAATGTCGCGCGGGAGACGAAATGGTACTCGCGCCCGTCCAACTCCCCCTCGCGCGGGGGGCGCGTGGTGTAGGAGACGGACAGGCGGATGCCGCGCTCGGCCTCCAGGAGCGCATTGACGAGGCTCGTCTTGCCGGCACCGGAGGGCGCCACCACCACGAAAAGATCGCCCGCCATCAGCGTGCCCCTGCAAGGCGCCGCGCGCCGGGTGGAAGCATGGTCATCGGTCTCGGTTCAAAGGTGCCATATTCAATCGTTCGCCGCGAATGCGCCAGCCGGCGGGCCACCGGCGCGCCTACCGGAGCGACACCCGCACCGGGATCTCGACCGGGACATCCACGTCCCCGCCGGGAAACCGGAGCCGCGCGACGCCCACCAGCCGGCCCTCCGCACGCGCCCCCCTGGCGATGCCCTTTCCGGCGGCCGACAGGGCCGCTCGGTTGTCCACCGTTACCGGGAACGTGATCGGGTTCGGACGCTCGGCGAAGATCAGGAAGTTGTCCTTGGTCCCGGTGGCGACGACCTTGCCGTCGATCTCGAGCTCGCACCGGAGCCGCATCACCCGCAGGTGGAACTTCAGGGGGGAGCGCACCGCCACCTCGGCATGGACCGTCGTCTTGGCAAGGCCCAGCCCGCCCAGCTGGATGTCGGTGGCCCGGGCGAAGCGGCGCAGCGTCGCCGTCATGGGCTCGGCCGGCTGGATGGCCTCGCGCGGGATCGTGCCGGCCCAGTCCACCTTGCGCGCCCGGCGGCGATCGGCCACCTCGCCGCGAAAGCGGACCTTCAGCACGTCGCTGCGGGCGCCGTGCACCGCCTCGGCGGTCAGCGCACCCCAGGAAATCGACGCCGGCAGCTCGCAACGGCCGGCCACGGGGGCCAGCGACCCCGCGATGCGAATCCCGGGCGCGGCGTCGAAGAAGGCCAGGTCGCCGCGGTAGGCCCCGGCGCACTTGCCGGCGGCGGGGGCGAGCTGGAGCGCGAGCGCCACGCCGCGGTCGTCGATCTTCCCCACGCGGAAGCCGGTGATGGCCGCCGCGGGGGCGGGCGCCGCCCGTGCCGCCACGGCGATGACCGCCAGCGCCAGGACGCGGCCGAGGATTCGTCGCAACGCGGCGGCTTCCTACTCGATGTTCTGGACCTGCTCGCGCATCTGTTCGACGAGCACCTTGAGCTCGACCGAGATGCGCGACATCTCGGCCGAAACGGACTTCGACCCGAGCGTGTTCGACTCGCGGTTCAGCTCCTGGCACAGGAAGTCGAGGCGCTTGCCGCAGGCGCCGCCCTTGTCGAGGACGCGGCGGAACTCGGTCACGTGCGCGGCGAGGCGCTCCAGTTCCTCGTCGACGTCGATGCGCGCCGCATAGAGCACCACCTCCTGCTGGATGCGCTCGTCCGCAGGGGCCGCGGCCGCCTCCGCGAGCCGGGAGGCCAGCTTCTCCCGGAAGGCAGCCATGACCCCGGGCATGAGCGGCTTCGCCTGGGTCACGAGCGCGGACATGGATTCAAGGCGCTCGCGCAGCACCTGGGCGAGCTTGCCGCCCTCGCGCGTGCGCGTCTGCGTGAGCTCCTTCACCGCTTCCGCCGCGAGCCGCGCGACGTCCTCGCGGATCGCCTCCGGCGCCAGCTGCGCGCTCGCGAGCACGCCGGGCCAGTGCAGCACTTCCGACACGGTAAGGGGCCGCGCCGCGGGAAAGGCGGCCGCGACCCGGGCGCCCGCCGCCGCCAGCGCCGCCATCGCCGCCGCGTCGGGCGAGAGGGCCCGGGCATCCGCCGCGGCAGGCGTGAAGGTGAGGCGGCAGTCCACCTTGCCGCGCGCGAGGCTCGCGGCGACGGCGTCGCGCAGCACGGGCTCCAGCGCGCGCAGGTCGTCGGCCATGCGGCACTGGACCTCCAGGTAACGGTGGTTGACGCTCTTGAGTTCGAGCGCCAGCTGGCCATTGGCCAGCTGGCGGGTGGCGGCGGCAAAGCCGGTCATGCTGGCAATCATCGGGGCCTCGGTCGGGTGGGCGTACGGGGGGCGGGCGGCCGGCACGCGGGGAAAAATTCCTTTTCTCTCGCGGCTTTACAAGCGGAAATTGAATGCCGACAATGCCCTGAATTATAGCGGAACCCCCGCCCCGCCCAATGCCCGTGCAGGTGAACCAGCCGCTGCCGGACGGCCACGTCCTCAACGGCTACCGCATCGACAAGCCTCTGTCCTCGGGCGGCTTCAGCATCGTCTACCTGGCCCACGACGAAGCCGGCGTGCCGGTCGCGATCAAGGAATACCTGCCCGCCTCCCTCGCCCTGCGCGCCGCGGGGGCTGACGTGACGGTCGCCGACCCCGACGACCTCGCCGTCTTCCGCCACGGCCTGAAGTGCTTCTTCGAGGAGGGCCGGGTGCTGGCGGGCATCACGCACCCCAACGTGGTCCGCGTCGAGAACTTCTTCCGCGCCAACGAGACCGTCTACATGGTCATGCGCTACGAGCGCGGCCGCACCCTGCAGTTCCACATCCAGCGCAACCGCGCGGAGCTCACCGAATCCTTCCTGCGGCGGCTGTTCATCCAGCTGATGCAGGGCCTGCGCGAGGTGCACGCGAACAAGCTGGTGCACCTCGACATCAAGCCGGCCAACATCTACGTCGCCATCGACGGCCGGCCGGTGCTCCTCGACTTCGGCGCCGCGCGCATCACGCTTTCCGACGAGCCGATGAAGCTGAAGCCCATGCACACCGCGGGCTTCGCGGCGCCCGAGCAGTACCGGGGTGACAGCGCCCGGCTGGGGCCCTGGACCGACATCTACGCCGTGGGCGCGACCCTCTACACCTGCATCGCCGGCACGCCGCCGCAGGCCGCCGACGCCCGCCTCGGGAAGGACGGCCTGATCCCCCTGCGCACGCTCGCGCGCCAGTCCTATTCGGACGAGCTGCACTCGATCGTCGAGGCCTGCCTGATGCTGGACCACCTGCAGCGCCCGCAGACGGCCTTCGACCTGCAGAAGCTGCTCATGATCACGCCGCAAGGGGCGGAGCGGGAGAGCCTGCTCGACACCCTCAGCAAGCCGATCGCGCGGCTCTTCTCGCGCTAGCCCCGCAGGCCCGATCCAATGCGCTTCACCATCTTCCAGGACAGCCGGCTGGGCGACCGCCGGGAAAACCAGGACCGGGTCGGCTACGCCTACGGCCGGAACCGGCTGCTGATGGTCCTCGCTGACGGCATGGGCGGGCACCTGCAGGGGGAGATCGCGGCGCAGATCGCGGTTGCGGAGATCCTGCGCCTCTTCGAGCGCGAGGCGGGCCCCCGGCTCGCGCGCCCCGCCGGGTTCCTCGTCGCGCTGCTGCAGGCCGCGCACCGCGCGATTGCCGCGTACGCGGCCGCGCACGCGCTGCCCGAATCCCCGCGCACCACCTGCGTCGCCTGCATCGTGCAGGACGGCACGGCCTGGTGGGCGCACGCCGGCGATTCCCGCCTGTACCTGCTGCGCGGCGGCCACGTTGCGGCGGCGACCCGGGACCACTCGCGCGTGCAGCAGTTGCTCGACGCCGGCCTGATCTCGCCCGCGGCGGCGGCCGTGCACCCGGGCCGCAACCGGATCTACAGCGGCCTCGGCGGCGACGAGGCGCCGATCATCGACGCGGGCGGCGGCACGGCGCTCGTCGCCGGCGACACCCTGCTGCTGTCGAGCGATGGTTTCTGGAGCCAGCATCCCCCGGACGACATCGCCGCGAAGCTGAAGGCGAGGCCGCTGCTCGAGTTGATGCCGGCCCTCCTCACCGAGGCGCAGCTGCTCGCGCGCGGCAGCTCGGACAATCTCTCCGTCGTCGCCATGACGTGGGAATCGCGCGAGGAGGCGCACCCGCCGGGACCGCCGGCGGGCGGGCGCCACTTCACCGCCGTAGGCGACACCACGTGGCCGGGAGGCCCGGGCCGCCCGGCCGGGGCCTCCGACGCGGCGTTCGACCGGGCGATCGGGGCCGCGCCGGCCGCCCCACGCAAAGACTCCCCCTGAACCCCCGCAAGGACCGACATGAACCGCTTCCAGGATCGCCGCCCCGACCAGCTCCGTCCCGTCCGCCTGACCCGCGGCTTCACGCGCCACGCGGAAGGGTCGGTCCTCGTGGAGTTCGGCGAGACCCGCGTCCTTTGCACCGCCAGCGTCGAGGAAAAAGTGCCGGCGTTCCTGAAGGGCAAGGGGCGGGGATGGGTGACGGCCGAGTACGGCATGCTGCCGCGGGCGACGCACACCCGCGGCGCTCGCGAGGCCGCCGCCGGCAAGCAGTCGGGTCGCACGCAGGAGATCCAGCGCCTGGTGGGCCGGGCGCTGCGCTCGGTGACGGACCTGCCGGCGCTGGGCGAGCGGCAGGTGACCCTCGACTGCGACGTGCTGCAGGCCGACGGCGGCACGCGCTGCGCGTCCATCACGGGCGCGATGGTGGCGCTGGCCGATGCCGTTGCCGTCCTGAAGGCGAAGGGGCTGGTCGCGGGCGAGCCGATCCGCGACTTCGTCGCCGCGGTCTCGGTGGGCATCGTGGGCGGCGTCGCCTGCCTCGACCTCGACTACGCCGAGGACTCCGCCTGCGACACCGACATGAACGTCGTGATGACCGGGACGGGCGGGTTCGTGGAAGTGCAGGGCACCGCCGAGGGGGCGCCCTTCACCCGCTCGGAGTTGGACAGCCTGCTCGGGCTCGCGTCGCAGGGGATTTCCGACATCATCGCGATGCAGAGGGCGGCGCTGGCATGACCCGGCTCGTCATCGCCTCGAACAATGCCGGCAAGCTGCGCGAGCTGGCGGCGATCCTCGGTCCGCTCGGCTTCGAGACCGTGCCGCAGGGGGCGCTGGGCGTGCCGGAAGCCGAGGAGCCGCACCCCACCTTCGTCGAAAACGCGCTCGCCAAGGCGAGGAATTGCGCCCGCCACACCGGGCTCGCGGCCCTGGCCGACGACTCGGGCCTTTGCGTCACGGCCCTGGGCGGCGCCCCCGGCGTGCACTCGGCCTACTTCGCCGGCCGGCTCGGCAACCGCGAGCAACGCGACCGCGCCAACAACGCCCTGCTGATGGAGAAGCTTGCCGGCGTTGCCGACCGCCGCGCGCACTATTACTGCGTGATCGTCCTCGTGCACCGCCACGACGATCCCGAACCGCTCATCGCGGAGGGCCGCTGGCAAGGCGAGATCGCGCTGGCGCCGCGCGGGGACGGCGGCTTCGGCTACGACCCCCACTTTCTCGTTCCCGGCCTGGGCCTCACCGCGGCCGAGCTGCCGGCGACGGAAAAGAACCGGCTGAGCCACCGGGCCCGGGCGGGGGAGCGGCTCGCCGCCCGCCTCCGCCAGGATCCGTAGCCCCGCCGTGCAGCCGGTGACCCTCGTGCGGCGCGACGGCGCCGAGCCGCCCCGCCTCGCGGCGCTCCCGCCGCTCACGCTCTACATCCACGTCCCTTGGTGCCTGCGCAAGTGCCCCTACTGCGACTTCAACTCGCACGAGGCGAAGGGCGAGGTGCCCGAGGCGCGCTACGTGGACGCCGTCATCGCCGACCTCGAGGCCTCCGTGCCGAAGGTGTGGGGGCGCCGCATCCAGGCCGTCTTCATCGGCGGCGGCACGCCCAGCATCTTCTCGGAGCGGGCCATCGACCGCCTGCTGACGGCGGCACGCACGCTGCTCACCGTGGCGCCCGATGCGGAGATCACGCTGGAGGCAAACCCCGGCACCTTCGAGCAGGCGAAGTTCCGCGGATTCCGCGACGCGGGCGTCAACCGCCTGTCGGTGGGCATCCAGAGCTTCGACGACGCCCGCCTCGCCGCCATCGGCCGCGTCCACGGCGGCGACGAGGCGCGGCGCGCCGCCGAAATGGCGGTGGCCACCTTCGGCAACGTCAACCTCGACCTCATGTACGCACTGCCGGGCCAGGCGCCTGCCGCGGCGCTCGCGGACCTGCGCACCGCCCTCGCGTTCGGGCCGCAGCACCTGAGCGCCTACCACCTCACCCTCGAGCCCAACACCTGGTTCCACCGACATCCGCCGGCGCTGCCCGACCACGACGCCGCCGCGGCGATGCAGGAGGCGCTCGAGGCGGCGCTGGCAGGCGCGGGCTACGAGAACTACGAGACCTCCGCGTTCGCGAAGCCCGGCCGGCGCTCGCGCCACAACCTCAACTACTGGCGCTTCGGCGATTACCTGGGCATCGGGGCGGGCGCCCACGGCAAGATCTCCTATCCCGACCGCATCGTGCGCGAGAGGCGCTTCCGGCAGCCGCGCGCCTACATGGACGCGGCCGCCGCGGGCAACGCCGTCCAGGAGTCGCACCCGGTGCCGCGCGCCGACCTGCCCTTCGAGTTCCTCATGAACGGGCTGCGCCTGGCGGAAGGCTTCCCGACCGCCCTCTTCACCGAGCGCACCGGCCTCGACCTGGCCGTGATCGCGGCGCCGCTGGCCCGCGCCGAGGACGCCGGCCTTCTCGAACGCGACGCCCTCGCCATACGCCCGAGCGCACGCGGGCGGCGGTTCCTGAACGACCTCCTTGCCTTGTTCCTTCCGGAAGCGGAAACGCGCCGGACGGTGTAAATTCGGGGCTCCGAAGGTCCGCCAGACCCCGCAATAATTCCCGCATCCCCCCATCCCGCTCCCCCAATAGGATCCGCATCGTGCCGAAGTACACCACCGAGAACATCCACACCCTTGCGCTCGTCGGCCATGGCGGCGCCGGCAAGACCACCCTCGCCGAGGCGCTGCTCTGGAAATCGGGCGCCATCGCCGCCCCGGGCACCGTCGAGAAGGGCACCACGGTGTGCGACTTCGATCCCATGGAAAGGGAGTACGGGCATTCGCTCGCCGCCTCCCTCGTGAACTTCGCCTACGAGGGGATGCACATCCACCTCGTCGACACGCCCGGCATGCCCGATTTCGCGGGCCAGTCGATCGCCGCGCTGGCCGCCGTCGAGACGGCGGTGGTGGTGATCAACGCCCAGAACGGCATCGAGCTCAACACCACGCGCATGATGAAGTGGGCCAAGGCCCGGGGCCTGTGCCGCATGATCGTGGTGAACAAGATCGACGCCGACAACGTCGACCTGCCGGGCCTGCTGCGCAAGATCCAGGACCACTTCGGCAAGGAGTGCCTGCCGATCAACCTGTCGGCCCACGACCGCAAGGACGTCGTCGACTGCTTCTTCACGCCCGACGGCGACGCCGACTTCGTGGGCGTGAAGGCGGCCCACTCGGCGATCATCGACCAGGTGGTCGAGGTCGACGAGGACCTGATGAACCTCTACCTCGAGCAGGGCGAGGACCTGAAGCCCGAGCAGCTGCACGCGCCCTTCGAGAAGGCGCTCCGGGAGGGCCACCTGGTGCCCGTCTGCTTCGCCTCCGCCAGGACCGGCGCCGGCATCCCGCAGTTCCTGGAGATCCTGTCGCGCCTCGCGCCCAACGCGACCGAGGGCAACCCCCCGCCGTTCGTCAGGAGCGACACGACCGAGGGCGAGGAATTCCACGCCGAGCCCGACCCGGCCAAGCACGTGCTGGCGCACGTCTTCAAGATCATCATGGACCCGTACGTCGGCAAGGTGGCGTTCTTCCGCGTCCACCAGGGCACGATCACGAAGGACTCCCAGCTCTACATCGGCGAGGGCAAGCGCGCCTTCAAGGTGGGCCACCTGTATTCCGTCCAGGGCAAGGAGTACGTCGAGGTCGACAGCCTCGTGCCGGGCGACCTGGGCGCCATCGCCAAGGTCGACGAGATCGAGTTCAACGCGGTGCTGCACGACTCGCACGACGAGGACAACATCCGCCTGCGCTCGCTCGACTTCCCGACGCCCATGCACGCCATCGCCGTCGAGACTCGGAAGAAGGGCGACGAGCAGCGCCTGTTCGACGTGCTGCACAAGCTGGAGGTCGAGGATCCCTGCCTGTGGATCGAGCGCCACCCCACGACGCACGAGACGGTCGTGCGCGGCCTGGGCGAGCTGCACATGCGCGTGAAGCTCGAGAAGATGTCCACGCAGTACAAGCTGGAGGTGGACACCAAGCCGCCCAAGATCCCGTACCGCGAAACGATCACCAAGAAGGCCGAGGGCCACTGCCGGCACAAGAAGCAGACGGGCGGCGCCGGCCAGTTCGGCGAGGTGTACCTGAAGGTCGAGCCGCTCTCGCGCGGCAGCGGCTTCGAGTTCGTCGACCAGGTGAAGGGCGGCGTGATCCCGACGGTCTTCATCCCCGCGGTGGAGAAGGGCGTGAAGATGGCGCTCGACAACGGCGTCATCGCCGGCTACCCCGTGGAGGACATCCGGGTCATCGTGTACGACGGCAAGAGCCACCCGGTGGACTCGAAGGAGATCGCCTTCGTCACGGCGGGCAAGAAGGCGGTGATCGATGCCATCCTCAAGGCGGGCGCGATCATCCTCGAGCCCATCGTCAACATCACCATCACGGCGCCCGACCGCTTCGTGGGCGACATGACGAGCGACATCTCGTCGCGCCGCGGCCAGATCACCGGCACGGAGTCCTCGGGCGGCGACCTCATGTCGATCTCCGGGCAGGTGCCGCTGTCGGAAGTGTCGGAGTACCAGTCGCGCCTGCGCTCGGTGACGGGCGGCCAGGGCTCCTACACGATCGAGTACAGCCACTACGCGATGGTCCCGCCGCAGACGCAGTCGACGCTCACCTCGCAGTTCAAGCTGGCGAAGGAAGAGGACTAGCGACGCCCCCTTTAGGGCGGCAAGGAAAATTTTAGGCAGTCGCGTGGAATCGTTTAGGACGCGTTCGGCATCTTGGTCGCTCGCGCGTGGCCGGGCCTTTCGCTCCGGCCCGCATCACCCGGGGAGGGACGAGCGATGATCGAGATCCGAGACCAGCAGTTGCGCCTGCTTTTCCTCACGCACCTCATCCGCGAGCTGCACCGCAGCCGCGCCGAGAACCGGCCCGCGCCGCAGGGCCTGAGCGAGGCCCAGCTGGCCGAGCTGCGCTCCCTCTCCAGCGACGATCTCGTCCGGCTTTCGGAAATGCCGGAGCCGCGCGTGGCGGTGGCGATCGACGCGGGCGCCTTCGAGCACGGGTTGCGCCAGGCGGGCTACGCCAGCCGGCGAATGAAGCAGATCGACGACTTCATCCGCAACGGCGCGACCTCGGCCATGCTCGCCAAGCTCTTCCGCCTTTCGTCGACCGACGTGACGCTCCGGCGCCGGATGCTGCCCGGCTCGCACGAGAAGCTCCGCCGGCCGGCCATGCCCGCGCCGGCGGTTCGCGAGTCTATCCAGAAGCGCTGGTGGGACATCCGCCGCGGCAAGGCGTGCGAGCCGGAGCGGCCGGAAGACTACGAGCAGTTGCTCGCCGCCTTTCCGGGTCATACGTACGCCACCCTCTGGGCCGTGGTCCACGAGTTCGCGGAGGCGCCAGCGCCCCTGCGAACGCCTGTCGTTTCGCGCCAGGGAACCCGGCAGCCGGTCGGGCGGATCTGAAGCGGGCCGGGCGGACGCTGCAGGCCTGCCTGCGCCGCCCGCGCCATCAGAGGTGCTGCTGCAACTCCCGCCGCATGAACTCGTGGAAGTGGACCATGCCGTCCTCCATGGGCGACTGGTAGGGGCCGTGCTCCACCCGGCCCTCCAGCCACAGGGCGCGCCGGCCGGCCGTCATGCGGTCGCAGATCTCCTTGTCCTCGACCGCGGTCTCGTCGTAGGCCTTCTGCTCGGCCTCGACGAACTCGCGCTCGAAGAGGGCGATCTCCTCGGGGTAGTAGAACTCGACCACGTTGCGGCACTTCTCCGGCCCGTCGGGGTGGAGCGTGGAGATCACCAGCACGTGCGGGTACCACTCGACCATGACGTTCGGGTAGTAGGTCAGCCAGATGGCACCGTGCGGCGGCGGCTCGCCGTGGCGGTACTTCAGCACCTGCTCGTGCCAGCGCGCGTAGACGGCCGAGCCGGGCTCCGCGAGGGCCTTGTTCACGCCGACGGTCTGCACGCTGAACCAGTCGCCGTACTCCCACTTCAGGTCGTCGCAGGTGACGAAGTGGCCCAGCCCGGGGTGGAAGGGGGCGACGTGGTAGTCCTCGAGGTAGACCTCGATGAAGGTCTTCCAGTTGAAGTCGTAGTGGACGACGTCGACCTTGTCGAGCACGTAGCCGTCGAAGTCGATGTCCTTGGCGGCGCCCAGAGCGGCGAGGTCGCGGGCGATGTCGCGCGGCCCGTCGAAGAGCATGCCGTGCCACTCCTGCAGGCGCTTGCTGGGCAGGTCCAGGCAGGGGTGGTCGGGAAAGTGCGGGGCGCCGATGTGCTTGCCCCGGCTGTCGTAGGCCCAGCGGTGCAACGGGCAGGTGATGGTGCCGCCCGGCAGCTGGCCGGCCCCGTCCAGCATGACGGCCTGCCGGTGACGGCAGATGTTGGACACCATGTCGAGGCGGCCGTCGTTGTTCACGAGCGCCCAGCCCGGGCCCGACTCGCGCCAGTCGAGGACGCGGTAGTCGCCGGGATTGGGGGCCATCATCGCGTGCCCGACGTACCCCGGGCCGCGGTCGAAGAGGATCTTCCGCTCGATTTCCGCCACCTTCGGGTCGAAGTACCACGAAAGCGGCAAATGGGTAGGCGCCCGGGTGAGCGCCAGCTGGCTCGCCAAGTCCGACATGTTCCGCACCTCCGGTAAAGCCAAAGATGAAAACCACACCGGGCAAATCGAGTCGCCAGCTTTTAACTCTGCAGCTCCGTCCCGAACCAGAACCAATATGAGCAGGGTAGTTTGCCCAAAGTTCCCTCTTGCATCAAGGATTTCCGGGCGCTTGCTTGCGCGCGGTCAACGCCTCCCGACGGCGACGACGCCCGTTGCGGCAGGGGGCAGGAAGTGAGGCTTTTCCCTGGCCGCCGCCCATGACGGAGGCCGCGTTTTCGGCTATGGTTTCCCTTCTATGCCCAAGACACCCCCCCCCGCCGAAGAATTGAGCTTCGAGCAAGCCCTGGAGGAACTCGAGGCGATCGTGACCCGCATGGAAGACGGGAAGCTGCCTCTCGAGGAATCGCTGGCGGCCTACCAGCGCGGGGCGGAACTGCTCCGCCGCTGCGAAGGCAGGCTTTCCGCCGCCCAGGCCCGCATCGCCGTCCTCGAGGGCGAGGTCCTGAAGGACCTGCCGCCGGTCGAATCGTGAGCGGTCTCGACTTCGCGGCCTGGTCGCGGGAAGTCGCCGGCCGGGTTGAGTCAGCGCTTGCCAACCTGCTGCCGTCGTCCAAGGTGGCGCCCGTCCGGCTGCACGAAGCCATGCGCTATGCCGTCCTGGGCGGCGGCAAGCGCGTGCGGCCCATGCTCGCCTTCGGCGCCGGGCTGGTGAGCGGGGCGAACCCCGACCGCATCGACGTCGTCTCGGCCGCGGTGGAGCTGATCCACGGCTACTCGCTGGTGCACGACGACCTGCCCTGCATGGACGACGACGTGCTGCGGCGAGGCAAGCCCACCTGCCACGTCCAGTTCGACGAGGCGACGGCCCTGCTGGCGGGCGACGCACTGCAGAGCCTCGCCTTCCAGCTGCTGTCGGAGAACCGGCTGGCCGACGACCCCGCCCGGCAGCTGCGCATGATCCAGCTCTTTGCGACGGCGTGCGGCTCCCGCGGCATGGCGGGCGGCCAGGCCATCGACCTCGATGCCGTGGGCAAGCCGCTGACCCTGCCCGAGCTCGAGAACATGCACATCCACAAGACGGGGGCGCTGATCCGGGCATCCGTGCTGCTCGGCGCCCACTGCGGCGGCCCGATGGCGTCCGAGTCGCTCGACCGCCTCGACCGCTACGCGAAGTGCGTGGGACTCGCCTTCCAGGTGGTGGACGACGTCCTGGACGAGGAGAGCGATTCCGCAACGCTCGGCAAGACGCCCGGCAAGGACCGGCAGGCCGGCAAGCCGACCTACACCAGCCTCCTCGGCGTGCCCGGGGCGAAGCGATTCGCCGGCGAGCTCCTGGGTGAGGCGAAGGAGGCGCTGTCAGCCTTCGACGAACGCGCGACCCGCCTGCGCGAACTGGCGGATTACATCGTCCGGCGGGACCGCTGACTCTTTGACCACGCGCAGGCGGCGCGCGGCCAGTTGCGGCACAATGCGCCCTACCGGCCCTGGCGCCGGCCACGAACCATGAGCTCCTTTCCCCTCCTCGAAACCATCAACGACCCTGCGGACCTGCGGCGCCTGGACCGCAAGCAGCTCCCGGCGCTCGCCGGCGAGTTGCGCCGCTTCATCGTCGAATCGGTGGCGGCCACGGGGGGCCACCTCTCCTCGAACCTCGGCACGGTCGAGCTCACCATCGCGCTGCACTACGTGTTCGCAACCCCCGGGGACCGCATCATCTGGGACGTCGGCCACCAGACCTACGGCCACAAGATCCTCACCGGCCGGCGCGCCGGGATGGCGAAGCTGCGGCAGAAGGGCGGCATCGCCGGCTTCCCCCGCCGCGAGGAGTCGGTTTACGACACCTTCGGGACGGCGCACTCGTCGACGTCGATCTCCGCGGCGCTCGGCATGGCCGTCGCCGCCAAGTCGCTCGGGCGCGACCACCGGGCGATCGCCGTCATCGGCGACGGCGCGATGACGGCCGGCATGGCCTTCGAGGCGCTCAACAACGTCAAGCAGTCCGGGGCGAACGTGATCGTGGTCCTGAACGACAACGACATGTCGATCTCGGAGAACGTGGGCGCCCTCAACAACTACCTTGCGAAGCTGATGTCGGGCCGCTTCTACGCGGCCACCAAGAAGACAGCCGACCGGATCCTCTCGGCCACGCCCACCGTGAAGGAGCTGGCCAAGCGCTTCGAGGAGCACGCCAAGGGCATGATCACGCCCTCGACGATGTTCGAGGAGTTCGGCCTCAACTACACCGGCCCCGTCGACGGCCACAACATCGACGTCCTCATCGAGACGCTCAACAACGTGAAGCGCCTCGACGGCCCGCAGTTCCTGCACGTGGTGACGAAGAAGGGGCAGGGATACGCCTTCGCCGAGAGCGACCCGATCACCTACCACGGGCCGGGCCGGTTCGACCCCGGCGTGGGCATCGTGAAGCCGGTCCCGGTGCCCGGCGCGAAGCCCCGCCCGGCCTACACGCAGATCTTCGGGGACTGGCTGTGCGACATGGCCAAGCTCGACCGCCGGCTGGTCGGCATCACCCCCGCCATGCGCGAGGGCTCCGGACTGGTGCGGTTCTCGCAGGAATTCCCCGACCGCTACTTCGACGTCGGCATCGCCGAGCAGCACGCCGTGACCTTCGCCGCGGGGCTCGCCTGCGACGGCATGAAGCCGGTCGTCGCCATCTACTCCACGTTTCTGCAGCGCGCCTACGACCAGCTCATCCACGACGTGGCGCTGCAGAACCTGCCCGTCGTCTTCGCCCTCGACCGCGGGGGCCTCGTCGGCGCCGACGGTCCCACCCACCACGGGGCCTTCGACCTCTCCTACCTGCGCTGCATCCCCAACATGACGGTGATGGCGCCGGCGGACGAGAACGAGTGCCGGCAGATGCTCTACACCGGCTTCACCCTCGACGGTCCCTCCGCGGTGCGCTACCCGCGCGGCACCGGGCCGGGGGTGGAGGTGCTGGCGCAGATGAAGGCGCTGCCGGTCGGACGGGGCGAGATCCGCCGCGAGGGGCGAAAGATCGCCATCCTCGCCTTCGGTTCCATGGTGAAGCCCTCCCTCGACGCGGGCGCCGAACTCGGGGCCACGGTCGCCAACATGCGCTTCGTCAAGCCGCTGGACGAGGCGCTGGTGCTCCGGCTCGCCACCACGCACGATCTCCTCGTGACGGTCGAGGAGAACGCCCTGCCGGGCGGCGCCGGCTCGGCGGTCCTCGAGTCGCTCGCGGCCGGGGGCGTCGAGGTGCCGGTGCTGCAGCTGGGCCTTCCCGACCACTTCGTCGAGCACGGCGACCCGGCGCTCCTGCTGGCCGATTGCGGCCTCGATGCCGCCGGCATCGCGCGTGCCATCCGTGAAAGGCTTTCGCAAGGCAATGCCAACCAGAGACCGGGCATGGCGGCGTAGCGCCGCCGCACTTTTCCTGGCCGCGGCCGCGCTCCCGGCCACCGCCGCCGACAAACCCTGCACGAAGGAGGACGCGGCGCTCGCCGACAAGGCGATCGACAGCGTCACTTCCTGGGCCGCTTTGCAGCGCGTGGTGCGCGACTACCGGCACTGCGACACGGGCCCGGCGCGCGCGACGTTCTCCGAGGCCCTGCTGCGGGTGGTGATCGACGGCTGGCCGCGGCTGGCCGACGCCCAGCCCATCCTCGACAAGGACGAGGCGTTCAGGGACTGGGTCAGCACCCGGCTGGGCAGCCCCGCCATCGGCGCCGAGGATGCGCAGGCGATCCGGGACCTCGCCAAGGCCAACTGCCCGAAGGGCCAGTCGCGCACCTGCGAGTCCCTGCTGTCGGCGCTCGAGGCCGGCAAGCCGCTGCCCACGATCCAGTTTGCCCCGCCGCCCAAGCCGGCGGCGCCGGCAGCCGACCCGAAGTAATAGCCCCCGAGACCCCAGGAGAACCCATGAAGCACGCCCTCCTCGCCGCCGCCTTCGCCCTTGGCGCCACCGTCGCCGCGGCGCAGTCCCCCGCACCGGCCACGCCCCTGCCCGACGTGCCCAAGGTCAAGTGCGAGCCGAAGCCGGAGTTCCCCGGCCGCAACGCGAGCCCCACACAGCGACGCAATTTCGACAAGGAGTTGAAGGATTTCGGCGAGTGCACGAAGGCCTACGTCGACGAGCGCCAGGCGGTCGCGCGCGCGAACCAGACGGCCGCGCAGGCCGCGATCGACGAGTACAACGCGATCGTCACCCAGATCAACAAGGACCGCGAGGCCGCTGCCGGCCGCTAGGCCGCGCGGTCCGGGATGCCCCGGCCGGCCCGCGGCCGCCGGCGACACCCGCCCGCTATTTCAGGACGCTGCGGCTGTCCTGCCCGAAGAGGATCTTCCTTTCCGCCTCGCTCACGGGCGGGCGGGGCCCGGGGTTCACCTCCTTCGCCTTCGCATAGGCGCGCGCGGTTGCCGGCCGCGCCCGGATGGCCGCGTGCCACCGCGCGAGGTTCGGAAACTGCCCGAGGTCCTGCCCCTGCCGCTCCGGAAGGATCCACGGGTAGGCGGCCATGTCGGCAATCGTGTACTGCCGCCCGAGGATGAAGTCGCGTCCCGCGAGCCGCTTGTCGAGGACGCCGTAGAGGCGGTTTCCCTCCTTCGTGTAGCGCTCGATCGCGTACGGGATCGGCTCCGGCGCGTAATGCCGGAAATGGTGGTTCTGCCCGAGCATCGGGCCCAGCCCGCCCATCTGCCACATCAGCCACTCCAGCGCCTCGACCTGGCCGCGCAGCGTCTTCGGGATGAACCGCCCCGTCTTCCCCGCGAGGTAGAGCAGGATCGCCCCCGACTCGAACACGCTGATGGGCTTGCCGCCGCCCGCGGGCGCGTGGTCGACGATGGCCGGGATCTTGTTGTTGGGGGAAATCTTCAGGAAGGCGGGCGCGAACTGCTCGCCCTTCGAGATGTTCACCGGAAAGAGGCGATACGGGAGGCGCGCCTCCTCGAGGTACATCGTCACCTTGTGCCCGTTCGGCGTCGTCCAGTAGTGCAGGTCGATCATGGCGGCTCCTCCTAGCGGCCCAGCGGGCCGATGTCGCAGCGTTTGTATTGGTCCGGCCAAGGCATCGCCACGCCCAGCGCCTTCGCGGCGTGACGCGGCCAGTACGGGTCGCGCAGCATCGCGCGGGCGAGGCACACGGCGTCCGCCTGGCCGGTGGCGACGATGTGCTCGGCCTGCACCGGCTCGGTGATGAGGCCGACCGCGGCGGTGGGGATTTCCGCCTCGTGCCGGATGGCGGCCGAGAAGGGCACCTGGTAGCCCGGGCCGAGGACGATCTTCTGGTCGGCGGCGTTCCCGCCGCTCGAGACGTCGATCATGTCGATCCCGATCTCCTTCAGCTTCCGCGCGAATGCGACGGACTGCGCCAGGTCCCAGCCCTTCTCCTTCCAGTCGCTCGCGGAGATGCGCACGAGGACCGGCTTGCCCGCCGGCCACGCCTCGCGCACGGCCTTCGCCACCGCCAGCGGGAAGCGCATGCGGTTCTCCAGCGTGCCGCCGTACGCGTCGGCGCGCTGGTTTGAGAGCGGCGAGAGGAAGGCGTGCAGCAGGTAGCCGTGCGCGGCGTGGACCTCGGCCACCTCGAAGCCCGCCTGCAGCGCGCGGTCGGCACCCAGCCGGAAATCGGCGACGCAGGCCTCGATCTCCGCCGCGGTCATCGCCCGCGGCACGGGATAGTCGCCGAAGGCGATGGCGCTCGGCCCGAGCGTCTGCCACCCCCCCGCGTCCCCGGCGATGGGCTTGCCGCCCCGCCACGGCTTCTCGCAGCCGGCCTTGCGGCCGGCGTGGGCGAGCTGGATCGCGGGGACGGCACCGTTCGCCTGGATGAATGCGGTGATGCGCGCCCAGGCGGTCACCTGCTCCGTCGACCAGATGCCCGCGTCCCAAGGCGTGATGCGGCCTTCGGGACTCACGCTCGCCGCCTCCGAGATCACGAGGCCGGCGCCCCCCACGGCGCGGCTGCCGAGGTGCACCAGGTGCCAGTCGTTGGGCACGCCGTCCTCGCACGAGTACTGGCACATGGGCGAGACGAAGACGCGGTTGGGGAGGGTGACGGAACGAAGCGTGAGGGGGCTGAAGAGGCGGGACATGACGGCTCGGGAAACGGGAACGGGGAAACGCGGGAGAGTCAATCTAGCACGGCGGCACTTCGGCACGGGCAGCGCTTTACGCCGCGCCTTGCCGTCGGACACACTTCACGCCTCGATGGATGCGCTCACCTTCCGCGCCGGGCCGCGCGCCCTAGCCCGCCTGCGCTCGCACGGCCTGTCGCCCGCGGACGTCGAGGTCATTCCCGGGGCCGCCGGCGGGCCGAAGGCGCTGGGCCTCAACGGCCTCGACGTCGCGCTCTTCGGCGAGTGGCTGCCGACATCGCCGCGCCCGCGGCATCTCATTGGCGCGTCGATCGGCGCCTGGCGCTTCGCGGCGGCGTGCCTTCCGGACCCCGCGGCCGGGCTGCGGGAACTCGCGCGGCGCTACGCCGGCCAGAACTACCCGAAGGGAACGGGCGTCGCACTCGTCACGCGCACGGTGCGCGAGATGCTGGCAGACCTCTTCGCGGGCCGCGAGGCCTCCCTGCTCGGCCACCCGCACCACCGCCTGCACATCCTCGCCGTGCGCGGGCGCGGGCCGCTTGCGAAGGACGGCCGGCTGCGGACACCCGCGGCCTTCGGCGTCGCCGCCGTGGCGAACCTTGCCGGCCGCCGCCACCTGGGCCGATTCCTCGAGCGCACGCTCTTCCACGACCCGCGCGGGCTGCCGGATTTTCTCGCCGGCGCACATGGCGGCGGCGATCTCTACGCGGACGCGCGCGCCGTGCGCTTCGACGACTTCCGCACGCACGCGGTCGCGCTGGACATCGACAACCTGAACGAGGCGCTCGTGGCGTCCGCCGCCATCCCCATGATCATCGCGGCGGTCGCGGACATTCCGCGCGCGCCCAAGGGCCTCTACTGGGACGGCGGCCTCATCGACTACCACCTGCACCTGCCCTACCACCGCGCGGTCGGGCTCGTGCTCTACCCGCACTTCACCGACCGCATCGTGCCCGGATGGCTCGACAAGGGCCTGCCCTGGCGGCGCGCCCACGGGGCCTGGCTCGACAACGTCTTGCTGGTCTCGCCCTCGCGCGAGTACCTGGCGAAGCTGCCCTACGGCAAGCTGCCGGACCGCAAGGATTTCCGCCGCTTCGCCGGCGATTACGAGGGGCGCCTGCGCTGCTGGCAAACGACCATCGCGGAGAGCGAGCGGCTGGGTCAGGAATTCCTCGCCTTCGCCGAGCGGCCGGACCCGTCGCGCGTGTTGCCGATTTGAGCGCGTGAAAGAGGGCTCGGGAGGCAAGGCGGTTGCCGCAGAATGCGCCGCCGCGCGGGCGCGCCCCAGTCGCCCGCATACTCCACGACCGCGCAGGGCGAAGCCTTCAGTCCACCGTCAGGTTGGCCTTTGCCGCGATGCCCGCCCACTTGTCGATCTCCGCGCGCATCATGCGCGTGACATCCTCGGGCGGGGAGCCTACCGCATCGATACCCTGCCTGTCCCACAGGGAGGCCTTGAGCGCCGGGCTGCGGATGATGCGCA
>Ga0114939_10000576_pt1 | contig 30665 bp, 28 predicted proteins | sample AshMeaCrysSpring_FD_87196 | JGI IMG/M metagenome (GOLD analysis project Ga0114939, IMG submission 87196) | Groundwater microbial communities from Big Spring, Nevada to study Microbial Dark Matter (Phase II) - Ash Meadows Crystal Spring | ecosystem: Environmental > Aquatic > Deep subsurface >...
GTCCGGCGGCGCTTCGACCGTGGCCTCCTGGTCCGCCGAAGCCTCGATCGGCAACGTCGGCTCGCTCGCTTCAGAGGTCTCGGCGCCGACCGCCGCCTGCTCGGCTGCCGTCAGTTCGTCCTCGGCAGCGAGCAGCGCCTCGAAGTCGGCATCGAGCGCGGCGACCAGGTCACGGTCGAGTTCGGCCTCGATCTCGGCGTCGACCACGCCGGCAGCGTCGGCCACCGAGGCGTCGACGGCGGGCGTGGGCTCGGCCTCGGCCGCCGGCACGACCGGCGGCACTTCGTCGAACATCAGCGCGGCTTCGCCGATGTCGGAGTCATCGACGCTTGACGGTGCCACCGCGGCCACGGGTTCGCCGATGACTTCGGCGGCCTCGACCGCGCCCACCGCGTCGAGGCGCGCCTGCGGTTCGGCAACCGGCACCCCCGGCGCCGGCGCCAGCGCGGTCACGCCGGTCACCGTGGCCGCGATTGCCCGCGAGACGGGCGGCACCGCAATGTCGAGGTCCAGCGCTGGCAGGTAGATGCGGTCGATCAGGACCGGGATCGACGGGTCGTCGGCGGCTGGATCAGGCGTCGCCGCTCCGGGAGCCGCGCTCATTCGGCGCTCCGGTCGAACGACTGCGGCTGCAGGCCGGCGTCGCGGTAGACGCGGAAGCGGTCGCGCGCGCGCCTGCGGTCGTCGTCCTCCAGCGAGACGATCTCGATCAGCCGCTCGAAGCGTCCGCCGAGGGTGGTGAAGTCGGTTGGCACCTCGTCGTCGAGATTGACCAGCACCTTGCAGGCCGGCACGTCGCCGTCCAGGGAGGCGGCGAGCAACACCGGCGTGCGCGCGGCCAGCGGCGCTCCGACATAGGCATGCGGCACGAAGTCGAGCGCCGAGAAGGTCCACAGCGCCGTGTCGAGTCGCGCCAGCCGGTCGGCGTCGCGCGCGTACAGGAGCACGCTGCAGTCGGCCGCGCGCGCCTTGCGCACCACGCGGCAGGCGTACTGCAGCCGGTGCTCGACGTTGAAGTGGAAGTCGATGCGCACGGCCCGGATCATAGCCAGCGGCCGCGCGCCGGCGGCGGCGCGTTTCAGCCGGCGCGCTGGAGCAGGAACTGCGTCAGCAGCGGCACCGGGCGGCCGGTCGCGCCCTTGTCGACGCCGCTCTTCCAGGCGGTGCCGGCGATGTCCAGGTGCGCCCACGGGTAGGCCTGCGTGAAGCGCGCCAGGAAGCAGGCGGCGAGCACCGCGCCGCCCTTGCCCGGAGGGCCGATGTTGGCCATGTCGGCGAAGTTGGACTTCAGCTGCTCCTGGTAGTCCTGCGTCACCGGCATGCGCCAGGCCGGATCGACCGCGGCGCGGGAGGCGGCGAGCAGTTCGTCGGCGAGCGCGTCGTCGGGGCTGAACAGGCCCGAGTTGACCTCACCGAGGGCGACCACGCAGGCGCCGGTCAGCGTGGCGATGTCGACCACCGCGGCCGGCCTGAAGCGCTCGACGTAGGTCAGCGCGTCGCACAGGATCAGCCGGCCCTCGGCGTCGGTGTTCAGCACCTCGATCGTCTGCCCGGACATCGAGGTGACGATGTCGCCGGGCCTGGTGGCCGTGCCCGAGGGCAGGTTCTCGCAGGCTGGCACGACGCCGATCACGTTCAGCTTCAGCTTCAGCTCGGCCACCGCGCGCATGGCGCCGAACACCGACGCCGCGCCGCACATGTCGAACTTCATCTCGTCCATCGCGGCGCCCGGCTTCAGCGAGATGCCGCCGGAGTCGAAGGTGATCCCCTTGCCGACCAGCACGATCGGCGCGGCGCCCTTGCCCTTGCCGCCCGCGCCGTTGTACTTCATCACGATCAGCTTCGGCGGCTCGGCCGAGCCTCGCGTCACCGACAGGAACGAGCCCATCTTCAGCGACTCGAGCTTCCTGCGGTCGAGCACCTCGACGCCGAGCCTGTGGCTGCGGCCCAGCCGCCTGGCTTCCTCGGCGAGAAAGGTCGGCGTGCAGACGTTGCCGGGCAGGTTGCCGAGCCGCTTGGCCAGCTCCGCGCCGTTGGCGATCGCCGTGCCCTGCGCCAATCCCTGCGCGGCGGCCGCGTCGGGCGCGGCCAGCACCAGCACCACGCGCGCCGGAACGGCGGTGCCGGCTTCCCGGCGGCTCTTCAGTTCGTCGGCGCGGAACGCCGTCTCGCGCGCGGCCATCGCCAACTGCTGCGCCTGCCACTGGCTGTCGCGGCCCGGGGGCAGCCAGTCGGCGAGGCCGATCGCCAGCGCCTTGACCGCATGGCCGCCGCCGCGCACCGCCGCGCGCACCGCTTCCTGGAAGGCGCGGTCGCCGAATTCCTTGCGCGGACCGAGCCCGACGGCGAGCACGCGCGGCGCCGCCACGCCGTGCAGGCCGCGCAGCAGCGCCGTGGCGCCGCGCCTGCCGGCGACGTCGCCGCTCTTGACGGCCGCACGCAGCGCGCCGCTCGCCGCGGCGTCGAGCGCGCGCGCCTGCGCCGTCAACTGGCCGTCTTCGAAGACGCCGACCGCGACGCAGTCGGCCTTCACCGCTTCCGCGGCGGCGACGCTTGTCATGAATTCCATGGATTCCTCGAGTGTTCTTCTTGGGCGGCGGCGACGCCTTGTGCGGCGTGGCCGCGCCGGAAGGGCGCTGAGTATATCGGCGCGGGCTGCAGGCCCAAGGCGCGCGCGGCGGTGACGGTGGCAAGGCGAATAAACTGCCTGCCCATGGTCTTCTCGCGCTCGATCGTCGCCGAGCTGTCGAACACCGCCGGCGCGGTGTTCACCGTGCTGTTCTCGATCCTGTTCTCGGTGACGCTGGTGCGCATCCTCGGCCAGGCGGCGGTCGGCACCGTCGAAAGCGGCGCCGTGTTCGCGATCGTCACCCTGTCGGCGCTGACCACGCTGCCGACGGTGCTGGCGCTGACCCTGTTCATTGCCGTGCTGATGACGGTGACGCGCAGCTACCGCGACTCCGAGATGGTGGTGTGGTTCGCCTCCGGCCAGAGCCTGCTCGCGTGGGTGCGGCCGGTGCTGCGCTTCGCCGCGCCGATCGTGCTGCTGGTGGCGGTGCTGTCGCTGCTGATCGCGCCATGGGCGATGCAGCAGATCGCGGCGAGCAAGCAGCGCTACGCGCAGCGCGACGACGTCAGCCGCGTGGCGCCGGGGCGCTTCATCGAATCGGCCGGCGCGCAGCGCGTGTTTTTCGTCGAGTCGGTGGACCTGCAGGGCGCCACCGTGCGCAACCTGTTCGTCAGCCACCGCAGCCAGGGGCGCGAAGGCGTGATCGTGGCCAGCCAGGGGATCCTCGAGGTCGCGCCCGACGGCGACCGCTACCTGGTGCTGCTCGACGGGCGCCGCTACGAAGGCCTGCCCGGCCAGCCGCAGTACCGGATGCTCGAGTTCGAGCGCTACGCCATCCGGCTCGACACCCGCCCCGACGCGCCGCTGGCCGAGCTGAACGCGCGCGCCCGGCCGACGCGCGAGCTGCTCGCCGAGCCGACGCCGTTTCACCTGGGCGAGCTGCTGTCGCGCGTCGGCCTGCCGGCGGTGGCGCTGGTGCTGGCGCTGCTGGCGATCCCGCTCGGCTACGTGAACCCGCGCGTCGGCCGCTCGGCCAACCTGATCATCGCCGTGCTGGTGTTCCTGCTGTACCTGAACGGCATCTCGATCGTGCAGGCGTGGGTGCAGCAGCAGCGGCTGAGCTTCGGCGTTGGCGTCTGGCTGCCGCATGCGGTGGCCGTCGCGATCGCGGTGCTGCTGTTCGTGCGCCGCGTCTACCTGCAGCGCTGGCGGCCGCGCTGGCTCGTCGGCCGCCGGGCCGTGGCGCGGGCATGACGACGCTGCGCCGCTACCTGGCCCGCGAGCTGGCGCGGGCCACCGGCTTCGTGCTGTTCGCGCTGCTGGCGCTGTTCGCCTTCTTCGACCTGCTGGCGCAGATCGACGACCTGCGCCCCGGCGCCTACGCGCTGCCGCAGGCGCTCGCCTACGTGACGCTGCTGCTGCCGTCGCGCACCTACGAGCTGATGCCGATCGCGGCGCTGATCGGCGCCATCTTCGCGCTGTCGCAGCTGGCCTCGAACTCGGAATTCACGATCATGCGCGTCTCCGGCATGAGCACGCGCGCGCTGGCGCTGTCGGTGGTGCGCGTCGGGCTGCTGTTCGTGCTGCTGACCTATGCCTTCGGCGAGCTGGTGGCGCCGGCCTCCGAGCGCCGCGCCCAGGAGGTGCGCGCCGAGTCGCGCGACCGCGGCGTCATTTCCAGCAAGCTGCGCTCGGGCGTGTGGGTGCGCGACACGGTGCGCAATGCCGACGGGCAGGTCGAGCGCTGGCGCTTCGTCAACGTCGGCGTGGTGCGGCCCGACGGCACCTCGAGCGACTGGAAGATCTTCGAGTTCGACCGCGATTTCCGCCTGCTGTCGATCGGCACCGCCGCCAGCGGCCAGTTCGCCGCGCTCGAGGGCGCGCCGGCCTGGCAGCTGACCGACGTCGTCGAGACGCGGCTGCCGACGCGGCAGACCACCGATGCGATGACCGGCGACCTGCGCACCGAGATCGTGCGCATGCCGCAGACGCAGTGGGCCTCGGCGCTGACGCCGAACATCCTCGGCGTGATGCTGGTGCAGCCGGAGCGGATGGCGGCGCTCGAACTGGTGCGTTACATCGCGCACCTGACCGCCAACCGGCAGCAGACCGGGCCGTACGAGATCGCGCTTTGGAACAAGCTGTTCTATCCGCTGGCGATCGTCGTGATGATGCTGCTGGCGCTGCCGTTCGCCTACCTGCACGTGCGGCAGGGCACGGTCAGCCTGAAGATCTTCGCCGGGGTGATGATCGGCGTGCTGTTCTACATGCTGAACAAGCTCTTTTCCCACCTCGGCCTGCTGCACACCTGGCCGCCGGTGGCGGTGGCCGCGCTGCCGAGCCTGGTGGTGCTGGCGGTGGCGCTGGGCGCGCTTTACCGGATCGAGCGCCGGTGAGCGCCGGCGCCCATTTCGGGCGCCGCTGGCCGATCGACGTGCCTGGCGGGCGAGCGCACCGTCAGCGCGAACACCCGCTGCGGGCAGACCTCGACGCAGCGGCCGCAAAGCGTGCAGTCCGGATGGTCGATCACGCCGCGTTGCCCGCTGCGAGCGCGCAGCGCCGGGGCGATCACCTGCGGCTCGGCGCAGGCGCTGAAGCAGCGGCCGCAGTCGTCGCAGGCGCGGCGGTCGCGCACGGCGATGGCCAGTCGCCGGCCGCGACCGAGCCAGCCGTAGAACGCGCCGACCGGGCAGAGGTGGCCGCACCAGCCGTGCCGGACGAGCAGCAGATCGAACGCGAACACCGCGCCGGCGATCCACAGCGCTGCCACCGACCCGGCGGCGAGCGAGCGCTGCAGCCAGGTGATCGGATTGACCGCCTCCCACAGCACGAGGCCGCCGGCCGCCGAGCCCGCCAGCACCGCGATGGCGACGACGTGGCGCGCGCGGCGATCGATGCGCAGCCAGCGCGCCTGCGACGGTCCGATGCGCCTGCGTACTGCCTCGGCCAGGTCGGTGACCATGTTCAGCGGGCAGATCCAGGCGCAGAACGCCCTGCCACCGAGCAGCGCCAGCAAGGCGGCGACAAGCAGCGCGCCGACGGTGCCGCTCACCGTCACGGCGCCAGTGGCGAGCAGCGCCTGCAGGACGGCGAACGGGTCGGCCAACGGCACGGCGCCGAACCAGAGGCTGCCGGCCAGGGTGCCGCTGACGATCCCCGGCGGCGCCAGCGCGAAGGCGAGCAGCACGGCCGTCTGGCTCAGGCGTCGCAGCAGCAGCCAGCGCATGTCGGTTCAGCCCTGGCGGCCGGGCAATGAGGTGACCGTGATCGCGGCATCGGCAGCCGCACAGGCATGCTCGCACTTGCCGCAACCGGTGCAGACGTTCGCATCGACGGTCGGCGTGAAGCGTCCGCCGCGGCTTGTCGCGTCCTTTGCCATGCGGATTGCCCGACCGCGCAGCGGGCAGGCGCGATAGCAGGCCTCGCAGTAGGCGGCGCCGGTGAAGCTGAAGCAGCGCTGCTCATGCGCCAGGCGCGCCAGCCCCATGCGCGCATCGGCGATGCGCAGTCCCGGCGACAGTGCGCCGGTCGGACAGACCCGGACGCAGGGCACGTCGCGGCACATCTCGCACGGCACCTTGCGGGCGATGAAGTACGGCGTGCCGGCCGCCGCGGGTCCCTTGGCGCCGGCGAGCATCAGCGTGTGGAAGGGACAGGCATCGACACACAGTCCGCAGCGCACGCAGCTCGCCAGGAACGCGGGCTCGGGCCGCGCCCCCGGCGGGCGCAGATCGTCGCCGGCGAGGCGGCTCCGGCGTTCGCCGACCGATCGCCAGCCGAGCGCACCGACCACCACGGCGACGGTGGCGCCGGTTCGCAGCAGCCGGCGCCGCGACGGCAGCCTCACGGCGATGGCACCCCGGGCCTTGCCGGCGACCGCGGCCCGCCGCGCGACGCTGCACGCCGCGGCCGGTGCCCTCGTCGGGAACCCGCGTTCAGCGGACTGCCGGCGCGTCGCGCAACCGGGGATTCGCCCGCGTGACGGCCCGGCGGGCTCATACACCGAGTCGCCGCGCGCCTCTCGATGCCGGAGGACGCCGGCGGCGCAGCGTCTCCGAAGGCAGTTCGCCGAACATGTGCCGGTAGTCGGCGGCGAAGTGCGACAGGTGCCAGAAGCCCCAGCGGGCGGCGATGTCCTGCACCGAGTCGCCCGCGGCGTCGCCGCGCTTCAGGTCGCGCCGCACCCGGTTCAGCCGCAGCGCCCGCAGGTAATGCAGCGGCGAGCAGCCGATCGACTCCTGGAAACAGTACTGCAGCTTGCGCCGGCTCACCCCGATGGCCTGGCACAGTTCGGCGATGGTGACCGGCTCGTCGGGGTGCGACAGCAGGTAGCCGCGGGCGCGATCGACGACGCGCCGCTGGCTGGCGCTGCTGTCGGTGTCGGCGCTGTTCATGCCGCAGCCGAGCGTGGCGAACAGGTTGGTCAGCACGCCGTCGCGCAGGTGCCGCCGGATCGCCGGCTCTGCCAGCGGCATCTGCCCGGATTGCAGCACCTCGAAGGTGGTGCACAGGTACTGCCGCAGCCGCGCCATGCAATCGGGATCGCAGCGGATAAGCCAGTCGCCCAGGGTCAGGTCCGCCAGTTCGACGCCCTCCACCTCGCGGCAGAAGTCGGCCATGGTGTCCGCGCGCATGGTCAGCGCAGCCACGTCGAACGGCTTCGGGGCGACCAGGTCCAGTTCCCGCACTCGCGCATCGAGCGCATAGATCATGTCGGCCTTCATCGGCAGGCCCTGCGCGTGACCGTCGCCTTCCATCGCCAATGGCACGGCCAGCGCCAGGGAATCAGGCCAGGGGTTGCCGCGCTGGTGCACGACCTGGTTGGTGGTCTCGCGGAACAGCTGCAGCTCGGCGAACCAGACATCGACGATCCGCCCGTCGAAGGCGCCGGCCGAAATCTGGTCGTAGGTCTGGTTCCACCGCCGCAGCGATTCGGCGTGCTCGTCGGCGTCCCGCGTGATGCGGACCTGCACCGAGTACGTTGCCATGCCGTCCCGCCCATCGGAAGGCGGGGGATGCGTGGCGCTGATCGGCAGCCTGGCGTTCACCGTTGCTCCGCGGGCCGGACTGGGCGGCTTCCGATCCTATGCCGCGGCCGCACCGCCGTCCACAAGACAACACGGCCGATGGCGGTTGCGTCGCAACATGCGGCCGCGGACGACGTCTGCGCGGGACGCGATACCGCTGCCGACGGTTTGCCGAAATCGGCTAACGATCCGACGGCCGCGCTTCCTAGACTGCGCCGGCGCGTGCGCCGATGCCGAAGCATCGGCCGCGACGGCACGCGTGCAGCACGACACGGGTTGCCAGGGGAGGAGAGATCAGATGAAAGCGGGCAGGAAGACGCCGTTCGGGCGCGCCGTCTTGGTAGCGGCGTTGGCGGTGGCGATGGGCGCGCAGGCCGCGGTCACCGAGCAGGAGGCGGCCGCGCTCGGCAAGACGCTGACGCCGTTCGGCGCCGAGCCGGGCGGCAACAAGGACGGCACGATACCGGCGTGGGCCGGCGGCCTGAAGCAGGCGCCGGCGGGGTGGAAGCCCGGCCGCGTCGACCCGTTCAAGGACGACAAGCCGCTGTTCTCGATCGACGCGTCGAACGTCGACAAGTACGCCGAGAAGCTGCCCCCCGGCCAGGTGGCGATGATCAAGGCCTACAAGGGCTACCGGATGGATGTCTATCCGTCGCGGCGCACCTGCACCTTCCCCGACTGGTTCGCCGCCCGCACGCGGCAGAACGCGAGTTTCGCCAAGACCAGCGCCGACGGCTGGAAGCTCGAGCAGGCCTACGGCGGCGGGCTGGCGTTCCCGATCCCGAAGGACGGCTACCAGGTGATGTGGAACTACAAGACGCGCTACGTCGGCACGGCGCGCCGGCAGCAGATCTCGGCGCTGCTGCCGGAGAAGGGCGGCGGCTACGTCGAGAACAAGCAGTGGTTCTACGACTGGTACCCGTTCTCCAGTCCGAAGGTCAACTCGCCGGCGGAAGTCAACAGCGTCGAATCGAAGCAGATCTACGAGGTGCTGACGCCCCCGTCGCGCGCCGGCGAGGTGTACCTGATCCACACCTTCCACGACAAGGCGTCGGACGCCTGGATCTACTTCCCCGGCCAGCGCCGCGTCCGGCGCGCGCCGACCTTCGCCTACGACAACCCGATCGCCGGCTTCGACAACCTGTACTTCGTCGACCAGATCAACATGTTCATCGGCGCGATGGACCGCTACGACTTCAAGCTGGTCGGCAAGAAGGAGATCTACGTCCCCTACAACAACTACAAGCTGATCGACAAGAGCCAGAAGTTCAAGGACCTGCTCGGCCCCGACTACATCAAGCGCGAGGCGATGCGCTACGAACTGCACCGCGTCTGGGTGGTCGAGGCCAAGGTCAAGGACGACAAGCGGCACTCGTTCGCCAGGCGCGTGTTCTACGTCGACGAGGACAGCTGGGCGCTGCTGCACGTCGACATGTACGACGCCAAGGGCAGCCTGTGGCGCGTGCAGGAAGGCAGCCTGTGGGCGTCGCCGGACATCCAGGCCTGCGTCACGCTGGAGCAGCAGATGTACGACCTGGTGGCCCGTCGCTACGTGCTGGACAACTGGACCCAGGAGGGCGAGGTGCTCGAACTGGAGGCACCGAACCGCGAGAACTTCAACGACAGCTTCTTCAGCGCCGATTCGATCCGGCGCATGGGCGAGCGCTGACCACGACAGGGGGAGGAGACCATGACACGCATTCACGATGCGCCCTTCGCCCGCGCCGCTGCGCCGCGCCGGCGCCCGCGGACGCCGGCCTTGGCCTGCGCCGTCGCCGCGGCGCTCGGCCTGTGGGCGACGCCTTCGCTCGCCTTGCGCTTCGGCTCCGACGACGGCAGCGGCATCTCGGGCAGCCTGGACAGCACGATCTCGTTCGGCCTGACCACGCGGCTGCGCGGCGCCGATTGCCGCATCGTCGGCAACGACACCGGCGGCTGCAACAACGGCACCAACAACGAGCTGCACAGCCTGGTCCAGCTGCAACCGGGCGGCGGCTACGCCAATGCCGACTTCAACTACACCAACTTCGACGACGGCGACCTGAACTACAAGAAGAACGACCTCGTGTCGCTGGCGATCAAGGGCACGCACGACCTGTCGCTGCGGGCGCCGGGCGGCTGGAGCGCGCTGGCGCGCGTCTACTGGGTGCACGACTTCAAGGTCGACGACACGGTGCGGCTGCCGCTGGAGGGCAAGGCCTACGACGCCGCCGTCTCCCGCGTCGATCTCCTCGACGCGTGGATCGCCAAGGACTTCGACGTCGGCGGCCGGCGCGGCAAGGTCAGGGTCGGCAACCAGGTCGTCAGCTGGGGCGAGGACATCTTCATCCTCGGTGGCGTCAACCAGATCAACGCCATCGACCTGCAGAAGTTCCACGTGCCGGGTACGCAGCTGAAGGAGATCTTCATTCCGGCGCCGATGCTGTGGGGTTCGATCCCGGTGACGGACCGCGTCAACGTCGAGGCGTACTACCAGTTCTACTGGAACGGCTTCAGGTTCGACCCGGCCGGGACCTATTTCTCCACCGCGGATGTCATCGGCGACGGCAACAAGCCCGGGTTCCTGCCGACCTCGGTGGTCGAGGACTTCTTCCCCGGCACCTGCGCGGCGGTCAACCCGACCGGACGCTGCGGCGACCGGCTGGTCAGCGGCACCGACGACGCCACCAACATCGCCAACGGCCTGGCGATTCCGTTCTCCGGCGAGAACAAGGCGAAGAACAGCGGCCAGTTCGGCCTGGCGCTGCGCTACGCGCCGGAATCGATCGATGCCGAGTTCGGCGTGTACTACCAGCGCTACCACGACAAGCTGCCGTTCCTCGGCTTCACCGGCACGCCACAAGGCGCGGTGACGAGCTACTTCTGGGCCTATGGCCAGGACAAGGACCTGTGGGGCGCGTCGGTGAGCACCAAGCTCGGTCCGGTCGCGGTCGGCGCCGAGCTGTCGTACCGGCCGAAGGACAGCGTCGGTATCGACCCGACGGTGCCTTTCGGCACCGCGGGCGGTGCGGCGGAGCCGAACCCGTACAGCGTCTACGACCTCGGCTCGCAGCCCGGCTATGTCGAGGAGAAGAAGTACCAGGCGCACCTGACGGCCTTCTACACGTTCGCCGCCAACGATCCGCTCGGCGGGCTGGCCAGCGCGCTGGGCGCCGCCGATGGATTCCTGCTGGCGGAAGCGGCGGTGACGATGTACCCGAAACTCGACCTGTCGGGGCGCATCCCGTACTTCCTGCCGAACTACGGCCTGCCGTCGAAGACCTCGTGGGGCTACGTGCTGGAGATCGGGCTGAACTACCCGAACGCGTTCGACAGCGGCGTGACGATCACGCCGCAGCTCGACTGGTTCCACGACGTCAGTGGCACGAGCCCGAACACGATTCCGTTCGTCGAGGGCCGCAAGGCGCTGACCGCTTCGCTGCTGTTCAACTATCGCGACCGCTGGAAGGGGGCGCTGCAGTGGGTGACCTACTCCGGCGGCGGCGCCAACAACCTGGTGCGCGACCGCGACTTCCTCGCGGCCAGCGTGTCGTATTCGTTCTGAGGCCGCGCCGGCGCTGACCTTCCCGGCGGGCGCGGCCGCCCGCCGGGAAGGGTGAGCGCCCGTCTTGGATCCGGCAGGGACAAACGCGGATGCTGGCGACGCTGGTCGAGCGCCTCGAATCGCTGTTCTTCGGCCATCGCGCCGCCGTGCTCGGCGTGCTCGCCGCGGTGACCGCGGTGATGGCCGTCTTCGCGCTGCAGCTGCGGATGTCGGCCGGCTTCGACAAGCAGCTGCCGCAGAACCACGAGTACGTCCGCACGTTCAACCAGTACCGCGAGGTGCTGTTCGGCGCCAACCGCATCATCGTCGTGGTGCACGCCAAGCAGGGCGACATCTGGAACGAGAAGGCGCTGACCAAGCTGCACGACGTCACCCAGGCGCTGTTCTTCATGCCGGGGGTGGACCGGCGCACCGTCACCTCGCTGTGGACGCCGAACACGCGGGCGGTGCAGATCACCGAGGAGGGCATGAAGGCCGAGGACGTGATCGGCGGCGACGTCACCGTCCGCTCGCTGACGGCGCAGGCGATCGACGGCATCCGCGAGCGCACGATCGTCGGCGGCTTCGTCGGCAGCCTGGTCGCCAACGACTACTCGGGCGCGATGGTGGTCGGCGAACTGGCCGACCCCGACCCGAAGACCGGCCAGCGGCTCGACTACCTCGACTTCAGCCAGCGCCTGGAGTCCGACATCCGCGCCAGGTTCGCCGACGCCGGGCACGGCATCCAGATCATCGGCTTCGCCAAGCAGATGGGCGATATCGCCGAGGGCGCGACCGGCGTCATCGAGTTCTTCGGCCTGGCCTTCGTGCTCACCGCGGCGGCGGTGTACCTGTACACCCGCTCCTGGGTGCTGACCTTCCTGCCCCTGTTCTGCTCGCTGGTGTCGGTGGTCTGGCAGTTCGGCACGATCACGCTGCTCGGCTTCGGCCTCGACCCGCTGGCCATCCTGGTGCCGTTTCTCGTCTTCGCCATCGGCGTGTCGCACGGCATCCAGCAGATCAACTACATCTCCAAGGAGGTGTGCAACGGCGCCGACGCCCTGACGGCCGCGCGGCGCAGCTTCACCGGGCTGCTGGTGCCGGGCACGCTGGCGCTGATCACCGCCTTCGTCGGCTTCGCCACCCTGGTGCTGGTGCCGATCCCGATGATCCGCGAGCTGGCGATCACCGCCTCGGTCGGCGTCGCCTACAAGATCGTCACCAACCTGGTGATGCTGCCGGTGATGGCGAGCTACTTCCGCTTCGACGCCGGCTACGTCGAGCGCGTCAGCCGCTCGCGCGCCGCGCGCACCCGGGCCATGGCGCTGCTCGGCGGCGTCGCCGAGACGCGCAGCGCGGCGATCGTCACCGCGCTGGGCGCCCTGCTGCTGGCGCTGGCGGTCTGGCAGAGCCAGGGCCGCCACGTCGGCCACGTGCTGCCGGGCGCGCCCGAGCTGCACGACGACTCGCGCTACAACCGCGACGTCGAGAGCGTGGTCTCGCGCTTCGGCCTCGGCCTGGACCTGCTGACGGTGCCGGTCGAGGCGCCGAAGGATGGCTGCTTCAAGTACCCGGTCATGGCCTACATCGACCGCCTGACCTGGGCCCTGGCCAACGCGCCGGGCGTGCTGTCGGCGCAGTCGCTGACGACGATGGCCAAGCTCGCCTCAGCGGGTGTGAACGAGGGCAACCCCAAGTGGGCGGCGCTGCCGCGCGAGGAGCTGACCCTCGGCGAGGCGGTGCGCCAGGTTCCCGAGGGCATGCGGCTGAACAACGCCGAGTGCACGGTGATGCCGGTCAACCTGTACCTGGCCGACCACAAGGCCTCGACGATCAAGGGCGTGGTCGAGGCGGTCAAGCGCTTTCGCGGCGCCGAGACCCTCGACGGCGTCGGCGTGCGGTTGGCCAGCGGCAGCGCCGGCGTGCAGGCGGCCACCAACGAGGTGGTGGAAACCTCCGAACTGCCGATGATGCTGTACGTCTACCTGACGATCATCGTGCTGGTGCTGCTCGTCTATCGCGACTGGCGCGCCATGCTCGCCTGCTGCCTGCCGCTGACGCTCGCCACCTTCCTCGGCTACTGGTTCATGCGCGTGCTCGACATCGGCCTGACCGTGGCCACGCTGCCGGTGATGGTGCTGGCGGTGGGCATCGGCGTCGACTACGCCTTCTACATCTACAACCGGCTGCAGATGCACCTGGCCAACGGCATCGACATCGTCAGCGCCTTCAAGCAGGCGCTGCAGGAGGTCGGCATCGCCACCATCTTTACCGCCATCACGCTGTCGGTGGGCGTGGCCACCTGGTCGTTCTCGGCGCTGAAGTTCCAGGCCGACATGGGCCTGCTGCTGACCTTCATGTTCATGATCAACATGGTGATGGCGATCACGCTGCTGCCGGCGCTGGCGGTGATCATCGACGTGCTGATTCCGCGCCGCCGTCCGGTGAAGGCGCCGTTCCTGGCACACTGAGCCGGCTTGTCCCGATGAGACCGATGACCGCGAACCGCACCTGCCTGGCCGGCGCACTGGCGGCCGCGGTCTTTGCCCTTCTGGCCATGGCGCTGGCGGCGCAGCCGACCGACGGCGGACGGCTGCGACCGGCGCTGGCGGCGCCGCTCGCCGGCAGGGCGCCGCTGACGGCGGTGGCGCGTGCCGGCGAGGCCTGGGTGGCGGTCGGCGACTACGGCGTCGTGCTGCGCACCGACGACGGCAGGCAATGGCGGCAGGCGCAGTCGGTGCCGGTGGACACGCTGCTCACCGCAACGTCGTTCGTTTCTGCCGACGTTGGCTGGGCGGTGGGACATGGCGGCGTGGTGCTCGCCACGCGCGACGGCGGCCGCAACTGGTCGGCGCTGGCCTCGCTCGAGGGCGCCCCGACGCTGCTGTCGGTCTGGTTCGGCGACACGCAACGCGGCATCGTCACCGGCGCCTATGGCGCGGCCTTCGGCACCCGCGACGGCGGTCGCACCTGGAGCGCGCTGGCGGTCGGCCGCGGCCGCGATGCTGAACTGCACCTGAACCAAGTCTTCGCGGCCGGCGAGACGCTGTTCATCGCCGGCGAGAGCGGCGCCGCCTTTCGCTCGGACGACGGGGGCGGAAACTGGGCGCGGCTCGCGACCGGCGCCACCGGCTCGCTGTGGAGCGGCATCGCGCTGCGCAGCGGCGCCGTGCTGCTGGCCGGGATGAGCGGCCGGCTGCTTGCCAGCCGCGACAGCGGCGTGTCGTGGGCGGTGCTCGACACCGGTACCGACCAGGCGCTGGCCAGCCTGATCGAGACCGACGGCGGAGAGGTGATCGCAGTCGGCAGCGGCGGGGTGGTGGTGCGCGTCGATGCAGCGCTGGAGAAGATCCGTCTGGAGGTGCGGCCGGACCGGCAGAACCTCGCCGCGGTGGCGGCGCTGCCGACCGGGGTCGCGTTCTTCGGCCAGCAGGGAATCGTCGCCGCCAGTTCGGCGTCGCGGTAGGGAGACGGGGATGATGCTGGAGCGGTTGCTCAACGCGTTGCGCGGCAACGAGCCGCCGGCGAGCGCCAATACCTCGCAGCTGTGGCGCAAGCAGATCGCGGTGGCGGCGATGCTGGTGGAGGCGAGCCAGATCGATCGCCAGGTCACCGGGGAGGAGCAGGCGGCGATCGTGCGCGCGATCGGCCGCCGCTTCGGCCTGAACGAGGGCGAGGCGATGCGGCTCGTGGCCGCGGCGCAGCAGCAGTTCGCCGACAGCCTGGACGACTGGGTCTACGCCGAGGACGTGCGCGCCGGCTACGGCTACGAGGAGCGGATGGAGATCCTCGGCATGCTGTGGGACGTCGTCTATGCCGACGGGGCGCTCAGCAAGCTGGAGATCGACCTGATGAACCGGGTCGCGCGCCAGCTCGGCATCACCGAGGAGGACTTCAACGCGGTGCGGGTCGAGGCCTTCGGCCGGGCCAGCAGCGCACCGGCCGCCAACCAGCGGCTCGACTGATCGGTCCAAGGCGGCCGGGATTCTTGCCGAAATGGGATAGCGGGCGCGTCCGTCGGCGGTCAGACTTGCGCGCGGCGCGAGGAGGAGACGACACGATGCGGGTGCTCGTAGCGGGGAGAGTTTCGTACTCTGGCGCGGCCCGGCGGCTGGCCGGCTGGTGTGGCGGGGTGGCACTGGCGCTGCCGCTCGCCTGCGTTGCGGCCGGGCCGGCGAAGAAGGGTGCGCCGCCGCCGGAGCTCGAACGCGAGACGCTGACCACGGCCGTCATCGCGCCCGAAATGAAAGAGCGCGTGTACGTCGCCGACATCGCCATCAGCCACATCTCCGACGGCCGTATCCGCATCTTCGACGCCCGCGGCGGCAAGTTCCTCGGCATGATCTCGACCGCCTATGCCGGCAACTTCACGGTCAGCGACAAGCGCGACGAGGTCTACGTCGCCACCTCGCACCTGGCGCGCAGCACGCGCGGCGACCGCACCGACGTGCTGGAGGTCTACGACACGGGCAGCCTTGCCTTCAAGTACGAAGTGGTGCTGCCGCCGAAACGGGCGCAGGCGCTGAACTACCGCGGGCTGGTGCGTGCCAGCGGCAACGGTCGCTTCGTGCTGGTGCAGAACGCCACTCCGGCGACCTCGATCACCGTGGTCGACCTGGCCGGCCGCAAGGTTCTGAACGAAATCGCCACGCCCGGTTGCTGGGGCATCCTGCCTGCGGCAAGCCATGGTGCGCGCCTGTCGATGCTGTGCGGCGACGGCACGGTGGCGACGATCACGCTCGACGACGCCGGCCAGGTGACCGACAAGCAGGTCAGTGGCAAGCTCTTCGATCCGGATCTCGACGCCTGGTTTCATCACGCCGAGCAGGTCGGCGACCGCTACTGGTTCGTCTCCTTCCAGGGCCAGTTGACCGAGCTCGACCTCGGTGCAGCGGCGCCGCAGGTCAGGTCGCAGCGCTGGCTGGTCGATGCGGCGCAGAAGAAACAGGGCTGGCGCCCCGGCGGCTACCAGAACTTTGCCGTCGACCCCGGCGGCCGCTGGCTGGTGCTCGGCATGCACGACAAGGGAGGCGAGGGGTCGCACAAGCGGCCGGCGCGGCAGTTGTGGACCTTCGACCTCGGCTCCGGCAAGCGGGTGGCGACCGCGCCCGGCCATGGCACGGTGTCGCTGACCTTCTCGCGCAGCGGCCAGCGACTGAACGCGCTCGACGGCGAGAAAGGCGCGCTGCGCACCTGGCAGTTCAATGCCGGCGCCCTGAAAGCGCTGGCCGTGGTCGAGCCGGCCGGCGAGGCGCCGCTGCACCTGGAATCGCACGATTGAGCGCCGCCATGTCGCTGCCGTCGACCGTCGCACCGATCGACCCGCTGTGGGCGGCGATCTGCGTTGCGCTGACCGCGGCGCTGCTGCTGCATGCGGCGGCGGCGAAGGCCGGCGACCTGGCGCTGTTCGAGCAGCATCTGGCCGCCTACGGTGTCCCGCCGCGGCTGCTGGGATTGGCGGCGCGCCTGCTGCCTGCGGCCGAGGGGCTGACGGTGATCGCGCTGCTGTCGCCGTGGCGCGGCGCCGGCGCTGCGCTGGCCGCCGCGTTGCTCCTTCTTTACGCGGCGGCCATGGCCTGGCAGCGGCTGCACGGGCGCGTGCTCGACTGCGGCTGCGGCGGGGCGCCGCTGCGCGTCTCCTGGGCGCTGGTGGCGCGCAACCTGGTGCTGGCGGCGATCGCCGCGGCGGCCGCAGTGCCGGTCGCGCAGCGGGGACTCGGCGTCGCCGACGCGCTGGTGATCGCGGCTGCGGTCGTGCTCGGCACGCTGTTGTACGCGGCCTTCAACCAGGTGCTGCGCCAGGGTGGCGCGCTGGATCCGGCCGCGCTGTCGCGCTGATTCGATCGGGGACAACGACATGGATGCGATGACGATCTCGGTGGTCCTGCTGTGGCTGGCGGTGATCGCGCTGGCGCTGCTGCTGTGGGCGCTGTCGCGGCAGGTCGGCGTGCTGTTCGAGCGCGTCGCGCCGATGGGCGCCCTGATCACCGACAGCGGGCCGGCGGTGGGCAGCGACTCGCCGACTTTCGCGTTGACCGGCATCCAGTCGGAGGACATCACCCTCGGCGGGCCGGCGGCGACGCCGACGCTGGTGTTTTTCCTGTCGCCGACCTGCCCGGTGTGCAAGAAGCTGCTGCCGGTGCTCAAGGCGCTGCGGCGCGACGAAGGCCGGCAACTGCGCGTGGTGCTGGCCAGCGACGGCGAGGCGGCGGCGCACCTGGCCTTCGTGCGCGAGCAGCGGCTGGAAGAATTTCCCTACGTGCTGTCGACCGAACTGGGCATGACCTACCGCGTCTCGCGCCTGCCCTACGGCGTGCTGCTCGATGCGCGCGGCGTGGTCGCGGCCAAGGGGCTGATCAACTCGCGCGAGCAGCTCGACAGCCTGCTGAACGCGCACGACATGGCGGTGCCATCGATCCAGCAATACCTGAGCGGCTCGCCCGCGTCGGCCGCCCCGGCGGCGCACACCCACTGACGGAGACCCGACGATGCGCTGGTTGTTCGATCTCACCGACCGCCTCTCCGAACGGCAGCTGCGCAAGGTGGCGCACCGTCACGGCCGCCGCAGCATGCTGGCCAGGCTCGGCGCGCTGATGGTGGGTGGCACGGTGCTGCCGATGCTGCCTTTCGACCGCAGCGGCCAGTCGGGCGCTGCCCATGCCGCCACCAGCAGCGGCAAGGCTGCCGCCGACAAGCGCGACGATCCGACCCAGTGCGAGTACTGGCGCTACTGCGCCTTCGACGGCTACATCTGCAGCTGCTGCGGCGGCACGCTGACGCAGTGCCCGCCGGGAACGGAGGCGTCGAAGGTGAGCTGGGTCGGCACCTGCCTGAACCCGAAGGACGGCCGCAGCTACCTCGTCTCGTACAACGACTGCTGCGGCAAGGGCTCCTGCGGCAACTGCCTGTGCAACAACAACGAGCGCGAGCGGCCGGCCTATCGCCTCGGCGTGCACAACGACATCAACTGGTGCATGGCCAACAGCAGCAGTTCGATGTTCCACTGCACGACCGCGGTCATCGTCGGGGTGGCGTGATGGGGCGCGGCGTCCTGCTGCTGGCCGCCGCGCTCGCGTTCGCCGGCAGCGCCGGCGCCGAGACGGTTTCGATGACCCTCGGCCGCAGCGTCAACCGCTCCGGGGCTCCTTCGGTGGCGCCGACCAGCAGCGCGCGCAGCCTGTTCGTGCTGCACTGCTCCGGCTGCCATGGCCGCGACGGCGCCGGCGCCAACGACGTGCCGGACATGCACCAGCTCGGCCAGTTCCTGCGTCTGGACGGCGGGCGCGAGTTCATCGTCAAGGTGCCGGGCGTGATGAACGCCGGACTGTCCGACGCGCAGATCGCCGACGTGACCAACTGGGTGCTGGCCAACTTCGCCGGGCAGACGCTGCCGCCCGGGCACCGGCCCTACGACGCGGCCGAGATCGCCCGCGCGCGTCAGGCGCCGCTGGTCGATGTCGAGGCGGCCCGCAAGTCGCTGCTGGCGCAGGCCCGCGCCCGCAACGTCGAGCTTCGATAGTCGCCAGGCGAACCACCGCGACCGGCGCGGCTTCCTCAGGGCCGCGCCGGCGGGCTTTCCGCCTTCCTGGCGCCGAACGGATAGGCGCCGCCGCCCTTGCCGCTGGGGGCGATGCGCAGCGACAGCAGCATCGTCGCCGCGAGCACTGTCACGGTGAAGACGAGCGACCAGGCCACTGGAATCTTGTAGACGTCGACCAGCAGCATCTTGGCGCCGATGAATACCAGGACGATCGCCAGCCCGTAGGACAGCAGGTGGAAGCGCTCGTGCATGCCGGCGAGCAGGAAGTACATCGCGCGCAGGCCGAGGATGGCGAACACGTTGGAGGTGAGCACGATGAACGGGTCGGTGGTGATGGCGAAGATGGCCGGGATCGAGTCGACCGCGAAGATCACGTCGACCACGCCGATCAGCAGGATCACGACGAACAGCGGCGTGGCCATCTTCACCCCGTCGACGACGGTGAAGAATTTCTCGCCGTCGTAGCCGGGCGCGATCTTCATGTGGCTGCGCACCCACTTCAGCGCCGGGTTGCCCTCGAGGTCGGGTTCCTGGCCGGCGGCCCACCACATCTTGACGCCGGTGAAGACGAGGAAGGCGCCGAACAGGTACAGGATCCAGTGGAACTGCGCGATCAGCCAGGCGCCGACCAGGATCATCACCGCCCGCAGCAGCAGCGCGCCGAGGATGCCGATCATCAGCACCCGTTTCTGGAACTCCGCCGGCACGGCGAAGTAGGTGAAGACCATCAGGAAGACGAAGATGTTGTCCACCGCCAGCGCCTTTTCCACCAGGTAGCCGGTGATGAACTCCAGCGCCTTGGTGTCGGCCACCGCGTTGCCCTCGGCGCCGCCCAGGTGCCACCACAGCCAGCCGACGAAGACGAACGAGACGGCAACCCAGATCAGCGACCAGACGGCCGCTTCCTTCATCGAGACGCGGTGCGCGCCCTGCTTGTTCAGGGCGAAGAAGTCGACGAGCAGGGCGACCAGGACGAAGGCCGCGAAAAGCGACCACGCGAGCGGCGTGCCGATGCCGGCCATGGCGAACTCCTCAGGAATCGGCCCCGGCGCGGGCCTTGTGGTTTTCGGTTCGCCCTGTGGTCTTGCCGGCCGATGCCGACGCGGCATCGGCCTGCGGCGCCGGGCGCGGAGGGCTCGCGCCGAGCCCTCTTGCGTCCGTATTGACGGCGCTGCAGTCAGCCCGGCGCGCTGCGCCGGACGGCTACTCCCCATCGGAGGCGGACGGATTAGACCAGCCGCGCGCGGCGGCGAGCACCCGGGCTAACCCTGAGCGCAGGGTGGCGATACGATGAAACCGCAGGCCGGCCTCCGACCGGCGAGCACCAGCGAGCCCACGACGATGACCAAGCCCCGCAGGAAGCCCGAGCAGTTGCGCAGCCATCGCTGGTATGGCGTCAAGGACCTGCGCGCCTTCGGCCATCGCTCGCGCACGGCGCAGATGGGTTATCACCGCTCCGACTACGCCGGCAAGCCGGTGATCGCCATAGTCTTCAAATGAAGCGAGATCAATCCATGCCACACCCACTTCCGGCAACGCGCCGAGGACGTCAAGCGCGGCATCTGGCAGGCCGGCGGCTTCCCGGTGGAGATGCCAGCGATCTCGCTGTCGGAGCCGTTCCAGAAGCCGACCACGATGCTTTATCGCAACCTGCTGGCGATGGAGACCGAGGAGCTGTTGCGCAGCTATCCGGCCGACGGCTGCGTGCTGATGGGCGGCTGCGACAAGACCACGCCGGGACTGATCATGGGCGCGCTGTCGATGAACCTGCCCGCGATCTTCATGCCGGCCGGGCCGATGCTGCGCGGCAACTGGCGCGGCGAGACGCTCGGCAGCGGCTCGGACGTCTGGAAGTACTGGGCCGAACTGCGCGCCGGCAACATCGCGGATAGCGACTGGGCCGAGATCGAGGACGGCATCGCCCGCTCGCCCGGCCACTGCATGACCATGGGCACCGCCTCGACGATGACCTCTGCCGCCGAGGCGATGGGACTGACGCTTTCGGGCGCGGCGTCGATCCCGGCCGCCGACGCGCGCCACGCGCAGATGGCGACTCTCACCGGCAAGCGCGCGGTCGACATGGTGTGGGAAGACCTGTGCCCGCGCGACATCGTCGATGCGCGCGCCATCGACAACGCGGTGACCACCGTGCTGGCGCTCGGCGGCTCGACCAACGCCGTCGTCCACCTCATCGCCATCGCACGGAGGGCCGGCGTGGCGCTGGACCTCGACCGCTTCGACGCACTCGCTCGCCGCACGCCGGTGCTGGCCAACATCCGGCCGTCGGGCAGGTACCTGATGGAGGATTTCTTCTACGCCGGTGGCCTGCGCGCGCTGCTGGCGCAGCTCGGCGACCTGCTCGACGGCTCGGCGATCACCGCCAACGGCCGCCCGCTCGGCGAGAACATCGCCGGCAGCCAGGTGTTCCACGGTGACGTGATCCGCAGCCGCGCCAGCGCGCTGGTCGAGCGCGACGGGCTGGCGGTGCTGCGCGGCAATCTCGCCCCCGACGGTGCGGTGATCAAGCCGCCGGCGATGGAGGCGCGGCTGCAGCGGCACACCGGCCGCGCGGTCGTCTTCCGCAACTACAACGACATGGAAGCGCGCATCGACGATCCGGCGCTCGAGGTCACGGCCGACAGCGTGATCGTTCTGCAGAGCGCCGGCCCGCAGGGCGCGCCCGGCATGCCCGAGTGGGGCCAGCTGCCGATCCCGAAGAAGCTGCTGGCGGCCGGCGTGCGCGACATGGTGCGCATCTCGGATGCGCGGATGAGCGGCACCAGCTACGGCGCCTGCGTGCTGCACGTGGCGCCGGAGTCGCACGTCGGCGGCCCGCTGGCGCTGGTGCGCGACGGCGACCTGATCGAGCTGGACGTGCCCGGCCGCCGGATCCAGTTGAAGGTCGACGACGCCGAACTGGCGCGCCGGCGCGCCGCCTGGACGCCGCCGCCCGAGCACTACTCGCGCGGCTTCGGCGCGCTGTACCTGAAGCATGTGCGGCAGGCGAGCGAGGGCTGCGACTTCGATTTCCTCGAGGCGGGCCGCCCGACACCCGATCCGGAGATCCATTGAGATGAGCGCGGCCCGGCCGCTCCGAAGGCGCTCGGCCATTGCAGACCGCACTCGCGCTGGCACGCGCTCGCCCGCTCGCAGGCAGCGGTCATGCCGCAGGGCATGCCCGCTGTCCGGCGCGCGCCCCCTTGGGGGGACGACGCGCAGCGTCGAGGGGGCAACTTGAAACCGCGCCTGCTGCAGCACGGCCGGTTGATGGCGAGCCTGGAGGCGGCGCTGGCCGAGCACTTCGACCTTCATCCGTTGTGGCGCGAGGCCGATCCGCGCGCCTTCCTGGCCACGCGCGGCGGCGAGTTCGTGGCGCTGGTGACGTCGGCCCGCACGGGCGCCGACCGGGCGCTGATCGAGGCGCTGCCGCGGCTCCGCGCGATCGCCTGCTTCGGCGTCGGTGTCGACGCGGTCGACCTGGCGGCGGCGCGAGAGCGCAGCGTGGCGGTGTCGAATACCCCCGACGTGCTCACTGACTGCGTGGCCGATCTCGCCTTCGGCCTGCTGATCGACGTCGCGCGCCGGCTGTCGGCGGCCGACCGCTTCGTCCGCCGCGGCGACTGGCTGAAGGGGCAGTTCCCGCTGGCCACGCGCGTGTCGGGCAAGCGGCTCGGCATCGTCGGCCTCGGCCGCATCGGCGCGGCGATCGCCAGGCGCGCCGCAGGCTTCGACATGCCGGTCCGCTATCACGGCCGCCGGCGCATCGACGGCTGCGGCTACGGCTACGAACCGTCCCTGGCGGCGCTGGCGGCCTGGGCCGACTTCCTCGTCATCGCCTGCGCCGGCGGGCCGGGCACGCGGCGCCTGGTCTCGCGCGAGGTGCTCGATGCGCTCGGCGCGGACGGCTTCCTCGTCAACATCGCCCGCGGCAGCGTGGTCGACGAGACGGCGCTGGTCGAGGCGCTGCTCGCCGGCCGCATCGCCGGCGCGGCGCTCGACGTGTTCGAGGACGAACCGCAGGTGCCGCCGGCGCTGCTCGCGCTCGACCAGGTGGTGCTGCTGCCGCACATCGCCAGCGCCACCCGCGAGACGCGGCAGGCGATGGCCGACTGCGTGCTGGCCAACCTGCGCCAGTGGTTCGCGCAGGGCCGGCTGCTGACACCGGTTCAATGAGCGATCGAGGACAGGAGGAATCGATGAGCGAAGCACCTCGCCAGCGCGACATCACGGTCCACGCGGCGCCGCTGCGCGCGGTCGTGCGCGCGGTCGTCGCGCGGGCCGGCTCCGGCGAACGCGAAGCGCGGCTCGTTGCCGACCAGCTGGTCGAGGCCAACCTGACCGGCCACGACTCGCATGGCGTCGGCATGCTGCCGCGTTACGTCGAGGCGCTGGCCGAAGGCGGCCTGAAGACCAACCAGCAGCTGTCGGTGGTCACCGATGCCGGCGCGCTGCTGATGCTCGACGGCAACGCCGGCTACGGCCAGGTGATGGCCCACGACGCGATGGCACTCGGCATCGAGCGCGCGGCCGCGCACGGCGTGGCCGTGGTGGGCCTGTCCAACAGCCACCACATCGGCCGCATCGGCCACTGGGCCGAGCAGTGCATCGCCGCCAACCTGGTGTCGGTCCACTTCGTCAACGTGATCAGCAAGCCGGTGGTCGCGCCCTTCGGCGGCCGCGACGCCCGCTTCGTCACCAACCCGTTCTGCGTCGGCATCCCGATGGCCGGCGGCGAGCCGATCGTGCTCGACTTCGCCACCAGCCGCATCGCGATGGGCAAGGTGCGGGTGGCGCTGAACAAGGGCGAGCGCGTGCAGCCCGACACGCTGCTCGACGCGCGCGGCGAGCCGACCACCGACCCGGCGGCGCTGTTCGCCGAGCCGAGCGGCGCGATCCTGGCCTTCGGCGAGCACAAGGGCTACGGCATGGCCGTGGTGTGCGAGATCCTCGGCGGCGCGCTCGCCGGCGGCCGCACGCTGCACGACCGGCCGACGCGGCGGACGATCATCAACAACATGCTGACCTTCATCGTCGACCCGCGCCGGCTCGGCACCGCCGAGGGGCTGGCTGCCGAGGCGATGGCCTTCGCCGAGTGGGTCTGCGCCTCGCCGCCGATGCAAGGCGTCGAGCGCGTGCTGCTGGCCGGCGATCCGGAGCGGGCCTGGCGCCGCGAGCGCGGCGCGCACGGCATCCCGATCGACGCGACGACCTGGACCCAGATCGTCGAGGCTGCGGCGCGGGTCGGCGTCGACCGGGCGACGGTCGAACGGCTGGCGTCCGGCTGAAGCCCGACTAACCGCTCTTGAACCGGCGCGCCAGCGCGTCGGCGCTGCTTCGCAGCAGCGCGAGGTCCGAGCCCACCGCGGTGAACAGGCAACCGAGTTCGAGGTAGCGGCGGGCGAGCGGCTCGTCGCCGGTGAGGATTCCCGACGGCTTGCCGGCCGCGACGAGGCGGCGGATCGCGTCCTCGATCGCCGCCTGCACCTGCGGATGCTTCAGGTCGCCGGCGTGGCCGAGCGCGGCGGCGAGGTCGGCCGGGCCGATGAACACGCCATCGACGCCTTCGACCGCGGCGATGGCCTCCAGGTTGTCGAGCCCGGGCGCGGTCTCGACCTGCACCAGCACGCACAATTCGTCGGCGTAGGTGGCGACGTAGTCGGTGATGCGGCCGTAGTCGTTGGCGCGCGGCCCGGTGGCGAAGCCGCGCACGCCGTGCGGCGGGTAGCGCGTGAACGCCACCGCGTTGCGCGCCTCCTGCGCGGTCTGCACGTAGGGGATCAGCAGCGACTGCGCGCCGACGTCGAGCAGCCGCTTGATGATGACCATGTCGTTCCACGGCGGGCGCACGATCGGATGCGCGGTGCCGCCCTTGGCCGCCTGCAGCTGCGCCAGCACCATCGGCAGTTCGTTCGGCGCGTGCTCCATGTCGAGCAGCAGCCAGTCGAAGCCGGCGCCGGCAAGCACCTCCACCGGCAGCGCGCTGGCCAGGCTCGACCACAGGCCAATCTGCGCGCGGCCCTCGCGCAGCGCGCGCTTGAAAGGATTGGCGGGGGCGGGCATCGAGGGCTCCGGGCGGCAGGCGGCATGCGCGATGCGCGCACGATAGCCGCGGCCCCGGAGGCCGGCAAACCGGCGGCGCCGGCCGGGTTGCCGCCGGTTGGCGTCAGCGGCTGAACTGCGGGAACAGCACGTTGTTCTCGAGATGGATGTGCTGCATCACGTCGTCGACGAGCTTGCGCGTGCCGGCGTACAGCGCGGTCCAGGTGGTGCAGGCATCGGCCGGCGGCGTGTGGTTGCGGGTCAGCGCCTCGAGCTGGCGCAGCCGCTCGCCGTGCTCGACGTGCTCGTGCTCCATCACCTGGATCGGCCCCATGACCATCGGCGTGCCGCCGGCGCGCATCATCGGGAACAGGATCTGCTCTTCCTTCTGCATGTGCTCCTCGATCGCGCCGGCGATGTGCTCGAGCAGCCTGGCCAGGCCCCTGGGCACATCGGCGTGGTCGGCGTGAACCTGCTCGACCTTGCGCGCCATCAGGATCAGCTCCGGCAGTTCGCGCCGGTGCACCTCGTGATAACGAACCAGGATGTGGTCGATCAGCGGCAGCGGCTCCTCCGGTGCCTCCGCCGGCGCCGGCGCCAGCGCGGCGAGTTCGCGCTCGAGCCGGCCGACATCGAGCCCCTTGGCCTCGGCGGCGTCGCGCAGCGACTGGCCGCCGCCGCAGCAGTAGTCGAGACCGTGGCGGCGAAACAGCGCCGCCGCGCCAGGCATCTCGCGGGCGATCTCGCCGAGCGAAGCGTCGGCCATCGTGCTGTCGGTGACTGCGGTGTTCATCAGCGGCTCCTATGCGCAAAGTCGTTCGTGGCGGGCGTGAGTGTGGCGGCCGCGCGCGAGTCGTTGTCTAACCTGGATCAAGCGCCGCCGAACGGAATACCTCGGAAGGCGCGGCCGGGGGCGCGCGGTCTTGATCCGGATCAGTTCCGCGCCCGCGGCCGCCGCGCCTTATAGTTCGGGCCGCGGTCCCGAAGGGAGAGGAGAAATGACCGACAGCGTCAAGTACCTGCTCGACGAAGCGCGCATTCCGAAGCACTGGTACAACCTGATGGCGGACCTGCCGTCGCCGCCGCCGCCGGTGCTGCACCCGGGCACGCTCAAGCCGGTCGGGCCGGACGACCTGGCGCCGCTGTTCCCGATGGCGCTGATCGCGCAGGAGGTCAGCACCGAGCGCGAGGTGGAGATCCCGCAGCCGGTGCGCGAGGTCTACAAGCAGTGGCGGGTGACGCCCCTTTATCGCGCGCGGCGGCTGGAAAAGGCCCTGCGGACGCCGGCGCGGATTTACTACAAGTACGAAGGCGTCAGCCCGGCCGGCTCGCACAAGCCGAATACCGCGGTGGCGCAGGCGTTTTACAACCGCGAGGCCGGCGTGCGGCGGCTGACCACGGAAACGGGAGCCGGGCAGTGGGGTTCGTCGCTGGCCTTCGCCGGGTCCGTATTCGGCATCGACGTGCAGATCTTCATGGTGCGCGTGTCGTACAACCAGAAGCCGTACCGGCGCGCGCTGATGGAAACCTACGGCGCGCACTGCGTGGCCAGCCCGTCGCTGGAGACGAACTACGGCCGCAGCGTGCTGGCCAAGTCGCCGGAGTCCAACGGCAGCCTCGGCATCGCGATCTCCGAGGCGGTCGAGGTCGCCGCCAGCCGCGACGACACCAAGTACGCGCTCGGCTCGGTCCTCAACCACGTGCTGCTGCACCAGACGGTGATCGGCCAGGAGGCGATCGCGCAGCTCGAAATGGCCAACGATTACCCGGACGTGATCGTCGGCTGCACCGGCGGCGGCTCCAACTTCGCCGGCATCGTCTTCCCCTTCCTCGGCGCGCAGCTGCGCGGCGGCCGGAAGGTGCGCGTGGTCGCGGTCGAGCCGGCGGCCTGCCCGAGCCTGACGCGCGGCCAGTACGCGTACGACTTCGGCGACACCGGCCACATGACGCCGCTGGCGAAGATGCACACGCTGGGCTCGACCTTCATGCCGCCGGGCTTCCACGCCGGCGGGCTGCGCTACCACGGCATGGCGCCGCTGGTGTCGCACGTGAAGCAGCTCGGGCTGATCGAGGCGCGTGCCTATCACCAGACCCAGTGCTTCGAAGCCGGCGTGCTCTTCGCCCGCCACGAAGGCATCGTGCCGGCGCCGGAGGCCAACCACGCCGTCAAGGGCGCGATCGACGAGGCCGTGCGCTGCCGCGAGGAGGGCACAAGCCGCGCGATCCTCTTCAACCTGTGCGGCCACGGCCATTTCGACATGCAGGCGTACATGGATTACTTCGCCGGCAGGCTCAGCGACCAGGACTACGACGAGAAGGAACTGGCGCTGGCGCTGGCCGGCCTGCCGAGCGTGCCCGAGCCGGCGTAGAAAAACGACGTTTCTGGGCCCGTTTTTACTATCGGCTCGCAGGTATTGGTGCGCAGTTGCCGAGGTTGGTGGTAAGTTCCGCCGTGCCGTAATTGAACGGCGCGAGGAAGTTCAACCATGAGCAAAGCCGTCCAGGCCATCAGGAACGAGATCGCCAAGAAGCAGGCCGAGATCGGGGCGCTGAAGAAAGCGCTCGCCGCGCTAGGCAATTCGGCCGGCGCCACCGGCGGTCGCGGCAACCGCAAGCCGCGCACCGAGGCGCAGAAGCGCAAGATCTCGGCCGCGCTGAAGAAGGCGTGGGCCGAGCGCAGGAAGGCGGAGAAGAAAACGGCGGCGGCCTGAGCGCCGCCGCAGCAGGCCGCGGCGGCCGTCGCGGCGGCCGCTGCCGTGTTACCGCGGGTGCGCCGGGATCGAGCGCACCGACAGCACGCCCTCGATCGCGGCGATCCGCGCGATCACGTCCGGCGCCACCGGGCTGTCGACGTCGACGAGCGTGAACGCAGTCTCGCCACGCGACTTGTTCACCATGTTGTGGATGTTCAGCCCCGCCATCGCCATCGCGGTGGAGATCTGGCCGAGCATGTTCGGCACGTTGGCATTGGCGATGGCAATTCGCCACTCCGACTCGCGCGCCATCTCGACGCCGGGGAAGTTCACCGCGTTGGCGATGTTGCCGTGTTCCAGGAACTCGCGCAGCTGATCGACGACCATCACCGCGCAGTTCTCCTCGGCCTCGGCCGTCGACGCGCCAAGGTGCGGCAGCGCGACCACGCCCGGCAGTCCGGCCAGCCGCGGCGACGGGAAATCGCACAGGTAGGCCCGCAGCCGGCCGCTGCCGAGCGCCTCGGCGACCGCCGCCTCGTCGACGATCGCCTCGCGCGCGAAATTCAGCAGGAACGCGTGGTTCTTCATCGCCGCCAGCCGCTTCGCATCGATCAGCCCGCGCGTGGCCGGGGCGAGCGGCACGTGCAGCGTGACGAAGTCGGAGTGCTTGAGCAGGTCCTCGATCGAATGCGCCTTGCGCACGCCGGAGTGCAGCCGCCATGCTGCATCGACGGTGATTTCCGGATCGAAGCCGACCACCTTCATGCCCAGCTTCAGCGCCGTTTCCGCGACCAGCGCGCCGATCGCGCCCAGCCCGACCACGCCCAGCGTGCGGTGCGGCAGCTCGATGCCGGCGAACTGCTTCTTGCCGTCCTCGACCCGCGCCTCATAGTCGGCGGCGTCGGGCGCGAGCTGCTCGACGAAGCGCAGCGCCGGCACCACGTTGCGGGCGCCGATCAGCAGCGCCGCCAGCACCAGCTCCTTGACGGCGTTGGCGTTGGCGCCCGGGGCGTTGAACACCGGCACGCCGCGCCTGGACATCGCCGCCACCGGGATGTTGTTGGTGCCGGCGCCGGCGCGGCCGATCGCCTTGACGCTGGCCGGGATCGCCATCGAGTGCATGTCGTGCGAGCGCACGAGGATCGCGTCCGGGTGCTCGACCTGCCTGCCGGTGGCGTAGCGGTCCTGCGGCAGCCGCGCCAGGCCGTGCGCGGAGATGTTGTTCAGCAGCAGGATCTGGTACTTGTTCATCGCGCCGCCCGCCTCAGCCGTGGCTGCGCTGGAACTCGCGCATGTACTCGACCAGCGCCTGCACGCCCTCGATCGGCATCGCGTTGTAGATCGAGGCGCGCATGCCGCCGACCGAGCGGTGCCCCTTCAGCTGCAGCAGGCCGCGCGCCTGCGCGCCCTTCAGGAACGCCCCGTCGAGGGACTCGTCGCGCAGCTTGAACGGCACGTTCATCCGCGAGCGGTCGCGCTTTTCCACCGGATTGACGTAGTAGCCGCCGCTGGCGTCGATCGTCTCGTACAGCAGCCGGCTCTTTTCGATGTTCTTCTTCTCCATCGCCGCCAGCCCGCCCTGCGCCAGCAGCCATTCGAATACCAGTCCGGCGATGTAGATGGCGTAGGTCGGCGGCGTGTTCAGCATCGAGTCGGCCTCGGCCTGCTCCTTCCAGTGAAAGGCGCTCGGCGTGATCGGCAGCGCGCGGTCGAGAAGGTCCTTGCGGACGATGACCAGCGTCAGCCCGGCCGGGCCGACGTTCTTCTGCGCCCCGCCGTAGATGACGCCGTACTTCGCCACGTCGATGGGCCGCGACAGGATCTGCGACGACATGTCGGCCACCAGCGGCACGCGGCCCACCTCCGGCGTTGAGTGGTATTCGACGCCGCCGATGGTCTCGTTGCTGCAGATGTGCACGTAGGCCGCATCGGGCGACAGCTTCCAGTTCTCGCGCGCGGGCACGTAGGTGAAGTTGCGGTCCTCGCTGCTGGCGGCGATGTTGACCTGCGCGTACTTCTTCGCCTCCTTGATCGATTTCTTCGACCACTCGCCGGTGTTGACGAAGTCGATGCTCTTCTTCGCGCCGAGCAGGTTCATCGGCACGATCGCGTTCTCGCCGATCGCGCCGCCCTGCAGGAACAGCACCGCGTGCGAATCGCCGATGGCCAGCAGCCGGCGCAGGTCGGCCTCGGCCTTCTCGGCGATCGAGATGAACTCCGGGCCGCGGTGGCTCATCTCCATCACCGACATGCCGCTGCCGTGCCAGTCGAGCATCTCGTCGGCGGCGCGTTTGAGGACTTCCTTGGGCAGCACCGCGGGGCCGGCGCTGAAGTTGAACACGGGCATGGGGATTTCCGCTAAGGATTGCGAACTCGGGACCGCCGGCGGCGCCGGGACGGCGCGCACTTTAGCGCACGCCGGGGGCGCGCCCGGCGACGCGGCCGCCGTCGAGGTCAGGAGCCGTCGTCGTCATCGGCCACAGCCCCGCGACTCCACAGGGCGAAGGTGGCCGCCAGGTCGGCTCCGCGCCAGACGATCACGTAGCGGCCCTTGAAGTTCTGCGCGAACTCCGGCTGCGCGGGGGCCGTCGCCGGCGGCAGCGTGCGGGCGTAGACGATGGCCGCGCCGTCGGGGTTGCGCGCCCCATGCGAGCAGCGCATCGGGCATGGGCGCGATCTCGAGCGGCTGGCGCAGGCGGCCGACGAACTGGAACTGGCCGTGGTGTTTGCCCAGGTGCGCGATCGGCCGGCCCTGCTGCTGCTGGGCGCGGGCGAGGTGGCCGCCGATCGGCGCGAGGTCGTAGGCATCGAGCACCGCACGGCCGACGCCGGCATACAGCCCGACCATCATCGCCACCGACGCCGACGCGATCGTCGCCACCGTGGCCACGCGCTGCTTCAGCGGCGCACCCGCCGCCGCCGCGGCGGCGATCAGCAGCACCGCGCTGCTCAGCCAGACCCACGGCCGCTCGCCCGGCGTGACGAGGAGCCTGACCCGTGGGTGCGCGGCGAACACGGCCAGCGCGATGCTGGCAACGATGAACACGCCGGCCACCAGCGCCGTTTCCCAGCGCCGGATCTCGGCCAGCGAGGCGAGGCCCATCGCCGCGAGCAGCGCGAAAGCCGGCACCAGCGGCAGCAGGTACTGCACCTGCTTGCCGTCGAGCTGCGAGAAGGCGACGACCACCGGCACCGCCCAGGCCAGTGCGAAGCGCGCCTGGCGGCGGCGATCGCCTCGTGCCAGCGCTGCGAAGCCGCGCCAGACGGGAGGAAA
>Ga0114939_10000577_pt1 | contig 30656 bp, 21 predicted proteins | sample AshMeaCrysSpring_FD_87196 | JGI IMG/M metagenome (GOLD analysis project Ga0114939, IMG submission 87196) | Groundwater microbial communities from Big Spring, Nevada to study Microbial Dark Matter (Phase II) - Ash Meadows Crystal Spring | ecosystem: Environmental > Aquatic > Deep subsurface >...
AAGACAAGGTGCTGGACGGGCTGAAGCCCTTCGCCGGCAAGGGCCAGGTGTTCCAGACCTCGCTCAGCCAGGAAGACGAGGCAGCGCTGCGGGCGGCGCTCGAGAAGGCCGGTTGAGGATGCCCCGGGCGCGAGCCCGGCTCCGAGTGAACCGAAGAGGCCCCGGCGGCCTCTTCGCGCCTCCTCGCACGGGAGGCCGGGTGGCGAACCGCCTGTTCGTCGCCCCCGAGGCCCGAGACATGCGCACAGCGCGCTCGCCGCCGACGGGCCCGCCGCGCTCCGCTACTCGATCTCCACCTCGGAGAGCAGCGGGCTCAGACGCGTCGCGCCGAGCCGGTAGCGCTCGCCGAGCGAGAAGCGCTGCTCGGCACCCACGGACTCGGGCGACAGCGCCCGCGAGTAGCGCAGCGTCTCCGGATACGGGTAGAAGTCCACGAACTCGCCGGAGCGGATCTTGCGCTGCGCCTCCTGCCAGGCATCGGGCTGGAGCAGGTCCGCGTGCTGTCGCATGAACGCGTCGCGGATGCGCGGCGAGGCGAGGAGATAGTTCGCGAACTCCTCGGGAAACACGTCGTTCCGCGCCACCGAGTACCAAGGCTCGCCGGACAGCTCGAAGTCGTCGTAAGGCGCCGGCGGAATGCGGCGGAAGTTGCAGTCCGTCAGGTACTCGATCTCGTCGTAGTCATAGAAGACCACGCGGCCATAGCGGGTGATCCCGAAGTTCTTGAACAGCAGGTCGCCGGGGAAGATGTTCGCGTGCGCGAGCTCCCTGAGTGCCCGGCCGTAGTCCTGGATCGCGTGCTCGACCTCTTCGGCATTGGCGTTATCGAGATAGATGTTGAGCGGCTGCATGCGCCGCTCGATGTAGCAGTGCTTGACGATGACGCGCTCGCCGTCCTCCTCGATCATGTCGGCGCAACGCGTGCGCAGCTCCTTGAGCAGCGCTTCGTCCATGCGCGAGGTGGGCAGCGCGACCTCGGAGAACTCGAGCGTATCGGCCATGCGACCGGCGCGGTCGTGCTGCTTGACCAGCAGATACTTGGCCTTCACCGTGGCGTGATCGACTTCCTTCGGCGGCGCGAAGCGGTCGCGGATCACCTTGAACACGTACGGGAACGAGGGCAGCGTGAACACGACCATCACCAGCCCCGGGATGCCGGGAGCGAGCCGGAAGGCATCGCGCGAGTGCTTCAGGTGGTGCGCAAGGTCGCGATAGAACATGTTCTTGCCCTGCTTCTGCAGCCCGAGCATGGTGTAGAGATCGGCGCGCCGCTGCCAGGGCATGATCGAACGCAGGAACTGCACGTAGGCCGACGGCACCGGCATGTCGACCATGAAGTAGGCGCGCGACAGGCTGAACACCATGCCGATCCGCCACGGGTCGAGCAGCACCGTGTCTACGTAGAGCTCGCCGGACTCGTGCCTCAGCACCGGGATCGCGAACGCGTACTCGTGGTGGCCGTTCACGACCTTGCCGATCACGTACGCGCCCTTGTTTCGGTAGAAGGCCGAGTTCAGCACCTGGATCTGCAGGTTCGCCTCGGCGATCGGCCAGCCGCCGAGATACTGCTCGAGGCTTGCGCAGATGTAGGAGGCGTCTCGCTCGAGGTCGATGAACGGGCAGGTCCAGCCGAAGTCGCTCAGCATCTCCTTCACCGTCGCCCGGAACGTGGTCCAGGTCGGGTAGTAGCTCCGGTAGGTGGGCGGGTCGGACTCGATGTACTCGGTGGAGATCGCCGGGCGGAAGAAGATGAAGTCGTTGTGGAAGTACGTCCGGTACATGATGCGACAGAAGACCGAGTTGAAAAAGGTCTCCGCCAGCTCCGGCTGCTTGTGGTTGGTGAGCAGGCCGATGTACTGGAGCTTCACCTGCTGCCAAGTGAGATCGTCGAGCGACTGCGCATGGAGCTCCGAGCGCAACCGGTCGACCGCCTCCTTCACGCGGTCGTCGTACCAGCGGATGCGCTCGCGCAACTCGTTGCGCATCGCCGCCCACTCCCCGGCCTCGAATCGCTGCTTCGCGGCCGCACTCGACTCGCAGAACAGGCGATAGTGCTTGTCGAAGCCCTGCAGCATCGCTTCGGCGATCTTCTGTGCGACCGAGGGGGTCGTGGTGATGGTGTCCATGGCGTGAGCTCTGAAGGGATGCGGACCGGCGCGGCACGGCCCCGACGCAACCGTGCCCGGAACGAACCAGGGGGTGTTGATCCGGCGCAAGCATCGGTCGCGCCGCGCGCGGTCCGCGCCGCGCACGTCCGGAACGGTGCGCCCGGTGGCCGACCGCCGCGGTGTTGGGAGATAATCGCGCCCTGCCGCGCAAGGACGCGGTGCCGGCGCGCCCGCTGCCCGGCGCCTCCAGGCCTCGCCGGTCCAGAGCCCACCACCGCAACCACGGACTCGCGATGACTACTGCGTCGAAGATCAAGGTGCCGTCCGACGGCGCAAGGATCGTCCCCGGCAAGCCGGCCCCGGACAACCCGATCATTCCCTACATCGAAGGCGACGGCACGGGCGTGGACATCACCCCGGTGATGATCAAGGTGATCGACGCAGCCGTGGCCAAGGCCTACGGCGGCAAGCACAAGATCCACTGGATGGAGGTCTACGCCGGTGAGAAGGCGACGCGCGTCTACGGCGGCGACGTCTGGTTGCCCGAGGAGACGCTGCAGGCAGTCAAGGACTACTCGGTCTCGATCAAGGGCCCGCTCACCACGCCGGTCGGCGGCGGCATCCGCTCGCTCAACGTCGCGCTGCGCCAGGAGCTCGACCTCTACGTCTGCCTGCGCCCGGTGCGCTACTTCAAGGGCGTGCCCTCGCCGCTCAAGGAGCCCGAGAAGACCGACATGGTGATCTTCCGCGAGAACTCGGAGGACATCTACGCCGGCATCGAGTACCAGGCCGAGACCGACAAGGCGCGCAAGGTCATCAAGTTCCTGAAGGAGGAGATGGGCGTCACCAAGATCCGCTTCCCCGACACCTCGGGGATCGGCATCAAGCCCGTGTCGCGCGAGGGTACCGAGCGCCTGGTACGCGCGGCGATCCAGTACGCCATCAAGCACAAGCGCAAGTCGGTGACGTTGGTGCACAAGGGCAACATCATGAAGTTCACCGAGGGCGCGTTCCGCGACTGGGGCTACGCGCTCGCGAGGCGCGAGTTCGGCGCCACCGAGCTCGACGGGGGGCCGTGGTTGAAGCTGCCGGAGGGCGTCGTCATCAAGGACGTGATCGCAGACGCGTTCCTGCAGCAGATCCTGCTGCGGCCGGCGGAGTACGACGTCATCGCCACGCTGAATCTGAACGGCGACTACATCTCCGACGCGCTCGCGGCGCAGGTGGGCGGCATCGGCATTGCGCCGGGCGCGAACCTCTCCGATACCGTCGCGAACTTCGAGGCCACCCACGGCACGGCGCCGAAGTACGCCGGCCAGGACAAGGTCAACCCCGGATCGCTGATCCTCTCCGCCGAGATGATGCTCCGCCACATGGGCTGGGTCGAGGCCGCCGACGTCGTGATCGCCTCGATGGAGAAGGCGATCCTCGACAAGCAGGTGACGTACGACTTCGCGCGGCTGATGCCGGGCGCGACCGAGCTGTCGTGCTCCCAGTTCGGGGATGCGATGATCGCTCGGATGTAGGGAGAAAGAGCTTCAACACAGAGGGCGCAGAGAAACGCAAAGGTACGCAGAGGAAGTGTTGAGGGGCGAGCACGACGGGGTGCGCCTGCCGCGCGGCATCGCCTCGATCGATGCGGACGACAACGATCACTTCACCGACGTGCAGTGATCATTCACCCCCATTCAACGCTCTGCGTTTCTCGGCGACCTCCGCGCTCTCTGCGGTGAAGTCTTTGCGTCACTGCGCCTTAGGCGCCTTTTCGATCCCGCCGATCTTCGTCCCCGCCTTCACCCCTCGCTTGGCGAACCAGCCCTGGTTCATCTCCAGCGCGTAGCGCGCTGGCGCGACGGCGCAATGCGGCTCGTCGGTCTGCGGCTGCATGTCCTCGATGTTCAGGATCACGCCCTCACGGTCCATGAACGCGACCGACAGCGGCACGTAGGTGTTGCGCATCCACATGCACAGGGACTCGTCGCGCGGGAAGACGAAGAGCATCCCGTCGTTCACGCCGAGCTGCTTCCGGTACATGAGCCCCTGCGCGCGGGTCGCGTAGCTCGCCGCGACCTCGGCATCGATGAGGTGGATCCCGGCGTTGATCTGGATGCGCGGCAGAGGCGGTGACTGGGCGGCGGCGAAGTGCGGCGAGATGGCGAGCACGAGGAAGCCGAGAGTACGCAGGAGGTGCATGATCGCGAGTCGAGAGGGTGGCGAGGCGCCCGCGTGGGCGTCAGAGGAAGCGGTCGAGCAGGCGCCGGCTGGCCTTGTCGAGCGCCGTAACGTCGCGCACCAGATACTGCACGCCGAAGCTGTCGGCGATCAGCAGCGCGGTGCGGCCGAGCCGACGGATGTCCTCCTCGCCCTTGAGCACGAACGCCGTCTCTCCGCGGTCGGTCTCGACTTCCCAGGTGCTCGGCGTGGCAAAGCTCGAAACGGACACGAGCCGGCGGATCTCCGGCGTGAACTCGCGGGCCGCGAGATCCTCCTCGACGAGCTTGCGCATCGCGCGCGGCAGTTGGTCGAGGCTCTCCAGCCAGGCTGCCTCGTGACCGTCGGTGCTGATCAGGGAGACGCCGGCGTCCGGCGCGGAGATGGGGAAAGCACGCACGGGCGTCACGCCCTCGTGGCTGACGCCGGCAGCGTCGACGAGCACGAGGCGGCCGAACGCGTTGCGCGAAATCTGCAGCGCCGCCATCAGCTGCCCACCATGGCGACGGGTGCCGGAGCGTCCTCCGCCTCATCGCTGTCCCAGTCGCTGTCCTGAGCGGAATCGGACTGCTGCGCCTGCGCCTCGTGCAGGTGGAAGTAGGCGCCCCGCTTCGCCATGAGCTCGTCGTGGCTGCCGATCTCGACGACCCTGCCGCGATCCATCACCACCAGGCGGTCCGCCTCGCGCAGTGTCGACAAGCGGTGCGCGATGGCGATCGTCGTCCGGCCCCGCACCAGGTTGTCGAGCGCCTTCTGGATCTCCTGCTCCGTCTGCGTGTCGACGGCCGAGGTCGCCTCGTCGAGGATGAGGATGCGCGGATCGATGAGCAGCGCGCGCGCGATGGAGATGCGCTGGCGCTCGCCGCCGGAAAGCCCCTGGCCGCGCTCGCCGACGAGGGAGTCGTAGCCGCGCGGCAGCCGCAGGATGAACTCGTGCGCGTGCGCCGCCCGCGCGGCGGCGATGATCTCCTCGCGCGAGGCGTCCGGCTTGCCGTAGGCGATGTTCTCCGCCACGGTGCCGAAGAAGAGGAAAGGCTCCTGCAGCACCAGCCCGATGTGCCGGCGGTACTCCGCGAGCGGCAGCGAGCGGATGTCGACGCCGTCGATGCGGATCGCCCCGTCGGTCACGTCGTAGAAGCGGCAGATCAGGTTCACGAGCGTGCTCTTGCCCGATCCGCTGTGGCCGACGAGGCCGATCATCTCCCCGGGCCTGATGGTGAGGTCGACGCCGCGCAACACCGCGCGGTTGCCGTAGCGGAAGTGCACGTCGCGCAGGTCGATCTCGCCCTGCACCGTCTCGAGGTGGACGGGGTTCACGGGCTCGGGCACGCTCGAGCGGTGATCGAGGATGTCGAAGATGCGCTTCGCGCCCGCCGCCGCCTTCTGCGTCGCCGAGACGATGCGGCTCATCGAGTCGAGGCGGGTGTAGAAGCGGCTGATGTAGGCGAGGAACGCGGTGAGCACACCGACGGTGATCTGCCCCTTCGACACCTGCCAGATGCCGAATGCCCACACGACCAGCAGCCCGATCTCGGTGAGCAGCGATACCGTGGGGCCGAACAGCGCCCAGACGCGGTTCAGGCGATCGTTGACCGCGAGGTTGTTGCGGTTCGCCACGCGGAAGCGTTCGGCCTCGCGGTCCTCTTGCGCGAACGCCTTCACCACGCGGATCCCGGGGATGGTGTCGGCGAGCACGCTCGTCACCACCGACCACACGCGGTCGATCTTCTCGAAGCCGGTGCGCAGGCGTTCGCGCACGAGATGGATCATCCAGGCGATGAACGGCAGCGGCAGCAAGGTGACGAGCGCGAGCTCGGGGTTGATGGAGAACAGGATCGCCGACGTCATCACGATCATCACGACGTCGGTGAAGAAGTCGAGCAGGTTGACCGACAGGAACAGGCAGATGCGGTCGGTTTCGGAGCTGATGCGCGCCATGAGGTCGCCGGTGCGCTTGCCGCCGAAGTACTCGAGCGACTGCCCGAGGAGGTGCTCGTAGGTGGTGGTGCGCAGATCGGCGCCGATGCGCTCGCTCACCAGCGCCAGGATGTAGGTGCGCGCCCAGTTGAGCGCCCAGGCGAGCAGCGACGCCCCGAGCAGGCCGCCGAGGTACATGGCGACGACGTGGAAGTCGACCGGCTTGCCCTTCTGGAACGGGATCAGCACGTCGTCCATCAGCGGCATCGTCAGGTACGGCGGCACGAGCGTTGCCGCAGTCCCGGCGAGCGTCAGCACGAACCCCGCGAGGAGCTGCCAGCGATAGGGTTGCGCGAAGCGCCACAGCCTGAGCAGCGTCCAGGTCGAGGGCGGCGTATGGAGCTCGCGGGCGCAGCTCGCACAATCTTCGTCGCCCGGCTCGAGGATGGCGCCACAACTCGGACAGACGCGCTCTGCCTCGGGCTCCGTCGACACGGCGCGCGGCGCGAGGTAGCAGCTGAGTTGCGCCTCGAACTGGTCGACGAGCCGCGCCGCCTGCGCGTGCCGCCCCATTGTGTAGCGCCAGATCCCGAGGCGGCTGCGTTCATCGTCGAGCTCGAGCGTGCCGACGCCGGCGTGGTCGCTGTGCCGCAGCGAAAGCCCCTTGCGGTAGCGCCACTCGTTCCAAGCGGTGGCGCCCGGCGCCTGCGCGAGCACCCGGCGGTCCGTGACCACGAGCAGCCCGCAGGCGAAGCGCAGGTCGTCGTCGAGATCGTGCTCGAGCCATGCGAGCACCATTTCCCCGGCGGCGAGGTCCGGCGACAGGCGCGACTTCCACGGCTCCGGCACGGAAAGCGATGCGGCGGTGGCGACGTGGGAAGGATTCATCGCGCGGTCGGAAACGAGCGTCACGAAGCGCGACGACAGGGCGAACCGCGCCGGCGGGACGTCGACGCGCGAAACGGGGCGACGAGCGCTGTCACGGTGCCGCGCCTGCTCCTCCCGCAGGGGCGCCACGCGCGTGCCCGCGAGCCTTGTTCTTTGCTTGCGCTTTTCTGGGATGGTCAACGCGGCAGGCCCCTGACGCGTTGACCGCGCCGAGTATATCGCAGCCGCAGCGCTCACCCTCCCTCCGGAAACTGTCGTGCTGGCCCGAATCAAGGAACGCGCGTGGGACTGCCGCGACGGCTTTCCTTGCCGCTGAGCCGCTTTTGCAGCTGAATACGCCCTGCCCGCGCGACACCGCCCCGGCGTCCGCAATTCCTGCGCCACCGATCATGAGCGAGCAAGACATCAAGTTCCTGCGCGTCACGCACTTGCGGGGCCCGAACCTCTGGACCTATGTGCCCGGGCTCGAGGCCTGGGTCGACATCGGCGCGCTGGAGGACAGCCCCTCCAACACCATCCCCGGCTTCTATGAGCGTCTGAGCGGTTGGCTGCCCTCGCTCGTGGAGCACCGCTGCAGCTACGACGAGCGCGGCGGCTTCCTGCGCCGGGTGCAGGAAGGCACCTGGCCGGCACACATCCTCGAGCACGTGACGCTCGAGCTGCAGGGCCTTGCCGGGGTGCCGGCGGGGTTCGGCCGTGCGCGAGAGACCAACGTTCGTGGCGTCTACAAGGTGATCGTCGATGCTTACCAGGAACAGGTGACGCGCAAGGCGCTGCAGTACGGCCGCGAGCTTGTCCTGGCGGCGATCAAGGACCAGCCGTTCGACGTCGCTGCCGCGGTCGAGGACCTGCGCGACGCGGCCGATCGCTACTGCCTCGGCCCGAGCACCTCGGCGATCGTGCTCGCGGCGCAGGAGCGCGGCATCCCTGCAATCCGGCTCTCGGAACGCAATCTGGTCCAGCTCGGTTACGGTGCGCGGCAGCACCGCATCTGGACGGCGGAAACGGACCGCACCAGCGCGATCGCCGAGGGCGTGTCGCGCGACAAGGACCTCACCAAGACGATGTTGCGCGCCTGCGGCGTCCCGGTGCCCGAGGGTCGAATCGTCAGCAGTGCCGCTGACGCCTGGGCGACGGCGCAGGGCATCGGCGGGCCGGTGGTGGTGAAGCCCACCGACGGCAACCACGGCCGCGCCGTGTTCACGCACCTCACCGAGCAGCTAGAGGTGGAGACCGCGTACGGCGTCGCGCTCGACGAAGGCACCGGCGTCATCGTGGAACGGTTCGTGCCGGGGACCGAGCATCGCGTGCTCGTCGTCCACGGCCGCGTCGTCGCCGCGGCGAAGGGCGAGACCTCCTACGTGGTCGGCGACGGTCGGTCCAGCGTGCGCCAGCTGATCGACAGCCAGTTGAACAGCGACCCGCGGCGAGGTGTGAACGAGGACACGCCGCTGCGCCGCGTCGGCATCGACTCGACCTTGCGTTTGGAGCTCGAGCGCCAGGGGCTGCATGCCGACGCGGTGGTGCCTGAAGGCAGGCAGGTGCTCATCTCGCGCAACGGCAACGTCGCCTTCGACGTCACCGACCGCGTCCACCCCGAGGTCGCGCACGCCTGCTGCCTCGCGACGCGCATCGTCGGGCTCGACATCGCCGGCATCGACCTGGTGTGCGAGGACATCTCGCAGCCGCTCGAAGCGCAGGGCGGCGCGATCGTCGAAGTGAACGCCGGCCCGTCGCTCATCGACCACATCAAGCCCGCCGACGGCCCGCCGCGCCCGGTCGGCCGCGCCATCATCGACGGCCTGTTCCCGGGCGACGACAACGGCCGCATTCCACTGGTCGGCGTGACCGGAGGCAGCGGGACGACCCACGTGGCGCGCCTCGTCGCGTGGATGCTGCACCTCGCCGGGCGGCGGGTCGGGCTCGCCTGCCGCGACGGCCTCTATCTCGAACGCCGCCGGATCGAGAACGGCGACTGCGCGCACTGGGCGCCGGGACGTCGGATCCTCGTCAACCGCAACATCGACGCCGCGGTCATCGAGAACGGCGCACGGACCATCCTCGCCGAGGGCCTCGCCTACGACCGCTGCCAGGTGGGGGTGGTGACGAGCGTGACCGGCGAGGAAGCGCTCGGCGAGTTCTACATCGAGGAGCCGGACCAGCTCTTTGCGGTGCTGCGCACGCAGATCGACGTCGTGCTGCCGACGGGGGTCGGCGTGCTCAACGCCGACGACGCGCGGGTGGTCGAGATGGCCCGACTCTGCGACGGCCAGATCATCTACTACGGACGCGAGGCCCAGTCGGCGGCGATCGTCTCCCACCGTGCCGCCGGAGGTCGTGCGGTGTTCGCGCGTCGCGACGAGCTCGTGCTGGCCGAAGGCGAGTGCGAAACGGTGGTGGCCGATCTCGCGCGCGTACCGCGCACGTCGAATGGGCATCCGGTCGCGCCGCGGGAGTGCGCTGCAGCGGCGGCGGCCACGGCGGTCGCGCTCGGACTCGGCATGGACGTCATCGAGACCGGCATCGAGACCTATGACGGCAACGGCGGCGACCTGCGCAGTGCTCGCGAACGGCTGGAGCATCTCGCAGCGAGCTGATTGCCCGCGGCAGCGGCCCCAACCAACGACTGGAAGGACGAGAGAGCGAGCCATGGAAGTGTCGCGCATCCGCGCGCTGCGCGGCCCCAACGTGTGGAGCCGGCATACCGCGATCGAGGCAGTGGTGACGTGTACCCCCGGCGAACGGTCGATCCCCGCGATCCCCGGGTTCGAGGCGCGGCTGCGGGACCGGTTTCCGGAGATCGGATTCTTCGAGCCGGCGATGGCTGCGGCTGATCGGCCGCTGGCGCACGCGCTGGAGTGGGCGGCGCTCAGCCTGCAGGCGCAGGCGGGCTGTCCGGTCACCTTCAGCCGCACGACCGAGACGGGCGACGACGGCGTCTACTACGTGGTCGTGGAGTACACCGAGGAGGCGGTCGGCCGGCTTGCCCTGGAGCTCGCGCAGTCGCTCTGCCAGCGGGCGCGCGACGACCAGCCCTTCGACCTCGCGGGCGCGCTCGCACGCCTGCGCGAGCTCGACGAGGAACTTCGCCTGGGACCCAGCACCTCCGCCATCGTCGAGGCCGCGGTTGCGCGCGGCATCCCCTACCGGCGCCTCACCCCGGGCAGCCTCGTACAGTTCGGCTGGGGCAGCCGGCAGCGCCGCATCCAGGCGGCCGAGACGGACCGCTCGAGCGCGATCGCCGAATCGATTGCGCAGGACAAGGAGCTCACGAAGAAGCTCCTCGACGCCGCCGGCGTGCCGGTACCGAAGGGCCGTCCGGTGAAGGATGCCGAGGACGCGTGGGCGGCGGCGTGCGAGCTCGGGGTGCCCGTGGTCGTGAAGCCGCGCGACGGCAACCAGGGCAAGGGTGTCGCGGTGAACGTGCGTACCCGCGAGGAGGTCCTGGCGGCGTACGCTGCGGCGGAGCAGGCGCGCGACGACGTGATGGTCGAGCGCTACCTGAGCGGCAACGACTTCCGCCTGCTGGTGGTGGGTCGGCGCCTGGTCGCCGCGGCGCGCCGCGATCCGCCGCAGGTGATCGGCGACGGCGTGCACACGGTGCAGGAGCTCGTCGACCTCGTGAACCGCGACCCGCGGCGCGGCGAAGGCCATGCGACCTCGCTCACGCGCATCCGGTTCGACGACATCGCGCTCGCGCGCCTGACGGCGCAGGGTTACACCGCCGGCACGGTGCCGCCGCGCGGCCAGCGCGTCATCCTGCGCGACAACGCCAACCTCAGCACCGGCGGCACCGCGACCGACGTCACCGACGACGTGCACCCCGAAGTCGCTGCACGCGCGGTGACCGCAGCGCAGATGATCGGCCTCGACGTGTGCGGCATCGATGTCGTGTGCGAAAACGTCCTCGCCCCGCTCGAGGAGCAGGGTGGGGGCATCGTCGAGGTCAACGCCGCGCCGGGGTTGCGGATGCACCTCAGCCCCTCCTACGGAAAGGGACGGCCGGTCGGCGAGGCGATCGTCAACGAGATTTTCGTGCCGGGCGATGACGGGCGCATCCCCGTGATCGCGGTCACGGGCACGAACGGCAAGACGACCACCGTGCGGCTCCTCGCACACCTCATGGCGACGAGCGGCAAGCGGGTGGGCATGACGAACTCCGACGGCGTCTACGTCGGTGACCGGCGCATCGACACCGGCGACTGCAGCGGGCCGCGAAGCGCACGCAACGTGCTCTTCCACCCCGACGTCGACGCTGCGGTTCTGGAGACGGCGCGGGGCGGCATCCTCCGCGAGGGGCTCGGCTTCGACCGCTGCTCGGTCGCGGTGGTCACCAACGTCGGCGCCGGCGACCATCTCGGGCTCAACTACATCCACACCGCGGAAGGCATCGCGCGGGTGAAGCGTGTCGTGGTGCAGAACGTTGCGCCGGACGGCTACGCGGTGCTGAACGCCGCGGATCCGCACGTCGCGGCGATGGCGCTCCTCTGCCCCGGCAGGATCGTCTTCTTCGCCTCCGACCGCCATCACCCGGTGATGGCGACGCACCGCGGGAAAGGTCAGCGCGTGCTCCACCTCGAGGGCAAGGTGCTGGTGGCTGCGGAGGGCGGAACGCAGGAGCGAATCGCGCTAGCGGACGTGCCGCTGACGCGAGGCGGCATGCTCGGCTTCCAGGTCGAGAACGTGATGGCCGCGGTCGGCGCCGCCTGGGCTGCCGGGCTCGATTGGGCGACGATCCGGAGCGGGCTCGCCTCGTTCGACGCGCGCCCGGACACGGCGCCGGGAAGGTTCAACACCTTCACCGTGTGCGGCGCCACGGTCATCGCGGATTACGCGCACAACCCGGATGCGATGCGCGCCATCGTCGCTGCCCTCGACGCTTTCCCCGCGAAGCGCCGGGTGCTCGTCATCAGCGGCGCCGGCGACCGGCGCGACGAGGACCTGCGGGAACAGACGCGTATCCTCGGCGCAGCGTTCGACGAGGTGGTGCTCTACGAGGATGCGTGTCAGCGTGGCCGGCGCGACGGCGAGGTCGTGGCGCTTCTGCGCGCGGGGCTCGCCAACGCGAAGCGCGCCAGGACCATCAAGGAAGTGCGCGGCGAGTTCGTCGCCATAGACACCGCCTTCGCCCACCTGGAACGAGGCGAGCTCTGCCTGGTGTTGGTGGACCAGGTCGAAGCCGCGCTGGCACACATTGCGAAGCGCGCCGCCGCGGGCTGAAGGGTTCGGCAGCCGTCTTCCCTCCGGACGGATCATCGGGTCGGACGCGCGAGCCGCCGGTGGCGCGTGGCGGCCCCGTCGAAGCGCGTGCGCCGCTGCTGCCGCGGCCGCTTGGTTTCATGCGCTGTTGCGTGCCGCTGCCTCCCGCCACTCGCCCGGCGCCAGGCCCTCGATGCCGTACGGCCCGACGCGGACCCTGACGAGACGCAGCGTCGGGAATCCTACGGCCGCCGTCATGCGTCGCACCTGCCGGTTTCGGCCCTCGGTGAGTACGGTCTCGATCCAGTCCGTGGGCACCGTGAGCCGGTGCCGCACCGGTGGCTCCCGGGGCCACAACGACGGCGCCGGGTCGAGCCGCCTTGCCTCGCACCGCCGCGTGCGACCGTCGGCGAGCGCGACGCCGCGCCGCATTTCAGAGAGGGCGGCCTCCGTCACCCGACCCTCGACCTGTACCCAGTAGGTCTTGGCCCACTTGCGACCCGGGTCGGTGATGAGGTGCTGCAGGCGCCCGTCGTCGGTCAGCAACACCAAGCCTTCGCTGTCGGCATCCAGCCGACCGGCGGGGTAGACCCCGGCGACCGGGACGAAATGGCGCAGGCAGGCGCGCTCGCCGCTGAACTGGCAAAGCACGCCGTAGGGCTTGTTGAACAGGATCAGCCGCCCGTCGCCCGGCACGGAAACGGCTTGGCGAGAGCGCGGAGGGCTGGGTCGATCGGCCGATGGGGCCAATGGGGCCGATGGCCTTCGCGAGCGAGTGAGGAAGCGCAACGGCGGGAGAGATCATCCGCCCGAAGAGTGCCGCGCCCAGCGAAAAGAAAGAGCCCGACGGCCGGGAGCGCGTCGAGCTCGTCTGGAAGCTCGCAGGATGCGGCTACTCGTGACCGCGATCCTAGCGCTCGCGCCAACCTTCGCGGCTTGGCCGGCGGGTGGCGCTGCGCGTTGATGCCGTCAGGCCGACTGGATGTTGGAGGCTTGCTTGCCTTTCGGACCCTGCACGATCTCGAACTGCACCTTTTGCCCTTCCTTCAGCGTCTTGAAGCCGGCCATCTGGATCGAGCTGTAGTGTGCGAACAGGTCCTCGCCCCCGTCATCGGGGGTGATGAACCCGTAACCCTTGGCATCGTTGAACCACTTCACCGTTCCGGTTGGCATAGTCCCTTCCCTGAACCTGTTTCTATTCGGGGTCACGCCCCACTCTATGCCTGGCATCCACTCGACCGTGGGTTCTCCTTGACCGGACTCCCCCGCTACCCGCTTGAACGTCAAACACGGCTGCCTTTTACGCGCATTTCGCCCCGTGCGTCAAGTGCGTCAACTCTCGGGCGGAAAAGGGCGTTTTCGTCGCGGGCGGTGTCGTCGCGGGGGATGCAAACTCTGCTAGCATTGTTCTCGACGTCGGCACTGTGTCGAGTGCCGCACCGGAGTGGTGAGCGGACGACTTGTGGTGACCTCAAGCCGAAGCGGGTCGATACGATCGGTGTACGGACGGCATGGCTAGCCCGCTTCGCGACGGAACCGTCCTCGTTCCCAAGAAGAGCAAGCTCAAACCGCCGCCGCTCTTCAAGGTGATTCTCCTCAACGACGACTACACACCGATGGAATTCGTGGTCGTCGTGCTTCAGACCTTCTTCGCGATGAGCCGCGAGAAGGCAACGCAGGTGATGCTCAAGGTGCATCGCGAGGGCATGGGCGTCTGCGGGGTCTACCCCAAGGACATCGCGACGACGAAGGTCGAGCAGGTTGTATCGTACGCACGCAAGCACCAGCATCCGCTACAGTGCGTGATGGAGGAGACGTAGGTGATCGCACAGGAGCTTGAAGTCACGCTGCACATGGCCTTCGTCGAGGCGAGGCAAAAGCGGCACGAGTTCATCACGGTCGAGCACCTGCTCCTCGCGCTGCTCGACAACCCCACTGCGGCGGAGGTGCTGCGGGCGTGCGCGGCGAATATCGAGGAGCTGCGCAAGCAGCTCACCGAGTTCATCAACGCCCATACCCCCACTGTCGGCGGCACCGAAGAGATCGACACGCAGCCGACGCTCGGTTTCCAGCGCGTCATCCAGCGAGCGATCCTGCACGTCCAGTCCTCCGGCAAGAAGGAAGTGACCGGTGCCAATGTGCTCGTCGCCATCTTCGGCGAGAAGGACTCGCATGCCGTGTACTTCCTGCACCAGCAGGGGGTGACGCGGCTCGACGTCGTCAACTACCTCTCGCACGGCATCACCAAGAGCCCGCAGCAGGGCAAGCCGGAGAAGGCGAGCGGGCCGGAGGCGAGCGAGAGCGAGCCCGAGGAAGGCCAGTCGGGCGGCGGGGCGCTCGAGACCTACACCGTCAACCTCAACGCGCAGGCGCTCGCCGGCAAGATCGACCCCCTCATCGGCCGCGAGCGCGAGCTCGAGCGCGTCATCCAGACGCTTTGCCGGCGCCGCAAGAACAACCCGCTGCTCGTCGGCGAGGCCGGCGTCGGGAAGACGGCGATCGCCGAGGGCCTCGCCCGCCGCATCGTCGAGAACACCGTTCCCGAGATCCTCGCGCGCTGTCAGGTCTACGCCCTCGACATGGGCGCCCTGCTCGCCGGAACGAAGTACCGCGGCGACTTCGAGCAGCGGCTCAAGGCGGTGCTCAAGCAGCTCGTCGACAATCCGAACGCGATCCTCTTCATCGACGAGATCCACACGCTCATCGGCGCCGGCGCAGCGTCGGGCGGCACGCTCGACGCGTCGAACCTGCTCAAGCCCGCGCTCGCATCCGGCCAGATGAAGTGCATCGGCGCGACGACGTACAACGAGTACCGCGGCATCTTCGAGAAGGACCACGCGCTCTCGCGGCGCTTCCAGAAGATCGACGTGAACGAGCCGTCCATCGATGAGACGGTCGAGATCCTCAAGGGTCTCAAGAGCCGCTTCGAGGCTCACCATGGCGTCAAGTACAACGCGAACGCGCTCACGACCGCGGCGGAGCTCTCGGCGCGCTACATCACCGATCGCCATCTGCCCGACAAGGCCATCGACGTCATCGACGAGGCGGGCGCGGCGCAGAAGATCCTGCCCAAATCGAAGCAGAAGCGGGTCATCGGCAAGCCCGAGATCGAGGAGATCATCGCCAAGATCGCCCGCATCCCGCCGAAGTCGGTGTCGACCGACGACCGCACCGCGCTCAAGAACCTCGACCGCGACCTGAAGGCGGTGGTCTTCGGGCAGGACAAGGCGATCGACGCACTCGTGTCGGCGATCCGGACCGCACGGTCCGGCCTCGGCAACCCGCAGAAGCCGATCGGCAACTTCCTCTTCAGCGGCCCGACCGGCGTCGGCAAGACGGAGCTTGCGCGACAGCTCGCCTACTCGCTCGGCATCGAGCTCGTGCGCTTCGACATGTCGGAGTACATGGAGCGCCATGCGGTGAGCCGCCTCATCGGCGCGCCGCCGGGCTACGTCGGCTTCGACCAGGGCGGGCAGCTCACCGAGGCGATCACGAAGAAGCCCTACTGCGTGCTGCTCCTCGACGAGATCGAGAAGGCGCACCCGGACATCTTCAACGTGCTGTTGCAGGTGATGGACCACGGCACGCTCACCGACAACAACGGGCGCAAGGCCGACTTCCGCAACGTGATCATCATCATGACCACGAACGCGGGCGCGGAGGCGCTCACCAAGACCTCCATCGGCTTCAACCCGCCGGGCGTGTCGGGCGACGAGATGGCGGACATCAAGCGGATGTTCTCGCCGGAGTTTCGCAACCGCCTGGACGCGACCATCTCGTTCACCGCGCTCGACCACGAAATCATCCTGCGCGTGGTCGACAAGTTCCTCATGCAGCTCGAGGAGCAGCTCCACGAGAAGAAGGTCGAGGCGGTCTTCACCGACAACCTGCGCAACTGGCTCGCGAAGAAGGGCTTCGATCCGCTCATGGGCGCGCGGCCGATGTCGCGCCTGATCCAGGACACCATCCGCCGGGCGCTCGCCGACGAGCTGCTCTTCGGGCGCCTGGTGAACGGCGGCAAGGTGACCATCGACATCGACGACGACGGCAAGGTCAACCTCACGTTCAGCGAGGAGCTGCCTGCGCCGCCGGTGGAGCAGGCCGAGACCTGATCCGCCAGCGACATCGGGCGGACGCACGAGAAGGGTCGCCACGGCGGCCCTTCTTATTTTCGGCGGCCCATCCGGGCCGCGGCGCCGAGCGTAGGTACGGCAGGCGCGGGAACCCGCGCTGCTGCCGCTGCGCTATGTACTCATGACTCCCGTGTCGTTGACGCTAGGCTTGCGCCGCGGACACACTCCGCGCCGCGATTCGCGCCGCCGCACCGAGAAGCTGTCGGACTGGCGAGGCCCGGTGAACGCACCCGAGCGGCCGCCACGAACGAAGCGCGACGCCACCATGAGGAAGATGCACATGCGCTTAACCACGATCGCGGGCCTCGCGCTCGCCGCACTCGCGCCGCTCGCCGCCGCGCAGCAGACGTTCCCTCCCGCGGACACCGCCCGCGACCTTGCCGCCTCGTGCGCCATCTGCCACGGCACGAACGGCGTGAGCGCCGGCGGCGGGATGCCGCAGCTCGCCGGCCAGTCGAAGGAGACGCTCGCACGTCACTTGAAGGACTTCAAGGACGGCAAGCGTCCGGCGACGATCATGCATCAGATCGCCAAGGGCTTCACCGACGAGCAGCTCGAGGTGCTCGCCGCATACTTCGCCGCGCAGAAGGCGCCGCGCTGAGGACGACGCGATGAAGAACATCCCTTTCTCGCGGCGTGACTTCGTCAAGCTGATCGGCGCGGGCGCCGCGCTCTCGATCTCCGGCTGCGCCACCACTGCGCGCGAGAACTCGGCGGGCCGCGTGGTCGTGATCGGCGGCGGCTACGGCGGCGCGACCGCCGCGAAGTACCTTCGGCAGTGGAGCGACGGCCGCGTCGAGGTCGTTCTCGTCGAGCCGAACACGCAGTTCGTGTCCTGCCCGCTCTCCAACCTCGTCCTCGGCGGCACGAAGCGGATCGAAGACCTCACCCTGCCCTACTCGAACCTCCCGAAGTACGGCGTGAAGGTGGTCCGCGACGAGGTCACGGCCGTCGACGCCGAGCAGAAGCGTGTACGACTGCAGAGCGGCGAGGAGATCACCTGGGACCGGCTGGTCGTCTCGCCCGGCATCGACTTCATCTTCAGCGACGTGCCGGGCCTGAACAACGCCGAGGCGCAGAAGATCGTGCTGCACGCCTGGAAGGCGGGCCCGCAGACCGTGGCCCTGCGCAAGCAGCTCGAGGCGATGCCCGACGGTGGCACCTTCATCCTCTCGATCCCGAAAGCGCCCTACCGCTGCCCGCCCGGCCCCTACGAGCGCGCCAGCCAGGTTGCGAGCTACTTCAAGACCGCGAAGCCGAAGTCGAGGGTACTGGTGCTCGACGCGAACGACGACATCGTGTCGAAGAAGGGGCTGTTCACGGCAGCGTGGAACGACCTGTACAAGGGCATCATCGAGTACCGCCCCAGCCAGGAAGCGAAGGATGTCGACGTCAGGGGGATGACGGTCAAGACCGAGTTCGACTCGTTCAAGGGCGACGTGCTGAACGTCCTCCCGCCGCAGCGCGCCGGCGTCATCGCGCAGCAGGCGAAGCTCGTCACCGCGAACAACCGCTGGTGTGGGGTGGACTGGCGCACGATGGAGTCGGTGGCCGTGCCGGGGGTTCACGTGCTCGGCGATTCGACGCTCGCGGCACCGGCGATGCCGAAGTCCGCGAGCATGGCGAACAACCACGCCAAGATCTGCGCCTCCGCGGTCGTTGCGCTCATGACCGGGCAGCCGACCAACCCGCAGCCGATCATCAACAATACCTGCTACAGCTACGTGAGCGGCAGCGAGGCGATGCACGTCACCTCCATCCACCGCTACGACCCGGCGCAGAAGACGCTCGTGACCGTGCCCGGCTCCGGTGGCGTCTCCTCGCAGCGGAGCGAGCTCGAGAAGCAGTACGCCGACAACTGGGCGCTCAGCATCTGGGCCGATACGCTCGGGTGAGCGCGGCACGGGCACGACAGGAAACGCGCGCGGACGATGCGCGCCCCCCACGGCAGGGCTGACGGCAGCGACTCACGGGTCCTGAGCCGGCGTGCGCTGCGGCCCGGGCGTCACGGAGCGAGGCCGGCGCACCTTCGCACAGCTCCGATCGCACCCGTGACGCGCCTGCGGGGCCATCGGCTCATCGACCCCCATCTCTGCAGCCGGCGCCGGCCGGCTTGGTCTTGCGATCAGAGCGGCCGCACCTCGAACCGTTCCGGCCGTGCCACGAACTCGGCGAACGCGTCCGCGAGCCGCTCGCCTTCGGCCATGGCGCGTCGCCAGTCGCGGATGCGCGCCGCGTGGTCGAGGCCGTAGCGCTTGAAGTCCTTCCGGTCGGGCAGCTTCGCGTTCGGGAGCCCGGCGACGAACGACGCAGACGGTGCGATGAGGATCACGTTCTCCAGCCAGTCGCCCCGGGCGCGCCGCCAGCGCATCGCCTTGTCGAGCCATCCCGGCACGATGTGCTCGCCGAAGTGCGGGTAGAGCACGAGCCCGGGCAGTCGCGGATACGGCAGGTGCAGGTGATAGTCAACCAGTCCGCCGTCCCAGAACATCCCGGGCGGCACGCCCTGGATTTCCGCGACTGGGGCGAGCGCGAGCGGGATGGTTCCCGATGCGAGCAGCGCCGCCGGCAGGTTTGCGGGCGAAAGCGCGGCGAAGTGCGTCGCGAACGCGTCGAACCGCGCCCGCAGCCACGCCGCGTCGTCGCGGGGGTCGTGCAGCACCACGCGTTCGAGGAATCCCGCGAGGCGCGATCGGCCTGCCGCATTCGCCGCCGAGGCGAGCGCGAAGCCGACGGCCTGAGCGCGCGACGAAGCTGCTCGCTCGAGCCGACCGCGGCCGCGCACTGCGAGGACCACGAGCCGGTGATGCGGATGGGCGAGGACGGCGTCGCCGTCCGCGCCGAGCATCTCGGCGAGCATCGCGCGACAGACCTGCGTGACGTGCTCGGGCGTGGGACGGCGCGGATAGCGTTGGCCGGAGTAGAGCTCGCCGAGCCGCTGCAGTCCGGCCACGGGATCGGGCAGCAGCGCGGCTGCCATGCGCCATGCACCGATGGAGGCGCCGATGAGGACTCGTTCGCGCGGCACTCGCGGCAGCCACTCGCCGAACAGGAACCGATCGAGCGCCAGCAGCGCCAAGCCCTTCGGCCCGCCCGCCGCCGCCGGGATCGCCGCGACGTCTGCAGGCGAGAGGCCGCGCTCGCGGATGCGCGCAAGCGCTCTCGGGCCGGCCCGCACCACGAGCGCACCCGTCCCGGCCGCAGTGTCTCGCCTGCGATCGCCGATCACGGCACGAACCGGATCGTCAGCAGGAACGATCGTCCTGCGTTCCCGGTACCGAGTCCGCCCAGCCTGCGCACGGCGCGCAGCGCCGCGTCGTCGAGGATGCGATGGCCCGAGCTCGTTGCCACACTGGCACCGACGATGCGGCCGCCGGCGCCGATCTCGACGATCAGCACCACTTCGCCCGACAGCCCGCGCTTGATGGCCTCCTCGGGGTAGAGCTGGTGGTCCTGCGCAAGACGCTCGTAGACCGCCTGCAGGTCTTTCTGCGGCATGGGCTCGGGAGCGGATCGCGGCGGGTCCAACGGCGGCACCGGGGCGGGCGGCGGGTGCGCCTCCCGGCTTGGCGCGCGGGACCGTGCGGGCTCGCGTGCCGGCTTTCGCGGCGCCTCGCGCGTCGCCACCGGTGACGAGGTTGGCTCTGCACGCGCACGCTCCGGCGCAGCCGCTTCCGGCACCGGCGCAGGGGTCGGCGGCGGCGCAGCCGGCACGACGACCGGCGGCGCCACGAGCTGCGCGGTGAGCGGCGCGAAGGCCGGCGCCGGTCGCGGCTTCCAGCGCGGCAGCGCGACCAGCGCGCCGTGCAACAGCAGCGAGCCCGCCAGGGCAAAGGCGAGAGTGGCGAGCGACCGTTCGGGAAGTGGGGGTCCGGCGCTCGTGGAAAGCGCCACGCGTGGGCGCCGCCGGCTTTGACTATCGGGCACGATTCGCCGACTATGCGGTCTGCCCCGCTCGTGAGCAAGGCTTGACCCTCATGGCCTTCCATGCCCGCCGCCGGCTCGGCGCGCTGTGGCTCGCGGCGCTCGTCGCGCTGCCCGCCGCCGCCCTCGCTGCCCTGCCCGACCCGGTCCGCTTCGGCATCGCCGTCGAGAACGGTGACCTCCGCGCTGCGCGCAATTGGCTCGACGAAGGGTTGCCGCCGGATTTCCGTGCCGACCGCATCGGCACCGGCCTCATGATCGCCGCGTGGGAGGGCAACGTCGAGATGATGGAGCTTTTCGTCTCGCGCGGCGCGAACGTGAACCGCACCAACCAGCACGAGGAGACGGCGCTCATGCTGGCGGCCTGGCGGGGTCATCTCGACGCCGTGAAGTGGCTGCTCGAGCGCGGTGCGCGCCTCGATCGCCCCGGCCTCGCCTGGTCGGCGCTCCACTACGCGGTGTTCAACGGCCACGACGCGGTGGCGAAGCTGCTCATCGAGCGCGGCGCAGACGTGAACGCGCGCTCCACCAACGGGTCGTCGCCGCTCATGATGGCTGCGCGCGAGGGCAAGCAGCGGCTCGCGAAGCTGCTGCTCGAGCGCGGCGCCGATCCCAATCTGCGCAACGACCGCGAGGAGGACGCATTCGTCTGGGCGATGCGCAACGGCCACCCGCAGATCGCGCGTGAGGTCGGCACGCCTGAACGCATGGCGGCCGCGGCCCGCGCGCCGGACAGTTTCGGCCCGGTCACCGCCTCGCGCCCGGTGCCGAGCCGGCTCGAGGATCTGGTGAAGGAAATGCGCGTCGCGGAGTCCGAAGGCCGCCTGACACCGGAGTTGCAGGCCGCCTACCTCGCCGCGGTCCGCGATCTCCGCCGGTCCGCACCGGCCCAGCAGGCTGCCGGCGAGAGCGCGGCGCCCACGGAGCTGCCGCGGGTGCTCGAGATCCGCGCGCGGCGCAGCGCGCAGGACGAAGAGCGCGTGCGGCTCATCTACGACAACCAACGTGCCGAGGACCTGCCGCCGGTCGTCCGCCGCGAGCCCGTCACCGTGATCAGCGTGCCGAGCGCACCGCCGCCGCCCGTCAACGTCGTCGAGCCCCGCGTTCCGGCTGGAGTGCGATAGGCGGCAACGGCAACGGCGCATCCCGGCGCGGCACGGCCCGTGCCGGGCTAGACCGCAAGGCCAGTTGCGCCGTGGGCTGACGGGCCGGACAATCGGCGGGAGGGGGAGCAGCGTCGCCGCAGCGCATCGAGGGCCCTGCGCACCTCCAGCCGGCGAGGACGCCGAGTAAAGGCCACGATGTCGGGGAACGCCAAGGTCATCTGGTCCGAGGGGCTCTTCCTCGAGCCGCAGCATTTCCAGCAGCAGGATCGCCATTCGACCTGGCTTCTCGACGCCCGCATTGCCAGCGTCGCGGAACAGGCGTGGGGGTTCTCCGCGCTCGAGCTCGACGCGCCCGCGCTTGCGCTCGGCCGTATCCAGGTCGCACGCGCTGTCGGCGTGCTTCCCGACGGCACCGCCTTCGACATCCCGGTCGCGGACCCGGTGCCGCCCGCGCTCGAGGTCCCCGCGGATCTGAAGGATGAGATCGTTGCGCTCGCGCTGCCGCTGCGGCGAGAGGGTGCCCCAGAGGTCGAGGACCCGTCGGACTCCGGCACGCTCGCCCGCGTCTCCGCCAGTGATCTCGAGCTCGTGGACAGCACCGCCGCGGCGCGACGCACTGCGCCCGTGCGGGTCGGCGCGTTGCGCCTGCGCCTCGTGCGCGAGGGCGCGGCGACGGACGCCTACGTGCGCTTGGGGGTGGCGCAGGTCGTGGAGCGGCGCGCCGACGGCGCGCTCACACTCGATCGCACCTACGTGCCGCCGATGCTGCACGCACGCGCCGACGCGACGCTCGACGGTTACCTTCGTGAGCTCCAGGCGCTGCTGCACCAGCGCGGCGAGGTGCTGGGCGCGCGCCTCGGACAGCCCGGGCGCGGCGGCGTCGCGGAAGTCGCCGATTTCCTTTTCTTGCAGACCATCAACCGCTTCGAGCCGCTCTACGCCCATCTCGCCGGGCGCGCACTGCTGCATCCCGAGCGGTTGTACTCGACGTGCCTCGCGCTCGCCGGCGACCTGGCGACGTTCAGCCCGCCGCGCCGGCCGCCGTCCTTTGCCGCGTACCGGCACGACGCCCTGCGCGAGACCTTCGCCCCGCTCATGGTGGAGCTGCGGCGCTCGCTCTCGCAGGTCCTCGAGCAGGCGGCAGTCCCGATCGAGCTGCAGGAACGCCGTTTCGGCGTCCGCGTCGCCGTGATCTCCGATCGCGAGCTGCTGCGCAACGCCGGCTTCGTGCTCGCGGTCAACGCGCAGATGCCCGCCGAGACGCTGCGTACGCGCTTCCCGGCGCAGGTGAAGATCGGACCGGCGGAGCGGATCCGCGAGCTCGTCAACCTGCAGTTGCCCGGCGTCACGCTCCACGCGCTGCCGGTCGCGCCGCGCCAGATTCCCTATCACGCCGGGTATAGCTACTTCGAGCTGGAGCGCGGCGGCGAGCTCTGGACGCAGCTCGAGCGCTCGGGCGGGCTGGCGATGCACGTCGCCGGCGACTTCCCCGGGCTCGAGCTCGAGTTCTGGGCGATCCGCGGCTAGGCTCCGGCGCAAGAGGGCCTCTTGGCCGACGACAACGACCCCTTCGCCGCGCCCGACCTCGACCGCACGGTGATCGTCCCCACCCCGGGCGGTCGCTCGGCGGCAGCATCACGCCCGCCCGCGACACCGGCGTTGCCCGCGGAGCCGACCGCCCTGGGTCGCACCGCTTCCGGCGCGGGCCTGAACCCGCTGGTCGCGGCTGCCAACCCCATCCTCGACATGGTGCCGCGCCTGCGCGTCTCGCTCACCCACTCCGATCCGGGCGAGTTGCGCGCGCGCCTCGCCAACGCCCTACAGGCGTTCGAGACCGACGCGCGCGCGCGGGGCATCGATCCCGTGCAGGTGCGCGCGGCGAGCTACGCGCTCTGCACGCTGCTCGACGAGACCGCGGCCTCGACGCCGTGGGGCGGCTCCGGGCTGTGGGCGAAGCACAGCCTGCTGGTGCTGTTTCACAACGAAACCTGGGGCGGCGAGAAGTTCTTCCAGCTGCTCTCGCGCCTCGCCGAAGATCCGGCGAAGAACCGCACCCTGCTCGAGCTCCTCTACGTGTGCCTCGCGCTCGGCTTCGAGGGACGCTACCGCGTCGCTGGGGACGGCCGCGGTCAGCTGCAGGCGCTGCGCGAGCGGCTCGCGCTCATGCTCCGGAACGTCGCCGGCGAGTACGAGCGCGATCTCTCGCCGCACTGGCGCGCCGCGCCCGGCAAGGCGCGAAGCGCACTCGGCGGCCTCCCCTGGTGGGTGGCCGCGGCACTCGCGGGTCTGGTCGCCACCGTCGCTTACCTCGGCTTCAGCTGGCGTCTGAACGAGGCCTCGGATCCGGTCTACGCCGCCATCCAGGCGATCCGCATGAAGCCGCCGGAGCAGCGAGCCGTGCCGCCGTCGGCGCCGGTACCGCCGCGCCTCGCCACCTTCCTCGCGCCCGAGATCGCCGGCGGCCTGGTGGCGGTGCGGGAGAACGATCGCGAGAGCGTGGTCACCATCCTCGGTGACGGCCTCTTCGCCGCGGGCAGCGCAAGCGTGTCGGGCGATTTCATGCCGCTCCTCGGCCGCATCGCCGAAGCGGTGGCCGGCGTACCGGGTCGCGTGCTCGTGACTGGACACACCGACAGCACGCCGATCCGCTCGGCGCGCTTCCCGTCCAACTGGCATCTCTCGCAGGAACGCGCCGGCTCGGTAGCGCAAAAGCTGCAGGCGAAGGTGCCGGCGAGCCGCATCAGTGCCGAGGGACGCGCCGACTCCGAGCCCATCGCGCCGAACGACACGCCGGCGAATCGTGCGAAGAACCGGCGTGTCGAGATCACGGTGGCGGCAGCGCCGGCCGCCGCCGGGCCCCGGCAATGAAAACCCTGCGCAAGCTCGCGCAAGCGGTCTTGCGACCGTGGGTGCTGGTCCTGCTCGGCCTCGTCGCGCTCGCGCTGATCATCTGGTTCGCCGGGCCGCTCTTCGCCTTCGCCGATCGACGCCCGCTGGAAAGCGAGACCGCCCGCTGGGTGGCGATGGCGGCGGTCTTCCTCGCTGCCGGCGCAAGGCTTGCGTGGCGCGCCTGGCAGACCCGCCGCGCCAACGCCGCGCTCACCGCGCAACTGGCAGCGCAACCGAGCGCGCCGAGCGCCGAAGAAGCGTCAGCGTCTGCCGAGGCCGAGACGCTGCGGCGGCGGTTCGCCGACGCCATGACCGTGCTGCGCAGCGCGCAGCTCGGCGCACCGGAGCACCGCACCGTGGGCGGCACGCTCGCAGCGCTCGCGCCCGGACGATACCTGTATCAGCTCCCATGGTATGTCTTCATCGGGCCGCCGGGGTCCGGCAAGACGACGGCGCTTCTCAACGCCGGCTTGCGCTTCCCGCTCGCCGACAAGCTTGGCGAGCAGAAGCTCGCCGGCATCGGCGGCACGCGCAACTGCGACTGGTGGTTCACCGACCAGGCGGTGCTCATCGACACTGCCGGGCGCTACACGACGCAGGAGTCGAACCGCCCGGTGGATGCGGCCGCGTGGACGAACTTCCTCGCGCTGCTCAAAAAGCATCGCCCGCGGCGGCCACTCAACGGCGTGCTGGTGACGGTGAGCGTCGCCGACCTGCTCACCCAGAGCGCCCCGGAGCGCGAGGTGCAGGCGGACGCAATCCGCGACCGGATTCTGGAGCTGCACGCCGAGCTCGGTCTGCGGCTGCCGGTGTACGTGCTAGTCACCAAGGTCGACCTCCTCGCCGGCTTCATGGAGTTCTTCGGTGAGCTCGGCAAGGAGGAGCGCGCGCAGGTCTGGGGCGTGACCTTTCCCCTGGACGAACAGCCCGACGCGCGGCCGCCGCTCGAGGCGCTCGGCGGCGAGCTGGCGGCGCTCGAGAAACGGCTCGAGGAGCGTCTCGTCGATCGTCTGCAGCAGGAGCGCGACCCCGGACGGCGTGCGCTCGTGTACGGCTTCCCGCAGCAGTTCGCGGCGCTCGGTGACCCCTTGCGCGACCTGATGGAACGGGTGTTCGCCGATTCGCGCTTCGCGCAGGCGGGTCTGCTGCGCGGCGTCTACTTCGCGAGCGGCACCCAGGAAGGCGCGCCGTTCGACCGCGTCCTCGCGCGCATGGCGCGCTCGCTCGGCCTGGAGCACGAGGTGCTGCCGCCGCAGCGCCCGAGCGGCAAGAGCTTCTTCCTCACGCGGCTGCTCGAAGAGGTGGTGTTCCGCGAGCAGGGCGTGGCCGGGACCGACCGCAAGGTCGAACGCCGCAACGCGCTCCTCCAGGCGGGCGCGCTGGCGCTGTCGTTGCTGGTTGCCGCCGGGCTGATCGGGGCGTGGTGGTCGAGCTACCAGAAGAACCGCGCCTACGTCGCCGTCGTCGAGGAGCGCGTCGCGCCGGTCGCGAAGATGGTCGACAACTTCAACGCCGTGCAATCGTCCGACGTCGTCGCGCTCCTGCCGCTACTGCAGTCGATCCGGGGCCTCGCCGGCGCCTCGCCGGGCGAGACGGCCCCGCGCATGGGCTGGGGCCTGTACCAGGGTGACAAGCTCGGGCAGGCCGCCGACAACGCCTACCGACGCCTGCTCCAGGACGCGCTGCTGCCGCGCCTGCAGCTGCAGCTGGAGGCGCGGCTGCGGGCCGCGATGAACGACAGGCCCGAGGCGCTCTACGATGCGCTCAAGACCTACGTGATGCTCGCGCAGCCGAAGCAGTTCGACCCGGCGTGGTTCCGGCGCCAGGTCCTCGCCGACTGGGACGCGTCCCTGCCTCGCTCGGTCACCGCGGAGAGCCGCAGGGCGCTCGAGGCCCACCTCGACGCGCTGATCGCGCAGGCGCCGCTCGCCTCTCCCCTGCCGCTCGACCACAAGCTCATCGGCAATGCACGCGCGGGACTCGCGCGCATTCCCGCGGCCAATCGCATCTACGACGGCATCCGGCGCGATCCGGCCATGGAGGCGCTGCCGGCGTTCACGGTCATCGCTCGCGGCGGCCCCTCGGCGCCGCTCGTGTTCACGCGCGCGAGCGGCGCGCCGCTCACGCAGGGCGTACCCGGCCTCTACACCATCGACGTGTACCGCGGGCGCTTCGAGAAGAGCGCCGAACAGGCGGCGAGGGGGCTCGCAGCGGAAGAAGCCTGGGTGCTCGGCACGGAGTCCGGCGCTCGCAGCCTGGTGGCGAGCGACCAGCTTCGCGAGGAGGTGCGGCGCCTCTATCTGCAAGATTACGGCAAGCAGTGGGAGGCTTTCGTCTCGGACCTGCGCGTGCGCAAGGCGTCCGGCCTCCAGGACAGTATCCAGCTCGCGAGCGCACTGTCGGCGTCGGACTCGCCGCTGCCGACCCTGCTGCCTGAGATCGTGAACCAGGTGACGCTGGTACCGCCCGCGGACGAGCCGCCGAAGACGCTCGTCGACAAGGCGCAGTCGGCGATCGCGAGCGCACGCAAGGCCGCCGAAGGCGCCGGCCTCCCGGAGCTCGGCGACAAGCGCGCGAAGCTCGAGGCGGAGCTCGTCGACCAGCGCTTCGACCGGCTGCGGCAGTTCGTGCGCGGCGTCGGCGGGAAACCGCCCGCGGGGCTCGACCAGGTCGCGCCGCTGATGACGGAGCTCTACCAGCACCTCGTCTCCGTCGACACGGCGATGAAGCGCAAGATGCCGCCGCCGCCGCCCGACGTCGTCACCAAGGTCGGTGCCGAGGCGCGGCGGATGCCGGATCCTGTCGGTGCGACGATCGCGCAACTTGCCGAGCAGGCGACGCGCAGCCAGCGCGACGTCACCATCCGCGACCTGAACGAGCAGTTCGCCTCGATCGCCGAGGACTGCGCCAAGGCGGTCAACGGGCGCTACCCGTTCACGAGATCGAGCGCGACCGACGTGTTGCCGGAGGACTTCGGTCGGCTGTTCGGCCCCGGCGGGCGCTTCGACGCGTTCGTGCAGCAGGACCTCGTCAGGCACGTGGACACGAGCACGCGACCCTGGACGTGGCGGCGCACCGGCGAGCTCGCGGGTGCGATGACCACCGACGGCCTGCGGCAGCTGCAGCGCGCGCAGGCGATCCGCGACGTGTTCTTCCGCGGCGGCGGCAACAAGCCGGGCCTGCGCCTCGACTTCAAGCCCCTGCAGATGGACGACTCGATCAACCAGTTCGTGCTCGACGTCGACGGCCAGATCGTGCGCTACGCGCACGGGCCGCAGGTGCCGACGCCGGTGCAGTGGCCCGGCCCGCGCGGCAGCGGACAGGTGCGCGTGCAGCTCACGCCGCCTGCGAGCGGGGCCGCATCGGGGCTCACATTCGAGGGACCCTGGGCGCTTTTCCGCATGCTCGACCGCACGCAGGTCGACGCGACGGCGCAGCCCGAGCGCTTCAACGTCACTTTCAACGTCGACGGCCGCAGGGCGGTGTTCGAGGTGACCGCCTCGAGCGTGCAGAACCCGTTCCGCTTGCGCGACCTGGAGCAGTTCCAGTGTCCGACACGACTGTAGGCGACTCGACTGTAGGCGACGCGACGGCGGTCGCCGGCTGGTACGGCAAGCTAGCCGCGCTCGGCGACTTCGCGTCGCGCCGGCTGCCGCCGGCGTTCGTCACGTGGTGGGACGAGTGGCTGCAGCGCTCGATTGCGGTGAGCCGCACGCAACTGGGCGACGGCTGGCTCCCGACCTACCTCAAGAGCCCGATCTGGCGCTTCGCGCTGCTGCCGTCACTGTGCGGCGCCTCGGGATGGGCGGGGATCGTGATGCCGAGCGTCGATCGCGTCGGTCGCTACTTCCCGCTCACGGTCGCCGTGGCGCTCGAGCCCGGCGATACGGTGCTCGCCCGCGTGGCCGGTGCCGATGCCTGGTTCGACGTGGTGGAGCGGCTCGCACTCGCGACGCTCAATCCGAGCTTCGGAGCGACCGATCTCGACCGCGGCCTCGCCGAGCAGCCGCTCGCCGCCGTCGACGCGGTCGCCGTTGCGAGCGGGCTCGGACCGCTTGGGCTCGCCGCGTGGTGGCGCTCACCCCCTGAGCATCCCTTTCTCGCCGAGCTCGACTCGACGCGCAGCCTCGGCCCGACGCTCGCGCTCGCGGCACAGGCGATCATGGGCACGCTGGGCGAACGGCGCTCGCTGTGGTGGACCCGCGACGGCCGCGCCGGGGCCGCGGCGCTGCGCTGCTATCCGGGCATGCCGCCCTTCGGCGACTTCGTGCACATGATGAACACCGGCCGGTAGCATCGGCGGGCATCATTCGCGCGTGCACCAGACCGCAAGTGCGGAGTAGTTGTCCTGCGCCTCGCTTTGGCGCGCGACCAGGCGATGGTCGAGCCGCTGCAGCCAGTCGCCCGGGCCGCTCGCGGCTTGGAGCTCGCGCAGCATCTCCTCCTCGCTGATCGTGTCCCACCAGCCGTCGGTACAGAGGAGGAACACGTCGCCCGCGCGCACACCGTCCTGCGCCGGCTCCAGCCCCACTGCGCAGCCTTCGGGGAGGCCGAGCGCCGCGTACAACGTGGCGCGCTGCGCGTGACCGCGGAACGCATCCTCGGCCACGTAGCCGGTGTCGATCATCTGCTGTGCGAGGCTGTGGTCGCGGGTGCGCAGCGCGACACGGCCCTCGCGGAACCCGTACAGGCGGGAGTCGCCGAGATGGGCCCAGGTGGCCACGTCGCGCTCGCGGTCGATCGCGAGCACGACCGCGGTCGCGTGCATGTCCGCGAGCTCGGCGTCGCGCTGCTGCTCCGAGAGCAGCGCGTCGTTGGCGGCGACGAGCGCTGCGCCGATGCTCTGCGGATCGCACGCCGGCGCGGCGCGGAACCAGTCGAGCACGCGGCTCACGACCAGCTTCGAGGCCACCTGGCCGCCGCGGTGGCCGCCGGCACCGTCCGACATCACGCAGAAGCACGCGCTCGGCGCCGACCACACGCCGTAGGCGTCCTCGTTCACCGACCGCGCACCGGCGCGCGACACTACCGACAACTCCAGCTGCATGCCGCCTGTCGGCGCGCTCACGACCGCTCGCTGCGTTGCGACTGTTCGACCTGCGCGACCTGCGCCTCGTAGGCCTTGACGAACTCGCGCTCGAACAGCCGGTCGAAGCCCTGCTCGGCTTCGTCGCTGAGCTCCGCGAAGCGCGCCGCGTAGAGATCCCACAGCCGGGCGCGACGCCTTGAAGGCAGCAGCGGATCGAGCGGTGAAGTCTCGCCGAGCCGGCTCTCCAGCGCCGCGGGGTCGAAGCGCGCCAGCGTCGCCGCGAGCGCTGCGCGCATGCCGGCCGCGACGCCCATCTGGTGCGCGACGAGGTCACGGTAGGCCTCGTGCAGCGCCCGCGGCGGGGTCATGAAGCCACGCCCATGCGGAGCGAGCAGATGCGCAAGGGCCGCCTCGACGTTGGGTGAGAACTTGAGCGGGTTGTTCTCCGCCGGCGCGATGATGGTGAGCGCCGCATGCAGTTCGCCCTTCACCGCCGTGCGTGCGTGCAGGAGGTCGAGCGTTCCCTGCGTGGCGATGCGGAGCAGCGTGCCGAGAATGCGCATGAGCTCGGGGGTGAGCTCGCGCAGCGGCACCTCCGGCACCCCGGCGCCTTCGAGAAATGCGGCGAGCAAAGGGTCGCGGGTCGCTTCCGCCACGCCGGGCGCTCCCGGGTCGGGACGCTCGAGCGGCGGGGTCGCAGGCGGGGACACACTCGCTGCGGGGGGCAGGACGCGCAGCGGCTTCGCCGTCGAGGCCGGCTCGGCAGCGGGAGCACTCTCGGTCGCGACTGGCGCCGCCGGTCCCGCCGTACCCGGCTCCCGAAGCGCAGCCGGCGCTTCCGGGCTCGCGTTCACCGGCGGGATGATGAGCGTCTTGACATCGCTCCTGCGTCCATCGCCGGGCACCTGCTCCCATGAGACGACGAGACCATCGGACACCTCGAGCGAGGCGGGCGAGGTCTTCGGCACCGGCAGCTTCATCGTGCCGTGCAGCTCCGCCACGTCGTCGCGCTGCGCGGGCGCGCCATCGGGGCTCGGGCGCGGCTTCGCGAGCAGACTGTCGATGCCCGCCTCGCCGTGCGCGTCGCGATCGGGCGCGAGGGGATGCCCGGGCGGGAACGGCTCGCCCGGCCGCAGACCGAAGAGCCGGTCCACGCTCTCGCCGCGCGCCGGCGGCGCGAAACCCAGACCGAGCGGGTCGCCCGGTCCCGCGGGCGGCTGCACGCTTGGTGCCGGCTCGACCGCCTCTGCGA
>Ga0114939_10000578_pt1 | contig 30641 bp, 24 predicted proteins | sample AshMeaCrysSpring_FD_87196 | JGI IMG/M metagenome (GOLD analysis project Ga0114939, IMG submission 87196) | Groundwater microbial communities from Big Spring, Nevada to study Microbial Dark Matter (Phase II) - Ash Meadows Crystal Spring | ecosystem: Environmental > Aquatic > Deep subsurface >...
CCAGACCTGTTTACAGGCTTCCGCCCCGGCAGATGGGCGGGGGTGCCCGAAGGCCACTGATCTGGCCACCAAGGATGGGAATTCGCTAGCGTTTTTCCTGTCCTACCACCAAGGAAACGATCCGTGCGAATTCTGCAGCTCTGTTCTGGTCGCGAACTGAACGGTGCCATCGGGCATTGCTTCGATCTGGCGCGCCGGCTCTCGGAGCGCGGCCACCATGTCGTGATCGGCCATCGCAGCAAGGCACAGCTCGGCAGCATGGCAGCCGAACACGGGTTACCCACTCTGAAGCTGTCGATGGGGCGGTGGCCTGTGAGCCGCCTGTGGCAGGAGTTGGCCGCGATTCGCGGCGGTCAGTTCGATTTGATCCACACGCATCAAAGCCGCGCGCATCTGTTTGGCGTGATCGCCAAGTTTGCACTGGGGATCCCCACGGTAGCCACCGCCCATTCGCGGTTCTTTCAACCGCACTGGATGCTCAACAGCCACGTGATCGCCCCGACGCGGGCGACAGCCGAATTCCATCGCCGTTTCAACCGGGTTCCCGTTCACAAACTGAGCGTGGTCCATAACTGGATCAGCGATGATCACGCGCGGACCGTATCGCCAGATCAGCGTGCCAGACTTCAGTCAGAACTTGGGCTGTCACCTGGCGAACGAGTGGTCCTGGTGGTGGGAAACGTAGAACCGCGAAAGGGATTGGATGTACTGGTCCGTGCCATGCCACAAGTCTTGGCTCAGGATCCACAGACGCGGGTCATTGCCGTCGGCAAACAGGAAAAGGAGTTCGCGTCGCGCGTGATGGATGAGGCAAGGCAATTGGGGGTGGAAGCATCCATCCGGATGCTGGGCCCACGGCGGGACATTCCTGAACTTCTGTCCTTGGCCGATGTTTTCTGCCTGCCTTCCCGCGAAGAACAATTGCCGTTGTCCGTGTTGGAGGCCATGGCGGCCGGCAAGCCTGTGGTGGCTACCCGCGTCGGAGGCTTACCCGAATGCATCGCATCGGGCTTGCACGGCATTCTGGTTCCGAGCAAAGACTCGGCGGCACTCGGTTCCGCGATCAGCGAGCTCCTCCGATCGCCCGCGACGTGTGCCCGGATGAGTCTTGCCGCGCAACGCAGGATCGCTTCTGCGTTTGCCCCGCCATCCTGTATCGGGCAAATCGAAGTGATCTATGCTCGCGTCCTCTCGCCCCGTCGCATTCAAGGCGTGTCGGTTCCTGCCTGAGCCGATGGGGGCAACGGCCATTTGAACTGCTTTCGCATCGCCTCTGCTTTCGCGGCTGCGCCCCACGGCACCTCCAAAGACAGATTTCCAAATGACCCGGCGGCGTTAAAGATCGCTGTTCCGGACGCGTGACCAACAACCGCTGGTGCAAACACGACCGCTAAAGGCCTTCTTTCATCTAAGTTATCGGGGACCACAATGTGACCTATCTGGATCTCGCTGGCAGTCGAGTCCTTTTGAGAAGCGTAGCAGCCAGCCTCCTCGCTTGGCTTCAGGCCTTCCAACAAGTTCCCATAGACATACTTCGTGTTCACCCACTCCGCAGGGATCCTCACGCCATGGTATCTTTCGCGAGCCGAACATGGAAAGCATCACTTATTTCGCGCGCGTACGGCGATTTCCATCGCCTCAAATTCTCGATCGATTCAAGTTCTTTGCGCCACGATTTCAGATGCGACGAACTGGAAAGACATGACTCGAAAAACCATCATCCGTGTCCAACGGAATGACGGCGTATGAAACAACTGCTTCGCGAGCTTGTAATTACTGAGCGAGCACCCATAAATGCTCTAGATCGATTGCCCGCATAGCGATTCCGACGTGATCCGAGCTGCGACTCGGAACCAATCTGCATGAGGGCGAATTGTGCGGCTGAGTTTGGCTATCGCGATGCAATCCCGAACTGCTGCCCCACGAAAAGCGTGTGGAGCGGAGTCTTCCGGTCACTCGTGATGGCTCGGAAAATGCCGGCAACTCAATCCCGTTGGACCCAAGGGAACAATTCGATGCGCTGCTGCAGTTCGGTCTCAAGAAACTGCGCGATGACTTCCATCGTGCCGTTGAACTGATTGACAAGTCGTTCACCGCTGAGACTGGTATTCGGCAGTTGTACATCCAGCCGACCGGCCGTCGGATCGCTGGCTCGGACGCGATCGAGCACTTTGGCGATGCGGTCGACCTCTTTCGCTTCGGCGCTGCTGGCTCCCGCGATGAATTGAGTCGGCAGGCGACTGACGGCCACATGCTTGAATGGCAGGTCCGCATTGAAGCCTTTGAGGGAGCGGGCCGGTGAAACCATCACGAGCGCCTTCACATCCTGTCCTTGCTTCTCACCCGGCAAGCTGGGCCATTCCCAATCGGTGACAGCCCAGTTCGCTGCGAAGATGCAGCCTTCCTGAATCCCAATGACCGCCAGCGCGTTCAGGTTACAGCGGCTCGCGTTGTTCTCCTCACGGAGAAACGCTTTCACTGCTTCAAGGTCCCCCGACATGATCATTCTCAAGTCGACTCGGCTCATCCGCTTTGGTTCCAACTGGATGATCCGCCCGGCCGCATCCCGCGCATTGACACTCCCTCCGTGCCCTCGCAGGTCGGGCAGCATCACTGCAAACCCACGCTGTTGCAGCAGCGCTGCAAGGTTTGCATGGGGCTGCGCCTGGTCCTCCCACCCGTGCACGATGATCACCGGCACGGCCTGTTTACCTTTATCCGACGGGTAATATGCACAGCGAATCGCCATTCCATCGGATGCCTGCAGCGTGACGAGCCGGGGCTTCAGATCGAGCTCTTCTTCGCCTTCCGGCGCGTTGTTTGCCGGCTTCGTGTTTGCCGCAGGCGGTCGTGTCGGGCGTTGGCCAGCGGCTGGCTGCTGAGGCGGTGCCCCGCCCGGCGGATCCTGCGCCGAAGCGAACGACATCAGTCCACCAAACGCCAACGCCAGGATGCCGAGGAACGACCGCCGCATGGTGAAACCCATCTCGAAGTGGTGTAAGCCCTTCACGGCATGCTAAGTCGCGGCGCAGACAGGGTCAAACACGTCGTCCCGACGTCCCGCCAATGCTGGGAAATGAATCGCTGCCGGGGCCCGCGATCTTTCCGTTCAATCAGGAGCGGCCCGTCGAGAGTTTCCATCCGTGTTGAGAAGTCGCCTCAAGGAGAGGGGCTTCGTTCGTCACGGCGCGTCTGCGTGATAGCCGTCGGGTGAAGGCGGCGGAGCCGGGGGTTGCCACGGACCCCAACCCCCGGCAGCTGGGGACCAAGCGTTTGGAGCAGGCGTGGCCGTCGAGCCGTCGCCATGTCCGAACAGCCGTTGCAGCAGCCCTTGCGGTTGCTGCGGCGCAGGCATCCCAGGGTTCCAAGGCATCGGCGTCATCGGGAATCCCGTCGACGGAAACGTCGGGCCGAACGGCCCCGGTTGCGGGCCCCACTGATCGTAAGGAACCGCGTAAGGTCGATACGGGAACTGCCACTCGCCATACGGCCGCACCGGAGGACCCCAACTCTCGACGCGATAGTAGTTGTCAGCCGACTGACCGGCTTGGAGCGTACTGCGAAAGTGACGAAAGCCACTTTCGGTGTAATCGCTCACTTGAGGTGCGAGCGGGGCAACCTTCTCAGCGTACTGTGCAACGCGTTGCCCCGAAGCATCGTGGCTGTAGCGTCCCGGCATCGTCAGCCAATCCGCTGCGGCGAGCGGTGTGGCTATGGAGCACCAGCCAACGACGGCAGTGAGACCGCCCAAAGAGATGCGAAGAGCCGAACGATGAGAAAACATGGCGCCGACTAGAACGAAATCCGCGAAAGTCAAACGCTCGCTACGGAATTCATCCTAGTTAGCCCCTCCCTACTGCCAATCAGAATCCGGATCAAACCGGTTGTAGGGACTGTAAGGAGCTCGGACCTTAGTGAGCGGCGGGCGTGAGCCCGCTGTTTCAGAAGCGTCCGATGAAGCGTTAGCACAATGCCCTCGCTGACGCATCGGGCATGCTCACTCGCTGGCGCTTCGGGAGGGCACACTCGCGCCTACCCATGGGGCGATTGAAGCAGGGGAATGACGTCTCCCGCTCCCCGGCCCCGCGCGGATTTTAGCGCGGGGCCGGCGTGAACTCGTTGCTTTCAGGGCCCTCGATCCGGACAGCCTCGGGACGGCTGTAGCCGTATTGCATTTTCAGGCCCGCATCGCGTTCCCGCGCTCGCTCCGTGGCATCCCAGTAGGCCTTATCGGACCACGGCCCCTCGGTCAGGACGATGTTGTCATAGGACAACAAAGTACCCTTCAGGTAGTGCACCCGGGCGATCGACTTGTTGTACGCCGCGATCGATTCATAGTAGGCCGACTGCGCGTTGGCTCGCCGAATCTGCGACTGCAGCAGGAAGTTGATGTCGGTCTGGCCCCCTTCGTACTCGGCTAATCGTGCCCGCACTTCCTCTTCGCTCTGCACCAACTGCTGGAACTGCGATTGGGCGATCGAGAAATGCGACTCCAGCAGCGCGTACTCGTTGGCCAGTTCATTGACCAGAGCCAGCTCCTTATCTTCAAGGACCTTCTTTTCGCGAATCAACTCAAGCTGCTTGTTGCGAATCCGCGCAAGTTCACGCCGCATTCCGATCGGCGCTGGGAGGAATTCCAGCCGCACGGCCGCCTCCTGGTAGTTTCCCCCAAGCAGTTCGTCCAAGGCATTGGTTCCGAAGAATGGGTTGCCTGGGATCAGACTCTCGGATGGCTTGGTGCCGAGATGATCCCCTACACCCACAAAACGATAGATGAACGAAAGATTCAACTCTGGAAGCAACTGGTTCTTCGCGGACATCAGTTCCAATTCCAACTGCTTAATGCGGACACCCACCTGCCTTAACTCAGGACTCAGTTCGATCGCCTCGGTGCGGGCTGTATCCCAATCAAACTGGATGGGAGCGAGGGTCGGTTGATCCTTGGGTCGAATCAACCGTCCATCGCTTTCAGCAAGTCCCATCAGAAATCGCAAATTGCGTTCACGACCGAACAGTCCCGTCCGCTCCAGTCCTGTCAGGTTGGCTCCAGCCAGCGCCGCTTTCAATTGCGCTTCAAAACCAGCGAGCTGGCCATTCGCTTGAGCGACTTCCTGGGAAGTGCTTTGTCCTCCCTCAAGCCGCACCTGAGCCGATCGGGCGGTCGCCTGGGCACTGTCACGACCGGTAGCGGCCGCTTCTACCTGGCGATAGGCGAAGTACAGATCCCAGTAAGCGTTCTCGATGTCGATCACGAGGTTGCGAACGTGGCCTTCGTATTCGGCGATCGCCAAATCCTCGTTGAGGCTCGCCAGCACTACAGGAATGCGGTTGATCAGCACCCCGCGATTCCGCATCAAGGGATGCTCAAACTGGGCTTCCAAAAGAGTCGTCCAGTCACTTGGGACGGCTCGAGCAATAGAACCAGCCGTGATGGGTATGCCTGTTGAGACGTTGTTCCAGGAATAGGCGGTTTGCTGCCGCAATGTCGCGACGCCGCCGGTCGCTGTCCGCTTACTGATTGCGAGCTGTGCAATGCTATCTCGCGCCGCGAACTTAGGTGGAGTGAAGGGGTTTGGCGGGCTGGTAACACCGACGTTTCTCAGCCGGTCGGTCGTATTCAGATTGAAGATCCCACTGACCTGCGCGTCGAACTCCGCGAGCGCGTCTTCCACACCGCCGAGTTGATTCGCTTGTGCCGCACCGCGAGGCAGCACGCGATTGCCTTGGCCATCGACGACCAGGCCCTGTGGAACGGATCGGCTGGCGGCAATCGCCGGGTCATAAACACTGCTGAGCTGCTGGCTGTTGTTGCTGATTACCTGCGCGCTGATGTTCTGACGCTCAACAGAGACTCCACCGATCGTGCGTAACGCCTGACTGTTCTGCAAGGCGATCGAGACGCACTCCTCAAGCGTCATTTCCCAGATCTGGTAATCATGGTTGCCCAGCATCAATGGCTTCGCCGCATGCTCGACTTCGGCCAGCATCGGATGGTCTACATCCGGATACTCGATCGCAGTGGCATGATCGAGATACGTTTCCAGTTGGCTGTCGCCACCCACAAAGAAGGGTTGCAGCGGGGTACAACCGCTGGAAACCAGCACCAGGACAATCTGGAGCCAGACCAGGGATCGGCGATGGTGAGAAAGGCGGATCATCCGAACGGGGTCCCCATGTTCGGACGCTCAGCCCGACCACACCCCACGACGGGTGCGCAAGCGAAGCGCCGCTGGATTCCCCCCCTCAACAGGTCGCCCCTCACCGTTCCACCGGCGCGCGGGACCTGCCGCCACGTCGAGTATCGAACCGACTCACCCGGTGACTTTGACGATTTGGCAAATTTTTCTGGCTGACTCGCCCCCGGGACCTGAATCGAAGGGGCTCAGGCGCTGCGGGCAAAGTGGGAAAAGGAAGGCAGACAGGGCGACCATTTCCAGGCCAGCCCGTCGGCGAACCGGCACCGTGGATTTGCTGTCTTTCCAGGCGACGGTGCATATACTTTGAGGGAGATGGTGCAGGCGTTCAGCCTGCGAACCGGGTAAGGACCAGACAATTTCCGAGGGAGGCAAAAAGCCCAGTGCGAACGGACCCGCGAAACGTCAAGTTGACTCACGAGCGTAGCGTTTTGGCCCGACTACTATTGCCGGGCCAACCTCTGAATGAGGACCCGCTTGAAGAGTTGGCTGGGTTGGCCAAAACAGCTGGCACGGATGTGATGGGCGGACTGGTCCAGCGGCGCGGGGAACCGGTCGCCGCGACTTATCTGGGTAAAGGGAAAGTCGAAGAGTTGCGGCAACTGGTTAGGCAGCAGGACGCCGATGTCGTCATCTTCGACAACGACCTGACACCCGCCCAAACGCGCAATCTTGAAACAGCCACCAAGTGCAAGGTGCTTGATCGGACCGAGCTGATCCTTGACATCTTCGCCAGCAATGCGCGGACGCACGAGGCAAGGCTGGCCGTTGAGCTCGCGCAGCTTGAATACTCGCTGCCGCGGTTGAAGCGGATGTGGACGCACTTGTCGCGGCAGTCGATGGGTGTGGGGATGCGCGGTCCGGGTGAAAAGCAGTTGGAAGTTGACCGGCGACTCGCTGAGCGGCGGATCCACGAACTGCGGCTGGACTTGCAGAAAGTCGAGCGGCGTCGCGAACGGATGGTGGCTTCGCGACAGGGACACGCCACCGTCTCCCTGGTCGGCTATACGAATGCCGGCAAAAGCACGCTGATGAATGCGTTGACGGGTTCGAATGTGGAAGCCGCCGACAAGCTGTTTGCGACGCTTGATACTCGAACGCGACGCTGGCAGTTGCCCGGTTGGGGTGCGGTATTGCTGAGCGACACGGTCGGGTTCATCCGCGATCTTCCTCACTCGCTGATCGCCAGCTTCAAAGCGACGCTGGAAGAAGCGCGTCAGGCCGACCTGCTGCTGCACGTGGCGGACGCGAGCAGTCCCAACGTGTTCGAACAGATCGGCTCGGTCTACAAGGTGCTCGAAGAGATCGGAATCGAAGCCAAAGACACGCTGCTGGTGCTCAACAAGATCGATCGACTCGAAACACCGCAACCGCTGGATCGGATTCTGGAGCGCTACCCGCATGCGGTGCCTGTCAGCGCGCGGCGCGGCGATGGATTGGGGCGGTTGCAGCAGATCGTTGGCGAAGCGCTTTCCCGCGAATTCCTTGACTTGGAGGTGGAAGTAGATCCGGCCGATGGCAAGCTCTTGGCGCATCTGAGTGCTCATGGCGAGATCCTTTCCCGCCAGGTGAACGATGACCGGCTTCTGGTCCATGTCCGCTTGCCTGGACGGGCACTCGGATTGGTCAAGCAATCTGCCTTAGCCGTTCGGCGTCACGACACGCGCCAGCCGTTGGGCGAGGTGGCATGACCTGTGGCACGATGGCAAGCTGAAGGATCCGCCGTGCTACTGACAGGCGGCTCCAGCGGCATCGGCGAAGCGTTAGCGCGCAGGCTGGTCGAACGCGGGGCTGTGGTCCTGGTTACGGCCCGTCGCGCGGATCGGCTGAGGCGACTGCAAACGGAATTGGAGGGAGCAAGCGGCCGTTTGGAGTTCCTGGCGGGTGACCTGACGGACATGGCTTTTCGTCGGCATCTGCTCGATCATGCGCGGGACCAGTTTGATGGCCGCCTGGACCTGCTGGTCAATAACGCGGGCGTCGGGCTTTGGGGGCCATTCATTGAATCGGCGCCCGAACATCTGCATCAGGTATTCGACCTGAATTTCTTTGCAGCGGTCGACCTGACACGCGGCTGCTTAAGCATGTTGCAAGCGGGACGACTGGGAACGATTTGCAACATCGGCAGCGTCCTGGGCCATGTTGCAGTCCCATTGAAAAGCGAATACTGCGCCAGCAAGTTTGCTCTCCGAGGCTGGACCGACAGCATTCGCCCGGAATTGCGTCGGCTAGGCATCCGCGTCGTGCTGATCAGCCCGAGCACGACTAGGAGCGAGTTCTTCGATGCTGCGTTGACGGCCGACTCGCGTCCGCGTCCCAAGAGCGTTGGCAGCACGTCGCCTGCAGTGGTTGCGCAGATCACCGTCAATGCGATCGAACGGGGCACTTCCGAAGTCATCCTCAGCCCAGCGGGCAGGGCATTGGTGACGGCCGGGCGTTGGGTCCCCCGGGCGTTGCGCTGGATCTTTGACCGGCAGTATCGCGACGCCTGATCGTGGACATCCGCGGGGCTTCGCTTCCACAAAGGGGGAACGCCCCCTGCGCGCTAGGAAGCGGCCGCCTGAATCGCCTCGGCGGCTTTCGTGCACAGTGCATCGGCCTCGGCTTCACTGGCGGCTTCTGCGATCAACCGCACAATCGGTTCTGTGTTGCTGCCGCGGACCAGCAACCAACGGTCAGGCCACGAGAGCCGCAGTCCATCCAAGCGGCTCGCGTCTGCGTCCGGAAAGATGGTGGATACAGCGTCCATTGCCGCTGGCAAGCGGTGAGCCGCCAAAGACAACTTGTGCTTGCGAATCACGCTGCGGGGCAGTCCGTCGACGATCTGGGAGAGTGCTTTACCGCTGCCAGCCATCAGGTCCAGGATTCTGGCCATCCCGACGAAGCTGTCTCGGACGTAGCCGACCTGGGGATCGATCGGACCGCCATTCCCTTCGCCCCCGAACACCGCTCGCTGGGCCAACATCTGGTCGACCACGTTGGCTTCGCCGACCGCACTTCGCGTAATCGGCGCGCCAAACGACTCAGCCACACGCTCGTTGATCAGACTCGTCGCACAGTTGATCACAACCGGGCCGGCATTTCGGGCAAGGGCGTGTTGCAGGCAGAGGGCGAGTGTCAGTTCCTCGCCGATGTAACGTCCTTGCTCGTCAATCACGGCCAATCGATCGGCATCCGGATCCTGGCAGAAGCCTACCACGCAATGATGGTCTCGTACTTGTTGCCCGACGGCTTGCAAGTTTTCGGCCAACGGTTCTGGAGGGTGCGCAAAGGCTCCCGTAGGTTCGGCTCCCAAGGCGACGACCCGACAGCCGAGTGCTTCGAGCAGACGACGGCCGAGCGCACCGCCCGAGCCGTGGTTGCTGTCGATCAAGACCGGCATCCGCAGCGAGGCGATCCGCGCACGATCGACCGTTCCAAGAACACGTTGCAGGTGGGCGGCATGTGGATCGCCAATCGTCGTGGTGGCTCCCAATTGATCGGCCGGTTGCCACGCCGCACGATCGGCCAGGTAATCCTCTCGGACGACCGCCCCCGCGCTGGCGGACAAGACGCGCCCATCGCCACCGAACAGCTTGATCCCGTTGTACGGCGCTGGATTGTGGCTCGCGCTGATCTGGACAGCGCCAGCGGCTTTCAATTCCCGAACCAGTACGCCGACTGTGGGCGTGGCGGCAGCGCCCGCGTCCAGGACAGTTCGTCCACACCCCATCAATGACGCACAGATGGCGTCCCGGAACATCGGCCCGCTTCCACGACCGTCGCGACTGACGATCACCGGCCCAGGCGGCAGGATCCGAGCAAACGCGGCGATGTAACGTGCTGCGACGACGGGCGTCAGTGACTCGCCTACAATGCCCCGTAGTCCGCTGACAGAAATGATGAGCGGTTCCATGAACTTGGTCTCGAATCCTGCGGACGGCGTGTGTGGGGGATCAATCGCCCCGAGTTCTCGCATGCCGGAGCTCAGTCTACAATCCGACCTGCTCAAGCTAATCCCCATTTATCAATTGCCAATCCTGACCTGAAGTTGTTTCCCTCTCTGCCTGCCCACGCTGCACCATGACGAACCTTACTGACGCGCAGATCGACGCGGCTCTCGCTCAGGTTGCCGAAGCCGTCAAACAGCAAAAGCTCACGGAATCCGCCCGCGACAATCTTTGCCGTTGGCTCACGGAACCTCGGTATACGCAGTACCGCTCTGCCGTGCTCGCCGACATCGCGGCCGCGCGTTGGCGGGAATTGGACGATGCATTCTGGACTGTAATTCCGTTCGGCACGGGCGGACGCCGCGGACGGATGTATCCGGTAGGCAGCAACGCGATCAACGATCGAACGATCGGCGAGAGTGCTCAAGGGCTGGCGGATTACCTGGTCAGTCAGTTTCCGGACCGCAGTCAGCGAGCCTGTGCCATTGCCTATGACACGCGGCACAACTCGCAGCACTTTGCCGAACTGTGTGCGGCCGTGATGGCAGCGGCTGGCTTTCGGGTTTATTTCCTCGATGACTATCGAGCGACGCCGCAACTCTCGTTTGCAGTCCGGCACTATCGATGTGATTGCGGGATCATGGTCACGGCCAGCCACAACCCACCCAGCGACAATGCGGTGAAGGTCTACTGGTCGACCGGGGGACAAGTTCTGCCTCCTCACGACAAGGCGATCATCGACCGGGTGATGAACGTCGATCAAATTCAGCAACTGCCATTCGCCGAAGCGCTGCAAAGTGGCAAGGTGGTGATCTGCACGTCCGAGCTCGACCAAGCCTACCTTCAGGCGGCGAGCACGCAGATAACTCCTGGTCCGCGCGACGTACGAATCCTTTATACGCCGTTGCACGGCGTGGGAACGGCCGCCGTGCTCCCGCTGCTCCAACGCGCCGGGTTCGCTGACGTCGAGATTTTCGGCCCCCATGCGCAGCCCGATGGCGATTTCCCCAATGTGCCGGGCCATGTCTCGAATCCCGAAAACCCAGCCGTGTTCGGCGGACCCATCGAACGGGCCCGTCAGGCGGGATTTGATTTGGTTTTGGCAACCGACCCGGATTGCGATCGGCTGGGAGTCGCCGTCCCAATGTCCCACGATCCGAGTGGCCCCTGGACAACGTTGACCGGAAATCAGATCGGCGCGCTACTGTGCGATTACGTGCTCGGGCAGCGAAAGGCCACGGGCCGCGCAACACCGAATGACTATGTGGTCAAAACGCTCGTGACCACGGAACTGATCGCCAAGATTGCGGCAGCCTATGACGCGCGCTGCATCGGAGACCTGCTGGTCGGGTTCAAATGGATTGCCGGAACGATGGACACCGAAGGCCCACAGGGCTTCTGCTTTGGTGCGGAGGAATCCCATGGCTATCTGGTCGGTCAGTACGCTCGCGACAAAGACGGTGCCGTGGCGTGTCTGCTGATGAGCGAACTGGCGGCAGAGCTGAAGGCCCGCGGGAAGACCGTCATCGGCCGCTTGAATGAGCTCTACCAGCAGCACGGACTTTACGCCGAACGACTGCTGAACATTCAGATGGAAGGCAGTGAAGGGATGGGGCGGATGACGCGGCTGATGGAGCAGCTTCGCGTGGCCCCGCCGCGCGACTTGGGCGGGATGGCTGTTTCGCTGGTCCGGGATTACGAGAAACAACGGCAGGCCGAGCCTGGAGGTCCACCACGGCCCTTGGTCGGACCGCGTGGCGACATGGTCTTCCTGGATCTCGCACCCGGCAACTCGGTCGCGGTTCGCCCCAGCGGCACCGAACCGAAGGTGAAATGTTATCTGTTCGCATGCCTGCCTCCTGGAGAGTTTTCATCGGTATCTGAGGGAGAGCAGCGACTGGACAAGCGACTGAAGCAGATGGCCGAAGACGCAAAGGCCTATGTTGCTGCCATTCGGTAAGCGGCGGAGTTTTTGCCGCGGTCGATGATCCTCCAGGAGCGAATGGCTCATGCCATCCGCTGGCCTGACAGGCGGTCCTGATTCTCTTTAGTCCCGTGTCCACGGTTGTCTGCTCTCGCTGACAATGCGGAATCGGAGACAACCGGCGAGAGACTGTTCTGGGCGATTCAACACGCAACCCGCGAAAGACTCCATGGAAGCTTTACCCGAACCTCTGCATGTATTGGCAGTCGGGGCACATCCTGATGATGTGGAGATCGCCTGCGGCGGGACGTTGGCTCGCCTTGTCCAGCAAGGCTATCGCGTCGGGATCATCGATCTGACGGATGGCGAGCCGACTCCCAATTCGCCCGGTCCCGAAGCCCGTTTGGCGGAAGCTCAAGCGGCCGCAGAAATACTGGGGGTACAACTCCGCAAGACATTGGATCTGCCGAACCGCCGGCTGTTCGACAGCTTTGAGGCGCGGGTCCGCCTGGCCATCGAGCTGCGACGTTACCGGCCGCAGATCGTGATCGGTTTCGGGAGCAAGACGCCGCTTGCATCACCCGACCATTGGCAAGCGATGCAGATCACGGATGCGGCGATCTTTTACAGCCGATTGACCAAATGGGAGGAACATTTCGAGGGGTTGCCCGTTCATACTGTGAAGCGGCATCTCTATTTTCGCCTGGCCTTTGAGCCAGAGCCCGAAGATTCCAGTTCCAGCCGCTTGACGGTGGACATCAGCGATACGTTGGAGCAAAAGATTCGCTCGATCCAGTGCTATGAGTCGCAGTTCCTCCATCGACCGTACATTCTGGAGCGGGTTCGGGCGATCGCGATTGCCAATGGGCAACCCTGTGGATTCGCTGCCGGTGAGCCTCTGGTCAGTGTTCGGCCGTTGGGAGCGAACGATCTCGTCCGAATGGTGCTCGATTAGACCGGATCTCGACCGCTCGGTCACTCGCGCTGACTCTCCGGCAAACGACTGGGGAGAGAGGACATTTGGAATCGCGATGTGACCAGTCTTGCTTTTTTTCGAGGCGAAGCCGCGTCAAGCCTGCGGATCTTTCGACTGTTCCCGTGGGCACGGGCGCATCATGCGTCGCGAGCGGCTATCTTTTAAGAGCTCTGCTTCCAGCCGCGGCCAACGTGGGCTGGAGATTCACCAGTCCTGCCTCACGTTGAAATCAGACGATCATGAGCCGTTTGTCACACGTTGGGTACTGTCTGTGTCTCGCTGCATTGTTTGCGACCGGGTGCAAACCACCACCCCAGTCGCCGCCTCCCGACGCCAGCACGACCTCTTCCGCAACCCCTGCGGAGAAACGGCTGCGGATTGCCGTGATCCCGAAGGGGACCACCCACATTTTCTGGAAGTCGGTGCATTACGGCGCTCAGAAAGCCGCCGATGAGCTGGGTGTGGACATTGAATGGCGTGGTCCGCAGAAGGAGGACGACCGCGACCAGCAGATCAGCGTCGTGCAGAGTTTTGTGAGCAAAGGGGTCGACGGAATCGTGCTCGCACCCCTCGACAGTCAAGCTCTGATGCGACCCGTGCGGGATGCCAAACGCGCGGGGATCCCCGTCGTGATCTTCGACAGTGCGCTGGACAACCACGACGACATCGTCAGCTACGTGGCGACCGACAACCTCAAGGGCGGCGCCCTGGCAGCCGATGCGATGGCGCAAGCCCTGGGTGGCAAAGGAAAGGTTGTGTTGCTGCGTTACAACCAAGGCAGCGAAAGTACCCTGCAACGCGAAGAAGGGTTCCTGGAGGAGTTGAAGAAGCACGAGGGCATCGAGGTCTTGAGCAGTGACCAGTATGCCGGCACGACCACCGAACAGGCCCTCAACAAGGCTCAGCAGATGTTCAATCGCTACGGGGAAGAGATCGATGGAATCTTCGCTGTCTGTGAACCAAATGCGGATGGCGTGCTGCGGGCGATTGAAGACGGGAAGCGCGACAAGAAGATCGCCTTCGTCGGCTTTGATCCCAGCGAAAGGTTGCGACAGGCGCTGGCGGAAGATCGCATGACGGCCATCATTCTGCAGGACCCCGTGAAGATGGGATACGAGTCGATCCGAGCCATTGTCAATCACATTCGCGGCCAGAGCGTCGAGAAGCGAGTCGACACAGGCCAGCATGTGGCGACGCCCCAAAACCGGACCGGCGAACCGATCAATACCTTGCTTGATCCGCCCAAGGCCTGATGCCTCGGTCCCACCTCCGGCAAATGCTGCCTTGAGACCGGTTCCACCGAGGAAATAACTCAGCCGTGCCGCGGAATGCGCTTGAGCAGGTGCCGATGTCCGACATTCGGTTAGAAATGCAAGGCATCGGCAAGCAGTATGGCCCCAACTGGGTTCTCCGCGATGTTGACTTGCGGCTGAATGCCGGACAGGTGCTGGCATTGCTCGGTGAGAATGGTGCGGGCAAAAGCACCTTGGTGAAAATTCTCAGCGGAGCCGTGCTGCCCGACCGAGGCCAAGTCATTCTTGACGGTCACCCACTGGCCGAAGGTGACCCAGCGGTGGCTCGAAGACGGGGCGTGGCGATCGTCTACCAAGAGCTGAGTGTCTGTCCTGACCTGTCGATCGAAGCCAACGTCCTGCTCGGTGTTGAACAGCACCGCGGCACGTGGCTCCGTCCGCACTTGCAGCGCCCTCGAATCCGGGAAGTATTTCGACGGCTGGGTCATCCCCATGTCGATCTGCATCAGCCTGTCGGCCTGCTCTCGATCGGAATGCAGCAGTTGGTTGAGATTGCGCGGGCGCTGCTGAACGAAGCCCGGGTCTTGGTGCTGGATGAGCCCACTAGTTCGCTTCCGGCCGCGGATGCGCAGCGGCTGTTCGCCACCGTCCGTCGTTTGGCGGAAGACGGGCTGTCGGTGATCTACATCAGCCATTTCATGGAGGAGATTCGTCAACTGTGCGATTCGTATCTCGTGCTGCGCGACGGCCGCGTAGCCGGACATGGCATGCTGACCCACCCATCCGCTGATTCCGCTGACAGCCCCACGCGGGCTGCCAGCGACAATCGCAGCATCGTCCAGTTGATGGTCGGACGTGACGTGGCGGATTTGTATCCGTCGGTACCCCACGTCGTCGGAGAGCCGGTGCTGGACCTGCAAGGCGTATCGGGAGAACGTCTGGCCGGTCCCATCGATATCACGATCCGTCGGGGAGAAATTTTTGGGATCGCGGGATTGGTCGGGGCAGGCCGTACCGAGTTGCTCCGTCAGGTCTTCGCGTTGGACCCGGCCCGCAGCGGCAAGGTGATGCTCCGCGGCCAACCGATGCCGGCGACAACGCGTGGCCGACTGTTGAAGGGCCTGGGGCTAGTCTCCGAGAACCGCAAGACCGATGGGCTCGCCCTGCAGCGGTCGATCACTGACAACATCACCCTGAGTCGCTTGGAGCCTTACCACCGGTTGGGTTGGCTGAATGAGTCGCGGAGGCGGCAGGCGGCGACCAAGTTGATGAAACGAATGCAGGTGAAGGCTGACGATGCAGATGATTCCGTCGATCGGCTTTCCGGCGGCAACCAACAGAAAGTCGCCCTGGCGCGGATGCTGCACCAACAGGCGGACGTGTGGTTGCTCGACGAACCGACGCGGGGAATCGATGTAGGGACGAAGGCTGAAATCTACAGGCTGATCGGAGAACTGGCGGCGGCCGGTACAACGCTGGTCCTGGTCAGTTCGTACTTCCCCGAGTTGCTCCGACTTTGTGACCGGATCGCAGTGCTGGCTCGAGGCCGCCTGGTCGCCGTGCGGCCAGCCAAGGAATGGAACGAGCATGAGCTGATGCTCGCAGCAATGGGAAGTGACTTATCGTTGCACGCAGAGCACCGCTCTTCGACCGCGGACTAGCTGCTGGCTTCCGAGTATCTACAATCTCAACGTGCACTCATGAGCCTCACGACCGGGCGTTGAACCGGCTCACCGCCAGCAGGCGGCCGGGATGCGCCATGGAACGCGTTCGGATCGACCATTTCACAAGACCCTGGAACTCTGCCTGAGGACGAACCATGTCGACAGCAACGGCTTTGGAAGTACGCGTCTTGATCGGGGGACAGTGGCAGGCAGCCCGCAATGCCGGGTCCTTCTCGGCGGTGGATCCGCAGACTCGAGCCGCTCGCCCGGCCCGCTTTCCGATCAGCCGCTGGGAAGATTGTGACGAAGCGCTCGAGGCGGCTGTCGCTGCATTCACGGAACTGCGGCGGATGCCCGTGGCCCGGCTTGCTAACTTTCTCGATGATTTCGCCACTCGCATCGAAGGCTCGGCAGAGGTTTTGGTAGAAACGGCGCATCGTGAGTCAGGGCTGCCGATTCGTCCGCGACTGGCGGATGTGGAATTGCCAAGAACCTGCAATCAGTTGCGGCTAGCCGCTGCAGCCTGCCGCAGTGGTGACTGGGCGTTGGCCACGATCGATACGGCGGCCAATATCCGCTCCTGCTTCGAAGCGCTTGGTCCGGTGTGTGTATTTGGTCCGAACAACTTTCCATTTGCCTTCAACAGCGTTGCGGGAGGCGACTTCGCGGCTGCCATCGCCGCCGGTAATCCGGTGATCGGAAAAGCAAACAGCAGCCACCCGGAAACCACGCAGCGGTTTGCTGAGCTAGCGTTCGATGCGATTCAGGCCAACGGGCTGCCCGTCGCGACGGTTCAACTGCTCTATCGCACCAGTCACGAAGACGGTGAGCGGCTGGTCAGCGACCCTCGGATCGGCGCCACCGGATACACGGGAAGTCGGCAGGCTGGATTGAAGCTGAAGGCCGCTGCCGATCGAGCAGGTAAGCCGATCTACCTGGAGCTGAGCAGCGTCAATCCAGTCGTCATTTTGCCTGGCGCAGTGGCCGAGCGGTCGGATGCGATTGTCGATCAATACGTGACCAGCGTTCTGATGGGTGCGGGCCAGTTCTGCACCAACCCGGGGCTCGTGCTGTTGATCGATGATCCTGCCGGGCGCGATTTCGTGGCGCGTGTTGCCGAACGGTTTGGCAGCGCACCGATTGGAACGCTTCTCTCACCCGCCGTGGAAAGATCCCTGGTCGCAGGCATTCAGACGCTGCAGCAGGCGGGGGCCCTGCGATGCGCCGGCGACGCGACGCCCTTGCCGGATCGTTGCGCAGTTCCCAATACCCTGTTGACCACCACGGGCCGCCAGTTCCTGTGCAATCCGCACGCATTCCAGACCGAGGCCTTTGGAAATGCCGCCCTCGTGGTAATGGCCACGGATCACCGAGAGCTGATCGCATGTTTGGAAGCGCTGGAGGGAAACCTGACCGGCTGTGTCTACTCCGCCAATGACGGGAGGGACGACGCGGATTACGGACCCGTGGCCAGCGCGCTGGCACAGCGGGTGGGACGACTGCTGAACGACAAAATGCCGACGGGGGTGGCGGTTAGCCCGGCCATGAATCACGGGGGCCCCTATCCGGCAACTGGACACCCAGGCTTCACGGCTGTCGGGATTCCCGCCAGCTTGCGGCGATTCGCCAAGCTGACCTGCTTTGACAATGTCCGCGAGCCGCGACTGCCCGCCTTGCTTCGCGATCGCAATCCCACCGGTCACACGTGGCGATCGATCGATGGTCGCTGGACGATCGAAACAATCGGGTCAAAATCCTGAACGGGCGGAATCTGTCAGTTGGGACCGCGGATTTCGCCATCCTCGATCGCGCGCTGGACAAGCGTCGAGAGTTTTACCTGAAACGATTGATCGGGCACTCGTTCCTGGTCAGCCAGTTGTGTGGCCCGCGACAGGCATTCGCGGATCTGCTGATCCGTGGGCTGAAGATTGAGTTTCCGGCGCAGTCTTCCGCTGGCGGCAACGGTTACGGGATCGAGGATCGTTTCGATGTCGGAGGCTTGAGCCCGTCCGAGTTCCACGGCGCGCTTGGCGCGCGACAGGGCGCGGTCGGCGGCCTGCACATCGCTTTCAGACCAGCCTCGCTCGGCGATCAGTGCCTGCAATCCATCCAGGTCGCCCCAGGCCAGCAGGGGCAGCGAAACTAACCGTTGCATGATGCCCGTGGCTTGACGGTTGTCCAGGATGCCCTGTTCCAGTCGCTGGACGACATCGGTCAGTTGCCGAGTGATTGCGTCCTTCTCGCTTGCTGATAACTGTGTCTGTTGCAGGTCGGGCACCAGGCCGTCACGGAGCGTCTTGGCGGCAAACTCAGCCCGCTTGTTGAACAGCATCCAAGTAGCAAAGCCGCATGCGATGAATCCCGCCATCAGCAGCAGCACCATGACTGCGATGATTGCGGGCACCCAGCTGGATTTATCGCCCTGCGTCGCGTTGTCACTCATTGATCTGCCGTAGAGCTGCAGTGAGGCCGACCCGCCGCGCGTCGTGTCAACGCCCGAGTGACAACACGTTTTCGGCGGAGCTCAGCCTTCCATGAATTCGATGCGAATGACTTCGAAGCGAACGGTTCCGTTGGGCACTTGGATCTCGGCGTGCTCGCCGACCTTTTTTCCGACCAAGCCCTGACCGATCGGGCTGGTCACCAAGATCCGCCCGGAGTCGTAGTCTTCGTCGCCGACTCCTACGAGCGTGAACGATTCTTCATCGCCGTACTCGAGGTCTTTGACGATCACGGTGGCACCAAAGACCACGATGTCTCGGGGGAGGGCGGCCGGATCGATGATCTGAGCGCGGGCGAGCTTGCCCTTCAGTTCATTGATCTTCGCCTGCATCAAGCCTTGGTTTTCGCGCTGCGCGTGGTATTCCGCGTTTTCCTTCAAATCGCCTTCCGCGCGAGCCTCAGCGATCTTCTGAGCGATCCTTGGCATTTCGACCGATTCCAACCGCTCGATCTCGGCCTTGATCCGGTTGTAACCTTCGCGGGTCATGGGAACGAGACTCGACATTTCAGCCTACCATCGACAATCGAGTACAAAAAAAACTCGACCCTCTTCACGGGCTCTGGCAACCGATGGGCCAGTGCGGGCGAAGAAGGTCGCGGAATTTCAGGGCGTCATTTGGCAGCGTAACAATCCGCTGGCGGATCGCATGCGGGCGCTGCCGGATCGCATGCGGCGATCCTTGGCTCGTAATTGTTCACCGTCCCGCGGCCGGTGTAAAGGCATCTTTCCGACGGGCAGGGGAGAGATCCGTCCCCGGTCCGGCCTGGGAGCAGAAGCACGCCGGCCTAGGAACGGGCGCGGAGCCCGCGTTCCTCGCCCAGGTACAGCAGCGCGCCGCAGGCAGGGCAGGGGACCAGTTGCCGGAGGTGGAGCCGGTTCATGACTTGGGGGCTGAGTGTCTGAAAACAGCCGCCACAGCACTCGCCATCCACCGGCGCCAGTGCCTCCTCGCCGCGGCCGGCGACGATCCGCAGATACTCTCGTTTGACATCCGGCGGCAGCTGCGCCTCGGCCTCGGCCAGTTCCGCCTGAGCGCGCTGCAGATCGGCGTTCAGCACCTCCTGCCTGGCGACAACCTGCTTTTCGAGAGCCTGCTGGTCGGCTTCTTTTTTCGTCAATTCTTCCTGGAGCCGCTTGATCTCCACATGCTTCAGATCGAGCGCTTCGAGCGCTTCAAGAATCTCATCGGCCAGCACACTGTTGGCTTGTTCGTCGGCGGCGATCTGTTCACGGATCGCTTGATATTCTCGGTTGTTCTGTGCCTGGTTCAGCTTGATCTGCAGATCCTGAACGCGCATTTCGCGGCTCTTCAGTTGCAGCTGCTGCTGGTCCACCGCGATGCGGCTCTGCTTTGCCCCATCCTTTGCCTGCTGCAATGCGTTCTGCGCGGCCGCCACGTTGGCCGCTCCCGCTTGAACCTGTTTGGGACCTTGCCGCAAGCGGCTCTGCAGGTCGTTGATCTGCCGATGAATTCGGTGAAGCGTGGCGAGGAGCTGGGGAGAGATGATCGTCGAAGCATCGGAAGACATGCGCGCCACACTGCGGTTGAAGGCCTGAGCAAACTGCCTTCAGCTTCCGCCGTGCCCGCCGCGACGTCAACCGCCATGAAAGGGATCGGGGGCCTGGAAGGCCCCCTCGCGCTGCGTTCCGGCTGGTGGCTGGAACGCAGCGATCGGCAAAGAAATGAGGAACAGACCGCGGTTGCTCAGGCAGCCGCCTTCAGATACCCGGCCAGCATTTGAGCACGCTGGGGGGTCTGCAATTTTTTCACGGCTTTGGCTTCGATTTGCCGTACGCGTTCGCGGGTCACTTTGAAGATCCGACCGACTTCCTCGAGGGTGTAGCTGTAGCCATCCACCAGGCCGTAGCGGAGGCGAATGATTTCGCGTTCGCGCGCGGTCAGGGTCTTCAGCATCCCATCGATCTTGTTGCGAAGCAGTCCCGCGTTGGCCGAGAGCACCGGCGAGTCGGTATTCGCATCCTCGACGAATTCGCCGAAGCTGCTGTCTTCTCCTTCACCGACAGGGCGATCCAAGCTGACCGGGTGTCGGCCGATGTCCAGCACGCGGCGGACTTCCTCGATCGGATATTCGGTGCGGGCTGCGATCTCTTCGACGGTCGGTTCGCGGCGCAGCTCCTGCTGCAGTTTGCGCTGCAGGTGCTTGAGTTTTGTCAGGACATCGATCATGTGGACCGGAATGCGGATCGTCCGTGCCTGATCCGCAATGGCTCGAGTAATCGCCTGCCGGATCCACCAAGTGGCATACGTGCTGAACTTGAAGCCACGACGGTATTCGTATTTGTCGACCGCGCGCATCAGGCCGGTATTACCTTCCTGAATCAGGTCCAGAAAACTCAAACCGCGATTGCGATACTTCTTGGCGATCGAAACGACCAGCCGCAGGTTGCCCCCGGACAGTTCTCGTTTGACTTTTTCATACGCGGCATAGTGCTTCTGGAACTTTGCGCACCGCTTTCGCAAGCTGCCCGGTGATTCCTGGGTCTGCCGAACCAGTTCGATCAGTTCGCGTCGCGCGATCGTCCGTTGATGACGGGCTGGCAACGTGTCTTCCTGATTCTGCATCCGCAACTGCGCCCGCACAATCCGCTGGTTCATTTGCTCCAGTTGAGCCATCAATGGATGGACACGTCGGCTCCGCAGGCTGAGTTCCTCGACCAGTTGCAGGCATTTCAATCGGCGACGCATCAGTCGGCGACGGATTCCGTCACGGTCGGCAGCCGGTGTGCTGCGGCGGATCAGCCGATCGAAATCCTGCCGGTTGGCCGCGATCAGGGCATCCAGAGTCCGCAGGTTCAAGGGCATGCGAGCCTGAATCTGATCCTTCGTCAGTTGCTCGGTCAGCGAGACTTTGATCGTGCGGTCGAACGGCAGCCGGCCGTCATAAACCTTGCGGAGCGTTTCCACGGTAGCGCGGAGTGCGAAGTCGTTCCCCAGAACCGCCCGGCGGAATTGCTTGCGGGTGATTTCGATCTTCTTTGCCAGGGCAATTTCCTGGTCGCGGGTCAGCAGCGGGATCTCCGCCATCTGACTGAGATACATCCGAATGGGGTCTTCGCTGCCCCGTGGCAACTCAGCAGACGCTTCCGGCTGGTCTGACTGTTGTCGGTTGGACGGATCATCGATGGCATCCACCAGTTCGATCCGATGGCGTTCCAGATGCCAGAGCAATTGATCGATCTTCTCGGCGCTGACGTCCTCGTCGGGCAGATAGCGGCCGACTTCGTCATAAGTCAGACAGCCTTGCTTACGACCGCGGGCGATCAGCGCGCGGAGCTGGGCATCGATGGGTCCCACGACAAACCTCCTTTTTCGTCGCTCTCGCCGCCCGTGCGGAAGGGCGCGAGAGAATCCAGGGACAGTCAAACTGCCGGACTTCGAACGCAGGGGTCGGCGTTACACGGCGGACGATCACGACACAGCGTCAGCGACTGCCATATTCGACCATTCGTCGCTCGCGCTGCGATCCATCCGGGATGGCGTGAGCGTGGGTCTGCACGTCGGTGCGGGCATCCGAACTGCGGGTGTCGCCAAGTCGCGCCGGCCGCGTGCTGCGGACGTTGCCAGGCAACGCATCGGTTCGTTGATTGCTTCCTGCAACGAATCGATGTGGTCGATCATTGAAACCTGATTGGCCTCTGCTCGGCAAGACACATTTGCGGCGAAAAACCGGATTGTGCCCAACCGGCAGGCAACCACGAACGGCTCAGGGACGAATGATCCGTTGAGCCAATCGCTGCTGTCGCAGCCGCTCGGTTTCGAACAGTTGTTTCAGTGTGTCGAGTTCCTCTTGATCGGCGAGCTGGCTCGAAGCCAATTCATTGATTCTTTGTTGGCGAGCGTCGACCCAAATCCGTTCGCGATAGTAAGTCGCCAGCGAAGCCAGGCGATCGCTGGCCGATACTCCTTCGCGCTGGCGTTCCAGCTTGTCGCGGGCCGCCTCATCCAGGCCCACCAACATCGCCTTCATGGCTGGTTCATCCACCGCCAGCATCAGTTGGTCGAAGTCTAGCGCCACACCCCGCAGTTCAAGCTGCTGGTACAGGGCGAACAATTGTTGGGCCACGTCCGATGCCAGCCAGGCACTGTCGATGGATTCAAGCGCCTGCGGAACCAGTTCCGGCGCAGCCAGCAGGATCTCCAATAACTCACGGTCGGCGCCAAACAAACGCTGTGTTTGCTGGGCCGGCAGTCTGGCGACGACCGACGAGGGCTGCGGTGGCTGGCGTTGAGTGGCCAAGGAATCGTTGGGCCGCGCCGATGCCTTGGCCCGCAGGGCGCTCAGCCGTTGACGGATGTCTTCCAGAGGCAGACCAAAATGGCGGCTCATCCGCACGACCATCTGCTGCACTCTCAGCGACGCTGCATCGCCGTCCTGCGAGGGGATTCTGGCCAGCAGACCGAGCATCGTTTCCAAAGCTTGCGAAACCGCATGCATGTCACGCTGCGGATCGACGCCCGCGCTGAGCCGCGCCAGCTTATGATCCAGCGCATCCGGGGCAGCTTCGACCATCTGCAAAAACGACTCGCGATTTCCTTGCTGCAGATATTCGCAAGGATCCAGCCCATCGGGCAGCGTCAATACCCGCAGGTCGAGGCTGCCCCCTGCGAACAGTGACACAATTTCGTCGGCGCGACGTTGGCCGGCCGCATCCCCATCCAACACCAACGTGACGCGATCGGTAAACCGCTGCAGCACGCGAAGGTGCGATTCGCCCAGGGCCGTCCCCAGCACGGCCACCGCATGCTTGATTCCTTGCTGGTGGGCCATCACCACATCCGTGTAGCCCTCCATCACGAGCGCCCGCTCACCCCGCTGCAGATGACTCTTCGCCAGCGAAAGGCCGTACAGCTCGCGGCTCTTTGAAAATACGCGTGTTTCGGGCGAGTTGATGTATTTGGCCGAGTCCGATGGCCCAATCCCAGGCAGACTGCGACCTCCAAAGGCGATCGGGCGATCCTGCGTATCGCGAATGCTGAACATCAACCGGCCGCGGAACCAGTCGTACAGTGAGCCATCGCTCCGCGTCCTCGCCAGTCCGGCAGCGGTCAGCACGGGTCCAGAAAAACCCGCCGCGTTTGCTTGTTTGGTCAACCAATCCCATTGGTCGGGCGCAAAGCCGATGCGGAACTGCTGGCAACTGCTCAGCGTGATCCCACGCTCCGCCAGGTAACGCCGCGCGACCTCGGCTTCGCTCACATCCGCCAGACATCGGCAAAAGCGCTCTTCGGCCCAAGCCAGCGCCTTGTAGAGGGTGGCCTTGTCGTCGGGAGAACCCGGCGTGATCTTCTTGCCACCCCGCAACTGATCCAGGGAGATCCCGATCCGCTCCGCGAGCATGTGGAGCGCTTCGGCAAACGTGACGCCCTCGCGCTGCATCACGAAACTGAAGACATCACCCCCCAGATTGCAAACCCAGCATCGCCATGTCTGACGATCGGGGTTCACCTGCAGACTGGGCCGGCGATCATCGTGCCAGGGGCAATGCGCTACATAGCCGCGGCCTTGTCGGCGCAGCTCCAAATAGCCCCCAACGAGGTCGACAATGTCGACCCCCTGGCGGACGCGGTCCTTCAGGTCCCATTCCAGCGATGAGTTCACCGACCACTCCTGTGGCTACCGGGCGTGCGGGATGCCGGTTCAGCCGCCACAGCCCTCGCGCGCCAAAAAGCGTCGCGACGGTGGGTCGCTTCGCCACTGTGCTCCACCGGTTCTTGATCAGGACCGATCGGACCTGAACGGCCGTCGATGGCCACCATGCCAACCGACTGCCGTTCCAGCTGCGAAGCGGGGCGGATTGATACGGCCTGATTCCCTCGGCCGTCAACAGCGATTATCCGAGATTCTCTTCCCGCGTCACCCTTCCCGATTCAAATCCGTAAAAAGCCCACACCCGATCGATGCCGCGATAGACTGACCGCCTTCAATTGACTCAAAGCCCGACAGCCATTTCCTCATCCGAATCGACGATCCGCCATGCCTCAAACCGACACCGCCCAGATTCTCTACGAGCCGATCGAAGATTCACTGCGGTTTCTTCCCGAAGGGCCCTACCCGGTCGATAGCGATATCTTCAGTTGGGTCGCGATCCAACACGGCCCTGACTCAGTGTTTGGATCGCTGAATATCTTCCGCTACGGCGAACAGTCGAACGACACTCATATCCTTCCAGGGCGGCCAGGTTTCGCCTTCCGATGCGACCAGCCCCACGCATTTGTGATCGGTTGCGAACGACAGCTCGGAATCTATCGAACCGACACAGGCCAGTGGCAGCCATTCTGCACCGAGATTGAACAAAACGTCGACAACACGATCATCAATGACGCGGTCATCTGGGAGGACAACCTGATTTTTGGCTGCAAGGATTTGCAGTTTCGCACCCCGAAGGCCGGCCTCTATCTGTGGCGCGGCCGCGACCAGCGTCTGTTCCCGCTGCGGCGAGACCAAATCTGCTCCAACGGGAAAGCCGTACGCCAGTCGGAAGGTCGCCTGCAGCTGATCGATATCGACTCCCCCACGCGACGCATCGTTGGCTACTCCTTGGACATCGATCGTGGATCTGTCGATCAACCCCAGACTCTGGTCGACCTCACGGCCGATCCCGGCGTTCCCGATGGAATGGTGCTGACCCCCGACGGCCAGGGCGTCATCGTTTCGATCTACCTGCCCCAACGGGCTTCGGCCGGCCAAACCCGCTGGTACGACTTGGCCAGCGGAGAACTGGTGCATGTCTGGGAAACACCCGATTCCCCCCAGAACACCTGCCCCCAACTCCTGGACCTCGGTGCCAAAACTCGCCTGGTCATCACCACGGCCGTGGAAAACATGCCTGCCGAGCAACGCCCCTACGCTTCGAAGGCAGGCTGCCTGTTTGTTGCCGAGACACCGTTCGACCGGCCGCCCGAGAATCCGCCGTTCCCCATCGCCGCGGCGGGCCGGCAGGGAACGTGACGGCCCCCGGAGCCTGGCGGCAGGAACCCCGGCACGCTCGCTTCTGCCCAGGCTTGGCGCCAGTTTGCAAGGTCGCCTCAACCGGCACCCTCCCCCTGGCCGATAGGATGGATACTTGACTATTTTGATCATCGATTGATGATTTGAGGGTTCGGCGGGTGGATGGAGCCTCGGGCGGGCCAATCGACGTGGGCGGCAAGATGAACGGCACAGCGGAATCGATGAACCTCTCGCCGTCGTTGGCTGGCCGGCGGCCGCTCCCAGTGGTGGAACCGATCGGGGCGGCGGTTCGGCCGTCGGCGGCCGAGCCCGCTGCGGAAGGCGCCTTGGCCGCGGACCCGCCTCTGAACCCGACGCCTGAGCTGCTGGAAGAACTGGCGGCGGTCAGTGCCCGCCTGGAAACAGCCACCCCGCCACAGATTCTCGAATGGGCGGTTGCGCGATTTGCGCCGCGCTTCACGATGGCCACGGCGTTTGGTCCCGAGGGCATGTGCCTGATCCACATGCTCGCGCAGATCGCTCCCCAGACGCCGATTTTCAATCTTGAAACGGGCTACCAGTTTCCTGAAACACTTGCTGTGCGCGAGCGCGTGCTGCAGCGATATGGGATCGCCGTGGAGTTCAAGCAGCCCGCGCTGAGCGTCGAGCAGTATGAGGCACTCCATGGGGGCCCGTTGTATCGGACGAATCCGGATCAATGCTGTTTCGATCGCAAGTTGACCGTGTTACGTCAGTCGGCGCGCGGAATGTACGCCTGGGCCAGCGCGATTCGACGGGACCAGAGTGATGCGCGCGGGCAGGCGGCGATCGTGGAATGGGATCGAAAGTTTCAGCTGGTGAAAGTCAGCCCGTTGGCGAACTGGACGAAGCGCGATGTATGGAACCTGATCAGTCAGCACGACATCCCCTACAACCCGTTGCACGATCAGGGCTATACGAGCATTGGCTGCTGGCCGTGCACTCGGGCGGTGCTGGCAGGGGAGGACGAACGCGCGGGTCGCTGGAGTGGTTTTTCAAAAACGGAATGCGGGCTCCACACGCGGTAACGGTGGCAAGCCTTTAGGAATCGCCTTGGCGATTGAAAACGACAAGGCGTCCAGGATGGGTGTGGCTGATGGCGTGGCAGGAGCTGAGGCTACGGCGAGCAGCGATCGTTGAGCGAGAGGCAGGGGCGCTGTGCAACTTCCGGCAAAAGCGAACTATGCATGTCTGGCGATGCTTGAGCTGGCGCAGCGCGCGCGGCGGGACGAGCAGCCGGTTGCCGTGCGTGAGATCGCCGAACGCCACGCGATTCCCGCGCCCTTTTTGACCCAGATCCTTCAGCAGTTACGGGCCGCTGGACTGGTCGCCAGTTCGCGCGGCAAGCAGGGCGGTTTCCGGTTGGCGCGTCCCGCCGATCGAATCACGCTGGCAGACGTCTGCGATGCGGTATTGGGGCCGGCGGAGGAGCGGGATCAGCGGCCCAACAGCACCGTGGAGGCCCGTGTCCTGCGCGATGTGTGGCGCCGAGCCGCTCGGGCACAGCGGGTCGTCCTGGCCAAGCTTCTGTTGGCCGATTTGGCGGATCGCTGTCTGCTGGGTGATCCGGCGATGTACTACATCTAAGATCGCAAGCACTCGATGCCCCTTGGCGATCGACCGCCGGCCATCGTTGCGGCTTCAGTCATCAGCGAATTGACACCGATAGGCTCGATTGAAGTGCATGGCACCCAGTGAGCCCGTTGGTACCGGATGGGAGATCGATGGACGATGACGAACGATCGGCCTCGTGTGTTTGTCACACGTCAGATTCCTGCCCCGGCGCTGGCCCGTTTATCGGCCGTTGCCGACGTGGACCTGTGGCCTGGCAATCTGCCTCCGGCTCGCAGTGAACTCGAGCGGCGCGTCGCCGGTTGTGCGGGCCTGCTCAGTCTGCTCAGCGACCGGATTGATGGAGCACTGCTGGACCGAGCCGGCAGTTCGCTGCGCGTGATCAGCAACTATGCGGTGGGAGTCAACAACATCGATCGGGTGGCCGCTCGACAACGTGGGATTGCCGTCGGCAATACACCCGGCGCGTTGACGGATGCCACGGCCGACATGGCGGTATTACTGTTACTGGCCGCCGCTCGCCGCTTCTCCGAAGCGATTCTGCAAGTTCGGCAGAGACTTTGGCGCACCTGGGAACCGCTCGGGCTATTGGGGCGTGAACTGCGGGGACGCTCGCTGGGCATCGTCGGTGCCGGAAGGATCGGGGAAGCCGTAGCGGAACGTCTGCATGGCGGCTGGCAGATGCAGATCCACTACACATCGCGACAGGCAAAACCCCAATGGGAACAGCGCTTTGGCGCGCGACGCATGGAACTGGATGACTTGCTTTGCACAAGCGACTTCGTCAGTTTGCACTGCGATCTCAATCCATCGACCCATCGGATGATCGATGCTCGACGGCTGAGCTTGATGCCGCTGCACGCGGTGTTGGTGAACACGTCGCGCGGCGAGGTGATCGACCAGGCAGCGCTCTACCATGCTCTGGCGTGCGGCCGCTTGCTGGCAGCCGGCTTGGACGTGACGGACCCTGAGCCGTTGCCTGCGGAAAGTCCCTTGCGTTCACTCCCCAACTGCATCATCGCGCCGCACATCGGCAGCGCCACGGTGGAGGCCCGTACGGCGATGGCGGAAATCGCCGTCGACAATCTGTTGGCAGGTTTGGAGGGGAGGCCGCTGCCGCATGCGGTCAGCACTTGATGGAGTGCCCCGCGATCAGGACTTCCGCGATTCCGCCAGCTGATCAAACACGTCTGAAGCGTTTGAAGGCTTGATCGTATCGTTCGCTGCGGCCAAGTGGCTGCGATCGACCAGCCGCTCCAGTTCATTGATTCGCTCGCGAGTGCGATTGAAGTCTTCGGCGGTGCTCTGCCAGAAGTCACCGCTGCGAAACTGCAACGGTTGGGTGGCACGCCCTTCGCCCAGCGCTTGCAACTGATGACGCAAACGAACCATCGGTCCAGCGAACCGGTGGCTGAGTCGCAGGGTGTCACCAATAAACAGCGGCAGCAGGACGGCGAATACCGCCAGCGTCGGCAACTGTGCCTCGAGGGCCGTCTGCAACGAGTCGACCACTCGTGATTCCGGCAAACCCAGCAAAACGTGCATCAGCGAAGATGTGCTGATGACGGCCACAAGATAGAGCGACCAGTGCAACGTAATGCGCCGGGCAAGTGCCCACTGGACCTGTGGATCTGAAACGAAATTCTTGCGCAACTCGGGCTGACTCACGAACCACCCTCCGATGCCGATGGCTGCCGGAGTTCCGGCACTCGACTGCGAACTCTAGATCACACAACGCTCGGCACCCCCACAGGGGGCGCCATCCCGATGGAGAAAGCGGCGGGACCTGTTGCGAAATTGCGTCGGTTGTAACGCTTGTAGCGACTGCAACGTTCGACGGGCGTCACGGGGGCCGTTCGACGGCTAAGTCTGTAGTCCTTCGGCGGGAAGACCCGCTTGTGGCCACCGTTGAAAGGTCCGATCGGGCTGGTGGGACTAGATTCCGTCCGGGCCTGTTGGCCGATCGCTGCACGCTGGGGATTTCCCGCCGCGTCGGGGCAGGCGATCGATCGTCGAAACTCCCTGGCCGTCGGTCCGGTTCCCGGTCCATCCCTTCCCCTGTGGGGCCTCGTCACGCACAATCGAACGGCATCGGAAGATCGGGCCCGCGCCGGGCTCACCGGGCACGGCTGCCCCGTGTCCGCCTCATGCCGTGCCATCCGCTGCCCGGCTCCAGTTCTCTGCTAAATCCTTGATGACAACGCCATGGAACGCTCCCTTGTTCTGCTGAAGCCTGACTGTGTTCAACGCCGCTTGATCGGACCGATCATCGGACGATTCGAGTCGAAAGGGTTAAACATCATCGGCATGAAGATGCTTCAGGTGACGCCGGAACTCTCCGCCCAGCACTATGCCGAGCACGTGCAGAAGCCGTTCTACAAGAGTCTGGAGGACTTCATTACCTCCTCTCCCATCGTGGCATTGGCGATTGAGGGTTTGGAAGCGATCCGCGTTGTGCGTGAGATGCTCGGCGCGACCAATGGCTTGAAAGCCGCTCCCGGTACGATTCGAGGCGACTTCAGCAGCAGTCGCCAGATGAACCTGGTGCATGCCAGCGATGGGCCCGAGTCGGCAGCCAGAGAGTTAGCCCTCTATTTCCGGCCCACCGAATTGCACTCCTACGAGCCGATGCTCACGCCGATGTTTCGCTCGGCTGACGAATCCTGACGGCGGGCAAACCTGTCGGTCCGCATCAGTCGGTGATGCCCACCAGAACATGCATGAGTTGATCGGTGGGTTCCAGCGTCTCGAAAACATGATCTGCGCCTGCGGTTTGGAGTTGTTCGATCGAAAAGCCGCCGGTGGAGCAGGCGACGCTGACTGCCCCGATTGCTTTGGCACAGGCGATATCGTCCGGGGTATCGCCAATGATCAAAGTGGTGGCAGGATCGAACTTGCCTCGTTGATGGATCAGGAATTGTCGAGCTTCATAAGCCAGTTCCCGACGATCTTCATGCCGATCGCCGTAGACGCCGAACCAGAAGTAATACTGCACCCCGAAGTGTTCGAGTTTCAACTTGGCGGTCTCGGGCAGGTTTCCGGTTAGCAACCCCAGCTCGACATCGGTTTCCATCCTCAGGCGCTCGAGCAACTGCGGGATACCAGGCAGGAGTTCTCCTGCGCAGTGGTGAAGGCATTCGGGCAACCGTTGCCGATAAGCGGCGCGCAAGCGACCTTGTTGCTCGGCTGTCGGCTCGATGCCGGCGGAAGTCAGGAGTGCGCGAAGCAGGAAGCGATCCGTTCGCCCGTGAAAGGGGATGTCGAAGGCCTGGTCTTCGACGTTGAACTCGTCTCGCAGTGCGCGGAGCATCGCCAGCCGCCCGGCGCCTCGGCCGTGGAGCAATGTTCCATCGATATCGAACAACAGCACGCGAGTCATACGTCGATCTTGATTCGTCCCGCTGATCGGCCGCAATGGGCATTCACGGCGGAGGGCACGCGGTGGGTGGATCCTGAAGTTGATCGGAAGCCTGGGAACATGAGCGACAGCGTTCAAAAAAACAAGCAAAACGATTCGTACTTGGCCCGCCTGCCGGTCGTGCAACCGCAGCGCGCGTCCCGTGGGGGATCGCCATCCCGTGGCTCCCTGACATGTGGTTCCCTGCGGCATAGACTACCCATCCTCGGGGACTGCGGG
>Ga0114939_10000580_pt1 | contig 30617 bp, 21 predicted proteins | sample AshMeaCrysSpring_FD_87196 | JGI IMG/M metagenome (GOLD analysis project Ga0114939, IMG submission 87196) | Groundwater microbial communities from Big Spring, Nevada to study Microbial Dark Matter (Phase II) - Ash Meadows Crystal Spring | ecosystem: Environmental > Aquatic > Deep subsurface >...
CCGACCCGCTCCTGGAGCGCCTCCAGGACCAGGGCCTGTCTCATGAGGTGACGCCCGCCGAGCAGTCCCACGCCCTCGTCTCCGCCCTCGACGCCGACTGCCTCGTGCCGATGCAGAGCCGCCGCGGGCGGCTCATCGGGGTGCTCGCCCTCGGCACGCGCCGCTCGGAGGAACCGTACTCGAGGGAGGACAAGCGGCTGCTCGCGTCGGTGTCGAGGCAGGCCGGCGGCGCACTCGAGAACCTGATGCTGGCCGAGGAGATGGCGGTCCGGATCGAGGTGGAGCGCCGTGCGGCGCACGAGATGCAAGTGGCCGCCGAGGTCCAGCGCCGCCTGTTTCCGGCCCGTCCGGTCGTCGTGCACACGATCGAGTACGCGGCGCGCTGCGTCCAGGCACGCCAGGTCGGTGGCGACTACTACGACGTCCTCGACCTCGGCAACCGCCAGGTGGGCTTCGCGCTGGCCGACGTGTCGGGGAAGGGACTCTACGCCTCGCTCCTGATGGCGCACCTCCAGGCCAGCCTGCGCAGCCTCTCGGAGGGCATGGGCACCGCAGACCTGCCGCGGCTGCTCGAGGTGGTCAACCGATCGTTTTGTGCATCCACCGCCGGCAACCACTTCGCCACGCTCTTCCTCGCGCGCTACGACGACGGCACGCGGCGGCTGACGTATGTCAACTGCGGGCATCAGCCGCCGGCCGTGCTCCGCGCCGACGGATCTGTGGAACGGCTCGCCGTGACGGCGCGCGCCATCGGCCTCTTCGATCCGCTGGAGGCGGCGGCTGCCGAGGTCGATCTGCGGCCGGGCGATCTGTTGGCGATCTTCAGCGACGGCGTGACGGAGGCCATGAGTCCCGACGGGCAGGAGTTCGGCGAGTCACCGCTGATCGAGGCGCTGCGGCGAGAGAAGGACCGCCCCGTCGCCGAGGCCGTCGAGCACGTCATCGCTGACGTCCGGGCCTTCGGCGGCGCCGAGCAGAGCGACGACGTGACGCTGATGGTGATTCGGGCTCGCTAGGCGGCGGGTTCGCGCGGCCTCGACCTCACAGGCACGCCATCACTCACTCCGGCGGGCCGACGCGCCGCAGGAGGTCGTCGAATCGCGAGTCGTCGCGGAGCGGATCCATGTCGGGATCGACGCGTGCCTGCAGCAGCCCGACGTCGCGCTGCTGATACGCCAGTTCGAGGAACCGCAAGGCCTCCTCCCGGTCGCCGAGCCGCGCGTGGGTGCAGGCCAAGCTCCAGAGGTTGTGGTCCGCGTCGCGAGAGAACTCGAGCAGGTGCTGCCGGTCCAACCACCGCTCCGCCGACGCAGGGCCCTCACGCCGCAACACGTCGTCGTACCCCGCCGCGAGGTCGTCGCGTCCGGTCAGGCGCAAGTGCTGACGGGTCCAGGCCGCGGCCTCCCCGAGCCGGCCGGCCCGCGCCAAGACACCCGCCAGCCCCGCGATCGCCGGTTGATAGTCGCGTTCGAGTTCCAGCGCCCGCTCGAAGCTCCGGCCCGCCTCCGCGTATCGGCGCGCGAAGGCGTACTCGTTCCCGAGAGCGACCAGCCAATACGCGTGCAGCGGGTCGGCCTGCTGCACCCGCTGGCGCTCGGCGAGCGCCTCGTCGAGCCGCCCGGCGGACCGCAAGTACAGCGCGCGGGTCGACCGGGCTTCCAGATCGCCGGGGTCGAGTTCGATCGCCCGCACGATCTCGGCCTCTGCCGACGTCCAGTTCCAATGGCGAAGCAGCAGTACGCGGCCCAGCACCCTGTGCGCGACGGCCAGGTCGTCGTGGAGGGCAACCGCGCGTCTCGCGGACGCTTCTGCCTTCTCCCACGCCTGGGCGCGAGTCGGGGCGTCGTAGAGGCCCTGCCGGAGGTAGGCCTCACCGAGCAGGGCGTGCGCCTCGGCAAAGGCGGGCGCTCGCGCCACCACGAGTTCCAGATGTCTCCGGGCCTCGTGCCTGAAGCCGGTCCGTCGCGACAGCTGCTGGCGGGCGACCAGGAACGCCTCCCGCGCCTGCGGGTCGTCGGGCAACTGCCGCGAGGGCGGGGGGCTGACCTCGCGCCCGGCGCGCGAATCGGCCGTCGCCAGGTGCCCGGGCACGACCGCCGCACGGTGAACGACGAACGCGAGCGCCGCAATGCTCAGCGACCCCGCCACGAGAGCCGTCAGCCACGCACGTGCACGTCCGCCAGGTGGCTCGCCCGGCCCCTCCTGACTCCGGCGCGTGTCCCACCACCGGTCCAGCTCGTCGGCATACGCGTAGACCGAGCCGCGGGCGCGGTGCAGGTGCCGGTGTACCGGCATGCCCTCGGCCTGTTCCCACCGGCGCACCGTCCGCATGTCGCGGCGGAAGTGCGACGCGATCTCCTTCCAGGAGTCGAGGCGGTGCGGGAGCCGCGGACCGTCCGGCGCGTCGTCGCCGCCGGCCGAGGACAGGTGGGCCATACCCCTGCTCGCAGAGTTCCGTTCGTACCCGGACGGTAGCACAACGGACAACCGGCTTCAACGAGCCGGCCCGCAACGGACATTACAGGCCAGCCGGTCTCTGTCCGCTGATGTCCGCTGACATGCGCGTCACGCCGAGCTAGAACAACCTCAGCCCCGACGAAGGAGGGTGATCCGATGGCGAACGGACGGTGGTTGGCGACGACGGTGTGTGCGGTACGTGCGGGCGTGGTGCTGGCGGTCACGCTCGGCACGGCGGCCACGGCGGCCGGGCAGATTCGCCTGCTCGTGCCCGAGGACAGTCCTGGGGGTCCCTTCTACGCCCGCATCCACGCCGAGGACGTGTACCGAACCGACGAGTGGGTCGCGATCGCGTTCTACCGGGAGCCTGGCTGCGTGCCGACGGACTTCAACCTGCTCGACTTCTACGACTTCGCCGGCATCCCCGCGATCTTCGGGTGCCCGCTCACCGTCCACGGGTTCGAGCTCTGGGCCGATTCAGACACGCCGAAGCAGTCACGGCTCCGGGGCAACGGGGCGGTGCCCGTGTGGTTCGTGTCGGTCGCGGAGTTCGATGCAGCCGTTCTGGACGGCGTCCTGACGGTGCCCGAATTGCTCACGATGGACTCGCTGATGCAGGGCGTGGCCACCCGCTTCGAGGAAACGCTCCATCCCTTCGCGGGACAGGGGACCCAGCTCCGTCTCATCGCCAGCGGCATCCTCCCCGACGGCCGGGCGTTCCGCTACCTCGCCGTTGAAGCCAACGGCGTCGTGCAGCACGTCGGGATCGACGTCAGGTAGGCTGGGCGTGGCGGGACGGATCCCTGAGCCCCTCACCCGGAGGCGCCGCAGGTTCCAGGCCTGAGGTGCCTCCGGCCAGCCGTTGACAGTTGGACGCCACCTCCGCGGGGAACGGAGAGGTCGCCCTTCGACCACCGCCGAGCGCTCGGAGGTCGTCGCGTTCGCGGCGCCGCATCCCGCCGCGGCCCGACGCCCGACGCCGGACGCCGAGAGCCGCTGCGTGCCAATCGCCGACCACAGGCGTAGGATGGGCGCGACGGGGGTGCGTCATGGCTGGCCGGACGTCAGAAGCGTCGCTGAACGAAGCCCTCACCACGCTCCAAGCCCACAAGCAGCAGTGGGCCACGCTGCAGACTCATCACAAGATCGAACTGCTCTTCGGGGCCCGCGCCAACCTCCAGCGCCTCGCGCAACGCTGGGTGGACGCGTCGGCAGCCGCCAAGCGCCTCGATCCCGACTCCCCGTGGGTTGGCGAGGAGTGGGTCAGTGGCCCCTGGGCCCTCGCGGCCGGCATCGACGGCTACGTGCGGACGCTGCACCACATCGGACACAAGCTCCCGGTACCTTTCCGGAAGGTGACCACACGGCCCAATGGCCAGGTGGTGGTGAGCGTCTTCCCGCCGGACCTGTTCGGGTGGCTGCTGCTCAATGGCCTGACGGCCGAGACCTGGATGCAGCCCGGCGTCACCGCCTCGAACCTGCAGGACCACATCGGCCGCTTCTACCGCCAGCCGCAGCCGCGCGGCCGTGTCGCCCTGGTGCTCGGCGCCGGCAACGTCAACGGCATCGCCCCCCTCGACGCGCTCTACAAGCTCTACGCCGACGGCGAGGTGGTCGTCCTCAAGATGAACCCGGTGAACGACTACCTCGGTCCCGTCCTCGAGGAGGTGCTCGCTCCCCTGATCGCCGAGGACTACCTCCGCATCGTCTACGGCGGCGCGGATGTGGGGGCCTGGCTGTGCCGGCACGAGGCGGTGGAGACCATCCACATCACCGGGAGCGCGCAGAGTCACGACGCGATCGTGTTTGGCACGGGTGAGGAGGGAGCCGCACGGAAGCGGCGCAACGAGCCCGTGCTGACCAAGCCGATCACGAGCGAACTCGGCGGCATCGGCCCCTGCATCGTCGTGCCCGGCCCGTGGAGCGATGCAGACATTCGCTTCCAGGCCGAGAACATCGCCACGATGAAGCTGCACAACAGTGGGTGCAACTGCGTGGCCTCGCAGGTGCTGGTGCTGCCGCGCGAGTGGGACGGGAGCGCCAGGGTGCTCGATGCCGTGCGCGGCGTGATGCGGGCGCTGCCGCCGCGCGAGGCCTATTACCCCGGTTGCGACGTGCGGCAGCGACAGGCCGTCGCGCACCACCCCGGCGCCGAGCTGTTCGGGGACGGCGCCACGCCGCGCACGCTGATCGCGGGGCTCGATCCCGACCGGGCCGACGAGCCGTGCTTCACGGAGGAGATGTTCGGACCCGTGCTGGCGCAGACGAGCCTGCCGGGCGGCACGCCCGCCGCGTTCCTCGAGAACGCCGTGCGCTTCGCCAACGAGCGGCTGGATGGCACCCTCGGGGCCACGCTGCTCGTGCACCCGCGCACGATGCGCGAACTCGGACCCCGACTCGACCAGGCGATCGCCGATCTGCGCTACGGCTCGATCGGCGTCAACGCGTGGAACGCCTGCGCGTTCCTGATCGTGCAGGCGCCGTGGGGCGCGTATCCGGGCCACACGCCCGACGACATCCAGAGCGGCGTCGGCGTGGTGCACAACACCTTCCTCCTCGACAACACCGAGAAGGCGGTGGTCCGCGGGTGCTTCTACCCGTTCCCGCGGAGCTGGATGCACGGCGACCCGGCGTTCCTGCCCAAGCCGCCGTGGTTCGTCACCAACCGTACCGCGCACACCACGGCGAAGCGGGTGGCCTACTTCGCGATGGACCCGGGTTACCGGCACCTGCCGGGGATCTTCGTGTCGGCGTTGCGGGGGTAGAGCAGCCCGAAGGCCGCCTCGCGCCAAGCGCCCGGCCCCCACGCCCAGCGCCCAGCGCCATGCGCCTTGGTCTGGCAAGTACTTAACGCCACAGGGCCCAGCGCCCGAGGCCGGGTGCTGCCCGAGAACGGCGACGGCCACGACGAGGCGTGGCCCTCCAGGCGATGGGAGGTTACCCGCAGGCCGGTCGGCGCCGGAAGCTGCCGCGCCGCCGGCACCCATGCGTCCTCGCCAGATCAGGCGAGCACAGCAACGGTCTGCGTGTTGATGGCGAGAAGTTCGCCCGCGGGGGACCACAGCTCGCGTTGCTCGACGAGGTACCCCTCGCTGGCGGAGAGGACGGTGCCCCGGTGATAGAGCGGCGCGTCGCGGTCGATGCTGGTCGCCTCCGACACCACATCCAGCGTGAAGCTGATGGTCGCGATCGGTTGCGGCGCGCGCGAGTTCGCGAAGTGCGCCGGCCACCACGCGTCGATGAGCGCCGCGAGCTCGGGGACGTCCCGCACCGGCCCCGGCTGTGTCAGGCGAATCCAGCCGCTCGCCGCTGGCCGCACGGCCCCCGAGAACGGCAGCGGCCCGTCCGGTCGGAACTCAAACCACTGCGTGAACACGGGGGCGAAGGCCCGTGACGGCGGGGCCGGGGCCACGCGCTGCCAGTCGGCCGGCGCCGGCGGCGTGAGGCCGAGCCACCGCACGTCGTTCCGCCGCGGGCGGGCGAGCACGCCCACCGCGTGCGCGGCGACCTCGCCCCCCTGGACCAGGCGGGCCGCGATCGTCGTGACGCGGTTGCCGCGCCGAAGCGCGTCCACCAGCACCTCGGCCGGACCCGCGCACGTGGGCCCGCAGAGTTCGGCGGTGAGCACGCGCAGCGCGCGCCCGGGGTCGTCCTCGTGCTGGAGCATCGCCCGTGCCAGCACGGCGACCACGAGGCCGCCAAATGCGCCGCGCCCCTGCTGCCAGCCGTCGGGGACCTCGGTGCTGAACCGGCCGGCGCCAAGGTGCTGCAGGGTCGTGATCGAACGGAAGTCGGGAGGCATGTTCACGTGCCTGGCTTCGGGAGTGGCGGTGGCACAGGCCGCCGTCGCCCGGTCGTGTCCGGCCCACCCGTGCGGTCACTCACCGGCGCAACGCGGGGCTTCTGCCGCGCCCATCCCGACGTCGATGAGCGGGGCTGCCGCGGCGAGCTCGGCTTCCGGTGTCCCATCTGGCCGGCGTCCAGCCGGGGGGCGCAAGGCCCACGTTACCCGCGAGACGTGTACACGGCAACGGGGGCGACGTGGTGTCGCCCCCGCACGTTGTCCGATCCCGGGCAGCGGCCGCCAGCCGCCAGCCTGCCTAGTTCGCCGACCCCACCGGCACCGGCACCGTGCCAGCCGACACCACGGCGTCGTCGGGCTGCTCCACCAGCTCCCAGGCGTCGCGCTCCACCAGCAGCCGCGCCGCGAGCGCCGTGTGCAAGGCGTGCCCGCCGCGATTCACGACGACGTGCCCGAGCAGCGGGTGCCCGAGCAGCGCCAGATCGCCGATGGCGTCGAGGATCTTGTGCCGGACGAACTCGTCTTCGAAGCGGAGCGCATTGAGCGGCCCGGTGTCGCCGAGCACCACGGCGTTCTCGAGCGAACCGCCGAGCGCGAGGCCGTGCTGCCGCAGCGTCTCGACCTCCTTGAGGAACCCGAAGGTCCGCGCCGGGGCAATGTCCTCGACGAAACTCCGTTCCGAGATCACCATCGTCCGCGATTGGTGCCGCAGGAGGGGATGATCGAAGCTGATGGTGTAAGTGACGCGGAAGTGATCGGCGGGATAGACCGCGATCTGCTTGTCGCCCTGCTCCACCGCCACCGGGCGCAGCACCTTGAGATACTGCCGCGGAACCGAGAGGCGGCGCACGCCGGCGTCCTCGATCAGGTAGACGAAGGGCGCGGCGCTGCCGTCCATGATCGGCACCTCGGCGTGGTTCAGCTCCACGGTGAGGTTGTCGATGCCGAAACTGGACAGCGCGGCCAGCAGGTGCTCCACCGTGTCCACCGCCGCCTCGTTGGCGGAGAGACCGGTCGCGTAGAACATGCCGGCGAGCCGATCGACGGTGGCGGGAATCTCGCGGCCGCCCAGGTCCGTGCGGGCGAACCGGATGCCGTGTCCGGCTGGTGCCGGCCGGAACGTCATCGAGACTTTCTTACCCGAGTGGAGACCGATGCCGGTGCAGGAGACGGCTCGACGAAGAGTGCGCTGGAGAGTCATCAAGCTCTCGAAACGAAATAGACGGGCGGTCCTCCGCCCCGCCCGGAAAAAGCAGGAAAAGTGCCAGCAATCAGAGTGGCCGGATAGATCGAGTAAGATCCTATTCTAGATACACTTAGCGGCATAAACTCTCTGCGCCTGATCACCGGCCCGATACGGTTGTGGTTCGTGAGCCACGCCATCTCGCGCAACAAGTGTGGCTATCCGGCCACACTGGCTGGCCGGGGAAACGGGCGGCGGCCCGGTCCGAGCACCTCGGCGAGCACCCGTCCCGTGTAGGAGGTCCGTGTGCGGGCCACCTGCTCGGGTGTCCCCTGAGCCACCACCCGCCCTCCCTCGGCCCCACCCTCGGGACCGAGGTCTATCACGTGGTCGGCCGACTTGATCACGTCGAGGTTGTGCTCGATCACGACGACCGTGTTGCCCTGGTCCACGAGCTGGTTGAGCACGTCGAGCAGCTTGTGCACGTCGGCGAAGTGCAGCCCCGTCGTCGGCTCGTCGAGGATGTAGACCGTGCGGCCGGTGCCGCGGCGCGACAGTTCGCGCGCGAGCTTCACGCGCTGCGCCTCACCGCCCGAGAGCGTGGTCGCCGCCTGTCCCAGCTCGATGTAGCCGAGCCCGACCCGCTGCAGGGTGCGCAGCTTGTTGGCGATGGCCGGCAGGTTCTCCATCAGCGGGAGCGCCTGGTCCACGGTGAGGTCGAGGACGTCGGCAATCGACTTGCCGCGATACTCCACCTCGAGCGTCTCGCGGTTGTAGCGCCGGCCCTTGCACTGCTCGCACGTCACGTAGACGTCCGGCAGGAAGTGCATCTCGATGGCGATGACCCCGTCGCCCTGGCAGGCTTCGCAGCGCCCGCCCTTCACGTTGAACGAGAAGCGCCCCGGCCGGTAGCCGCGCGCCCGCGCCGCGGGCATCATCGCAAACAGCTCACGGATGAACGTGAAGAGGCCGGTGTAGGTGGCCGGGTTGGAGCGCGGCGTGCGGCCGATCGGCGACTGGTCGATCTCGATGACCTTGTCGATCAGGTCGATGCCCTCGAGGCGGTCGTGCGCGCCCGGCTCGTCGAGCGCCCGGTAGAGGTCGCGCGCGAGGGCGCGGTAGAGGATGTCGTTGACGAGCGTGGACTTCCCCGATCCGCTCACGCCGGTGACCGCGATGAAGAGCCCGAGCGGAAACTCCGCGTCGACGTTCTTCAGGTTGTGCTCGCGCGCGCCGCTGACGCGCAGCACACGCGGCCCGGGCGCGCGCCGCGTCGCCGGCGTCTCGATCGACTGCTCGCCGCGCAGGTACGCGCCGGTGAGCGACGCGGGGGCACCGAGCAGCAGCTGGGCGGGCCGGCCCTGGAAGATGACCTCGCCCCCGTGCACGCCGGCGCCCGGCCCGAGATCCACCACGTAGTCGGCCGTGCGGATCGTCTCCTCGTCGTGCTCGACGACAATCACCGTGTTGCCCAGGTCGCGGAGCCTGCGGAGCGTGGCCAGCAGGCGTCGGTTGTCGCGCTGGTGCAGGCCGATCGACGGTTCGTCGAGCACGTACAGCACGCCGGTGAGGCTCGCGCCGATCTGCGTCGCCAGCCGGATGCGTTGCCCCTCGCCGCCCGAGAGGGTGGACGCGCTGCGACCGAGCGTGAGGTAGCCCACCCCCACGTCGTTGAGGAAACGCAGGCGGTCGCGGATTTCCTTGAGCACGCGGCCGGCCACGAGTGTCTCGCGCGCGGTCAGCTCGACGGCCTCGACGGCGGAGAGTGCCTCGCTGATCGGGAGCGAGGTCAACTCGACGATCGTGCGCCCCTTGAAGCGGACGCCGCGGCTCTCGGGGCGCAGCCGGCCGCCCTCGCACGCCGGGCACGTGCCAAGCGCACGGTACTCCTCGAGCAGCTCGCGCTCCGCCCAGGTGCCGGCCTCGTACCGCCGCCGCAGGTTCGAGACGACGCCCTCGAAATCCTCGCCGAAGGGATCGGCGCGCCTGGCGGTACGGCCGCCGTTTCGGGGGTTGCCGCTGCGCTTCGGCTCGGTCCGCCGTGCGGTCCCGCCCACCCCGTTCAGCAGCAGGTCACGGTGCCGCCGTGGGAGCTTCCCGAACGGCACGTCGAGATCGAGGCCGTGCACGTCGCGGAGACGGTCGAGCGCCTGCCGCACGAAGGTCGCGTCACCGCGAGCCCACGGAGCGATCGCCCCCTCGTTCAGGCTCTTGCGATCATCGGGCACCACGCGGGCGGGGTCCACGTCGTAAACCGAACCGAGGCCCTGGCAGCCCGGGCACATCCCGTGCGGCGAGTTGAACGAGAAGGTGCGCGGCGTCATCTCCGGCACGTTCACCCCGCAGTCCACGCAGGCCAGCTCGCGCGAGAACAGGCGGTCGCCCCCGTCGAGCGTGTTGATCACCACGACGCCGTTGGCCAGGCCGAGCGCCGTCTCGATCGAGTCGAGCAGCCGCCGTTCGAGACCCGGTTTCATCAGCAGCCGGTCCACCACCACGTCGATCCAGTGGTTGCGGCGCCGGTCGAGCGCGATGTCCTCCTCGAGCGAGCGCGTCTGGCCGTCCACCCGCACGCGCGTGAACCCCTTCTGCCGGAGTGACGCCAGCTCCTTCTTGAACTCGCCCTTGCGGCCGCGGACGATCGGCGCGAGCACGTTCAGGCGCTCCTCGGCCGGTACGTGCATCACCTCCTCGACGATGCGGTCCACCGACTGGGCGGTGATCTCGCGGCCACAGGTGGGGCAGTGCGGGACGCCCAGGTTGGCGAAGAGGAGGCGCAGGTAGTCGTACACCTCGGTGACGGTACCCACCGTGGAGCGCGGGTTCGAGCCCGTCGTCTTCTGCTCGATCGCAATCGCCGGAGAGAGGCCCTCGATGAGGTCCACGTCCGGCTTCTCCATCTGCTCGAGGAACTGCCGAGCGTAGGCGGAGAGCGATTCGACGTAGCGGCGCTGCCCCTCGGCGTAGATCGTGTCGAAGGCGAGACTCGACTTGCCCGACCCCGACAGGCCCGTGATCACGACGAGTTGATCGCGCGGCAGATCGACGTCGATGTTCCGGAGATTGTGGACCCGGGCACCCCGGACGGCTATCCAGTCGTGGCTCATGGATGGCACGGCGGGGCCCAGTACGCCCTGCCGAATCTCCCATTATACCGCCCAGCGCCCGGCGGCGGGCGCGAACGGAGACCGTCGCTGGCCGGACCCGTCGTCGTGCCACGCAGAGCGAGGTGCCGTGCGGTCACCGCTGGCTTGCTGATCCTGCGGAATGGGCCGTATGGTACCGGACCGAAGGACGTCCGGATGCCACATCAGGACCACGCGACCGACATCCTCCGCCGCCGCATCGTGCAGGGCGCGCTCGGTCTGACCGCCCTGCTCGCGTTGCCGGGGCGGCTCCTGGCCTGGCGGCCGGACCGGGTGCCTGGCGGTGCGGGCGCGGCGCCGCCCGACCGGTACTCGCCCATCGTCCCGCGCTTCCCCCACATCCTCCACGGCGGCGACTGGAACCCCGACCAGTGGCTGCTCGAGCCGTCCGTCATCGAGCAGGACTTCGCGCTCATGGAGAAGGCCGGCTGCAACACCTTCTCGGTCGGGATCTTCGCGTGGGCGACGCTCGAGCCGGCCGAGGGCCGGTTCGAGTTCGGCTGGCTCGACGAGGTGCTCGACGGCCTCGCCAGGCGCGGGTGGCACGCCCTGCTCGCAACGCCCAGCGGCGCCAAGCCACGCTGGATGTCGGAGAAATACGGGGAGGTCCGGCGCATCGATGCACAGGGCCGGCGCGAGCCGCACGGGTCGCGCCACAACCACTGCTTCACCTCGCCCGTCTATCGCGATAAGGTGAAGATCATCAACACCAGGCTGGCCGAGCGCTACAAGGCTCACCCCGCGCTCGCGGGGTGGCACATCTCGAACGAGTACAGCGGCACCTGCTACTGCAACCTCTGCCTGGCCGCGTTCCGCGCCTGGTTGAGGGGCCGATACGCCACGCTCGACGCGCTGAACACGGCGTATTGGTCGGCCTTCTGGTCGCAGACCCTCCAGTCGTGGGACCAGATCGACCCGCGCGAATCCCCGATGGACGCCCTGAACCTCGACTGGCAGCGCTTCACGACGCACCAGACGGTGGACTTCATGCGCCACGAGGTCGCCCCGCTGAAGGCGGCGACACCGCACCTGCCGGTCACGACGAACATGATGGGCACCTTCGGCGGCCTTGACTACTGGCGCTTCGTGGACATCAGCGACCGGATGTCGTGGGACGCCTACCCGCAGTTGCGCGACTGGCGCGCCGCCGTGGGGCTCGCCATGACCCACGACATGTACCGGACGATGAAGGGCGGGCTGCCCTTCATCCTCATGGAGTCCACGCCGTCCAACACGAACTGGCAGCAGACACCCTCGCTCAAACAGCCCGGCCAGCACCGGCAGGAGATGCTCCTGGCCATCGGTCACGGGGCCGACGCGACGATGTACTTCCAGTGGCGGAAGGGGCGCGGCGCCTTCGAGAAGATGCACGGCGCGGTGGTGGATCACGAGGGCTCGGATCGCACGCGGGTGTTCCAGGACGTCGCGGCGCACGGGGCGCTGCTCCGCACGCTGGACGCCGTGGTTGGGACAACGGTGCGGCCCGAGGTGGCGCTCGTCCACGACTGGGAGGTGCGCTGGGCGCTCGGCTTCACGCAAGGGCCGAGGCGGGGACCGGGCGAGTGGGGCGCGCCGTACGACAAGGAGTATGTGCCGACGCTCGTCGATCACTACCGGCCGTTCTGGAAACTCGGCATCAGCGTGGACGTGATCGAGAGCCTGTCGCCGTTCGACCGGTACCGTCTCGTCGTGGCGCCGATGCTCTTCATGCTCAAGCCGGGCGTGGTGGAGCGGCTGAACGCGTTCGTGACCGGCGGCGGAACGCTCGTCCTCACGTACCTCTCGGGCGTCGTGAACGAGACGGGGCTGGTCCACCGCGGCGGCCTGCCCGGAAGCGGCCTGCGCGAGCTGGCGGGGGTCTGGGCCGAGGAGGTCGATTCGCTGCCGCCGGACGCACCACGCCGAATCACTGCCGTGACCGGCAACGCGCTCGGCCTGATCGGCGAGCACCCCGTGCGCGACTACTGCGAGCGGGTCCACGCCGAAGGCGCGTCGGTGCTGGCGACCTGCGCCACCGGGTTCTTCGCTGGGACGCCGGTGCTCACGGTCAACCGCGTCGGCGCCGGGCGCGTGTACTACCTGGCGGCACGGCCCGCCGAGGACGCCCTCCACGACCAGGTCGTGGCGGGCCTCGTGCGCACGTTGCGGCTGACGCGCAACCTCGACGCCGACCTGCCCGAGGGGGTCACCGTCCAGTCGCGCCGCGGGGGTGGGCGCACGTTCCTCTTCCTGCACAACTGTACCGACCGCGAGCAGTCGATCGACCTCGGCGTGACCCGGCTCACCGACGTGACCGATGGAACGGTGCTCGCCGGCCTGGCGCACCTCCCGCCCTTCATGTCGCGGGTGGTGGAGATCGGCCGACGGGTTGACGACTGAGTGAAGCCCGAGGCTCTCAGCCGGTTGCCCTCGGCCGTCAGCGCATGCCAAGGGTGTCCTTCCCCGGCAGGTGCTGGACGAGTAACAGAGCGCTCCGCCCCGGCTGCCGGAACGGAGGCCCTCCTGGGAGACGTCGCGTTGGTCCTCGCCCGTGTATGATCCCATCCGCATCCCGGAGGACCAGAGCATGCGTGTCGGACTCCTGTGCGCCGTCTTGGCGTCTGTCGCAACAGTCTGGGCGTGTCCCGGCGCCGCACGGGCGCAGGCGCCCTCGCCCGCGAAGACGGCCGCCCTGGCGAGCGTCGAGGGGCAGCGCGCGGATCTGATTCGCATGGCCGACCAGATCTGGGGCTTTGCTGAGATCGCGCTGCGCGAGACGAAGTCGGCCGCGCTGCTCGCCGACTATGCCGAGCGGCACGGGTTCACCGTGGAGCGCGGGGTGGCGGGCATGCCCACGGCGTTTGTGGCCACCTACGGGAGGGGGCGCCCGATCATCGGCATCATCGGCGAGTACGACGCCCTGCCCGGCATCTCGCAGAAGGTGTCAACGACCCGGGAAGCCGTCGCCGAGGGCGGGGCGGGACAGGGGTGCGGCCACAACCTCTTCGGCACCGCCAGCCTGGGTGCCGCCGTGGCCGTGAAGGCGCTGATCGCAAGCGGGACGCTCACGGGCACAGTGAAGTACTACGGCACGCCCGCCGAGGAGAAGATCGGCGGCAAGATCTACATGATCCGCGAAGGGTTCTTCCGCGACGCCGACGTGGTGCTCGCCTGGCACCCCGGCGACGAAACCAAGGCCGAGCACGAAGGCGCCCAGGCCAACATCCAGTTCGTCGTCGAGTTCCGCGGCACGACCGCCCACGCGGCCGCCGACCCCTGGAACGGGCGCAGCGCCGCCGATGCCGCCGAACTCTACACACACGGCATCAACATGCTGCGCGAGCACGTGAAGCCGAGCGTGCGCATGCACTACACCGTGGAGCGGGCCGGCGACGTGCCCAACGTCGTGCCAGACTACGCGCGCGTGCTCACGTGGGTGCGCGACTCGAAGCGCGCCGGGGTGGACACGGTGTTCGCGCGCGTCGAGGCGATCGCGAAGGGCGCGGCGCTCATGGCCGGGGTCGAGCACACCCTCACCGTGCAGACCGGCTTCACCGACATGAACATCCTCGAGAGCGGCAGCCGCCTGCTCCACGAGAACCTCGCGCGGCTCGGTCAGCCCACCTACACGGCGGAGGAGGAGGCCTTCGCGCGAGCCCTGCAGCAGGCCACCGGCAAGGAACCCGTGGGGATGAGGGCCGCGGTGTTGCCGCTCGAGCCCATCGTCGCTGATCCGCCCGGCGGGTCCACCGACGTCGGTGACGTGAGCTGGGTGGCGCCCACGCTGCACTTCACGCTCGCCACCGCCCCGAAGGGCGTGCCCTGGCACGCCTGGCCGGTCGTGGCGGCGAGCGGGATGTCGATCGGCCACAAGGGCATGATGTACGCGGCGCGGACGCTCGCCGCCACCGCGGTGGACCTCTTCGAGAACACGGCGGTGCGGGAGGCCATCCGCGCCGAGTGGACGGAGAAGACGCAGGGTGTCACCTACCGGTGGTATGTGCCGGACGGACCGCCGCCGGTGCCGGCGCGCTGAGCCACAACTCCGGGTCAAGCCCGTCTGGCCCGCGGCCGGTGGGGGTCGACCAAGGGGCGCGGAATGACGGGAAGACCTGGTGGGCGCGAGTGGCTTGCAGCGGTGTTGCGCCTGCTCGGCGTGGTGCTCGTCGTTCTGGGCATCGTGCTCGCCTACGCGAACCGGGTGGTGTTCGACGCGGCGGCGTTTGCCGCGCGCTCGGCGCTCGCGCTGCGCGACGACCGCGTCGCGGGCTTCGTGGCCGAGCGGATCGCCGACCAGGCGATCGCGCGGAAACCCGACCTGATCGCGGTCCGCCCGGTGGTGGTGACGGCTGCCAGGACGGTGGTGCAGTCACAGGCCTTCGGCGCGCTCTTCCAGAGCGCCTGCCAGAAGGCCCACGTCCTCGTCTTCTCCAAGGGCACCGAGAGCGTCGTCTTGTCGCTCCCCGACTTCGCCGTCCTCCTCGAGAGCGCGATGTCGCAGTTGCAGCCGGCGGTCGCCGCACGGCTCCCGGGAACGTTGTCCGCGCAGCTGGGGAAGGACGTACAGCGCGCGATGGGCGAGCCGCTGCTGCGCGGGTTGCAGTTCGCGGGCCGCCTGCGCGGGTTCGTGTGGCTCGCGCTGCTCGCCGGCACGGTCTGTCTCGTCGCCTCCGTTGCGCTGACTCGCGATCGGCGGCGCGCGCTGCTGCTCGCCGGCCTCGCCTTCGCGGCCGCCGCCATCGTTGTCTTCACCCTGCCCGGCCTGCTCGGTGCCCTCGTCGGCGGGCGCATCGGGGATCCCGCGCTCGAGGCCGCGGCCCGCGGCGTGTGGGTGGCCTTCACGGCGCAACTCGAGACCTGGGCGCTCGTGCTCGCCGGGATGGGCCTCGTGCTCGCCGCCGCGGCGTCGTCGCTCGAGAGCGGCGTCAAGCTGGAAACGGCGTTCGGGCGGGCTTGGGCGTGGCTCACCCGGCGATCGGTCCGTCCCGTCGTCGAGTTCGCGCGGGTGGCGGCGCTGTTGACGGTGGGTGGGGCGCTGGTCCTGCAACCGATCGAAACGATGCGCGTGCTGGCTGTCGTGGTGGGGGCCGCGATCGTGTTCGACGGGGTGCGGAGCCTCTTCACGCTGATCGCTCCGCAGCTCGACGAAGTCGCGCACCGTGCGCAGGACGCGATGGACGAGGCCCGACGTGAGGCCCGGGCGCACCCGGGTCTCCGCTACGCGGCCATCGCGCTGATCGTCGTCGTCACCCTGGGGGCGGGCGTGGCGTGGCTGGCCGGCAAGAGCGCAGTGCCCGCGCTCGGCCGCTTGACGGATCGCTGCAACGGCTCGGCCGCGCTCTGCGACCGCCCGCTCGACACCGTCGTGTTCGCCGGCGCCCACAACGCGATGTCGGCGGCCGACACCCCGGGCTGGCTGTTCCCCAATCAGGAGGCCGGGATGGCCGCGCAGCTGCGGCACGGCATCCGCGCCCTGCTCTTCGACGTGCACAACGGGATCCCGGTGGCCGGCCGTGTGAAGACCGTGCTCGAGGACGAGGCCACCTCGAAGGCGAAGTTCGAGGAGGCCATCGGGGCCGAGGGCCTCGCGGCGGCGATGCGCATCCGCGACCGGCTGGTCGGGCCGCCGGAGGGACCGATGCAGCCGTACCTCTGTCACGGGTTCTGCGAGATCGGCGCGCGGCCGCTCGTGGAGGCACTGCGCGAGGTTCGCGACTTCCTCGTCGAGCAGCCGGGCGAGGTGCTGGTGATCGTCGTGGAAGACTACGTGCCGCCGGCCGACCTGGCCCGGGCGTTCACGGAGAGCGGCCTCCTCGAGTTCGTCTACACGGGGGCGGCCGGTCCGCCGTGGCCGAGGCTGCGCGAGATGATCGCCGGCAACGAGCGCGTCGTCGTGATGGTCGAGAACGAGCGCGGCGACGTGCCCTGGCTGCACAGGGTGTACGACCTCGCCGAGGAAACGCCCTACCACTTCCAGTCAGCCGAGGAGTTTTCCTGCCGGCCCAACCGCGGCGGCACCGGGAAGAGCCTCTTCCTACTGAACCACTGGATCGACACGACGCCGGCACCCCGGCCCTCGAACGCGGCGGTCGTCAACGCGCGTGACGTGCTGCTCGCTCGCGTGCGCCAGTGCGAGCAGGAACGCGGCCGCCGACCGACGATTCTCGCAGTGGACTTCGCGTCGACCGGAGACGTGGTGGGCGCGGTGGCTGCCCTGAACGGCGTTGACGCACTGGCGGACCCGACGACAGGCAGACGCTGACCGACCGCAGCGCAACCACCCGTCACGTGCCGCCGAAGACGTCGTAACCCAGCTGCCGCAGCTCCTCGGCGAGCTGCTTCTCCATGGCGCACGCCGCGTCGTAGGTCATGGGGTTGAGGTGGGCGTAGAGCTTCGGGACGAGGCGCACGCCGAACCGCCGCACGACGCCCGCGGCCTTCACGCCGGCCTTGTGGTTGGCGAAGCGCTGCTCGGGCGGCAACCCGGTCATCCCCACGTAGTAGCCGGCACGGCCGGCACCGCGCGGGTTCTTCAGGAAGACGACGTAGACGGAGTGGTGCGGCCGGCTCACGCCCACTGTTTCGGCAGGACTGGCGCTACGGTGCAGGCTTCCGCTTCAGAATCACGAGCGACACGTCGTCGTGGGCGGGCGCCACACCGACAAACGACACCACCGCGTCGAGGATCGCCCTGGCTGTCTCGCGGGCGCTGCGGCCTGCCGCCTGCGACACGACCTCGAGGAGGCGCACCTCATCGAAGAACTCTCCCTCGAGGTTCATGGCTTCGGTGACGCCGTCCGAGTAGACGACGAGGAGATCGCCCGACTCGAGATCGACGGCCTGCGCCTCGTAGTCGGCGGCCGGCGTGACCCCCAGCGCGATGCCTCCCCGCGGGAGCGCCGCAACGCCCGAGGCGGTGACCCGGAGGGGCGGCATGTGGCCGGCGTTGAGCACGCGGACGTGGCCGGAGCCGGGCGACACCTCGGCGTAGACGAGCGTCGCGAAGCTGGACGGCAGACCATCGCGGCAGAGGATGCGGTTGACGCGCCGCCCCAGGTCGGCGGGCGACGGCGCCGTGTCGGCCCATGCGCGGATGGTCGACTGCAGCTTCGCCATGAGCAGCGCCGCGCCCAGGCCCTTCCCCGCCACATCGCCCAGCACGAGGCCGAACCGTGTCCCGTTGACCGGCACGCAGTCGACGAGGTCGCCACCCACGTCGTTGGCCGGGTTCGTGCTGAGCCACACGTCCCAGCCCGGCACCTCGGGCGTCGGCGCCGGCATGAGCGCCCGCTGCACCGCGCGGCCGTCCTCGAGCTCGTGCCGCGCCACCAGCTTGTCCTTCAGCTCCAGGAGCAGGACGACGACGAGCGGCAGGGCCGCAACGAGCGCGGGTGGTGCACTGTCGGGCGGCGGGACCTGGCTGGCGGCCGCCAGCATGAGTGCGGAGAGCACGAGCAGGACGCGCCGGGCCGTGGCGAGCCGCAGGAACAGCGCCCGAAGCAGCCAGGCTGCCGACCAGACGGCGTGACGGGCCCGGTTCATCCGCGCCAGCCGCGCGCGCTGCGGCTGATCCAGATAGAACGCCTCGAGATCGGTCAGCGTGCGGGTTGCCGGCGCCTTGAAGCCCTCGTGCTGCCATTGATCACGTGTCCGACCGAGATCGGCGCGGAGGGTCTCGAGGATCCCGGGGTCCGGCGACCCAGAGACGCGAGGAGTGCTCATGGCACACTCCCGGGGAGCAGTTCACCTGTGTAGACGGGGGTGCCGGGGAAACGGTTCGCACGGCGTGAGTCGTACGTGGCGCGCCCCGCGTCGCCGCACGGCGTTGCTCTCGCCCCGCCCAACCGCGGCCCTACTTCGCCGCGTTTGCGCCGCGGTGCTGCAGGCGGATGGCGTAGAGGCCCGTGCTGGCGGTGATGAACAGCGTCCGGTGATCGCGGCCGCCGAAGCTCACGTTGGCCGTCCAGGCCTCCGGCACCTCGATGTGCGCCACTTGGCGGCCGCTGCGGTTGAACACGAAGACGCCCTTGCCGGTGAGATAGAGGTGACCCGCCTCGTCGAGCGTCATCCCGTCGGAGCCCATCTCGCAGAAGAGCCGCTTGTTGCCGAGACTCCCGTCCGGCTGGATGTCGAAGCCCCAGGTGCGACCGGCCTCGATGTCGGCCACGTAGAGCACGCGGCCGTCGGGCGTGCCGATGATGCCATTCGGCTTCACGAGGTCGGTCGTGACGCGCGTGAGGGTCTTGCGGTCTGCGCTCAGCCTGTACACCTGCGCGGTGCCCTGCGGCGCCACCTCGTAGTCCCACCACGGACGCTTGTAGAACGGGTCGGTGAAGTACATCGCCCCGTCGGGCGCCACCCACACGTCGTTGGGGCCGTTGAGCCGCTTCCCTTCGTGCGCCCGAGCGAGGACAGTGTGCGTGCCGTCAGGGGCAATCGACCACAACTCGGTCTTCTCGTCGGCGCAGGCGATGAGCTGACCGCGGGCGTCGAAGAACATGCCATTGGCCCGCCCGGCCGGCTGGAGGAAGGTGGACAGCGTGCCCTCCACGCTCCACCTCAGGATGCGGTTGTTGGGCTGGTCGGTGAAGAAGACGTTGCCGGCCGCATCGCTCGTGGGCCCCTCGGTGAAGGCGAACCCGCCCGCGAGCTTCTCCAACGTCGCGCCAGGTGCGATCACGGCGTTCACCTCCCGGATCTGGGCGAGCGCGGGCACGGCAACAAGGCACCACGCGAGCGCCAGTAGGTGAGCCGGGGCGGACGCGGGTTGCGCCTGTGTGGTGGACAACGATGTCACTCCTGCGCCGGCCCGGCTCCGGCGGGGTGCCGGGATTATACCCGTGCCGGGCCCTGTGACCGCGACGCCTGCCCCCTTCCGGGACGGGAGTCGTCAGCCCGCCGTTGGGGATCAGGCGGCCCGGGCTCGCCTTGACACCCGCCGGCCTGCGTGGTGTCCTAGGCCACCGTGAAACGCACCCTGCTCATCCCTGTCCTCCTCGGTATGGCGGCGAGTGCGTGGGAGCACCCTCCCCTGGGCTTTTCGCGCGACCGCGCCGCGGCCCTTGCGCCCCTCGAAACACGGCTGCACGAGAGTATCCGTCCCGAACGCTGCCGCCGCGAGCATCGCATCTTCACCGAGGAGCCGCACCTCGCCGGTTCGCCCCGCAATCTCGAGCTCGCCCGTCACATCGCCGACGAGTGGCGGGCCTACGGCCTCGAGGACGTGGCGATGGTCGAGCATCCGGTCTACCTGCCCTGGCCGGTGCGGTACGAGGCGACGCTCGTCGAGCCCGTGCGCCAGGCGCTGTCGCTCACCGAGCCGGGCATCCCGCAGGACAAGGATTCGTACGCGCAGAACGTCGGCATCCCTTACTGCGCGTACTCCGCCGACGTGGACGTGACCGCCCAGGTGGTCTACGTCAACAGCGGCAATCCCGAGGACTACGAGGTGCTCGCGTCGGAGGGCATCGACGTGCGCGGCAAGATCGCGCTCGCCCGCTACTCGATGCCCTACAGCTACCGCGGGTTCAAGGCGCTCACGGCGCAGCAGCGCGGCGTGGCCGCTCTCGTCCTCTACTCCGATCCGGCCGACGACGGCTACGGGCAAGGGGAGGTGTTCCCCTGGGGCCCGTGGGGGCCGGAGGGCCATCTGCAGCGCGGCTCGATTGTCTACGACTTCAACCTCCCGGGCGACCCGCGGACGCCGGGGTGGGCCTCGGTGCCCGGGGCGCGCGTGGTGCCAGCCGACGACGCACCGTCGATGCCCAGGATCGCGGCCGCGCCCATGTCGGCCAAGGACGCCGGCCGGATGCTCGAGGTGCTAGGCGGCCCGCCGGCGCCGCGTGCGTGGCAGGGCGGGCTGCCGATCACCTACCGGCTCGGTCCCGGTCCTGCGCGACTGCACCTGGTGATCGAGAACGACCGCGAGGTGCGGTCCATCTGGAATGTGATTGGGAAGCTCCACGGGCGGGACGCGCCGTCGGAGTGGGTGATCCTGGGCAACCACCGCGATGCCTGGGTGTACGGCGCCGTCGATCCGGCCAGCGGCTCGGCCAGCCTGATGGAAACCGCGCGGGCGTTCGGGGAACTCGCGCGCGGCGGGTGGCGGCCGCGCCGCACCCTGGTGTTCGCCAGCTGGGACGCGGAGGAGTTCACCCTGACGGGCAGCACCGAATGGGGCGAGCTCGAGGCCGACCGGTTGCGCAGCGGCGCGCTGGCGTACCTCAACGTCGACAGTTCCGCCTCCGGGCCCAACTTCTCGGCGTCGTCGGTGCCGGCGCTCGCGCCGTTCCTGCGCGAGGTGGCGCGCGCCGTGCCCGACCCCTCCGGCGGCTCGCTCTACGACGCGTGGCGGCGGCGCCAGGGAACGAAGCCCGGAGAGGAGCCGCCCGTGACGACCCGCCTGGGGAGCGGGTCGGACTACACCGTGTTCCTCAACTTCCTCGGCGTCCCGGTGGCCGACCTGACGTTCGACGGACCGTACGGCGTGTACCATTCGATCTACGACAGCTTCACCTGGATGGACCGCGTTGGCGACCCCGGGTACTTCTACCACGCCGCGATGGCCCGCTATTGGGCCACGGCCGCGCTGCGTCTCGCCGAGGCGGACGTGGTGCCGCTCGATTACGGCGCGTACGCCCGCGAGGTCCTGACCTACCTGGATGAGGTCCGCGACATCGCCGCGAAACAGAGGGTCGATGTTGACCTGTCTCCGGCGCGTGAGGCCGCCGGCCGCTGGGAACGAGCCGCCTCGGCGGCCACGGATCGGGCGAGGCGCGCGCTGGAGACCGGCGATGCCGCCGGCGCCGCGCGCGTGCACACGGCGCTGATGAAGGGGGAGCGCGCCCTCCTCGACGGCCGGGGACTCGTGGGGCGGCCGTGGTACAAGCACTTGATCTACGCCCCGCGTCCCACCTACAAGCCCCTGGTGCTGCCGGGCGTGGTGGAGGCCGTCGAGGCAGGGGATCGCACGCGCGCAGCCGCGGAGGTCGCACGCCTGGTGCGAGCCCTCGGGCTGGCGGCCGCGGCGCTCGAAGGCGCCAACTAGTGGACGCCGGCGTTCCCAGGACCGCCGCTTCCCACCGCCGGCTCGACCGGCGCTTCTCTGCGGCCGCCGTGGAGTCAGCGGGATGAGCGACCCTCGCCAGGGCGACAAGGTGATGCCCATGGGGGAGGCCGTTCGGCGATTCGTGCGCGACGGCCAGCTCGTGGTCATCGAGGGGTTCACCCACCTCATTTCGTTTGCGGCCGCCCACGAGATCATCCGCCAGGGCCGGCGCGACCTCGTGCTCTGCCGGCTCACGCCCGATCTCGTCTACGACCAGATGATCGCGGCCGGCTGCGCGCGCAAGGTCGTCTTCAGCTGGGCGGGCAACCCTGGCGCCGGGCCGCTGTACGGGTTCCGCCGCGCCGTGGAGCGGGCGATTCCCCGGGCGATCGAGATCGAGGAGTACTCGCACTACGGGATGGTGGCGCGCTTTGCGGCGGGTGCCGCACGGCTGCCGTTCTTTCCGCTGCGCGACTACCAGGGCAGCGACCTGCCGGCGGTGAACCCCGAGATCCGCAGCGTGACGTGCCCGTTCACGGGCGAGCGCCTCGCCGCCGTGCCGGCCATCCACCCCGACGTGGCGATCGTGCACGTCCAGCGGGCCGATCGGCTCGGCAACGCGCATGTGTGGGGGCTGATGGGCGTGCAGAAGGAGGCGGCGTTCGCCGCGCGGGCGGTCGTCGTGGTCGCCGAGGAGATCGTGGCCGAGGAGGTCATCCGCGCGGATCCCAACCGCACGCTCATCCCCGGCCTGGTGGTCGATGCGGTGGTGGAGGAGCCCTTCGGGTGCCACCCGTCGTACGCGCAGGGCTACTACGACCGCGACAACGCGTTCTACGTGCAGTGGCGCGACATCTCGAAGGATGCCGCCTCGCTGAACGCCTGGCTCGACGAGTGGGTATACGGGGTGGCCTCACGCGCGGAGTACGTGACGAAGATGGGGGCACGGCTGGCCAACCTGCGCGCCCGCGAGCAGTGCTGCGGGCCGGTCAACTACGGGTTCTGACGAATGGAGTACACGCCGACCGAGCTGATGGTGTGCGAGGCCGCGCGGCAGCTCCGCGACGGCGAGGTGGTGTTTGTGGGCATCGGGCTGCCCAACCTCGCCTGCAACCTCGCCCGTCGCCGCCACGCGCCGAATCTCGTCCTGATCTACGAGTCGGGTGCCGTCGGGGCCGTGCCCGTGCGCCTGCCGATCTCCATCGGCGACCCCGCCCTCGTCACCAACTCGGCGAGCGTGTGCTCCATGTACGACGTGTTCGCCCATTACCTGCAGGGCGGCCGCATCGATGTCGGGTTCCTCGGCGGGGCGCAGATCGATCGCTGGGGCAACATCAACACCACGGTCGTCGGCGACTACGCCCACCCCGGCGTGCGCCTGCCCGGCAGCGGTGGGGCGTGCGAGATCGCGATTCTCGCAAAGAAGGTGCTCGTCATTGCGCCGCAAAGCGCGCGCGCCTTCCCCGAGCGGGTCGACTTCGTCACCTCGCCGGGCCACGTGACGGCCTCCGGCACGCGGCGGGCCCTCGCCATGCCGGGCGCCGGGCCCGTCCTGGTGATCACCGATCTGGGGTGCTACGAGTTCCACGACGGGGAGATGGTGCTGAGCTCGCTGCACCCGGACGCGACCCTGGGCGATGTGCGGCGCACGCTCGGCTGGGACGTGCGGGTGGCGGCCGAGCTCGCGGCAACTCGTGCCCCGTCGGGCGACGAGCTGCGCCTGATCCGGGAGGACCTCGATCCGGGGCACCTCTACATCTGACAGGTTGACCCACGTCGCGGGCCGCCTGTGCCACGAACTGCGATGATCCGCGCGTGCCCGATCCGCGGGTCGCGGCGGCAGACCGGCGAGCGGCTGCCGCTGGACTCACTGTTGATGCCGCAACTCTGCGCGGGATGGCTGGGCTGGCCTTACGCCTTACGCCTTACGCCTTACGCCTTACGCCTTACGCCTTAAGCCTTACGCCCGCGTCTGCCTTGCGCCCTGCGCCTTACGCCCGAGTTGGCCCTGCACCGTGTCGAGGAGACAGGTTGTCGAGGAGACGCTGTCGAGAAGACGTTGACCGGTTACGCCTCCTGGCGTACCGTCTCGCCACCGAGCATCGTTCCAGCTCACTGAGTCCCGCGCGGCGAGGGGATGCCTGGGGCCGCCCTGCGCGCAAAGGAGCCCCATGACCGATGGCGTTGGCATCAGCATCCGGCAGTTCACCGACGCGTGGCGACTCATGTGCACTCGCGCTCCAGGGCACACCCTCGCGACGGCCGACGGCATCGAGTACGTCTTCAGCGGCCTGCCTGTCGCCTTCTTCAACGTCGCGGTCCTCACCTCGCGCGCGCTCTCAGCGGAGGCGCTGAGCTCACAGGGCCGACAGGCGTGTGAGTGGGCGTCGGCGACGGGCGTGCCCTGGCTGCTGATCCTCACGCACGAGGGGCTGGCGGATGGGGTTGATGCCGCCGCGGTGCTCGACGGGTGCGGGCTGGCACCCATGATGCCGATGACGGGCATGCGCGCCGAGCGGGTGTCCCCGGTCGTGAGCCTCCCGGCAGGCTTGCAGCTCACCGAACCGCGGGACGAGGCCGGCTGTTCGGCCGTCCTCGACGTGAATGGGCTCGCCTACGGGATGGACCTGGGTGGCGCACGTTCGGTTGTCGGAAGGCCGGCATTCTGGCAGGGCCAGTTTCCGGTGCTCGGCCTCGCCGGCGAGACGCCCGCCAGTTGCGCCGCCGTCCTGATGGTGGACGGCGTCCGCTACGTTGCGATGGTGGCGACCGATCCGGATCACCAGCGGCGCGGCTACGCCGACGCGGCGATGCGGCGCGCGCTGGAGCTGTCGGCCCGGGCGCACGGCGAGCAGCCGACGGTACTCCACGCCACCGACGCGGGCCGCCCCGTGTACGAACGCATGGGCTACACGGCGATCTCGACGCACACCGTGTTCATCGAGAAGCGGTTCCTCGCCGGCCACTGAGGGGAGGCCCCCACCGGGCGTCCCCGGGAGGGCTATGGGCACGTCTCCCACCGGCGAGGTGTAGCCGGAGACTCACTGCATGTATCCGTCGATGTGAATCGTGCCGGTCGCGAGGTTCACGGTGCCCACGCCCCAGACCTGGCGCGTGCCGACCCACCCGTACTCCTCGGCCGCCGTCGTCAGACGGACGTTCTCGTACAGGTCGGCGATCGGCTCCGTCGCACGCGGCACCGCCACGCCATCGGCAGACAGCGCGATTCGGCGCCCATCGTCGGTCTCGATCGTCGCTCGGATATCGAGGTCGATGCGCCCGTCCGCCCGCATGCGGAGATAGTCGACCCCCCGGACGCGCCCGGCCAGCCGTCCGATGGCCCGGCCTTCGAACGCCACGTCGATCCGAGCCCCCTGCGGCGGGAGTCGTGCCTGCCCCGACAGGATGGCCTCCAGGGTCACCCCGAAGTCCGTCATCCCGGTGATGTCGAGGTCGTACTCGTAGATCTTCTCGCCCTTCATGGCAGCCATGGGATCGCTCCTCCTCTGAGCGTGGTCGTCGGTGCGTTCGTTGGGCTCTGCGAGTGCCAGGACTGCTGCCGACCGGTTCGCGCGAAGGCACGTCGCGCGGCGTCAAGATAGCATTGCGGCGCGAGGATGGCCGTGCGCGCCGGGCTGCCGCGAAAAGACCGCGGATCCCGGGCAACGCGTCACCACGGAACGAGGGCGACGGCCCGGCACCAGCCAGCGCTGCCGCCCTTGATCTTCACGGGAAGACACGACACGTCGAAGCCGTGCGGGCCTGTTGGCGCGCGGCCACGTCGAGGTCAACGTCGCCGACGACCAGGGGCTCACAGCACTCGAAGCGATGCGGTACACGGCGCCTGAGCCGGCGGACGCACCGAGGGTTGCGGCGATGCTGAGGGCGGCGGGGGCGCGTGACACGGCCGCGGCGACCAAGCCCGAGCCGATCGAGAGGGACCTGCGTGGGGAACGGCTCGCCGCGCAATCCGGCGAGGTGCTGGTGGCCGGGACAAGGCGCTCGCATCGCGGGTGGTTGCGGATCGGCTCGAATCTCGGCTCGTTGGCCAGGTACGCCAACTGGTTCGACGTCAGCGGCGGCGCACGCGCCGGCGGCGTGCGGCACTCCCGGGAAGCTCGCCTCCCGGCACCGGCGGGTTGTCCACACCCGCCCGCTCGACGGGACGCGGGGCCCCGGCCGCGGTGGGCTGCGACGCACGACGCGGAACGCCGACCACCGTCAACCCCTCCGCACGGGCGGCCCGCGCGAGGCGCTCGTCGAAGACGACGAACTCAACCGGCCGCGCCACTTCGCGCTGCAGGTAGAGGGCGCTCGCCAGTTGCACGGAATCCGCGGCTCGCAACACCTGTCTCGACAGCAGGGACCGCGCGTCGGCGACGACGGCCGGGACGAGTTCGACGATGGCCAGCGCCGGCACGTCCTCGCCTAGGGCGGCGAGCAGGCGGTCCCGTTGGTCGACGGACATCGCGCCCTCTCGAGCGCGGCGCGCGATCGCCGAGGCCACCTCGACCTCCGAGAGCCGGCTGGTCGCCGCCACACCCGACGCGAGGAGGCGGCGCACCGCCGCACTGCCGTTCTCTCGGACGTACCGTTTGGCGAGCGCGCTGGCGTCGAAGTAGCGCATCACACGCGGTCGTCGCGTCCTTCGGCAATCGCCTCGGCCAACGACGGGCCAGGGCAGCGAACGGGGCGGAACGGGACGAGCGCGCGGGACTGCAGGCGGGTCACCGCCCCGATGGCCCGAAGCCGGTCCAGCGTCGCCTCCTCGCTTCCTGCGCGCCGGATGGGCCGCAACTCGGCGACGGGCTGGCCCCGGTCGGTGATGACGACCGTGCGGCCTTCGCGCACGCGTCTGAGGTAGCCGCCCAGCCGGGTCTTGAGCTCGCGGATACCGACGACCGCTGGTGACGCCATGTGGTCATGATGACCACATTGGTGAGTGGCTGTCAACGCTGCCGACGAGAATGGTGACACTTTCCATTGTTGGAGGGCAGGAACTGGGAGTGTCACCATTTGGCGCCGTGACCATCTCGACACGGTGACGCGTCCATGCGGCTCACCCGCGTGCTGCCCCGAGCACGTGACCCACCACTCCCAGAAATCGATTCTTCGGAATTCGGGATCCTGAGGGCCATCAACTCCGGACAAGCGTTTGCGTCGGCATGCGCCCAAGGACTCCATGCGCCGTGGTTCCAGATGCTGGCGGCGCCCCCGAATCCCCTGCTCGAGCAGGCAGCCCTTGACGCCGTCAGGCAGTGGGCGTCTGCACCTTGCGCAGCTCCCGGTTCATGCGGATGGCGGGTTCTGCGACGCGAGAGCAGGCCGACCTCGGGCCTATCGCGGTCCAGGCGGCAGTGACGGCTTCCCACGCGCCCCGACGTTCACGCGCGAGGCCGGCGCATCGGGCCGTGGCACGGCTGCGATCCGGAACCCGAGGTCGTCGCTGCTCAGTTCCGGCTGGAACTCCTCGCGATAGCCCAGGTAGAGCCGCACGCTGCTCGCGCTGTACCACGACCCGCCGCGCGTGACGCGCAGGCCAGGCGTCTCGCTGTGGTTCCGGTCGTCGTCGCGGTAGGGCGCGTCCCAGTTGTACGCCCGCGAGACGGTCTGCGTCCACTCGCCCACGTTCCCCGACATGTGCCAGAGGCCGTACCGGTTGCGCCTGTACCGCGCGCGTGTGCCTTCCACACCGACGACCGTCTCGGCGGCTTCGGGGTTCTTCTTCCAGTTGTAGAGCGGCGCTTCGGGCTCGCTGAGCCTCATGCCGAGCCCGTAGTCGAACGCGTCCGGCCCACGCGCGGCCTTCTCCCATTCGGCTTCCGTGGGCAGGCGGAACTGCCAGCGGCCCTGCCCGAGCCGCCGTGAGAGCCAGCGGCAGTACGCGTCGGCCTCGAACCACGTGGCCAGCACCACCGGCTGGTCGTCCCGCCCGAACCGCGGGTACCGCGGGTGAGTAGGGTCGTAACGTGCGGTGACCTGGGACACCCCGCCTTCGCGCCACCGCCATCCGGCCTCGGTCCAATTCCTGCGCTCGTCGTAGCCCTCGGGGTCGCGCAGGAACTGCCGGAACTCGCCGTTCGTCACCTCGAAAGCCGCGAGGAAGAACGCCGCGACCCACACGTAGTGGCTCTGGCGTGCGGCGTGGCGGTCGCCCATCTCGAAGTTGCCCGCCGGCACGTAGACGAAGCCGGGCACGCCCGCGGCTGGTGCGGGCGGTACACCGAACACCGGAGCGCGCACGGCCACGGCGTAAGCTCCATGGCTCTCGGGGCCCCGGCCCAGCGTGGCGACGGGCACCGTGTAGAACCACTGCAGGTTGTCGCCGAGGGCCTCGACGAAGTAATTGCCGGGAGGAACCCAGGCGCCGCCCTCCCCCAACTCGACCGGCTGCGCCTCGTCGAGCGTCGCACCCGCGCGGCGCAGCGAGAGCTGCGCACGGGCGGGATTCGAGACCTTCAGCTCGATGTGATCGGCCGGGCCGCGGGTGCGTCCCAGGGCGACGGCCGCCGCCACGACGACCGTCGCGACGACCGCCAATCCGAGACCAGTCAGCAGGACGAGGCGCGGGCGCGGGCAGGGCGTCACGAGCGGTAGTGTACGCGTATAACCAGCCGCTTGAACGACGAACCAGTGCCGGCGACTCCCGGTCCCGCAGCCGACGACATGCTCGGCTTCTGAGCACACGCGGCGTTCGGGTTGTGTACTCACTCGGGATGGGCATGCTCCGCTCGACCTTCCCGGGCGTGGTGGTGGAAACCTGATACGCCCGGCTCTCGGACTCCCCCGTTCTCCACGTGGTGTTCGAGAAGGCGTGATCACACCCGCGGCTCACTCCTGTCGACAGGCCGCGGGTTCCCCGGCTTGCGGCTCGTGACTTGCGGCGTGCGGCCAAAGACCGCCTGCGCGACCCAGGAGTGCAGGATCAGACTAGCGGGCTGACACGCGCCGGCCTGCCACCCGCGAGACGACCGGCAGGACCACCAGTCCCGCCGCCGCCGCGAGAATCCTGAACGGCCACTGCATCGCCCCGCTCGCGTCGTACCACGCCGTCGGGTCCCCGGGAAACACCCGGGCCAGCAGTTCCGGATAGGGAATGAACGGCGGCAGGCCGACCAGCGGCTCCCCTCCGCCGAGCCGGAGGACGAGCGACACTCCGAAGGCCGCCATCGACCCGAGGCGCGTCGCGCGCGGGTCGTAGAGTGCCGCCACCAGTTGCGGGAACAGCAGGACGAACACCAGGTCCGACGTGAAGTACCACAGCGCCTGGACGCTCTGCGCCCGCAGGGCGAGGAGGGCCGCGACCGCGCCGACCAGGACGATCGCCAGCCGGAGCGCGCGTTGGACACCCTCCCGCGTGACGTCCCGGGCGAGCGCGCGCAAGCCGTTCCAGCTCGCCATGGACGCCGCCGAGAGCACTGAGGCACTGAAGCTGGACGTCACCGCGCCAATGATGGCCCCGAGGCCCAGCAGCGCCACGACCGCCGGTGTCGCGGCGCCCAGCAGCAGCGGAAGCGCCTCTGCTGGCGAGGCCGCCAGGCGGGCCTGGGCGGCCGCGTCCCACGGGTAGACGGCTGCGGCCACGCCGAGGACCAGTGGCGGGCCGACCAGCACGATCGTCATGAGGCCGGCCGCGATGGACGTCTGCCTCGCGCGGGCTGGCGTCTCGCACGCGAGGACACGCTGGAAGTAGCAGTTCCAGGGGATCCCGCCGAGAAGCAGCATCACGCTCACGTCCCACCAGGACGACACCGCGGGAAGCGTCCACACGGAGCCTCCTGGCGTCACCGGCGGCCACAGTCCTCCCCGGTCGGGGAAAGCGGCCGTGTAGGCCGACCAGGCGGCCGCGAGACCGCCGGCGGCGTCGAGCGCGTAGGGGACGGCGAGGCTCATCCCGACGGCCACCAGCGCGAGCTGGAGGACGTCGGCGTACGCTACGGCCCAGAGACCCCCGGCAACGGTATAGGCGACGACGATGGCCGCGGACACGAGGACAGCGGTGTCGAGCCGGACACCGAGCAACGCCGACGTGCTCGCGCCGACGGCGACCAGCAACTCGGCGCTCCAGAAGACCTCGCCGAGCACCGCCGGCACGGCCAGCACCGCGGCCCATCCCTGCCCGAAGCGTTCGGCAAAGGGGTCGATCAGCGTGGTGTAGCCGCGGGCGCGCATCCGCCCGGCGAAGAACAACCCTCCGAGCACGAGGCTCAGCCCGAAGCACACGCCACCCTGCCACGCCGAGGCGGGGCTCGCCCTGAACGCGCCTTCGGCAGTGCCGAGGAGGTAGCCCCCGTCGACCCACGTGGCCGTCATCGTGAGCGCGCCGAGCCACAAGGGCAGCGCCCGGCCGCCGAGGATCAGATCCGAAGCGCGAGCGCGCCGGGCCCCGAGCCACCCGAGCAGCAGGAACGCGGCGTACATGCCGCCGACGATGGCGAAGCCGGCGAGGGGGTGGAGCGACACGGTGCGGGCCCGGCCGGCGGTCATCTGCCGCCGGCCGTGCCTACTCTAACCCGGGCTTGTCCTGCTATCGTCAAGCCGGGCTCCACCTGACACGCCAGATCGAGGTCCGAGCGGAGCCACGCCTCTCCCAGCGCGCGCGTGCGGCGCTGCCTTCAGCGAATCGCGTAGCCGCCGTCGACGCGGATCGTCTCGCCGGTCACGAAGTCCGACGCCGAGGATGCGAGAAAGACCGCGGGGCCGGCCATCTCCTCGGGCAGGCCCCAGCGTCCCGCCGGCGTCCGCGCCATGATCTCGTCGTGCATCGCCTTGAACTCCGCCGACCGCACGGGCGCCGTCATGTCCGTCTCTATCCAACCTGGCGCGATCGCGTTCACCTGGATGCCGTGCGGCGCGAGCTCGATCGCCATCGACTTGGTGAGCTGGATGATCGCGCCTTTGGCGGCGCTGTACGACGGAATGATCCCCGAGCCGAAGTACGAGTACATGCTGCCGATGTTGATGATCTTGCCGCGCTTGCGGGTCAGCATCGACGCCGCGGCG
>Ga0114939_10000582_pt1 | contig 30595 bp, 23 predicted proteins | sample AshMeaCrysSpring_FD_87196 | JGI IMG/M metagenome (GOLD analysis project Ga0114939, IMG submission 87196) | Groundwater microbial communities from Big Spring, Nevada to study Microbial Dark Matter (Phase II) - Ash Meadows Crystal Spring | ecosystem: Environmental > Aquatic > Deep subsurface >...
CGCGCGCGGCAGCGTGCGGCCGGCGTACGCGCGCAGGACGCGCTGGATCGCCACGAGCCCTGTGTCCTCGTTGCCGTGGAGGAGCACAGACACGAACAACGGCTGCGCGCGCCGGCCGGGCAGATGCAGGAGTGTGGGGCGATCGAGCACGCGCCGGATCTCCCGCGCGCCGACGTCGAGGAAGCCGGGCGGCAGGTGATTGAGAACCGCGTGCATGGCGCGATTCTAGTCGGCGACGGGGTGAGCGCTCCACAGGTGGCACCCGAGCGAGACCTCACACGTCCCACTCGTGCACCGGCATGCCGCTGCGCTGGTGCTCGAGGTACTCGGCCACGAGCCGGAACAGATCCCGGCCGTATCGCGCGGCGTGCGCGCGTTGCCAGCTGGCGCCGTTCTGCCGGCTGCGCACGCGTGCCAAGGTCACGTCGAGATAGCGGTCGCGCTCGCTCTCGCTGACGCCGAGGCGTGCGAGCCCGGCATGGGCGAGCGGCACCATCTCCTCGTGCACCAGTTCCCGTGCCGGGACGCGCGTCCCGCCGTGCCACGCCAGCTCCGCGTCGAGGCCCTCGCGTGCTGCGCGATAGAAGTTGTCTCGCGCCAGCGCGAACGGCAGCCAAGCCTCCGGTCCGTGCGCGTTGCTTGCGAGCTCGTGCGCTGCCCCGACGTAGAGCGCGGCATTCGCCATCATGTCGAGGATCGTCGGGCCGGCGGCCATCACCCGATGCTCGATGCGCAGGTGCGGCGGCGCGCCCGTGTCGCAGCCGGCAAGGAGCCGGTTCCAGCGCCAGATGGTGCCGTTGTGCAGCCGCAGGTGGGCGAGCGCCTCCGGCGCGGCATTGCTCAAGAGAGGCAGCAGCGGCCTGAAGCGCTCGAGGTTCTCCCGGAACGGCGCGCAGCAGTCGTCCTCCAGGTAGCCCGATCCGAACGTGACGCGCGCGGCCGCCTCGCCGCAGTCCACGGCCTGCTCGAAGAGCGGCACACGCGTCTCGGCCCACAGGTCGCGACCGAAGAGGAACGGTGCGTTGGCGCTCGCCGCCACCATCGGCGCGGCGAGCGCGATCGAGGCGTTGTAGTGGCGCACGAGCTGCGACGCCGGCACCTGCAGGTGGACCTGGAACGACGTCGTCGCCGCCTCGAGCATGACGTCGCCGTGAAGCGTGCGCAGGTGCTCGCGGCCGGCGATGTCGATCGCCAGCGGACGCCCGCCGCGTGCCGCCGTGACCTGGGCATTGAGCGCCGCATAGCGCTTGAGCGGGGAGATGTTCCTGAGCGTGAGGTCCTTCTCGCGGATCGTGGGCAGAATGCCGATCGCGACGAGCGTCCCCTCGAGGTCGTGCGCGGCGCGCTGGCAGGCGTCCCACGTGCCCGCGAGCTCGCGCTCCATTGCGGCGAAGGCACCGGCGCCGAGCCGCTGCGGCGTGCCGTTCAGCTCGACGTTGAACCGCGAGAGCTCGGGCACGACGAGCGAATTGGCCAGGCGGGCAAGGTACTGCTCGTTGATCGGGTAGGGAAAAAAATTGTGGTCGAGGAGCCAGGCCTCGAGCTCGAACCCGATCACGAACGAACGATCGTCGCACGCGCCGCGCGCGACCCAATCGCCGAGCAGATCGGTCTCGGCGGCGACGCGCGCCGCGAAGCGGCGGAAGTCCTCCTCGGCGAACCGCGCGTGGCTGATCTCCTGTCCCATGCGTACACCCTTTCGTCGTGTCCCTGACAACGCCTCGTGGTGCGACGCGATGTAACCCGCGCCTCTTGATCTCGAGCACCGCAAGGCGCCTTCGGCGGCATCATCCCGCACCGCGTGGGAACCGCGCCGGCGCCGTGCACGCGCCCTCGCTTGCTAGCTTGGCACAGGTCGAACGTGCACGCGCTGCATGGCGCAGCCGGTACACTTCGCACCGCCCTTCGGCCCTTGCCGGCACGATGCCGTCGTGTGCGGTCCAGCCGTGCCAGTCAGCGAGCTTCATGTCCCTGCCACGTGTGCTTGCTTCGACCCGTTCGCTCGCACGAGCGTTGCGTCCGCGGCGCTCTGGCGGATACGGCGTGCGGCGGTTCATGGCGACGCTCGCGCTGCTCGGGGTATGTGTCGTTTCGCCCGCCGGCGTCGCCGAGCCGCTGCCGGCGCTCGACGTCAGGCTCGAGCAGACGACGGTCTCGGGCGTCTCCTCGGGCGGCTACATGGCGGTGCAGTTCCACGTCGCCCACTCCGCGATGATCCGCGGCGCCGGCGTCATCGCCGCCGGGCCGTACTTCTGCGCGCAGAGCTCCGTGTACACGGCGCTCGTGAACTGCATGAAGCCGACACGCCTGCAGCCCGTGCCCGACGTGCGGCTGCTCGCCGCCGAAGCGGCGTCGTTCGCTGCCGCAGGCACCATCGACCCGCCCGACAACCTCGCCGGCAGTCGCGCATGGCTGTTCTCGGGCAAGCGCGACGAGACCGTGGACCGCGCGGTGGTCGCGGCGCTGCAGCGCTTCTACCGCCAGTACCTGCCGGCCGACGCCATAGTGTTCATCGACACGCTGCCTGCGGGGCACGCCATGATCACCCTCGATGCCGGCGCCGCCTGCTCGGCGAGTCAGCCGCCGTTCATCAACGACTGCGACTTCGACGCCGCCGGCGAGCTGCTCGAGCACCTCGCGGGTCCGTTGCAGCCGCCCGCCAGGGAGGCGGCGGGACGGCTGGTGCGCTTCGAGCAGGGCGAGTTCGCGGGCGGCGCGCCCGATGCCGCCAGCATGGCAGCCGAGGGCTTCGCGTACGTGCCCCCTGGGTGCGAGCGCGGCGGCTGCCGGGTGCACGTCGCCTTCCACGGTTGCAGGCAGGGCGTGGACGCGGTCGGCGAGCAGTTCGTGCGCGATGCCGGCTACAACCGCTGGGCGGAGACCAACCGGCTCGTCGTGCTCTACCCGCAAGTGGTCGCGAGCTACGGCTGGACCGGCGGCATCTGGTCGCCGCGCTTCGTGTTCAACCCGCGCGGCTGCTGGGACTGGTGGGGATACACCGGGCCGCTCTACCCGACGCGGGCGGGAGCGCAGATGCGCGCGGTACGCGCCATGCTCGACCGGCTCGCAGCACCGGCGAAGGCGGTCGGCGCGCGGAGCTTCGGTGTCGGCGAGCCGCAGCCGGCCGCCTCGCCCGCCGCCTCACAGCGGCCCGCCGCCGACGGCCAGCCATCGCCCGGCAGGGATTGACCTGCTCGCTTGCGTTTCCGCAGGCGCCCGCTAGGCTTTCTTCGTGCACCGTTCCCGTTCCCTTCCCGGCACGCCACACGAGCGCGCGCGCGACGCGCTCGAGGAACACGAGTACGTCGCGAACTTCCTCGGCCGCCACGCGCCCTTCGACAGCATCGGCGCGGGCGAGCTCGAGCGCCTCGCCCCCAGCGCCGAGATCCGCGAGTTCCCGCCCGGTGCCGCGGTGCTGGAAACGGGGGCGGAACCTGCGCTGCACGTGGTCGTGACGGGCACGGTTGCGGTGGAAGGCGCGCCGAGCGAGGGGGGCGGCGACCAGATGCTCGCGCCCGGGGACCTGTTCCCGGTGAGCGCGCTCATGGCGCAGCGACCGGTGGCGTCCCGCTACATCGCGCGCGAGCCGACGTGCTGCATCGTCCTGCCGGCACGCGAGTTCGAGCACCTGGAGCGGCAGCATCCCGGGTTCCGCGTGTTCTGTGCCCGGCGCGTCGCGGCGATGCTGGAGCAGTCGCTGAAGGTGTTCCAGGCCTCCCCGGGCGGGGCAGTCGAGCACCTGATCGAGGCGCCGCTCGCGTCGGTCTCCACGCGAGCACCGGTAAGCTGCCCGCCCGAGACGCCCATCCGGACCGTGCTGGAGACGATGCAGCGTGAGCGCGTCGGCGCGATGATCGTGGTCGACCAGGACATGCACCCCGTGGGCATCTTCACCCTGCGCGACATGCTCGATCGGGTCGCGCTGGCGCAACCCGACCTCGCCGCGCCGATCGCGACCGTCATGACGCCGCGGCTGCGAACGCTGCCCGCCGACGCTCCCGCGCTCGAGGCGGTGCTTCTCATGACGCGCGAGGGTATTCGCCACGTGCCGCTCGTCGCCGCGGGCCGGGTGGTGGGCATCGTGTCGGAGTCACGGCTCCTCGCGGTGACCCGCGATGGGATCCGCGAGGCGCGCGCGGCGCTGCAGGCGGCGCGCGACGTCGCGGCGGTGAAGCGCGCCGCGCAGGAGATGCGCGACGTAGTGGCGCGCCTGCTACACCAGGGCATGGCGGCCGATGCGATCGCGCGCCTGCTGACGACGTTCAACGACGTCGTGTTCCAGCGCGTGGTTCATCTGTGCGATCCGCAGGGCGAGTTCCCGCATGCGGGCGCGTGCTGGGTGCTGTTCGGCAGCGGCGGGCGCTGCGAGCAGACCCTCGCGACGGACCAGGACCATGCCATCGTCATCGACGATGCGCTGGCCGCGTCAGATACGGGGCTGGGCCAGCGGCTTCTCGCGCTCGCCGAACGCGTGAGCGCCGCCCTCGACGACTGCGGCTACGCCCTGTGCCGCGGCGGCGTGATGGCTTCCAACCCCGAGTGGTGCGCGACCGCGGAGGTCTGGCGGCAGCGCTTCGCCGCTTGGATCAACGAGACCGACCCGCAAGCCCTGCTCAAGGCGGTGATCTGCTTCGATTTCCGCGGCGTCGTAGGCGCGATGCCGCTCGCGCAAGCGCTGCGGCAGCACGTCACCGCGCGGGCGTCCGACGGCCGCTTTCTGCTGCAGCTCGCGCGGAACGCGCTGGAGAACCAGCCACCGCTCGGCATGGTGCGCGACTTCGTGCTGGCAAGCGGCGGCGAGCATCCCAACACCGTCGACCTGAAAACCAACGGCGCGCAGCCCTTCGTCGAGACTGCGCGCGTCTACGCGCTCGCCTCGGGCGTCGCGGCGACGAACACCGTCGAGCGCTTGCGCGCGGTCGGGCAGGCGCGGCGCATCCCCGGCGCGGAGGTCGAAGGCTGGGTGGAGGCCTTCCGGTTCATCCAGGCGCTTCGCCTGAAGCTGAATGTCGTGCAGGGTGAGGCAGGTGCGCCCCTGCACAACCACTGCGATCCCGATCGCCTCAACGACCTCGAGCGGCGCATCCTGAAAGAGTCGCTGCGCCAGGCGCGCAAGCTGCAGCTGCGGCTCGCGCGCGATTTCGCCCCGGCTTCAGGCGCCTTCGGGGCTTGAGAGCGCGCGCCGCGCAGGGCTGATCGCGCGGGGGCGATGCGCCGCGAACACGCCACTTCACGCCGAGCCAGCGGTGTCACTAACTCGCCGTTCCCTGTGAAAGTTCGTGCCCGGTCGACGCAAACGACGCTCGCTCGTGCATGGTGTCGCCCCAGTAGGCCGGGATCGTGAGCGCGCAGATCGGAACCAGGCGTTGCGGCAGCGCTACTGTCAGGCACGCTGCTGCGCATCCCCACGTCTTTGATGTAGGTCAACCCCGCCGTGCTCTAGAAGACACGTACTTCACGTAAGCTCCGCCGTCGGGCCGTCACGAATTGTTCGCGGCTTACCAAAGGCATACAAGGGTGGCGGTCGGAGTGGCGACCGCGAAGAGGAGAGGGCAGACAACAATGAGGAAATACCATGGCTAACGCGCCGCTGAACTGGGCGGCCATCGACGCCGATCCGCGCTTCTAGGACCTGCACGGCAAGAAGAGCGCGTTTCTCTGGGGTCTGATGGTCTTCGCCATCATTTACTACTTCCTTCTGCCGATCGGTGCGGCCTACTTCCCCGAGCTCTACAAGATCAAGGTCTGGGGCCCGATCAACGTTGGGCTGCTGTTCGCGTTGTCCCAGTTCATCGTCGCGTGGGGCATCGCCTGGTACTACGCACGCCGGGCCAGCCAGTTCGATTCGATGGCCGATGCCATCGCTCGCGACGCGCAGAAGATCGGAGGCAAGCGATGACGCTCACCAAGAAGCTCCTGCTCGGCGGCCTCGGTGCCGCCGCAGCCTTCGCCGCCGCGCCGGCCTTCGCGCAGGCGGTCGCGAAGGAGTACCAGTACCTCACGTTCGCGGTGTTCGGCGCCATCATCGCCCTGACGATGTTCGTGACGTACGTGGCCGCAAAGCGCACCAAGACGGTCGCGGACTTTTACGCCGCCGGCGGGGGCGTGTCCGGCCTGCAGAACGGCTGGGCGATCGCGGGCGACTACCTCTCGGCCGCGTCGTTCCTCGGCATCGCGGGCCTCATCTCGCTGTACGGTTACGACGGCTTCATGTACTCGGTGGGCTGGCTCGTGGCCTACATCACGGTGCTGCTGGTGATCGCCGAGCCGTGCCGGAACATCGGCAAGTACACGATGGGCGACATCCTCGCCTTCCGCAACAACCCGAAGGTCGTCAAGACCTTCATGGCGATCTCGACCATCACCGTCTCGACGTTCTACCTGACCGCGCAGATGGTGGGCGGCGGCGTGCTGGTGAAGACGCTGATCGGAATCGACTACGAGATCTCGGTGATCGCCGTCGGCATCCTCATGATGGCCTACGTGCTCTTCGGCGGCATGGTGGCCACCACGTGGGTGCAGATCATCAAGGCGATCCTGCTCGTCACGGCGTCGCTGCTCATGGTGGCGCTCGTCTGGGGTCAGTACGGCTTCAGCCTGCCGGGCTACCTCGGCGAGGTGATCAAGGACCCGAAGGTGCAGGCGCGGGTCGCCGCGCTCCTCGGTGACGCGGCCAAGAACATGACTCCGGAGCAGCTCGGCCAGCGCTATCTGGAGCCCGGCCTGCTGTTCAAGGCGCCGATCGACCAGATCTCGCTCGGCATGGCGCTCGTGCTCGGCACCGCCGGCCTGCCGCACATCCTGATGCGGTTCTTCACCGTGCCCACCGCGCAGCAGGCGCGCAAGTCGGTCATCTGGGCGATGGCCATCATCGGCGGCTTCTACGTTCTCACGCTGTTCCTCGGGTCGGGGGCCGCGATGAAGGTCGGGCCGGCGAACATCGCCGCGGTCGATGCGGGCGGCAACATGGCGGCGCCGCTCCTCGCGCAGTATCTTGGCGGAGGCGCGAACTCGGTGCTCGGCAACCTGTTCCTCGCTTTCGTCGCCGCGGTCGCATTCGCGACCATCGTGGCGGTGGTGGCGGGCCTGGTGCTCGCGGCGGCCTCGGCCATGTCGCACGACATCTGGGTGGGCGTCATCAAGGGCGACAACGCCACGAGCGACGAAGAGCTGCGTGCAGCGCGCATCTGCTCGGTGATCGTCGGTGCGATGGCCATCACCATCGGCATTCTCGCCAAGGGGCAGAACGTGGCGCACCTCGTGGCGCTCGCGTTCGCAGTCGCGGCCTCGGCGAACTTCCCCGTGGTGCTGCTCACGCTCTACTGGAAGCGCTGCAACACCGGCGGCGTGGTCGCGGGCCTGGTGGTCGGCACGCTAGCCGCGATCGCACTGGTGCTCGTCAGCCCGAACATGACCTATCCCCTGCAGGTGAAAGCCGCACAGGAGAAGATCATCAAGACGCAGGACGACCGCATCGCCAAGTTCAACTCGGACGTGCAGGGCATCACGGCGGCGATCGAGGCGGCCAAGGCGAGCAACCAGCCGCTCGCCGCCGGCATGGACGAGGCGGCACTGGCGAAGGCCAAGGCAGGCATCGCCGCCGCCGAGAAGACCAAGGCGGGCGCGCAGCAGAAGATCGCGGACCTCGGCACCTCGACGACCTCGCTGGTCGGCCTCGAGAAGCCGTTGTTCGAGCTGCGCAACCCCGGTCTGATCTCGATCCCGCTCGGCTTCCTCGCCGTGTTCCTCGGCTCGCTGCTCTACCGCGACCGCCGCGCCGAGGAGATGTGGGAAGAGCTCTACGTGCGGTCCAACACGGGCATCGGCCGCGCCGCGGCGGCGGCGCACTGAGTCCCGTTCGGCCGCGCCTGCGGGCCCTGCCCGCCGACGCGGCGCAGAAGACCCCTCGACGTGCGAGCGTCGGGGGGTTTTTGTTTCGGCAGGCGACAACCGGCCGCGCTGGCGTCTTTGCGTGCCGGGCTTGCCAACGCGGGCGCGGCGCCTCTAGTCTCGACCGAGGGGCGGAGGAGGAGGAAACGCATGCGTGATGCGTCCCGGGTGCGGTCGCGCCTGATCGCGCTCTTTCTCGCCGGCGCGGCGGCGTTCGGCTACCCGTTGCTCGCCGCGTTCAACGTCCGGGCGACCCTGGCGGGCGTGCCGCTCCTCTACGCCTACCTGTTCGCCGCCTGGTTCGCGCTCATCGTCGCACTGGTGGCGGTGATGCGGCGCTCGTGACGGTAGTCGTGAAGCGCTCGGCACCCTGATGCTTTCCCCGGTCGCGATCGCGGCGATCTCGGCGCTCTACCTGCTGGCGCTATTTGCGATCGCGTACTGGGCGGACCAGCGCGCCGACCGCGGCCGCAGCGTCATCGCCAACCCGTTCGTCTACTCGCTGTCGCTCTCGGTCTACGCAACGTCCTGGACCTTCTACGGCTCGGTGGGGCGCGCGGCGAGCGACGGCGTCGGCTTCCTGCCGATCTACATCGGCCCGACGCTCGTGGCCTGCCTCTTCTGGGTCGTGTTGCGCAAGATGGTGCGGATCAGCAAGGTGAACCGCATCAACTCGATCGCCGACTTCATCGGTGCGCGCTACGGCAAGAGCGGCGGGCTCGCCGCGCTGGTCGCGGTGATCGCGGTGATCGGCATCGTTCCCTACATCTCGCTGCAGCTGAAGGCGGTCTCCGCGAGCTTCGCACTGCTCGCGCACTCCGAGCGCAGCACGCCGCTGATCGTCGACAACGCACTGTGGGTGGCGCTGCTCCTCGCCGCGTTCGCGATCCTCTTCGGCACACGGCATCTCGACGCCTCCGAGCGTCACGAAGGCATGGTCGCGGCGATCGCGTTCGAATCGCTCGTGAAGCTCGGCGCGTTCCTCGCCGTCGGCGTGTTCGTGACCTTCGGGCTGTTCGCAGGCTTCGGCGACCTGTTCGCGCGCGCAGCCGCCGATCCGCGCACGGCGGCGCTGCTCGTGCCGTTCGACCGCGTCCGCTTCTCCGATTGGACCTGGCTCGTGCTGCTGTCGATGTTCGCGGTGCTGCTGCTGCCGCGGCAGTTCCAGGTGGCGGTGGTCGAGAACGTCGACGAGCGCCACCTGCGACACGCGAGCTGGATGTTCCCGGCCTACCTCTTCGCGATCAACGTCTTCGTGCTGCCGATCGCCCTCGGGGGCCTGCTCGTCTTCCAGGGCACGCGGGTGGACGCTGACACGTTCGTGCTTGCGCTGCCGCTCGCCGCCGACGCGCCTCTGCTCGCGTTGCTCGTCTTCATGGGCGGGCTCTCCGCGGCCACCGGCATGGTGATCGTCGAGACCGTCGCGCTCGCCACGATGATCTCGAACGACCTCGTGATGCCCGCGCTGCTGCGCGTGCGCGCTCTGCGCATCGCCGAGCGGCCGGACCTCACCGGGTTGCTTCTCGGCATCCGGCGGCTGGCAATCGTGTTCATCCTCCTGCTCGGGTATGCGTACTTCCGCTTCGCGGGGGAGGCGTATGCGCTGGTCGCGATCGGGCTCATTTCATTCGCCGCGGTCGCGCAGTTCGCGCCGGCGATGCTCGGTGCGCTTTACTGGAAGGACGGCACCCGCGCCGGCACCTTCGCCGGCCTCGGGTGCGGGTTCGCGGTCTGGGCGTACACCCTGTTCCTGCCTTCGCTCGCGCGCTCCGGCTGGCTGCCGCACGGTTTCGTCGAGAACGGGCTGTTCGGCCTCGCGTGGCTGAAGCCGTATGCTCTTTTCGGGGTGAGCGGTCTCGACACGATCACCCACGCCATGATGTTCTCGATGCTCGCGAACGCCGGCGCGTACGTGCTCGTCTCGGTGTTCGGACGGGCAGGCGGCGCGGAGCAGGCGCAGGCGGTGGCGTTCGTCGACGTGTTCCGCGGCGACGGCGACGCGGCCCGATTCTGGCGGGGCGAGACCACGGTGACGGACCTGCGCGCCCTGCTCGCGCGTTTCCTCGGCGCTGCGCGTGCCGACGAGACGCTCGCGGCCTACGCCGAACGGCGCGGGTTGACGATGGCGGCCCTCGCCGCCGAGCCGCAGCTCGTCGAGCACGTCGAGCGCACGCTCGCCGGCGCCATCGGCGCGGCGTCGGCGCGCGTGATGGTGGCCTCGGTGGTCAAGGAAGAGGCGATCGGGCTCGAGGCGGTCATGGACATCCTCGACGAGACCTCACAGGCGATCGCGACCTCCAAGGCGCTGGAGGAGAAGCGACGCGAGCTGGAAGCGGCGACCGCCGAGCTGCGTGCGGCGAACGAGCGACTGCAGGAGCTCGACCGGATGAAGGACGACTTCGTCTCCACCGTGAGCCACGAGCTGCGCACGCCCCTCACGTCGATCCGCGCGCTCGCCGAGATCCTTGCCGACAACCCCGGCACGCCCGAGGCGAAGCGGCAGCGGTTCGTCGGCATCATCCTCAAGGAGACCGAGCGGCTCACGCGGCTGATCAACCAGATGCTCGACCTCGCGAAAATCGAGTCCGGCCGGGCCGAGTGGCACGCCGAGGCGTTCGATCTGGGCGAGCTCGTGCACGAGGCGGAGGGCTCGGTCGACGCGCTCTACCGCGAGAAGGGAGTGCGCCTCGAGACCGAGCTTCCGGAAGAGCTGCCGGCGGTGCGGGCCGACCGCGACCGCCTGATGCAGGTCGTCCTGAACCTGCTCTCCAACGCAGTAAAATTCTGCGCGCGGGATCGCGGCGTCGTACGCGTGCGGCTCATGGCCGAGGCCGATCGGGTCCGGGTGGACGTGATCGACAACGGCGTGGGCATCGCGCCCGAGCACCACGAGCGGATCTTCGAGAAGTTCCGCCAGGTGGGCGACACGCTCACCGACCGGCCGCAGGGCACGGGGCTCGGGCTGCCGATCTCGCGGCAGATCGTCCGCCACCTCGGCGGCGAGCTGTGGGTGGAGAGCGACGTCGGACGGGGGGCGACGTTCAGCTTCACGCTGCCCGTCGCGGCGACGATCGCACGGAGCCGCGCCAAGGAGGAGGCATGAGCAAGAAGGTCCTGATCGCCGACGACGAGGCGAACATCGTCACGTCGCTCGAGTTCCTCATGGAGCAGTGCGGCTTCGATGTCCGCGTCGCGGGCAACGGCCGCGAGGCGCTGGAGCTCCTGCAGAGCTTCCGTCCCGACTTGGTGCTGCTCGACGTCATGATGCCGGAGAAGAACGGCTACGAGGTCTGCCAGGCGGTGCGTGCGGACCCTGCGCTCGCCGACACCAAGATCGTCATGCTTTCCGCGAAGGGGCGCGACATCGAGGTGGCAAAGGGGCTCGAGCTCGGTGCCGACGCGTACGTCACCAAGCCGTTCTCGACCCGCGAGCTGATGGCGAAGGTGAAGGAGATGCTTGGGGCGTGAACAACGGCTTCACCGCAGAGTCCGCGGAGGACGCAGAGTGACGCGGAGGCGACCGGGTCTTGGACGAGGCAACCGTTGCCTACGCGTCACAGTAAGTGACGATGCGGAGCGGCCGGGTCGTCATCACGAAATCCGGTCTCTGCGTTTCTCCGCGTCCTCTGCGCGCTCTGCGGTGAATCCCTTCCGTCCATGACCTGGCGCCAGCCGCTCCTCGTCGCGCTCGTCGCGCTCGCCTTTGCCGCGCTCGCCGGCGTCGCCATCTGGGGCGACTGGTCGGAACCGGAGCGGGCACAGGCCGCCTCGCTCTTCACCGGGCAGCGCCTCGGGCTGCTCGTGATGATCGCGCTTGCCGCTGCCGGGACGCTCGCCGCGATCGCGTGGCGCCAAGCGGAGGCGACGCTCGGCGGGGCGCGCAAGCTCGCGGAGTCGGTGCGGACCGTGGTCGCCTCGAATGCCGCGCACCGCGCACCCGTGTTGGGGGCGCCGGAGATGGTCGAGCTCGCCAATGCGGTGAACACGCTCGCCGAGGACCGTGAGCGGCTGCGCACCGAGATGGCGGAACGGACCGCGGCGGCGCGTGCCGACATTGAGGAGGAGAAGAACCGGCTCGCCGCCCTCATGTCGGAGCTTTCCTCGAGCGTGCTCGTGTGCAACCTCGAGGGCAGCATGCTCCTCTACAACGGTGCGGCGAAGCGCCTGCTGGGCGGGGCGGACGGGTCGATGATCGGCCTCGGACGATCGGTGTTCGGCGTGCTCGACCGCCACGTCATCCTCCACGCGCTCGACTCGCTGGAGCGGCAGATCGCGAAGAACGAAGGCCAACCGCAGGCGCAGTTCGTCACGGCGGGACCCGACGGCGGCCTGGTGCGCGTGAGCGTCGCGCCGGTGCTCACGCGCGACGAGTCCGGGGCGCCGACGCTGAGCGGCTACGTGCTGCTCCTCGGCGACGTCACGCAGACGGTGGACTTCGGGCAGCGCCGCGACGCGCTGCTGCAGACCCTGACCGAGTCGGGACGCGCGGCTCTCGCCAACATCCGCGCCTCGATCGAGAACCTGCTCGAGTTCCCCGACCTCGGGATCGAGAAGCGCGCGCGGTTCAACGCCATCATCCGCGACGAGGCGCTCAAGCTTTCCGCGAAGCTCGACGAGGTCACGCGCGAGTTCTCGCAGGTCAAGCAGTCGGAGTGGTCGGTCGAGGAGATGCGCGCCGAGGACCTGATCGCGGTGGCACGCGCACGCATCGAGAGGCGGCTCGGCCTGCTCACGAAGCTCGAGGAGGTCACCCAGGAGCTGTGGCTTAAGGTCGACAGTTTCTCGATCGCGCAGGCGATGTCCTATCTCGCTGCGCGCCTGAAGGAGGACTTCGACATCCGCGAGGTGCGCTTCCGCCTCACCGAGAACGCCCGCCACGCGCAGCTCGACCTGCTCTGGCGAGGCGCGCCGCTCTCGGCCGAGACCGTCTTCACCTGGGAGAACGACGCGCTGCACCTCGGGGGCGAGCCGAGCCCGCTCACCGTCCGCGACGTGCTCGAGCGACACGGCGGAGAGGGCTGGTACCAGCGGGACCTGCCGCTGCAGAGCGCCTACTACCGCTTCGTGCTGCCGCTCGGCGTCGCTCCGCAGCACGCGAAGTTCGCGAGTGCGATCGGCAGCCGGCCGGAGTACTACGACTTCGACCTCTTCCGTGCGCGCAGCGTCGCGAGCAAGCTCGACGACCGCGCGCTCGCCGACCTGACCTACACGGTGTTCGACACCGAGACCACGGGCCTCGATCCCCGCGCGGGCGACGAGATCATCTCGCTCGGCGCGGCGCGCATCGTGAACGGCCGACTGCTCTCCGGGGAGAGCTTTCAGACCCTCGTCGACCCGCGCCGGCCGATGTCGCCCGAGTCCGCCGCGGTGCACGGAATCACCTCGGACATGCTGGAGGGGCAGCCGGCGATCACCGAGGTGCTGCCGCGCTTCCATCGCTTCGCGTCGGGCACGGTGCTGGTCGCCCACAACGCCGCCTTCGACATGCGCTTCCTCGCCATGAAGGAGCAGGCGAGCGGCGTGGCCTTCGACCAGCCCGTGCTCGACACCCTGCTGCTTTCCGCGGTCGCCCATCCCGGGCAGGACACGCACAGCCTGGAGTCGATCGCCGAGCGTCTCGGCGTGCCCGTCGTCGGCCGTCACACCGCCCTCGGGGACGCCATGGTCACCGGCGAAGTGTTCCTGCGATTGTTGCCGCTGCTCGCCGAGAAGGGCGTGCGCACGCTGCGCGAGGCGCGCGAGGCGAGCGAGAAGACCTACTACGCGCGGGTCACGTACTGAGGCCGATGTCGAGCGGGCGGTCCGGCAGGAGGGCGCAGGACAACCTCGACGGCGTGGTCTTGACGAAGACGCACGCAACGCCGGCGCCCTTCGTCGCCGGCGTTCCTCGCGACCGTGCTCCGGCCGCTGACAGCCGCCGCCCGGGATGCGACGCCAGGCCCCCTTGGGCTCCCGCGCCATGATCGAGGACGTGCCGGCCTTCGGCATCATCGCCGAGTGCGTGCGCGAGCATGCGCTTCGCGATCCGCAGCACGTCGCGCTGCGCCAGGACGACCGCGCACTCACGTACGGCGAGCTCGACCGGTTGATGGACCGGATCGCGAGCGCGCTGCAGCGCGACCGCGTGCGACGGGGCGAGGCGATCGCGATCTGTGCCGGGACGTCGATCGAATATGCAGCGATTTTCCTCGGCGCGTTGCGCGCGGGCGTCGCCGTCGCACCGCTGCCGCCGGACGCGACGGCCGCGAGCGTCGCCGGGATGATCGAGGACTGCGACGCGCGAGTGCTCTTCCTCGACGGTGCCGCCGCCCAAGCGCTCGCGAGCTTCCGCGATCGCCTGCCGGCGCGCCGCGTGGCGATCGATGGCGGCGGCGACGGCCTCACCTTCGATCGCTGGGTCGCTCCCGCCGACGCGCGTGCGGAGCCGGTCGCGATCACGCCCGACATGCCCTTCAACATCATCTACTCGTCGGGCACGACCGGAACGCCGAAGGGCATCGTGCAGCCCCATGCGATGCGCTGGGCACACGTGCGCCGCTCGATGGCGTGGGACTACGGTCGCGACTGCGTGACGCTGCTCGCGACGCCGCTCTACTCGAACACGACGCTCGTTGCGTTCTTCCCCGCCATCGCCGCGGGCGGTACCGTGGTGACGATGGCGAAGTTCGACGCGGCCGTCTACGTCGCACTCGTGCACGCGTGCGCGCGACGCACACGATGCTCGTGCCGGTGCAATATCGGCGCATCATGGCGCTCCCCGACTTCGAGCACTATGACCTTGGTGCCTTCCGGTTCAAGCTCTGCACCAGCGCGCCGTTCCCGGCGGCGCAGAAGGCGGACGTCCTCGCGCGCTGGCCGGGGGGGCTGGTCGAGTTCTACGGCATGACCGAGGGCGGCGGCACGTGCATCCTTCTCGCGCACGAGCGGCCCGACAAGCTCCACACCGTCGGACGTCCTGCCGAGGGGCATGACATCCGCCTCATCGACGAGGCGGGATGCGAGGTCGCCGCGGGCGGGACGGGCGAGGTCGTCGGTCGTTCGCCGGGCATGATGACCGGATACCACCAGCGGCCCGATCTCACCGCCGCGGCCGAGTGGTTCGACGCGAGCGGCCGGCGCTTCATCCGCACGGGCGACATCGGGCGCTTCGATGCCGAGGGCTTTCTGGTGCTCATGGACCGGCGCAAGGACATGATCATCAGCGGCGGCTTCAACCTCTACCCGAGCGATCTCGAAGCCGTGCTCCTCGCGCATCCCGACGTCGTCGAGGCGGCAGTGGTCGGCATGCCCTCCGAGACGTGGGGCGAGTCCCCGGCGGCTTTCGTCGTGCAGCGCCCGGGTGCCTCGATCACGCCCGAGGCTCTACGCGCATGGGCGAACGACCGCCTCGGCAAGACACAGCGGATCGTGATGCTCCGCATGGTCGACGCGCTGCCGCGGAGCGCCATCGGCAAGGTCATGAAGCGCGAGCTGCGCGCGCTCGTGACGGCAGGCGCCGACGGCTGAACGACGCTCGTTCCGGGGAGCGTCGCCGCCCTCGAGGGTCGTTGCCGGGAACGTCCCGTGCTTTTGGCTGCAGCGCGGACGGCAGGGCGTGTCCTGCTTCGTTGGCCGCGGCGACTTCGGCTATAGTGCGGCGCCCTCCTGCCCGACCCCCGCTGCCACGCCATGGAATGGCTCGCCGACCCGAATGCATGGATCGCGCTCGCGACCCTCACCGCGCTCGAGATCGTGCTCGGCATCGACAACATCATTTTCATCTCCATCCTCGTCGGCCGCCTTCCGCAGGCACAGCGGAACACCGCGCGCGTCGTCGGCCTCGGGCTGGCGATGGGCACGCGCATCCTGCTGCTGCTCTCGCTCGCGTGGATCATGTCGCTCACGCAGCCGCTGTTCGAGTTGCCGGGCGTCCCGGGGGTCGACTTCGCCGGCCGCGACCTCTCCGGCCGCGACCTGGTGCTGATCCTCGGCGGGCTGTTCCTGCTCTGGAAGAGCGTGCACGAGATCCACAACTCGCTCGAGGGCGAGGAGGAGGGCGCGGAGGGCGCGCCGGCACGTGCGCATGCCACGTTCACCTCGGTGATCGTGCAGATCGCGATCATCGACATCGTCTTCTCGCTCGACTCCGTGATCACCGCGGTCGGGCTCGCGGACCAGGTGGAGGTCATGGTGATCGCCATCGTCATCGCCGTGGCGGTGATGATGTTCGCCGCGAAGCCCATCGGCGAGTTCGTCGACCGGCATCCGACCGTCAAGATGCTGGCGCTCGCGTTCCTGATACTCGTGGGCTTCGCGCTCGTCGCCGAGGGGTTCGAGTTTCACATCCCCAAGGGCTACATCTACTTCGCGATGGCCTTCTCGGTCGGGGTGGAGATGCTCAACCTGCGCGCGCGGGCCAGGCGGGCGCCGGTCAAGCTGCGGCGCAGCGGGCCCGAGGACGACAGGCTTTAGGACGGGCGTCCTCCTTGCCGGGCGGCGCCCGGGTCGCCACGCTTGACATAGGTCAAGCGTGGCGCAGGTTGACAGTCGGGACTGTCCGCTCCGCTATAATGGCTGCCACCTGCAAAGGGCGGATTCGATGCAGCTTTTCACCCTCGGGCTGAACCACACGACGGCGCCGGTCGCGATCCGCGAGCGCGTCGCCGTGGCCGGCGAGGGGCTGCGCGAGGCGCTGAGCGAGCTGGTGCGCGCGCGTCCCGCGCAGGAAGCCGCGCTCATCTCGACCTGCAACCGCACCGAGCTTTACTGCGCCGCCGGCGAACCGAACCAGGCGCTCGCCTGGTTCTCGGACTATCACCGCCTCGACTCGGGCACGCTCCAGCCCTACGTCTACACGCTTCCCGAGCGCGAGGCCGTGCGGCACGCCTTCCGCGTCGCCTCCGGGCTCGACTCGATGGTGCTCGGCGAGCCGCAGATCCTCGGGCAGATGAAGAGTGCCGTACGCGCCGCCGAAGAGGCGGGGACGATCGGCGCGCTGCTGTCGCGCCTCTTCCAGCGCTCCTTCGCGGTGGCGAAGGAGGTGCGCACCAACACCCGCATCGGCGCCAACGTGGTGTCGATGGCCGCCGCTTCGGTCAAGCTCGCGCTGCGCATCTTCCCGTCGATCGCGAAACAAAAGGTGCTCTTCATCGGTGCGGGGGAGATGATCGAGCTGTGCGCCACGCACTTCGCGGCGCAGAACCCGCGCGCACTGGCGGTCGCCAACCGTACGCTCGAGCGCGCGGAGCGGCTCTCGCGGCGCTTCGGCGGCCAGGCGCTGCTGCTGCGCGACCTGCCGGAGCTGCTTCCGGGGTACGACATCATCGTCTCCTGCACCGCGAGCTCGCTGCCGATCATCGGCAAGGGCACGATGGAGCGCGTGATCAAGGCACGCCGGCACCGGCCGGTGTTCATGGTCGACCTCGCCGTGCCGCGCGACATCGAGCCCGAGGTCGCCGGCATGGACGACGTCTTCCTCTACAGCGTCGACGATCTCGGCGCGGTGGTGCGCGAAGGCATGGACGCGCGCGCGAGCTCCGTCGAGCAGGCGGAGGCCATCATTGACTCGCAGGTCGGGCAGTTCCTGCACTGGCTCGAGTCGCGCGAAATGGTGCCGCTCATCTGCTCGCTGCGCGACCACGGCGAGGCGGCCCGCACACACGAGGTCGAGCGCGCGCTGCGCCGCCTGCAGCGGGGCGAGGACCCGCGCCAGGTGATCGAGTCGCTCTCGCACGGTCTCACCAACAAGCTGCTGCACGCCCCGACGCAGGCGCTGCACGACGCCGGCGGCCCGGACCGCGACGAGCTGGGGAGCCTGCTCGCGCGCGTCTTCCAGCTGCGCGGCGAGCGTTAGCTCCGCTCCCGTAGTCCGTGCGGGGCCGCGTGCGGTTCCCGTGGCGGCCCCCTCTTTCGATCGAGCCAAGCCATGAAGCCGAGCCTCGGCGCCAAGCTGGAAAGCCTCACCCGCCGCCTCGGCGAGATCGACGCCGCGCTTGCCTCGGAGGAGGCGACGCGCGACATGGACGTCTACCGCAGGCTCACGCGCGAGCACGCGGAGATCCAGCCGGTAGTGCAGCGCTACCGCGAATGGAAGGCCGCCGAGCGTGACGCGGCGACGGCCACCGAGATGCTCGCCGATCCGCAGATGCGCGAGTTCGCGGAGTCCGAGGCCGCGCAGGCACGCGCGCGCATGGGTACGCTCGAGGACGACCTGCAGCGCATGCTGCTGCCGAAGGATCCGAACGACAGCCGCAACATTTACGTGGAGATCCGGGCTGGCACCGGGGGCGAGGAGTCGGCACTGTTCGCCGGTGACCTGCTGCGCATGTACTCGCGTTATGCAGAGCGCAACCGCTGGCAGGTGGAAATCATCTCCGAGAGTCCGTCGGACCTCGGCGGCTACAAGGAGGTGATCGCGCGCATCGCCGGCGCCGGCGCCTACTCGAGGCTCAAGTTCGAGTCGGGCGGGCATCGCGTACAGCGTGTCCCCGAGACCGAGGCGCAGGGGCGCATCCACACCTCGGCGTGCACGGTGGCCGTCATGCCGGAGGCCGACGAGGTCGGCGAAGTCGCGCTCAACCCTTCCGAGCTGCGCATCGACACCTTCCGCGCGTCGGGCGCCGGCGGACAACACGTGAACAAGACCGACTCGGCGGTGCGCATCACGCATCTGCCGACCGGCATCGTCGTCGAGTGCCAGGACGACCGCTCGCAGCACAAGAACAAGGCGCGCGCCATGTCGCTGCTCGCAGCGCGCATCAAGGACATCCAGGCGCGCGAGCAGCAGCGCAAGGAGGCCGCGCAGCGCAAGTCGCTGATCGGCTCGGGCGACCGCTCCGACCGCATCCGCACCTACAATTTCCCGCAGGGGCGCGTCACCGACCATCGCATCAACCTCACGCTCTACAAGCTCGCGCAGGTGATGGACGGCGACCTCGAAGAGCTGCTCGCGGGACTGCAGGCCGAGCATCAGGCCGAGCAGCTCGCCGCGCTTGCGGAGGAGGCGGTCTAGCGCTCGGCAGGCGAGCATGACGCGCGCGTCTTTGCGGCAGGCATGACCAGCTCAGCAGAGTTGGTCGCGGGGAGCCGACTGCCGCGGCTCGAGGCCGAGGTGCTCGTCGCGCATGCGCTCGGGCAGCCGCGAAGCTGGTTAACCGCGCATGGCCGTGATTCTCTTGCGCCCGGGCAGGTGGGCGCCTGCGAGTCCCTCCTCGCGCGTCGGTGCGCCGGCGAGCCCGTGGCCTATCTCGTGGGCGGGCGCGAGTTCTTCGGTCTCGATCTTCGCGTCACGCCGGCGGTGCTCATCCCGCGGCCGGAGACGGAGCTGCTGGTCGAGCTGGCGCTCGCCGAGCTGGCGCGCGTGCCGCGCGAACGCACGCCGCGCGTGCTCGACCTCGCGACCGGTTCGGGCGCCGTGGCCATCGCGATCGCGGTGCACGCGCTCCGGGCGCACGTGTTCGCGAGCGACCTGTCGACGCAGGCGCTCGCGATCGCCATGGACAACGCCGCGTGCCACCGCGCGCGCGTGGACTTCCGCCAGGGCGACTGGTTCGCGCCGTTCGCCGGCGAATCTTTCGCGCTGGTGGTTGCGAATCCACCCTACGTCGCCGCATCCGACCCCCATCTCGCCGAGGGCGATCTCGTACATGAGCCGCGGCTCGCGCTCGTCGCGGGCGAAGACGGTCTCGAGGCGATCCGTGCGATCGTCGCGCAGGCGGGTGCATACCTCGAGGACAGCGGGCTGTTGCTGCTCGAACATGGGCACGAGCAGGGCGAGGCGTGCCGGGCGCTCCTGCACAGCGCCGGGTTCGCCGAGGTGACCACCTGGTGCGACCTGGCGGGCCACGAACGAGTGAGTGGAGGGCGCCGGGGCAACGCGGGCAGGCGAGCCGCACGGCGTTGACCCCTTGCGGCACGCACGGCATAATTTCCGAGTGTTTTTGTCGGAATTCTGGAAGAGGACATCCCGCGATGAGCGTGCAAGAGAAGATCAAGCAGACGGTGACCGGCAGCCCCGTGGTGCTATACATGAAGGGCACGCCGGACCTCCCGCAGTGCGGTTTTTCCGCGACCGCAGTGCAGATCCTGCGCGCCTGCGGCGTCGAGGAGTTCGCGTCGGTGAACGTGCTCGAGGACCCCGACGTGCGCCAGGGCATCAAGGAGTTCGCCAACTGGCCGACCATCCCGCAGCTCTACGTGAACGGGGAGTTCGTCGGCGGCTCGGACATCATGCGCGAGATGTACCAGACCGGCGAGCTGCAGAAGCTGCTCGTCCGGCAGGCAGCCTGATTCGCCCGCCCTGCGTTTTCGAGCTTCGCGTGGGAGCGCCGCGTTCGACGCGGCTGCCCATGCCGGCGAGGTGCCGGACGCGCCGACCGCGTGCGCGGTGATCATGATGCCGGCGTGGGGATCGAGTGGAAGCCCGACTCCCGAGCTCACGCGGTAACCGGTCCGGCTACAGCGGGAAGACCAGGCAGGTGGTGGTGCCGTGCGCGTACAGCTTGCCGTCGTGCCCGAGCAGCGGGCCTTGCGAGGCCGGCACCCCTCCTGCGCTCGCGCTCGCGTGCGCGCGGTGGTGCCGCTTCCCATGGAATGAAGCGCGAGACAGCGCCCTCAATTCAGGAGCCGGGTCATCGAGCGTTCGGCCTGGGCGACATAGCCGCCGCCGAAAAGATTCGCGTGGTTGAGCACGTGGTAGAGGTTGTAGAGCGGCTTGCGCGCCTCGTAGCCCGGCATGATCGGCGAGACCCCCGCGTAGCCCGCGTAGAACGCTGCCGGAAAGCCGCCGAAGAGCTCCGTCATCGCGAGATCGACCTCGGCGTCCCCCACGTACACAGCAGGATCGAACACCACGGGCTCTCCGGAGCCAAGCGCCCCGGCATTACCCGCCCATAGGTCGCCGTGGACGAGCGCGGGCTTGGGCGCATGTCCGGCGATCAGCGCGGGAATGCGTTCGAGCAGGCGCGCACCGAGCCTCTGCAGCGAATCGCCGAGCGCGTTCCGCTTTGCGAGTACGAGCTGCGGTGCGATGCGCTCCTCGGCCCAGAAGGACGCCCAGTCGTCGTGCCAGCCGTTGGACTGGGGGGTGGCCCCGATGTAGTTGGCGCAATGCCAGCCGTAGCGCGTGCCCGCGTCGCGCGCATGCATCGTGGCGAGGGCACGGCCGAGCGCGCGAGCCGAGTCGCCATCGAGGGTGCCGAGATCCATGAACCGGAGCAGCAGATACGCGTGTCCGGGTGTCGTACCGAGGGAGACGACCGAGGGCACCGTCATGCCCGTCCTTGCGAGCGCCTTCAGGCCGTCCTCCTCGGCCGTGAAGTTGTGCCAGTGGGTTGGGTCGTTCACCTTGGCGAAGAGCCGCGCGCCGCGACACTCGAGCGCGTAGGCGCGATGGATGCAGCCGCCGCCCACCGGACGCATCGACTCGAGAAAGTGATCCTCGCCGAGGTTGTGATGCACGGCGCGGTCGAGCGCGCCGACGAGCGCTTCGGGCAGGCCCAACGGGTTGCCGATCGCCGCGAGCTCGGAGGCCGGGCGCGAGTACGACCCCGACGGGCCGGTTTCGCTCATACCGCGGAGAGCCGCGTGTTCGCGTAGGAGAGCCGGTCGACCAGGATCGACATGAAGGCGCGGTCGAAGCGATGCCGGCACGCGTCCGAAGCACGCTCGAGGTCGTCGCATCGCAGGGTGATAACGCGCGCCGGCGAGAGGGTCGAGACCTCGGCGCTACGCGTGTTGGCGGCGCGCTTGAGATAGGCCATCTCGCCGATGCACTCGCCTGCGCCGAGCACGTTGAGCAGCTTGGTGCGCTTGAACACCGCCACCTCACCGCTCGCGATGATGCAGAAGAACTCACCCGGCTCACCCTCGCGCATCAGCGTCTGTCCCGCGGGCTCGTCCTGCCAGCGGGAGATGCGCAGCACCTCCCACAGCTCGGCGTCGCTGAACTCGCGGAAGAAGGGCATCGCCCGCAGCGTGTTGAACTTCTCGGTGTCGGCAACCTCGACCCGTGGCGCTGCCTGCAGGTCCGTACGGAACGCGTTGGCGAGGTCGAGCGAGAACTCGTCCCAGCTCTGGTAGCGGCGGTCAAGCTCCTTCTCCATCGCGCGCTTGACGATCCGGTCGAGCGACGCCGGGATCTCCTTGCGGTGCGCGGAAGGCGGCGGCGGCTCGGCGCTCGTGATCTGGTACATCACGGTGAAGTTGTTCTTGCCCTGGAACGGCAGCACGCCCGTGAGCAGCTGGAACATCACCACGCCGAGCGAGTAGATGTCGGTCTGGAAGTTGAGCGGGTGCTCCTTGATCTGCTGCGGCGACATGTAGGCGGGCGAGCCGATGCCCGAGACCTGCGTGGTGTCGCCGGTCGCCATGATCGCCGAGCCGAAGTCGGAGATCTTGATGTCGACGCCGCCCAGCAGCGGCACCGGACCGGCGAGCAGCAGGTTCGCGGGCTTGATGTCTCGGTGCGTGACGCCGAGCGAGTTGGCGTAGTCGAGCGCGCGCGTGCACTTGAAGACGATCTCGACGATGCGGTCGAAGGGCAGGAGGTCGGGTGGCTGGCAGTGCTGCTCGAGCGTGCCGCCGGCGACGTACTCCATGACGATGTAGCTCGCCTCGTCGGCGACCACGGCGTCGAAGATCTGCACGATGTGCGGGTGCGAGAGCCGTCCCGCGAGCGACGCCTCGGTGACGAAGAGCTTGCGGTAGACCTTCTCGGTGCCGACCGCACCGAGCCGGTCGGGATAGACGACCTTCACCGCGACGTCGCGTCCGGCGAACTCGTCGTGGCAGAGGAACACGTCGCTGGTCGCCCCTTCGCCGAGCTTGCGGATGACCTGGTACTTGCCGATCCGCTCCGGCGCGGGATGTGCCTCGTGCTTCATGCCTGCATCATGCGCTCATCCCGGCGCGAGCGCGCGCGATCGCTGCACGAACGGCCTCCGGTGCCGTCCCGCCGACGTGGGACCGACTCGCCGCTGCACCCGCCGGATCGAGCACCGCGAAGATGTCCCCGCCGACGAGCGGCGAGAACGACTGCAGCTCCGCCAGCGTGAGCGCAGCGAGGTCCACGCCCTTCGCTTCGGCGGCGCGCACCGCGCGCGCAACGACCTCGTGCGCATCGCGAAACGGCATGCCCTTCTTCACGAGGTAGTCGGCGAGGTCGGTCGCGGTGGCGTACCCCTGCTCCACGGCCGCACGCATGGCACGCTCGTCCACGCCGATGCCGGGCACCATCGCCGCGAAGATCGCGAGCGTGTCCACGAGCGTGTCGACGGTGTCGAAGAGCGGCTCCTTGTCCTCCTGGTTGTCCTTGTTGTAGGCGAGCGGCTGCGCCTTCATGAGCACGAGCAGCGCCATCAAGTGGCCGATCACCCGGCCCGTCTTGCCGCGTGCGAGCTCGGGCACGTCCGGGTTCTTCTTCTGCGGCATCATCGACGAGCCGGTGCAATAGCGATCGGGCAGGCGCACGAATCCGAAGCGCGGGCTCATCCACAGGATCAGCTCCTCGCAGAAGCGCGAGAGGTGCACCATGATGAGCGCCGCCGCGGCGCTGAACTCGATCGCGAAATCGCGATCGCTGACCGCATCGAGCGAGTTCGCGCACACGCCCTCGAAGCCGAGCTCGCGCGCGACGCGTTCGCGGTCGATGGGGAAGGACGTCCCAGCGAGTGCACCGGCGCCGAGCGGCAGTCGGTTCACGCGCCGCCGGCAGTCCTGCAGCCGCTCGACATCGCGCGCGAGCATCTCGTGGTAGGCGAGCAGGTGATGGCCGAAGGTCACCGGCTGCGCCACCTGCAGGTGGGTGAAGCCCGGCATGATCGTCGCCGCGTGCTTCTCGGCGAGATCGAGCAGTGCAGCCTGCAGCGCACGCACGAGGGCCACGATCTCGTCGATCGCACCACGCAGCCACAGCCGGATGTCGGTCGCGACCTGGTCGTTGCGCGACCGCGCGGTGTGGAGGCGCTTGCCGGCATCGCCGACGAGCGCGGTCAGCCGGCGCTCGACGTTGAGGTGCACGTCCTCGGCATCGAGCGACCACGCGAAACGTCCGCTCGCAATCTCCTCGCGCACCTCGGCGAGCCCGCGCTCGATGTCCGCGAGGTCCTGCGACGAGATCACGCGCTCGGCCGCGAGCATGCGCGCGTGCGCGAGCGACCCCGCGATATCGGCGAGCGCGAGTCGTCGGTCGAACGACACCGACGCCGTGTAGCGCTTCACACGGTCGTCCACGGCCTCGGCGAAGCGGCCGGACCACGTGCCTGCGGCGTGACGGTTTTCCTCGCTCAAGGCCGTGCCGGGTTGAGCCCGCAGGGTGGGGGACCGAGAATTTTCGCAGCTAGCGCGCTCGCGGCGCGTGCAAATCCCGCAGTCCGGGCAGCGATCGCCGCAAGCGCGTGGGGCTGCAGACCACGTGACGATTCTAAGCCAAAACGATTTGCCGGACGCCCTGCCCGACTTCCGCAGCCTGGGGGTGATGGCGCGCGTCTTGGTCGGCGTGACTTTTGCCGCACTGCTCGCGGCAGTGCTGCGCGCAGCGTCCCCGGACGAGATCGTCGACCAGATGCTCGGCATGGCGCTCGTGCTGGTGCCGGCGTTGCTCGCCGCGCTTGCGGCGTTGTACGTCGCCGGGCCGCTGCTCGCGCGCGTGTCCTACCCGGTGGGCCTCACGCTGGTGCTCGCGCTCGGAGCGCTCGTCACCTTCACCGCGTGGGCGCTCGTGGCGCTGCGCGGCGGCGAGGTCTCCGCGGCGGGAGCCGCGCGCGCCGTTGCCTTCGCGTTGCTTCTCACCGGGCTGCTCGCCGGCTATTTTCAGCTGCGCGCGCGTGCGTTCTCGCCGGCGCTCGCCGAGGCGCGGCTGCAGGCGCTGCAGGCGCGCATCCGCCCGCACTTCCTGTTCAACTCGCTGAACGCGGTGCTCTCGCTCGTGCGCAGCGATCCGCGGCGCGCCGAGAGCGCGCTCGAGGATCTCGCCGAGCTCTACCGCATGCTCATGGCCGACACGCGCAGCCTCACGACGCTCGACGAGGAGCTCGAAGTGACGCGCCAGTACCTCAACGTCGAGGAGCTGCGGCTCGGCGACCGGCTGCGCATCGAGTGGCGCACAGAGACCGCGCCGCGCGACGCGCTCGTGCCGCCGCTGCTCTTGCAGCCGCTCGTGGAGAACGCGGTGTACCACGGCATCGAGCCCGGCATCGAGGCCGGGACGATCGAGGTTGCGGTCTATCGACAGGGCGATCGCGTGCACGTGCGGCTCACCAACCCCTACCACCCGGACCACCAGCACCGCCAGGGCAACCGCATGGCGCTCGCCAACATTCGCGAGCGGCTCGCGCTCCATTTCGACGTCGAGGCGAATCTCGAGCAGGGCGTCGTCGGCTCGAGCTACGAAATCCACATGGTGATGCCGTACCGGAGGAGTCGGGCATGAGCGATCTCGTCAAGGAAGCGCCGCTGCGGATCTTCCTAGTCGACGACGAGACCCCTGCGCGCATGCGCATGCGTGAGCTGCTCGGTGACCTCGCCTTGCGGTTACCGAACCTGGTCGTCGGCGAGGCGGCGAACGGCCGCGAGAGCATCGCGCGCCTTCCCGACGCGCGCCCGGACGTCGCCCTGGTCGATGTGCAGATGCCGCAGATGAGCGGCATGGAGCTCGCGCGTCACTTGGCGCAGATGGAGCGGGCGCCGGCGATCGTGTTCGTTACGGCGCATAACGAGTACGCGGTCGAGGCGTTCGAGGTGAACGCGATCGACTATCTTCTCAAGCCCGTGCGCGTGCAGCGGCTCGAGGCGGCGTTGCGCAGGGCGGTGGCGAACGGACCGCCGGACGCGACCGTGCTCGGTCGCGCCACACACGGCCCGCGTCGCTTCCTGTCGGTGGCGGAGAGGGGGCGCATCCTGCTCGTACCGGTCACCGACGTGCTCTACATGAAGGCGGAGCTGAAGTACATCACGCTGCGCACGCCGGAGCGCGAGTTCCTGCTCGAGGAGTCGCTCACCAGTCTCGAGCAGGAGCTCGGCGCGCTGTTCGTGTGCGTTCATCGCAACTGCCTGGTGGCGCGTCGTGCCATCAAGGGCTTCGCGCGCGGCCACGACGCGGACGGTGACGGCCCGGGGTGGGCGGTGATCCTCGAGGGCTGCGACCAGCCGCTGCCGATCAGCCGCCGGCAGTGGCCGGTCGTGAGACAGTTCGCGGCCGCTTGAACGATGCCGGCGACCCCGGGTCGCGCGAGCGGCACACTCCCGATCCCGGTCCCGGCGCTTGGTACAGGATGAGTTTGCCGTTCGCGCCAGGCACTCCGTGCCGATCGCAACATGGTCCGCACGCCGGTGCCTTATGCCACACCGGCAAGGCGTTGCGCGCGCGATCCCGCGCACCTTGCACCTAGAATCGAGGGCATGTATCTCGCCAAGAAAGTGTTCAAGGACCTCGTCGAGGGCCTCGCCAAGCGACGCGAGGACGAGCAGCGCGTGCGCGTCCACGCACGCCGCGCGCCGTGGCAGGCCGACGCGCGCGGACCGGGCCGCGACTGCTGGTTCATCAGCGTGACCAACGTCGCCACGAACGAGAGCCTGGAGATCACCGCCGTCTGGTTCGAGACCGCGCCGCGCCGCTTCCTCGACAGGCGTCAGCGCCGCCTGCCGGTCACGGTGCGTCCCGGGGACACCTGGGACACCTGGATCGAGGTGGAAAAGCTGCCTGACGACGTGCGCGAGAACGCACACGCCTTAGCACGCGTCCGCCTTGGGACTGGGACCGTGCTCACGCCCCAGCTCGCGTAGCGACGCGAGCGACTCCGCGCGGAAACCCGCGGACACAGCGTTCCGACGGAGCACTCCCGCCTTGGCCGGGGTCTCCGCTCTGCCGTTGCATGGTGGCTGGCCCGGTCGCCTTGGCGCCGACTCGCGGCGCCCCGACTGATCGTCTGCCGATCATGCGCTGCTGGCTCAGCCCGAGTTCCGCAACCCGGCCGCGATGCCGTTGATGGTGAGATGGATGCCGCGCTGCACGCGCTCGCTCGTCTCCCCGGAACGGAAGCGGCGGATCAGCTCTACCTGCAGGTGGTTGAGCGGGTCGAGGTAGGGGATCCGCGCCTTGATGTCGCGCGCGAGTGCCGGGTTGGTGGCGAGGAACTCGCGCTGGCCGGTGATGGTGAGCAGCGCGCGGCGCGCCAGCTCCCACTCCTCCTCGATGCGCGCGTAGACGTGTTTGCGCAGCCCGGCGTCGGGCACCAGCTCGGCGTAGCGCGAGGCGATGCCCAGGTCGGTCTTGGCGAGCACCATGTCCATGTTGGCCGCGAGCGTCTGGAAGTAGGGCCAGCCCCTGTGCATCGCCTGCAGTTCCGCCCAGCGCCGCCGGGGCGCATCGGCGACGAACGCGTGCACCGCACTGCCGAAACCGAACCAGCCGGGCAGCAGCACGCGGCTCTGCGCCCAGCTGAAGACCCAAGGGATCGCACGCAGGTCCTCGATGCGCTTCGAGGGCTTGCGTGACGCCGGCCGGCTGCCGATCTTGAGCTCCGCGATCTCCGAGATCGGCGTTGCGGCGCGGAAGTAGTCGGTGAAGCCTTCGGTCTCGTACACGAGCCCCCGGTAGACGCGGAACGCCTCCGCCGACAGCGTCTCCAGGATCTCGCGGAAGCGCTCGAGCCGCGGATGCCGCTCGGTGTGCGCCAGCGTCGCCTCGATGGTCGCGGCGAGGATCGTCTCGAGGTTGCGCCGGCCGATGTCGCGGTTTGCGTACTTGCTCGCGATCACCTCGCCCTGCTCCGTGATGCGGATCTGCCCGCTTACCGCACCTGCGGGCTGGGCGAGGATCGCCTGATAGGTGGGGCCGCCGCCGCGTCCCACCGAGCCGCCGCGACCGTGGAAGAGCCTCAGCCGCACGTCGAGGCGTGCGAGAAGTTCGGACAACGCCACCTCGGCCTTGTAGAGCTCCCAGGTCGAGGTGAGGAAGCCGCCGTCCTTGTTCGAGTCCGAGTAGCCGAGCATCACCTCGAAGGTGTTGCCCCAGCTCTCGCGAACGACGTGCATGATCCCCGGCATGGCGAGGAAGCGCTCGACGATCGGCGCGCAGCCGCGCAGGTCGGCGATGGTCTCGAAGAGCGGCACGATGCGCACAGAGGCGGCCGGCTTCGCACCCGGCTTGAGGAGCCCGGCCTCGCGCAGCAGCACCGCCACCTCGAGCAGGTCGGACGCCGACGTGGTCTTCGAGATGATGTGGTGCGGCAGCGCCTCGCGACCGTACTTGACCTGGCCTTCGCGTGCGGCGTGGAAGATGTCGAGCTCGCCGCGCGTCTCCTCGGAGTAGTCGAGGAACGGCGACACGAGCGGCCGCGCATGTGCGAGCTCCGCGACCAGCACGCGCTCGCGCTCCGCCTCGTCCGCGGCGAGGTAGTCACGGTGGACGCTCGCCTTTGCGAACAGCTCCGCGACGACCCGCTCGTGCACGTCCGAGTTCTGGCGCATGTCGAGCGCGGCGAGCGAGAAGCGGAATGTCCGTGCGGCGGCGATGAGGTGGCGCAGCCGCCCCTCGGCGAGGGGCGCGCTGCCGTGCGCGACGAGCGACGCCTCGATGGTGAGCAGCTCGGCGATGAGCTCGTCGGCGTTGCGGTAGGGCGGAGCGTCTCCAGTCGGATGGCGCAACGCGTGCGCGCCGTTGAGCGCCGCCGTGGTCGCTGCGAGGCGCGCGTAGATGCCTGACAGCGCGAGCCGGTACGGCTCGTCCTGCCGGTGCACCGAATCGTCGGGCGAGCGCGCCGCGAGCGCTTTCAGCGCGTCGCTCACTTGGATCATGCCGAGCGACAGCGGCAGCTCGAAGCCGATCGCATGCACCTCGTCGAGGTAGTGCTCGAAGGCGAGCATCGACTGCCGACGCAGCGCGAACTCGAGCACCGGGCGGGTGACGAACGGATTGCCGTCGCGGTCACCACCGATCCAGCTGCCGAGCCGGAACACCGGCGGCATGCGCCATCCGTGCAGCGCGTGGTACTCGGCCGCGACCAGGTCCTCGCAGGCCTCGGCGATGGCCGGCACTTCGGCGAAGAAGGTTCGCCGGTAGTAGGCAAGCGCGTTCTCGATCTCGTCCTCGACGCGCAGCTTCGCGAGCCGCAGCATGCGCGACTGCCACAGCGTGAGCACCTGGCGCGCGATCGCCGCCTGGGTGCGCCGGCGCGCTGCATCGTCGTGGCGCTCGCGGTCGCGCTGGGCAAGCAGCCGGCCGACCTCGAGCTCGCAGTCGAGGATGCTCTTGCGCTGCACCTCGGTGGGATGCGCGGTGAGCACCGGCGAGACGCGTGCCGTGGCGAAGAACCCGGCGAGCGCCGGCGCGCGCACGCCCTCGCGCTTGAGCCGGTGCAGCGCGTGGGCGAGCGTGCCGGGATCGGCGTGCGGCGCGTCGGCCGCCTGCCGCCGCAGCTGGCGCAAACGGTCCTGGTCTTCGGCGATGTTGGCAAGGTGGGAGAAATAGCTGAACGCGCGCACGACGGAGATCGCCTGTTCGAGCTCGAGGCCGTCGAGCAGCCGCACGAGCTCGGTGCGCGCCTGCGGATCGCGGTCGCGCCGGAACCGCACCGCGTTCTGGCGCACACGCTCGACGACGTCGAACATGGCCGCGCCCTCCTGCTCGCGCAGCGTGTCGCCGAGTATGCGACCCAGGAGACGGATGTCCTCCTTGAGCTCGTTGTCGCCTTCGGCGGCGAGGAGGGTGCGCTTGCGCTTCACCGGTCGTTGCATGGTTTCCGTGCTCGTGCGACGGACGGAAGGGCGTGGCTGCGCCGGACGGCGCGCGAAGTGAGTCGCGGGCGGGGTGCTACACTCGGTGGCTGACTCGCCGCCGCGCCAGCCACCGCGTGACATCCCCCCTGCCGCGCCTCGTGATCGCCTCGCGCGAGAGCCGCCTTGCCCTCTGGCAGTCGGAACACGTGCGCGAACGGCTGGCGCGATTGTATCCAGCGACGGCGGTCGAGATCCTCGGCATGACGACGCAGGGCGACCGCATCCTCGACGTGACGCTCGCGAAGATCGGCGGTAAGGGACTCTTCGTGAAGGAGCTCGAGGCGGCGCTCGCCGATGGCCGGGCTCACCTTGCCGTGCATTCAGCGAAGGACGTGCCGGTCGAGATGCCGCCGGGTTTCCGCCTGGCCGCGATCCTCGAACGCGAGGATCCGCGCGACGCGTTCGTCTCCAACCGCTATGCCTCCCTGGACGAGTTGCCGAGCGGTGCCGTGGTCGGCACCTCGAGCCTCCGCCGCGAAGCGCAGCTGCGCGAGCGCTACCCGTCACTCGACGTGCAGCCGCTGCGCGGCAACCTCGACACGCGGCTCGCCAAGCTCGACCGCGGCGACTACGCGGCGATTGTGCTCGCCTGCGCCGGTCTCAAGCGTCTCGGTCTCGGGTCGCGCATCAAGGCGGTGCTCGATCCCGAGGTGAGCTTGCCGGCGGTCGGACAGGGCGCGCTTGCGATCGAGTGCCGCAGCGACGCGCCCGAGGTCGCGGCGCTGCTCGCGCCCCTCGACCATCCCGACACCGCCGCGTGCCTTGCCGCCGAGCGCGCGTTGAGCCTCGCGCTCGGCGGAAGCTGCCAGCTGCCGCTCGCCGCCCATGCGCGGCTGGAAGGCGACCGGCTGCACGTGCGCGGGCTGGTCGCGAGTCCCGACGGCCGTGCGATCGCGCGCGCCGAAGTGCTCGGCACGCGTTCGAGCCCCGACGCCGCCGGCGCGGAACTCGC
>Ga0114939_10000583_pt1 | contig 30530 bp, 32 predicted proteins | sample AshMeaCrysSpring_FD_87196 | JGI IMG/M metagenome (GOLD analysis project Ga0114939, IMG submission 87196) | Groundwater microbial communities from Big Spring, Nevada to study Microbial Dark Matter (Phase II) - Ash Meadows Crystal Spring | ecosystem: Environmental > Aquatic > Deep subsurface >...
CCGACCCCGTACTTGTAGGCCATGGCGACCAGCGTCGGCATCTTGGCGATCAGGCGGATCGCGGCGATTTCGCGGTGCTCCGGGTTGTTGATGTCGGTGCTGTCGTGGTAGAAGGCCGACAGCGCGCCCACCAGACCGGTCAGCACGGCCATCGGGTGAGCATCGCGGCGGAAGCCGCGCAGGAAGAACTGCATCTGCTCGTTGACCATGGTGTGCATGGTCACGCGCTGGCTGAAGGCTTCCTTCTTCTGGGCGTTCGGCAGGTCACCGTACAGCAGCAGGTGGCAGGTTTCCAGGAAGTCGCACTGGGTGGCGAGCTGCTCGATCGGGTAGCCGCGGTACAGCAGCTCGCCCTTGTCGCCGTCGATGTAGGTGATGGCCGACTGGCAGGACGCGGTCGAGAGGAAACCCGGGTCGTAGGTGAACATGCCGGTCTGGCCGTACAGCTTGCGGATGTCGATCACGTCCGGGCCGATGTTGCCCTGGTAGACGGGCAGCTCGATGCTCGGGCTGCCGTTACTGAACGACAGGGTGGCTTTGTTGTCAGCTAGTTTCATTTTGGTAGGCCTTTCAGCAGGTTTCTCTCAACATCGTCAAAACTTCTCGCACATCCGCGCGATCCAGTTCGGGGGCGACCTGCGCCAACGGCTTGCGATCCAGGTGCAGATCGAGCAGGTCGTTGTCGCTCAGGTCCATCAGGGCCGTCAGGCCCTGAGCCTGGCCCATGGTCAGCGTGGACTCGAACTTGTTGAAAAAACGCTCGATGAAGAGGTCGTTTTCCAGCAAGCCCCGGCGGCAGCGCCACTTGAGCTTGCTCAGCGTCCTCTCGTCGATCAGTTCATTGTCCACGTGCAACCCTGTGCCTGGCTTACACCGCGCGGGCGACCATCATTTCCTTGATCTTGCCGATGGCCTTGGTGGGGTTCAGACCCTTGGGGCAGACATCAACGCAGTTCATGATGGTGTGGCAGCGGAACAGGCGGTAGGGGTCTTCCAGGTTGTCCAGCCGTTCGCCGGTGGCCTGGTCGCGGCTGTCGGCGATGAAGCGGTAGGCCTGCAGCAGCCCGGCCGGGCCGACGAACTTGTCCGGGTTCCACCAGAAGCTCGGGCAGCTGGTCGAGCAGCTGGCGCACAGGATGCACTCGTACAGGCCATTGAGCTCTTCGCGCTCCTCAGGGCTCTGCAGGCGCTCGCGCTCCGGCGCCGGCGTCTCGTTGATCAGGTAGGGCTTGATGCTGTGGTACTGCTTGAAGAACTGCGTCATGTCGACGATCAGGTCGCGTACCACCGGCAGGCCCGGCAGCGGCTTGAGGATGATGTCGCCCTTGAGCGTGTTCAGGTTGGTCAGGCAGGCCAGCCCGTTCTTGCCGTTGATGTTCATGGCGTCCGAACCGCAGACGCCTTCACGGCAGGAGCGGCGGAACGACAAGGTGGGGTCCACGGCCTTGAGCTTGACCAGGGCGTCGAGCAGCATGCGCTCGGAACCGTCCAGTTCCAGCTGGAGGGTCTGCATGTACGGCTTGGCATCCTTGTCCGGGTCGTAGCGGTAGATCTTGAAAGTGCGTTGGGCCATTTTTCGATTTCCTTGTGCGATACGTTCGGACAGGTCAGAAGGTGCGCGGCTTGGGCGGCACCGTCTCGGCGGTCAGGGGCTTCATGCGCACCGGTTTGTAGTCCAGACGGTTGCCGTCCTTGTACCAGAGGGTGTGCTTCATCCACTCGGCGTCGTTGCGACCCAGCGGGCAGGTCGGGTGGGTCACGTCATGCTCGTAGTCGCGCACCAGGTGGGCGCCACGGCACTCGGTACGCGCGGCCGCGCTTTCCATGGTGGCCTGGGCCGCTTCCATCAGGTTCTCCACTTCCAGTGCCTCGACACGGGCGGTGTTGAACACCTTGGAGTTGTCCTTCAGACCGATGTTGGCCACGCGCTCGCGCAGGGCGGCGATCTTCTTCACGCCTTCGTTCATCACTTCCTGACTGCGGAACACGCCAGCGTGCGCTTGCATGATGCTGCGCATGTCGTTGGCGACGTCCTGCGCGTATTCACCGGTCTGGTTGCTGTCCAGGCGTGCCAGACGGGCCAGGGTGCGGTCAGTGGCGTCCTTGGGCAGATCCTTGTGTTCCTGCTTGGGGTTGACGTTGGCAATGATGTGGTTGCCGGCGGCCTTGCCGAACACCAGCAGGTCCAGCAGCGAGTTGGTGCCCAGGCGGTTGGCGCCGTGCACCGAGACGCAGGAGCACTCGCCCACGGCGTACAGGCCGTTGACCGGCTTGTCTTCACCGCCCACACGCTCGACCACCTGGCCATGGATATTGGTCGGGATGCCGCCCATCTGGTAGTGGATGGTGGGCACGACCGGGATCGGCTCGCGCGTCACGTCCACGTTGGCGAAGTTGACGCCGATCTCGTACACCGAGGGCAGACGCTTGTGGATGGTGTCGGCGCCCAGGTGGTCCAGCTTCATGTGGATGTAGTCCTTGTTGGGACCACAGCCGCGGCCTTCCAGGATTTCCTGGCCCATGCAGCGCGAGACGAAGTCGCGCGGCGCCAGGTCCTTCAGCGTGGGCGCGTAGCGCTCCATGAAGCGTTCACCGTTGCTGTTGAGCAGGATGGCGCCTTCACCGCGGCAGCCTTCGGTCAGCAGCACGCCGGCGCCGGCCACGCCGGTGGGGTGGAACTGCCAGAACTCCATGTCCTGCAGGGCGATGCCGGCGCGCGCGGCCATGCCCAGGCCGTCACCGGTGTTGATGAAGGCGTTGGTGGACGACTGGTAGATGCGGCCGGCCCCGCCGGTGGCCAGCAGCACGGTCTTGGCTTCGAGCACGTAGACGTCGCCGGTCTCCATTTCCAGTGCGGTCACGCCCACGCAGTCACCTGAAGCGTCACGGATCAGGTCCAGCGCCATCCATTCCACGAAGAAGGTGGTGCGGGCAGCCACATTGGCCTGGTACAGCGTGTGCAGCATGGCGTGGCCGGTACGGTCAGCCGCGGCGCAGGCGCGTTGCACCGGCTTCTCGCCGTAGTTGGCGGTGTGGCCGCCGAACGGGCGTTGGTAGATGGTGCCGTCGGGATTGCGGTCGAAGGGCATGCCGAAATGCTCAAGTTCGTACACGACCTTCGGTGCCTCGCGGCACATGAATTCGATGGCGTCCTGGTCACCGAGCCAGTCGGAACCCTTGACGGTGTCGTAGAAGTGGAATTCCCAGCTGTCTTCGCTCATGTTGCCCAGGGAGGCAGACACGCCGCCCTGCGCCGCCACGGTGTGCGAGCGGGTCGGGAACACCTTGGAGAGCACGGCCACATTCAGGCCGGCACGTGCCAGCTGCAGCGAGGCGCGCATGCCGGAGCCGCCGGCTCCGACGATGACGACGTCAAATTTGCGCTTGGAGATGGAATAGGACATGGGTTAGAGCCTCAATCGTGCAGTGGCATCACAGGCGCCACAGGACTTGGATGGCCCAGCCGGCACAGCCGACCAGCCAGACGATGGTGAACACCTGCAGCGACAGGCGGATCGAGACGGGCTTGATGTAGTCCATCCAGATGTCGCGCATGCCGACCCAGACGTGCCAGGCAAGTGCGATGATGACGGAGAAGGTCAGCACCTTCATCCATTGGGCGGCGAAGATGCCTGCCCAGGTTTCGTAGCCGATCGGGCCGCGGGTGAACAGCACCTGGACCAGTACCAGCAGGGTGAACAGGACCATCAGGGCCGCAGTGATGCGCTGGCTCAGCCAGTCGCGCAGTCCGTAATGTGCGCCAACGACGATGCGCTTGGAGCCGTAGTTAACCGACATGTGTCGCTCCTTGGAGTTAATAGAGGCCGAACAGCTTGGCACCCAGCACAGCCGTCAGGCCCAGGCTGAGCACCAGCGTGACGATGGCCGAGCTGCGGCCGAATTCCTTGCTCACGGCGTGCGCGACGTCCATCCACAGGTGACGCAGGCCGGCGATGATGTGGTGCAGGTAGGCCCAGATCAGGGCCAGCGCCACCAGCTTGAAGAACCAGCCTGGAACGCCGGCCACGCCCGCGCTGAAGAGGGCGGTGAAGCGGGCAAAGGAGTATTCCGACGACACTGAGGTGTCGAACAGCCAGATGATGAACGGCAGCAGGAGGAACATGAGTGCGCCGCTGACGCGGTGCAGGATCGACACCCAGCCGGCCGGGGGCAGGCGGTAGGTCGGCAGATCCTTCAGGGCGTTGATATTGCGGAACTCGGGCCGCTGGGGCCGGGAGGCTTTGGCAAGGTCGGTCATGGTTGGCTTTCTCGTGGATGTAACCGCTTTGTAATTTTTGGCAGATTGCCTGACGAAATTCTATTGCAACGCAGCATTCATAAGTTGGTCTCGTCAGATTCATTCTGTGGGCTGATACGTGTAACGGAGTTTCTCAACTTAGCACATTGCGGTAATGGTGCGTATCGGTCAGGTACAGGCCGCGCCGCAGTTCCATCGGCACGTCGTTGTAGGTGTAGGCAATGCGCTCGACGCTCAGCAGCGGCGTGCCCTTGCCGATGCCGAGCAGGGCGGCCTGGGCCGCGTCGGGCAGCACGGCGCGGATCTTCTCCTCCGCACGCACCATGCGCACGCCGAACTCGGTTTCGAACAGGGCGTACATCGGCCCATGGTAGTCGCGCAGCCGCTCGGCCGTCAGGCCCTTGAACGGCGTGCCGGGCAGCCACAGGTCTTCCAGAATCGTGGGGCGACCGGCGAAGGCCAGCACACGGCGCGCCTGCAGCACGCTGTCGCCGGTGCGCAGCGCCAGCGCGCGTGCGATCTCGGCCGTGGCCCGCAGGCGCTTGCAGTCGATGATGTTGCGTTCGGCTGGCCCCTCGCTCTGCAGGTCGCCCCCGTCGGGCATCAGGCGCAGGAAGCGGTATTGCACGTGCTGCTCGGCGTGGGTGGCAACGAAGGTGCCCTTGCCCTGGCGGCGGATCAGGAGGTTTTCGGCCGCCAGTTCGTCGATGGCCTTGCGCACCGTGCCCTGGCTGACGCGAAAGCGTGCCGCCAGGTCCATCTCGCTGGGGATGGATTCGCCGGGCTTCCATTCGCCGGCCTGCAGGCTCTGCAGGATCAGACCTTTGATCTGCTGGTACAGCGGGCTGAAGGCCGGGGTCGACGCGCCGCCCGCCGCACTGGTGGCGGCGGCCTCGGGGGTGGCGGGGGGCATCTGGTTCATGGCGCGGACGAGGGCGGTGGGCGGGTGGAAAGAGGTCGAATCATATCTTATATAAGACATAAGACAAATTGATCCATCAGGGTTTTCGCGGTACACTCCACGGTGCATCCGGGGTCCGGTTACGGCCCGGTTACCGCCCTCACAACACTTCTGGAGTTCTCACCATGAGCAAAAAGCCCGTCCGCGTTGCCGTCACCGGCGCTGCAGGTCAAATCGGTTACGCCCTGCTGTTCCGCATTGCTTCCGGCGAAATGCTGGGCAAGGACCAGCCCGTCATCCTGCAGTTGCTCGAGATCCCGGACGAGAAAGCCCAGAAGGCGCTCAAGGGCGTCATGATGGAACTGGAAGACTGTGCCTTCCCGCTGCTGGCCGGCATGGAAGCCCACAGCGATGCCATGACTGCGTTCAAGGACACCGACTACGCCCTGCTGGTGGGTGCCCGTCCGCGTGGCCCCGGCATGGAGCGCGCCGACCTGCTGGCCGCCAACGCCCAGATCTTCACCGCCCAGGGCAAGGCCCTGAACGCCGTCGCTTCGCGCAACGTCAAGGTGCTGGTGGTCGGCAACCCGGCCAACACCAATGCCTACATCGCCATGAAGAGCGCGCCGGACCTCAAGCCGGGCAACTTCACCGCCATGCTGCGCCTGGACCACAACCGTGCCGCCAGCCAGATCGCTGCCAAGACCGGCAAGGCTGTGGCCGACATCGAGAAGCTGTGCGTCTGGGGCAACCACTCGCCCACCATGTACGCCGACTACCGCTTTGCCACCATCGGCGGCCAGAACGTGAAAGACATGATCAACGACCAGGTCTGGAACGAAACCGTGTTCCTGCCGACCGTGGGCAAGCGCGGCGCCGCCATCATCGAGGCGCGTGGCCTGTCGTCTGCCGCTTCGGCCGCCAACGCCGCCATCGACCACATGCGTGACTGGGCCCTGGGCACCAAGGGCAAGTGGGTCACCATGGGCATCCCGTCGCAGGGCTGGTACGGCATTCCGAAGGACGTCATGTTCGGTTTCCCGGTCACTTGCGAAAACGGCGAGTACAAGGTGGTCGAGGGCCTGGCCATCGACGAGTTTAGCCAGAAGTGCATCGACAAGACGCTGAAGGAACTGCAGGAAGAGCAAGCCGGCGTGGCCCACCTGCTGTAAGCCGCGTCCATGAGCCATCCGCGTTCGATTCTGCTGGGGGCGCAAGCCGGGGCCGTGGGGCTGCCGGTCTGTGACCATTACAGCGGTGTCGAGGCGCGGATGCGCAAGAGCCTGCAGCTGCAGGCTGAGATGACCGCCGAGTTCGGTGCCTGCGTTTTCGACGTCACACTCGACTGCGAAGATGGGGCGCCGGTCGGCGGTGAGCACGACCACGCCCAGATGGTGGTCGCGCTGGCCAACGAAGCACAGGCGGGTCTGCCCGCCGCGCAGCGCGTTGCGGTGCGGTTGCATGCGGTGGACCATGCGGCATTTGACGCCGACGTGGCCACCATCGTCGGTGGCGCGGCCCACGCGCTGTGCCACCTGATGATTCCCAAGGTCGAGACGGTGGCCGACGTCGAGCGGGCCGTGGCCGCGGTCGATACCGCTGCCCGCGGTGCCGGGCGCACCGAGCCGCTGCCGTTGCAGGTGCTGCTCGAATCGCCGGCGGCGGTGCATCGCGCGTTCGACATTGCCGCCCATCCGCGCGTGCAGTCCATCAGCTTCGGCTTGATGGACTTCGTCTCGGCGCATGGCGGCGCCATTCCCGCCAGTGCCATGGGGTCGCGGCTGGACGCGACCGAGCCGGGCCAGTTCGCGCATCCGCTGGTCGTGCGGGCCAAGCTGGAGATCTCGGCGGCCTGCCACGCCCACGGCAAAGTGCCTTCCCACTGTGTGGTCACCGAATTCAGTGATACTGAAGCCATGAAGGCGGCGGCGGCGAAGGCCGCGCGCGAGTTTGGCTACACGCGCATGTGGAGCATCCACCCGAGCCAGATTCGCCCCATCCTGGAGGCGCTGGCGCCGAGCGAGTTCGAGGTCGAGCGTGCCGCGGCCATCATTGTGGCGGCCGCAGGCGCACAATGGGCACCGGTGAGTTTCGAAGGCCAGTTGCATGACCGCGCCAGCTACCGTTATTTCTGGCAGGTTCTGGAGCGCGCCCACCAGACCGGCCGGCATCTGCCCGATGCCGTCCAGGCCTATTTCCAGTAAACCCAAAGGAGACGCACGATGAAAGCACTGCTCACCCTGGTTCTCGTGGCGGCCATGCCCGTGACGCTGCTGGCGCAGAACGCGCCGAGTCGCAAGACCCATTTCGCCCAGGGGAAACAGGCATCCCCGGTCAAGCTGGCCGCCGCCGCGTCTGCGTCAGCGCCCGTACCGCTGTCGGCGCAGGCGCTGGAACTGGCCGAGCGGGTGCAGGTGGGCCATATGCCGTGCGAGCTGGGCGCGTCCGTCACCGTCGAGGCCGATCCCAAGGCGCCCGGTTACTTCCACGTGCGCTTGGCCAAGGAAACCTTCCACATGGCGCCGGTGGTGTCTGCCACGGGGGCGATGCGGCTGGAAGATCAGCACGCCGGTGCCGTCTGGCTGCAGTTGGCCAACAAATCCATGCTGGTCAGCACCAAGCACGGCAAGCGCCTGGTGGATGCCTGCATGAGCCCGGCGCAGGTGGCTGTGGCGGCTGTCATGGAGAAGAACCCGCCGCCGTCCCTGCTCGACCCGGTGACGCCGCCGGCCGCCATGCGCAATGCGCTGGCCCTGCAGGATGCTGCGGAATAGATAGCAGTCCACGCCCAAGCGACGAGGGCTGGAACCATTTTTGATTGTTGAAGAAGGAGCTTTTCATGTTGCAAGCCTACCGCGCCCATGTCGCAGAACGCGCCGCGCTCGGCATCCCCCCGCTGCCGCTGTCTGCCAAGCAGACCGCTGAACTGATCGAACTGCTGAAGAACCCGCCCAAGGGCGAGGAATCGGTTCTGGTCGACCTCATCACGCACCGCGTTCCGGCCGGTGTGGACGATGCTGCCAAGGTCAAGGCCAGCTACCTGGCGGCCGTGGCCCACGGCAGCGAGAAGTGCGCCCTGATCTCGCGCGAGAAGGCCACCGAATTGCTGGGCACCATGCTGGGCGGCTACAACCTGACCCCGCTGATCGACCTGCTGGACGATGCCCAGGTGGGCGCCGTGGCTGCCGAAGGCCTGAAGAAAACCCTGCTGATGTTCGACCAGTTCCACGACGTCAAGGAAAAGGCCGACAAGGGCAACGCCCATGCCAAGGCCGTGCTGCAAAGCTGGGCCGATGCCGAGTGGTTCACCAGCCGCCCCGAAGTGCCCAAGAGCATCACGCTGACCGTGTTCAAGGTCACCGGTGAGACCAACACCGACGACCTGTCGCCCGCGCCCGACGCCTGGAGCCGCCCCGATATTCCGCTGCATGCATTGGCCATGCTGAAGAACAAGCGCGACGGCATCACGCCGGAGGAAGATGGCAAGCGCGGCCCGGTGAAGTTCATCGAGGACCTGCGCGCCAAGGGCAACCTGGTGGCCTACGTCGGCGACGTGGTGGGCACCGGTTCTTCGCGCAAGTCGGCCACCAACTCCGTGCTGTGGTTCACCGGCGAAGACATCCCCTTCGTGCCGAACAAGCGCTTCGGTGGCGTCTGCCTGGGCGGCAAGATCGCCCCGATCTTCTACAACACGATGGAAGACGCCGGTGCGCTGCCGATCGAACTGGACGTGAGCCAGATGAACATGGGCGACACCATCGAGCTGCGTCCCTATGAAGGCAAGGCCCTCAAGGACGGCAAGGTGATTGCCGAGTTCCAGGTCAAGAGCGAGGTGCTGTTCGACGAAGTGCGTGCCGGCGGCCGCATTCCGCTGATCATCGGCCGCGGCCTGACCGCCAAGGCGCGCGAGGCCCTGGGCCTGGCACCCTCGACTTTGTTCCGCCTGCCCAAGAACCCGGCGGCCAAGACCAAGGGCTTTACGCTGGCGCAGAAGATGGTCGGCCGCGCCTGCGGCCTGCCGGAAGGCCAGGGCGTGCTGCCCGGCACCTACTGTGAGCCCAAGATGACCTCCGTCGGCTCGCAGGACACCACCGGCCCGATGACGCGCGACGAGCTGAAAGACCTGGCCTGCCTGGGCTTCAGCGCGGACCTGGTGATGCAATCCTTCTGCCATACCGCCGCCTACCCGAAGCCGGTGGACGTGAAGATGCACCACGAGCTGCCGGACTTCATCAGCACCCGTGGCGGCATCTCGCTGCGCCCGGGCGACGGCATCATCCACAGCTGGCTCAACCGCATGCTGCTGCCCGACACCGTGGGCACCGGCGGCGACAGCCACACCCGCTTCCCGATCGGCATTTCCTTCCCGGCCGGTTCCGGCCTGGTGGCCTTTGCCGCTGCCACCGGCGTCATGCCGCTGGACATGCCGGAGTCGGTGCTGGTGCGCTTCAAGGGCAAGATGCAGCCCGGTGTCACGCTGCGTGACCTGGTGCATGCCATCCCGCTGTACGCCATCAAGCAGGGCCTGCTGACGGTGGAGAAGAAGGGCAAGAAGAACATCTTCTCCGGCCGCATCCTGGAAATCGAAGGTCTGCCGGACCTGAAGGTGGAGCAGGCTTTCGAGCTGTCCGACGCCTCGGCCGAGCGCTCTGCCGCCGGTTGCACGGTGCAGCTCAACAAGGAACCGATCATCGAGTACATCAACAGCAACATCGTGCTGCTGAAGAACATGATCGCCAACGGCTACCAGGACGAGCGCACCATCGCGCGCCGCATCAAGGCCATGGAAGCCTGGCTGGCCAAGCCGGAGCTGCTGACGGCTGACAAGGACGCCGAGTACGCCGCCGTGATCGAGATCGACCTGGCCGAGATCACCGAGCCCATCGTCTGCTGCCCGAACGACCCGGACGACGCCAAGACCCTGTCCGACGTGGCTGGCGCCACCATCGACGAGGTGTTCATTGGCTCCTGCATGACCAACATCGGCCACTTCCGTGCTGCCTCCAAGCTGCTTGAAGGCAAGAAGGACATCCCGGTCAAGCTGTGGCTGGCACCGCCGACCAAGATGGACCAGCACCAGCTGACCGAGGAAGGCCACTACGGCGTCTTCGGCGCCGCCGGTGCCCGCATGGAAATGCCGGGCTGCTCGCTGTGCATGGGCAACCAGGCGCAGGTGAAGGAAGGCGCGACCGTGATGTCCACCAGCACGCGCAACTTCCCCAACCGTCTGGGGAAGAACACCAACGTGTACCTGGGTTCTGCCGAACTGGCGGCCATCTGCTCCAAGCTCGGCCGCATCCCGAGCAAGCAGGAGTACCTGGCTGACATCGGCGTCATCAACGCCAACGGCGACAAGATCTACAAGTACATGAACTTCGACCAGATCGAGGAGTACAAGGACGTGGCAGCCAAGGTGGCGGCCTGACCTGCGCGCTCCCCTGACCGGGCGCGTTTGCGGCCCGGTTTTTCAAAGCCCCCGGCGCACGCTGCGGGGCTTTTTCTTTGCCGTCCGATAATCCGCGCCATGAATGCCATTACCTCTCTGCCCTGGTCGGTGCAAACCGTGCTGCTGCTCATCGGCAGCAATGTCTTCATGACTTTCGCCTGGTACGGCCACCTGAAGAACCTGGCCACCGCACCGTGGTATACAGCGGCGCTGCTCAGCTGGGGCATTGCGCTGTTCGAGTACCTGCTGCAGGTGCCGGCCAACCGCATCGGCTTCCAGCAAGCCGGCCTCACTGTGGGGCAGCTCAAGATCATGCAGGAGGTGATCACGCTCAGCGTGTTCCTGCCCTTTGCGATGCTTTACCTGAAGGAGCCGTTCAAGCTCGACTACGTGTGGGCGGCGTTGTGCATGGTGGGTGCTGTGTACTTCATCTTCCGCAGCGCCTGAGGGCGCCGCCGTCAGGTGCGGCGGTTACACTGCACGCCGTTTTATGTCATTTTCATGACAATCCAAGCTACAGGAGAACTACATGCTGTTTGGGAAACTGATGCCGCGTGACGGCAATTTCTTCGAGATGTTCAACCAGCATGCGGACCGCATCGTCGAGGCCGCACGCGCCTTTTCCCTGCTGGTCGAGCACTACGGCGACGTCGGCTTGCGCGAGCAGCACAACCGCGACGTGGATTCGGCCGAGCAGGCCGCTGACCGCATCACGCACGAGGTCAACAAGGCGCTGCACAAGACCTTCATCACGCCGATCGACCGCGAACAGATCCACGGCCTGATCAATACCATGGACGATGTGGCCGATCTGATCCAGGACGCCGCCGAAACCATGGCGCTGTACGACGTGCACCACATGACGCAGGAGATCATCCGCCTGACCGAACTCAGCGTGAAGTGCTGCGAGCGCGTCAAGGACGCGGTCTACCTGCTGGACAACATCGGCGACAGCAAGACCGCCGAGGCGGCGCTCAAGACCTGCGAGGAGATCGACCGCCTGGAGTCCGACGCCGACCGTGTCATGCGCACCGCCATGAGCAAGCTGTTCCGCGAGGAGCCGGATGTTCGCGAGGTGATCAAGCTCAAGGCGATCTACGAACTGCTGGAGACCGTGACCGACAAGTGCGAGGACGTCGCCAACCTCATCGAGGGCATCGTCCTCGAGAACGCCTGAGCGATCGCGGTCTGCCATGGAGAACATTCCGCAAACCGCCCTCTGGGTGATCATTCTGCTGGTGGCGCTGGCGTTGGCATTCGACTTCATGAACGGCTTCCATGACGCCGCCAACTCGATTGCCACCGTTGTATCCACCGGTGTCCTGCGTCCCGGCCAAGCCGTGCTGTTCGCCGCCTTCTTCAACTTCGTCGCCATCTTCGTCTTTCACCTCAGCGTGGCAGCGACGGTGGGCAAAGGCATCGTGCAGCCGGGGGTGGTCGACACCAACGTGGTGTTCGGCGCGCTGGTTGGCGCCATTACCTGGAACCTCATCACCTGGTACTACGGTATCCCCAGCAGCTCCTCCCATGCGCTCATCGGTGGCATCGTCGGCGCCGTGATCGGCAAGGCCGGCACCGATGCGTTGATTGCCGGCGGCATCCTCAAGACGGTGGTGTTCATCTTCGTATCGCCCTTCCTCGGCTTCCTGCTCGGCTCATTGATGATGCTGGCCGTCGCCTGGCTGTTCCGCCGCACCACGCCTTCGCGCGTAGACGGCTGGTTCCGCCGGCTGCAACTGGTATCGGCCGGCGCCTACAGCCTGGGGCACGGTGGCAACGACGCGCAGAAGACCATCGGCATCATCTGGATGCTGCTGGTGGCCACGGGTTACATGACCTCGGTGGACAAGGCGCCGCCGGGCTGGGTGGTGGTGAGCTGCTACCTGGCCATTGGCATGGGCACCATGTTCGGCGGCTGGCGCATCGTCAAGACCATGGGCCAGAAGATCACCAAGCTCAAGCCGGTGGGCGGCTTCTGTGCGGAGACCGGTGGCGCGCTCACGCTGTTCCTGGCCACCACGCTGGGTATCCCGGTGTCCACCACCCACACCATCACCGGTGCCATCGTCGGCGTCGGCTCGGCGCAGCGGGCCAGCTCGGTGCGCTGGGGCGTGGCAGGCAATATCGTCTGGGCCTGGATCTTCACCATCCCGGCCAGTGCCTTCGTGGCCATCGTGGCCTACTGGATCAGCTTGAAACTGTTCTGACGGCCGTCCGCCCGAGCGGATCCAGGCCAGAAACGCCGTGGAACCGGCTCCGCCGGGCCACTGGCGTTGCCCCCTTGAGGGGAAGCGGCGTCAGCCGCTCAGGGGTGCAACCTTCACTGGCTGATCTTGCGTGCTTCCTCGACTTGGTACTCGAAGTAGCGCTGGAAGCTGAAGGCAATGCTCGACATCAGCACCGCCGTGCCGATCAGCAGCGAGCAGGCGATGGCGCCGATGGTCAGCCAGCTGGTGCGGCCGGGCGGTGCATCGGGTGCCGCACCCGGGTTGAAGCGCGCGTTCCATTTTTCCGGGGTCATCAGGCCGTAGATGATGGCGTTGAGGGCGCAGCCGGCGAGGGTGAAGCCCACCAACGGAATCAGCACCCAGCTCCAGTGGTCGTCCACGCCGTAGGTCTGCACACGCTCGATGCCGTACAGCCCCATTGCGGTGGGAATCGGCAGCAGCCAGCCCAGCAGGTCGCCGAAGCCATACAGGTAGAAGCGATGCAGGCCCAGCGGGCCGACGAGAAAGGTGAGCCAGGCGGCCAGCGTCTTGTGTTTCATGCCGCTATTGTCGGGCATGCCATCTTGGCTCAGGGCGGGGTGGGGGCACTGCGGTCACCGTCGCCGAGGGTCTTTTCCATCAGCACGATGTCCAGCCAACGTCCGAACTTCCAGCCGCAGGAGCGGATGATGCCCACGTGCTCGAAGCCTGCCCGCCGGTGTACGCCGATCGAGCCGGCATTGCCCGAGTCGCCGATCACGGCAATCAGCTTGCGTACCCCGGCCTGCTCGGCCTGGCGGGCCAGTTCCGCCAGCAGCTGTTGGCCCAGGCCGCGGCCGCGGGCGCGCTCGGCCAGATAGATCGAGTCCTCGGCCGAAAAGCGGTAGGCGGGCCGGGGCTTGAACCAGTTGCAGTAGGCGTAGCCCAGCACCTCACCCTGTTCCTCCAGCACCAGCCAAGGCAGGCCGCGCGCCAGCACCTCGGCGCGCCGTGCGGCCATGTCAGCCGGCGAGGGTGGTTCCAGCTCGAAGGTGCCAGTGCCGTGCAGCACGTGGTGGGCGTAAATGGCGGTGATGGCGGGCAGGTCGGCGTCGCGGCTGGGGCGAATGGTAGGCATAAGCGGAAGAAACGTTATAATTGCAGGCTTTTCAGTGTGTCGCTGGCCGGGTGGCCATGTCGCGTGTCTCAAACACTGAAGGAATTCGTACTGGAAGCCGGTCCCTTGTCAGGGCGACGTTTCCACCACCCAAAGGATAAATCATGGTCGTCATTCGACTCTCCCGCGGCGGTGCCAAGGCACGTCCGTTCTTCAACATCGTCGTGACCGACAAGCGTAACCGTCGCGACGGTGGCTTCATCGAGCGCATCGGTTTCTACAACCCGATCGCCACCGAGAAGGAAGAAGGCCTGCGTATTGCGCAAGACCGTCTGACCTACTGGGTCGGCGTCGGCGCCCAGACCTCCCCGACCGTCGAGCGTCTGATCAAGCAGGCCGCCAAGAAGGCTGCCTGATTTCACACACCGGCTACCGTGCAGCGCTCCCGCTTCCGGGGGCGCTTCGCATTTGGGGCCGGCGTTGACCGATTTCTTTTTCCATGGTGCCCCGTCTCGAGACCGCTGAACTGCCGGCGGACGCCGTCGAGGTCGGGCGCATCCTGGACGCTTGGGGCATCAAGGGCTGGTTCAAGGTCCTGCCCTACAGCGCCGATTCCGGGGCCTTGTTCTCTTCCAAGCACTGGTACCTGCTGCCGTCCGAAAAAGGGGCCAAGGCCTTCTCCGGCCCGGTGCTGCTGCCCGTGCGCGAGGCCAAGGAGCATTCCGACGCGGTCGTTGCCAGCTCTTCCGAGGTGCCGGACCGCAATGCGGCTGAAGCGCTGCGCGGAGCCCGCATCTTCATCGCGCGTTCCAGCTTTCCCGCACCACAGCAGGACGAGTACTACTGGGTCGACCTGATCGGCTTGGCGGTGGTCAACCGTGAGGGCGTGCACCTGGGGCAGGTGCAGGAATTGCTGTCTACCGGGCCGCAGACGGTGCTGGTGGTCGGCTACGAGCTCGACGGCAAACCGGCGGAGCGCATGATTCCTTTCGTGTCCGCCTATGTGGACGAGGTGGACCAGGCTGCGCGCTGCATCCGTGTCGACTGGCAGCCCGACTATTGAGGTGAGGCGCCCGCACCATGCGCTTCGACGTCCTCACCCTGTTCCCTGAACTGTTCGCACCGCTGCTGACCAGCGGCATCACGCGCCGCGCCTATGAGTCGGGCCAGGTGGATGTGCATCTGCACAACCCGCGCGACCTTGCCGAGGGCAACTACCGCCGCGTCGACGACCGCCCCTTCGGTGGTGGTCCCGGCATGGTCATGCTGGCCGAGCCGCTGGCGCGCTGCCTGCAGCAGGCGCAGGCCCAGCGCGGCACGCGCGCGCCGGTGGTGCTGTTCTCGCCCTTGGGTCGGCCGCTGGATCATGCCCAGGTCGAACGCTGGGCCGCCAGCGATGGGGCGGTGTTAGTCTGTGGCCGTTACGAGGGGATTGACCAGCGCTTCATCGATGCCCATGTGGACGAGCAGGTCAGCCTGGGCGACTTCGTGCTCTCCGGCGGTGAAATTGCCGCCATGGCGCTGCTCGACGCGGTGGCGCGCCTGCAGCCCGGCGTGCTGGGCGATGCCGACAGCCACGCCCAGGACAGCTTCAACCCGGCGCTCGATGGCCTGCTGGATTGCCCGCACTACACACGCCCCGAGAGCTGGGAAGGGCGGGCCGTGCCCGAAGCCCTGCTGTCCGGCCACCATGCCCAGATCGAGCGCTGGCGCCGTGAGCAGCGGCTGGCGCTGACGGCTCGGCTGCGCCCGGAACTGATTGCCCAGGCCCGCACCGCCGGTCGCCTGAGCCGGGCGGACGAGGCATTCCTGGCCTCGCTGGCCTGAAATTGCCGCTTCCTGCTATAATCTCCTGTTTTCCAGATCCTCTGGCCGGCCGCTGGCCCTGTGTGGCGAGCATTCGTGCGACTTCTGATCCACGAACTATCCTTGGCGCGGACAAGATCATTTGAGGTAACCATGAACCTGATCCAGACCCTCGAGCAAGAAGAAATTGCTCGCCTCGGCAAGAACATCCCCGAGTTCGCCCCCGGCGACACCGTGATCGTGAACGTCAATGTGGTTGAAGGCAACCGCAAGCGTGTGCAGGCCTACGAAGGCGTGGTGATTGCCAAGCGCAACCGCGGCCTCAACAGCGGCTTCACCGTGCGCAAGATCTCCAGCGGCGAAGGCGTGGAGCGTACCTTCCAGACCTACAGCCCGCTGATCGCCAGCATCGAAGTCAAGCGCCGCGGTGACGTCCGCCGTGCCAAGCTGTACTACCTGCGTGACCGCAGCGGCAAGTCGGCTCGCATCAAGGAAAAGCTGCCGGCCAAGAAGACCGCCGAATAAGCGGGTCTCCTGCCACAAAAGCCGCCCAAGCGTATGCTTGAGGCGGCTTTTCATTTTGTGCGTCCTGTTCCCTTGTTGCCGTGTCCTCCTCCGATTCCGTCACCCCGCTGTCCAAGTTGCCGAACTTCGACCCCCATACCGTGCCGGTGACGGGGGTCGATGCCCACCTGCCGGCGGTGCCTGCGGCGCAGCTGCAACCCGAGGCCCTGCGCCAGCGCTTCCATGCGCCGCCGGCCTGGCAGCCCGAAGTGCGCATGGAGCCGCGCTTCACCCAACGCCAGCCGGCTGCGGCGGCGGTGCTGGTGCCAGTGGTGGCGCGTGCGCGGCCGACGCTGCTGCTGACCCAGCGCACCACGCACCTGGCCAACCATTCGGGGCAGATCGCCTTTCCCGGCGGCAAGGTGGACGACACCGATGTCGATGCCATCGACGCCGCGCTGCGCGAGGCCGAGGAGGAGGTGGGGCTGGCGCGCGACTTTGTGCAGGTGCTGGGCACGCTGCCGATCTACACCACCGGCAGCGCCTTCATCATCACCCCGGTGGTGGCACTGGTGCGGCCCGGTTTTACGCTGACACCCAACGCCGGCGAGGTGGCCGACGTGTTCGAGGTGCCGCTCGATTTCCTCATGAACCCGGCGCACCATCGTCGCCACAGTTTGCTGGCCGAAGGCTTGCGGCGCGAGTGGTTCTCCATGCCCTATCAGGACGGCGACATCGAGCGCTTTATCTGGGGTGCCACCGCCGGCATGCTGCGCAATTTCTACCGCTTCCTGGCTGCCTGAGCACGCTGTCGCGCGTCGGTGTGGCATGCCGGGCCGCTATGATCGCGGCATGAGCTTCTTTGCCCTTCTTGTCGCTCTGGTGCTGGAGCAAGCCCGTCCTCTGTCCAGCGGCAATGCAGTGCATGCCGGCATGCGCGGCTGGCTGCGCTGGGTGGTGCGCAACCTCGACGCCGGCCGCGAGCCGCATGGCTGGCTGGCCTGGGGCGTGGCGGTGGGCTTGCCGACCGCGGTGGCGCTGGGCGTGCACTGGCTGCTGCTGGCGCAACTGGGCTGGTTTGCCGCCATGGTGTGGAGCGTGGTGGTGCTGTATGTGTCGCTCGGCTTTCGCCAGTTCAGCCACCACTTCACCGACATCCGCGACGCGCTGGAGGCCGGCGATGAAGACGAAGCCCGCCGTCTGCTGGCGCAGTGGCGGCAGATCGATGCCAGTGAGCTGCCGCGGCGCGAGATCATCCGCCATGTGATCGAGTATTCCGTGCTGGCGGCGCACCGCCATGTCTTTGGCGTGCTGGCCTGGTTCTCCATCCTGGCCGCGTTCGGCTTCGGGCCTGCTGGTGCCGTGTTCTACCGTCTGGCCGAGTTTGTGGCGCGCTACTGGCAGCATGTCTCACAGCGCCAGGGCCAGCCCGTCAGCGATGCGGTGCGCACCGCTGCATGCCAGGCCTGGCACGGGGTGGACTGGCTGCCGGCGCGCATCACGGCGCTGGGCTTTGCCATCGTCGGCAGCTTCGAAGACGCCATCGACAGCTGGCGCAGCCATGAAGCCCAGCTCGATGCCAGCAACGACGGCGTCATCCTGGCCGCCACGGCCGGGGCGGTGAACGTGCGCCTGGGGGCGGCGGCCCCCGTGACGGGGCTGGACGAACCGGTGGAGGCACCAATCCTGGTGCGGCCGGAGCCCGAGCTGGCCCACCTGCGCAGCATCGTGGGGCTGGTGTGGCGTTCGGTGGTGATGTGGATGCTGCTGCTGGCGCTGCTCACGCTGGCGCGGCTGTTGGGCTGACAGCCCCGGCATCAGTAGCGTTTCTGCGACAGCTCGGCGAACAGGTCGCTATAGATCTTGTAGCGCGTTGCGCTGATTCCTTGAGGGTTGGCGTCTGATTTCAATGCGGCCATGACGCCGCAGCCCGGCTCGTGCAGGTGCGTGCAGTTGTAGAACTTGCACGCCGGCACCTGCTCACGCAGGTCCGGCATCAGGCTGGCCAGGTGCATCGGTTCGATGTGTTGCAGGCCGAACTCCTGGAAACCCGGTGAATCGATCAGCGCTGTGCGGCGGGCCGTGTCCACCCAATACCAGCTGGTGTGGGTGGTGGTGTGTTTGCCGGAGTTCAGCGCGGTCGAAATCTCGCCCGTCAGGGCCTGGGCGCCCGGCACCAGGTGGTTGATCAGCGTGCTCTTGCCGGCGCCCGAGGGGCCGAGCACCAGCGTGGTCTTGTCCTGCAACTGCGCCTGCAGGGCATCGACGCCGGTGTCGATCCCATCCGCGGTGGGCTTGAGGCTCAGCGGCAGCACGCGGTAGCCCATGCGCCGGTACGGTTCCAGCCGCGCCCAGGCACGCGCAAAAGGTTCGGCCAGGTCGTGCTTGTTAAGCACGACCAGCGGCGTAATGCGTTCGGCCTCGGCCGCGATCAACGCACGTGCCAGTTGGCTTTCGGAAAACTCGGGTTCGGCGGCGATCAGGATCAGCACCTGGTCGAGGTTGGCGGCAAAGCTCTTGGTGCGGATCTCGTCCTGGCGGTAGAACAGGTTGCGCCGCGGTTCGATCTTCTCGATGCTGCCTTCGTCGCCGCTGACCAGCCACAGCACGCGGTCGCCCACCACCGCCTGGTTTTTCTTGCCGCGCGGGTGGCAGATCAGGCGCCGGCCCTCGGGTGTTTCCACCACCACATGGCGGCCATGGCTGGCCACCACCAGCCCGTTGTCGAGTTCCGCCACCTTGTTCACGCGGGCTCCCGCAGGGCGTCGACGGCGGCCGCGCATTCGAAGTCGGCGCGTGTGATGCCACCGGCGTCGTGCGTGCGCCAACACACCGTGCAGCCACCCCAAGCCACCGTCAGTTCGGGGTGGTGGTTGCGCTGCTGCGCCAGCCAGGCGACGGCGTTGGCAAACACCATGGCCTGCTGGAAGTCAGGGAAGGGGTAGCGCTTGGCAATGGCCAGCGTCGCACCATCGCCATGAAGCGACCAGCCGTTCAGTTGCGCCAGCACCGCTACGATTTCTGTAGCAGTCAGCGCCCGATGGGTGGGGGCTGAAGCCGGATTTTGCTTCAAGGTGGAACTCATGCCGCCAGCCGCGCCAACCGCTGGGCCGCCGGCGGGTGCGAGTAGTAGAAGGCCACGTACAGCGGGTCGGGGGTCAGCGTGGCAGCGTTGTCCTCGTACAGCTTGAGCAGGGCGCTGGAGAGGTCGGCACCGTTGGTCTGGGTCCGCGCATAGGCGTCGGCTTCAAACTCATGCCGGCGCGAAAACAGCGCGAGCAGCGGCGCGATGAAGAAGCTGAACACCGGCGACACCAGCACGAACAACAGCAGGGCCAGCGCATCGTTCGGCGCTGCGGCCGGGCCGGTCAGTGTCGGCGCCAGCAGGCTCAGGCTCGGGCTCACACCCAGCCCGGTGTAGAACCAGCCCTGTTGCGCCAGCCAGCCCAGCAGCGCGAAGCCGGCCAGGCTGAGCGCGAACAGGCTGACGATGCGCTTGACGATGTGCTTGTGCTTGAAGTGGCCCAGCTCGTGCGCCAGCACGGCATCGACCTCGCCGGGGCTGAGTTTGGCCAGCAGGGTGTCGAAGAACACCACGCGCTTGGCGGCGCCGAAGCCGGTGAAGTAGGCGTTGGCATGCGCACTGCGGCGGCTGCCGTCCATCACGAACAGGCCTTTGGCCGAGAAGCCGCAGCGCTGCATCAGCGCCGTCACGCGCGTCTTGAGTGTTTCGTCTTCCAGCGGCTGGAACTTGTTGAACAGCGGCGCGATGAAGGTGGGATAGATCAGCAGCAACAGCAGGTTGAAGCCCATCCACACGCCCCAGGCCCACAGCCACCACAGGCTGCCGGTGGCGCCCATGACCCACAGGATGAGGGCGGCAATCGGCAGGCCGATCAAGGCACCGAGCAGGGTGGACTTGAGCAGGTCGCTCAGCCACAGCCGCAGCGTCATCTTGTTGAAACCGAAGCGTTGCTCCAGGCGGAAGGTCTGGTAGAGCGACAGCGGCAGATCAATCAGGCCGCCGATCAGCACGAAGCCGGCAATCAGCGCCAGCTGTTGCCCCATGCCGCCGCCCAGCCAGGCCAGCAGGGCCTGGTTCAGTGCATCCAGGCCGCCCAGCAACGTCCAGCCCAGCAGCACGGCGGCGCCGAGTGCCGTCTCCAGCAGGCCGAAGCGTACCTTGGCCACGGTGTAGTCGGCGGCCTTCTGATGCGCCGCTAGGGTGATGGTGCTTGCGAAGGCTTCAGGCACGGCCGCGCGATGGCGCGCCACGTGGCGGATCTGGCGCGTGGCCAGCCAGAACTTCAGGCCCAAGCCCAGCAGCAGGGCGGTGGCGAAGGCCAGCGTCAGGGCCAGCGAGGGGGAGTATGCACTTGCGGGGGAGTCGACCATGGGCGGGAAGTGTAGGCCATCGGCGACAATCGGGCCCATGGCAGATACGAACACCCCACTCAGCAAATCCGACCTCAACCTGGTCTGGCTCGACTGCGAAATGACCGGCCTCGACCCGGAGGCCGAGCGCATCATCGAAATCGCCGTCATCGTCACCGGCCCCAACCTCGAGCCGCGCGTTGAAGGGCCGGTGCTGGTGATCCACCAGAGCGACGAGGTGCTCAATGCCATGGACGCCTGGAACAAGGGCACGCACGGCAAGAGTGGCCTGATCGACAAGGTGAAGGCCTCCACCACCACGGAAGCCGAGGCCGAGGCGGAATTGATTGCCTTCCTGTCGAAATACGTACCCAAGGGCACGTCGCCCATGTGTGGCAACAGCATCGGCCAGGACCGGCGCTTCCTCGTCAAGTACATGCCCAAGCTGGAAGCCTTCTTCCACTACCGCAACGTGGACGTCAGCACCTTCAAGGAGCTGGCACGCCGTTGGAAGCCCGAGGTCTACAGCAGCTTCAAGAAGGCGCAGAAGCACACTGCGCTGGCCGATGTGCACGAGTCCATTGACGAGCTGGCGCACTACCGGGAGCACTTCCTCAAGCTGGGCTGACACCGCGTTGGCACCGGCGATTAGGTGAAAACCCTGAATCGTGCGATAATTCGCCAGCGCCGCAAAAACGCGGCGCTTTTTCGTGCATCTCCCTTCATACACCGGACATTGAACCCACTCGGTTCGTGAATCGTCCCCGGTGCCGGGTCTCTCCTGGTGCAGGCTTCGTTTGATGGTTGATGTCTTTTAACCATCCGCGAAGCACCCGCAGTTCCTGCGGTTTTCGCATGTGAGTACTTTTCATGACCGACGCATTTGATGCGACGGGCGAGCTGTCGCCTGTCGAAACCCTTATTTCCACCGAGACCGCTGTGGCCGTCGAAACCGAAGCAGCCGAAACGGTGCCCAACGGCTTTGTCGAGCTCGGCTTGGCCGATGAACTGGTGCGTGCCGTGGCCGACCTGGGGTACACCCAGCCCACCGCCGTGCAGCAGCGCGCCATTCCGCTCGCCTTGCCCAGCGACGACCCGGAGCACCACGGCTACAACGACCTGATGGTCTCCAGCCAGACCGGCAGCGGCAAGACCGCGGCTTTTCTGTTGCCGGTGCTGCACACGCTGATCCGCCAGCAGGCCGAGGCCGAAGCCCAGGTGCGCGCCGACTACGAGCGCGCCTGCGCCGAAGCCGCCGCCAAGGGTGAGCCGGCACCCAAGCGCAACAAGCGCAAGGACCCCACCAACCCGCGTAACTTCAAGGTGGCCGTGCCCGGCGCCCTGGTGCTGTGCCCCACGCGTGAACTGGCGCAGCAGGTGGCGCACGACGCCATCGAACTGGTCAAGCACTGCCGCGGCATCCGCATTGCCAACGTGGTGGGCGGCATACCCTACCCGGTGCAGATCGCCAAGCTGCAGAACGCCAACCTGGTGGTGGCCACGCCCGGCCGCCTGCTGGACCTGCAGCGTTCCATGCAGATCAAGCTGGACCAGGTGCAGTTCCTGGTCGTGGACGAGGCTGACCGCATGCTGGACCTCGGTTTTGCCGACGACCTGGCCGAGATCAACCAGCTGACCGCCCAGCGCCGCCAGACCATGATGTTCAGCGCCACCTTTGCGCCGCGCATCCAGCAACTTGCCATGCGCGTCATGCACGATGGCGGCTCCGGCGTGCACAAGGTGCAGGTCGACTCCCCGCAGGAGAAGCACGCCAACATCAAGCAGGTGCTGTTCTGGGCCGACAACGCCCAGCACAAACGCCAGCTGCTGGACCACTGGCTGCGCGATGCCTCGATCGACCAGGCCATCGTCTTCGCCAGCACGCAGGTGGAGTGCGACGGGCTGGCCACCGACCTGCAGCAGGACGGCTTTTCTGCCGTGGCGCTGCACGGTGCGCTGAGCCAGGGCCTGCGCAACCGCCGTCTGATGGCGTTGCGCAACGGCCAGGTTCAGATCCTCGTGGCGACCGACGTCGCCGCACGCGGCATCGACGTGCCCACCATCACCCACGTCTTCAACTTCGGCCTGCCGATGAAGGCCGAGGACTACACGCACCGCATTGGCCGTACCGGCCGCGCGGGTCGTGACGGCTTGGCCGTGACCTTTGCCGAGTTCCGCGACCGTCGCAAGATCTTCGACATCGAGGCCTACAGCAAGCAGCCCTTCAAGGCCGAGACCATTCCCGGCATGGAGCCCAAGCAGCGCATGCCCGACGCCCGTTCGGAGCGCTCCAACTTTGGTGGCCGTAACAGCCGCGGCGGCGAGCGCGACACCTTCTCGCGCGACCGCAAGTTCGGCAACGGCAACCGTTCCGGCTTCGGTGGCAACCGCGGTGGCTTCGGGGGCGATCGCGCCGGCTTCGCGCCGCGCGACGAGCGTGGCGGTGACCGCCGGGGCTTCGGCGCCGAGCGCCCGGCGGCGGGCGGTTTTGGCGGTGGCTTTGCCCCGCGCGAGGAGCGCGGTGGTGAGCGTCGCGAAGGTTTCAGCTACGAGCGCAAGGGCGGCTTCAACGACCGCTTTGCCGGCGATGGCCGCCGTGACGGTGGCGCGCCGCGGGGCGACTTCGCACCGCGCAAGCCGGCCTTTGCCAAGCCTGCCAACCCGGGCGGCAAGGTGTTCGTGCCGCGCGACGCCAAGAAGCGCGCGCCGCGCCCGGCACGCTGATGCCGAGCGGCCGATCGCCTGGCGATCGGCTGGAAACAAAAAAAGCCCGCCGACGCGAGTCAGGCGGGCTTTTTTTCGGGGGCGGTTTCACTGCAGGCGCATGCCGCCTTCCTTGCCGGTCACCAGGCGTTTGCCCGGGGGCAGTATGAGGTAGGCCGCTGCATCGTTCGGCGCCAGTCCATAGGCCAGCGTGGCCGGTCCTTGGGCGCCGCGACCGCTGGCGTGGCCGCGCGTTTCGCTGAGGGCTACGAAATCAAGCCGGACCTCGCTGCCGTCGCTGCACTGCAGGTTGATGGTGCCGGCGCGGCTGGCGGTGTAGCGCAGGCCACCCATGCAGGACATGCCGGCGTCGGCCTGCAGGCGCACGGTGCCCTTGCGGTCGAAGAAGAATTCCACTTCGCCGCGCAGCAGCGTTTCATTCACTACCGCCAGTGCGGGCGCGGTGGACGACAGCGCCTTCTGGCTCAGGTCGCTGATCTTGGCGCAGCCGGCCAATGACAGCGCCAGCAGGAGGGCAGGGGTGATGACCTTCATGGTGGGAATGATAGAGCGGCACTGGCGATGCAATGGCACGAATTTCCGGGTGTTTGACGGTCTGTTGTGCGCGCTGACGCGGCGTGCCAGCGCAAATGGGCCGGCGTCGGCCTTCGAAATCTCCGTAAGATGCCCGGCATGAGAGTACGGTTGTATGCAGCGAAGTGGATCTGGGCCGGTGCCTGTGCCCTGGTCGTGCTGGCCGGGGTGGCAGCGACCAACCTGGACCGCCTGCAGCAACTGGCGCTGAGCCGCTATGGCGCGGACGTGGCGCACCGAGTGGGCGAGTGGCGCACCATGGTGCTGCCGCCGCAGGGCGCGAGCGACCAGGATAAGCTCGAACGCGTCAACCGCTACTTCAACCAGCGCATCCGCTGGGTCGACGACCGGGAGTTGTGGCAGCAGGAAGACTACTGGGCCTCGCTGCTGGAAACCCTGGCGAAGGGCGCGGGCGACTGCGAGGACTTTGCCATTGCCAAGTACGTGAGCTTGCTGCTGGCGGGCGTGCCGGAGGCCAGGCTTCGCCTGACCTACGTGCGCATGCAGCGGCCCGAGCGCGGTGAGCCGGAGGCGCACATGATCCTGGCCTACTACGCCGATCCGTTGGCCGAGCCATTGATCCTGGACAACTACGACGGCGACATCAAGCCTGCCTCGCGCCGGCCCGACCTGACGCCGGTGTACGCCTTCAACGCTTCGCAACTCTGGTTCCGCGGCCCCAGCCCGTCCAGTTCGGACCCCACGACCCGCATCTCGCGCTGGCGCGATGTGCTGGCGCGCATGCAGGCGGAACACACGCTATAGAACACTCGGGAGCAGCACCATGTCACTGGTCAAACGTCTGTGGGTCGCCGTCGGCCTGATCATCCTGGCCGCGGTTCTGACGGCAGGCATCATCAACATCCACTCGGCCCAGCACTATCTGGAGAACGAGCTCAAGGTCAAGAACCTCGACACCGCCACCGCGCTGGCTCTCACGCTCTCGCAGAGCGCCGGCGATCCGGTCAAGGTCGAACTGCTGCTGAGTTCCCAGTTCGACCTGGGGCATTACCAGCACATTGACTATTTCGGGCCCGATGGCCGGCTGCTCGCGCAGCGCGAACGCACGACGCAGCCGTCGACTGTGCCGAGCTGGTTCATGCGCCTGTTCCCGATCGCACCGGAGCCCGGCAACGCCGTGATCCAGAGCGGCTGGCAGCAACTGGGCAGCATTCAGCTGCGCAGCGATCCGTCGTTCGCCTACGACTCGCTTTGGCGTTCTGCCTTGGAGTTGGCGCAGCTGTTTGTCCTGGGCGGCATCGTGCTCGGCGTGCTGGGCGTGCTGGCCATCCGGCGCGTGCTGCGGCCGCTGGACCATGTGGTGGAGCAGGCCGAGGCGCTGGCCGAGCGGCGTTACCTGGAGGTCACGCCGCCGCACACGCTGGAGTTCCGGCGCATCATCGAAGCCATGAACCGGCTGTCGCAGAAGACCAAGCGCATGCTGGACGACGAAGCGGCCCGCCTGGACCGGCTCAAGACGGAACACGAGATCGATGCGGGCAGCGGCTTCATGGTGCGGGAGGTGTTCTGCCGCAACGCCGCGGCCGAGATCGCGCGTGAAGACACTGAACTCCAAGGCGTGCTGGTGGTGGTGCGCATCGCCAACCTGCAGGAGCTCAACCGCGAGATCGGCCGCCTGCAGACCGACCGCCTGATCCGCCTGGTGGCCGGGCAGATCCGAGCGATGCTGAGCGCGTATCGGGGTGTGTACTTCGGACGGCTGAACGCCTCCGACTTCGGCCTGCTGCTGCCGGGGCTGGAGGCGGCCGCGGCGGTGTTGCCGGGCCTGCATGCTGCGATCCTGCAGGCCGAGCACGCGCCCTTGCTGCGCCTGTGCTACGGGTCGACGCGTTATGGGGTCGGCAGCAGCCTGTCCGATCTCTTGTCAGCCTGCGACCAGAGCTTGACGCCAGCCGGCACCGAGGCGGTCGTGCTGCCGACGGACGCCGCGCCGCTGTCCCTGCGTTCTACACGTGAGTGGGGTGAGATCCTGCACACTGCCTTGCGCCGGCGCGAGTTTCAGCTCACGCTGCAGCCGGTGCATGACCGTCGGGGCCGGGCCTTGTGTGCCGACGCCGTGGCGCGCATCCATTCGACGGTATGCGCCGAAGTGCTGGTGGCTGGCGCTTTCTTGCCGCAGGCGCGACGTTTCGGCCTGGTGGGGCAGGTGGATGTCGAGATTCTGGCGCTGGCCCTGGCCGAGGCCGAACGCAGCAGCCAGGTCATCTGCATTGACCTGGGCTACGAGTCAGTGTGCGACATGGCGCTGACGGACCGCATCCTGGAACTGCTGGCGCAGCACAAGCTGCAGGCGGCACGGGTGCAGTTCGAAGTCGACGAGAGCGTGGCCTTTGAACACCTGCCGTCCTTCGCCCGTTTTTGCGAGCGCCTGCGGCCGCTGGGTTGCCGGGTCGGCATCGAGGGGCTCGATCATCACGTCGGCCACCTGGGGCGGCTGCACGGGTTGGGGCTGCACAGCGTCAAGCTCAGCCGTGCGGTGGTGCAAGGCGCGCTGCAGGATGCCGCGGCCCAGACGCTGTTGCGCGGCCTGTGCAGCATCGGCCATGCCATGGGCTTGCAGGTCATTGCCGATGGCGTGCCGCGCGCCGAGGATGCGACGCTGCTGTTCGAACTGGGGTTTGACGGCGTGAACGCGATGCCCGCTGCCTGAAGGGCTGCAGCGCTTCGTTGTCAGGCCTGGCCGGGCCGAGGTGGTCAGCGAAGGCAGGCTACGAAGGCAGGGTTGGCGCTGGTCGGCTTGCCGTAGCACAGCGGGGCGCCATGCCGGTCCTGTACCGCGCCGCCGGCCGCTTCCAGCACCGCCTGACCCGCCGCCGTATCCCATTCGCAGGTCGGGCCCAGCCGAGGGTAGAGGTCGGCGCTGCCTTCGGCCATCCGGCAGAACTTCAACGAGCTGCCGGCCTGCACAAGTTCGTGCGGCCCGAGTTGCTGCAGGTAGGCTCGGGTCTCCTCGTTCAGGTGGCTCTTGCTGGCCAGCACGCGCACGGGGCGGCCGGCGCGCTGCTGTGCCGTGGCCACGTGGATCGGCTCCACCTTGCCGCCCGCGTCCCGCCAAGCGTCTTGGCCCGCGCTGCCCCAGTAGCTTTGTCCCAGTGCGGGCGCCACCACCACGCCCAGCACGGGGCGGCCGTCTTCGATGAGGGCGATGTTCACGGTGAACTCGCCGTTGCGCGCGACAAACTCCTTGGTGCCGTCCAGCGGGTCAACCAGCCAGAAGCGCCCTGTGGGCTTGCGGAACACCTCAGAAGCGCTGTCTTCTTCAGACACCACCGGGACGTCGGGCGTCAATTGCGCCAGCCCCCGAGCAATCACCCGGTGCGCCGCCAGGTCGGCCTGGGTGAGCGGACTGCCATCGGCCTTGTAGCTCACCTCGCCGGCCGCGCCCGACAGGGTGTTGTAGATGGCCATGATGGCCTGCCCGGCGTCCTGGGCGATGCGCAAAACCTGCGGCAACAGGTCGTCAAGTTGCAGGGAAGGGGGCGTGGAAGCTTGCATGGCGTGTGAGCTGCGTGATGTCCGCATCATGCGCCATCCGCCCAACCCTGGCTAGCCTGCCGCCGGGCCGCCGCGTCTTGCTCAGGTCCGACTGGTGCTGCCGGTGTATTCGTGCGCCCGCAGTTGCGTCAGCGTCACGTAGTCGAGCGCGCGCTCATGCGTACTGTCCAGCACCACCGGCGGCGCGACGCCGGCCTCCAGGGCTTCTTTCCAGCGCAGCGCGCACAGGCACCAGCGGTCACCGGGCTTGAGGCCGCGGAAGCGATGCTCCGGGCGTGGCGTCACCAGGTCATTGCCGCGAGTCAACGAGAACTCCAGGAAGGCCTGGGTGACGCGCGCGCAGATCACGTGCGAGCCGGCATCTTGGGCGTCGGTGTGGCAGCAGCCGTCGCGGAGGTAACCGGTCAGCGGGTCATAGGAGCAGGGCACCAGCGGCGCGCCCAGAACGTTGTTCGCTTTCATCGGGTCAGGCTCGGGAGGAAATGGCGCTGAGCTTAGCCAAATTGCACAGCCTGGCGAGTCCTGGGGTTTTGCGGCGGCGTGTCAGACGGGCGTGACAGCGACGGCTGTCATTTCTGACCGCCGATTTCGCCGCGCCGGATGGCCGCGGCACGCGCCTGTACCGCCGCGCGCTCGGGTGCGTCCAGCCTGGCCAGGTTCTTCGCCTGCAGCGCGGTGCGCGGGTTGGCCACCAGCAGCGCCTCGTGGCGCAGCAGGAAATCCCAGTACAGGGTGGTGATCGGGCAGGCGCGCTCGCCGGTGCGCTGCGCCGGGTCGTAGCGGCAGCCGTGGCACAGCGGACTCATGCGCTCGATGTACTTGCCGCTGGCAACATACGGTTTGCTGGCCAGCAGGCCGCCGTCGGCGTACTGGCTCATGCCCAGGGTGTTGGGCAACTCGACCCATTCCACCGCATCCACATAGACGCCCAGGTACCAGGCATGCACCTGTTTGGGCTCGACGCCCAGCAGCAGGGCAAACAGGCCCGTGACCATGAGGCGCTGGATGTGGTGCGCGTAACCATGCTGCAGCGTCTGCGTGATGGCATCGCGCAGGCAGGCCAGGTCGGTGCGGCCGTCCCAGTACCAGGCAGGCAGGTCGGCGCGCGCACCGAGGGCGTTGTGTTCGAGGTAGCGCGGCATCTGGGTCCAGTACACGCCGCGCACGTACTCGCGCCAGCCCAGCACCTGGCGGATGAAACCTTCGGCGCTGGCCAGCGGCACCTGGCCGGCACGCCAGGCCGCTTCGGCCCCCGCGACCACCTCGCGCGGGTGGAGCAGCTTGAGGTTGAGCGCGGCGGCCAGCTGCGCGTGGTAGAGCCAGGGCTCACCGGGCCAGATGGCGTCCTGCCAGGGGCCGAAGTGCGGCAGGCGTTCGGTGATGAAGGCATCCAGCGCCTGCAAGGCTTGTTCGCGCGTGACGGGCCAGGCAAAGTGGTCGAGTGAGCCCGGATGGTCGGCAAAGCGTGTGCGTACCAACGCGATCACCTCACGTGTGATGGCGTCGGGCTCAAAATGCGGCGGCTGCGGCAGCCAGCCCGGGCCATCCGGGCCGAAGGCCTGGCGGTTCTCCGCGTCGTAGTTCCATTGGCCGCCGGCGGGAGCCTCGCCCTCCATCAGCACCCCATGGCGGCGGCGCTGCTCGCGGTAGAAATACTCCATGCGCAGCGTCTTGCGGCCGCGCGCGTGGGCGGCGAACTCACGCACCGTGGTGTAGAAGTGGCGGTCCTCGCGGATATCCAATGGCAGGCCGGCGGCCTGCGCGGTGGCTTGCAGCGCCTGCAACACGCGCCAGTCGCCTGGCGCGGTAAGCACCAACTCGCGTGGACACAGTGCGGTGAGGTCATGCGCGAGCTGGTCCGCCAGGCTGCCGTGGTTGCCGGCGTCGTCCAGCCGCACGTAATGCAGCGGCCGCCCTGCCGCGCGCAGGGCCATAGCGAAATGGCGCATGGCGCTCAGGAACAGGGCGATGCGAGCCTGACTGCTGCGGATGTGGGTGGATTCCTCAGCCACTTCGGCCATCCAGACCCGGTCCTGCCGCGGATCGAAGCCGTCGAAGGCGGCCGCCTGCAGGTCGAGCTGGTCGCCCAGCACCAGCACCAGGCGCCGCAGCGCGCTCATGCGCTGCCCTTCGCGCGTCGGCAGGCGTCGGAGCAGTATTTCACCTGCTCCCAGTTCTTCTCCCACTTCTTGCGCCAGCTCATCGGCCGGCCGCAGGCGCTGCAGGGCTTGCTGGGCAGGCACTGCTTGTTGCCTTTGTGTCCTTCAGGGCGTGCCATGGTCGGAAGGGGGTGGTCAGGGACGGTCAGGCGGCGGAAAAAAACAAAGGCCTTGGGAACTCAAGGCCTTGGTGATGATGTGGTGGTGGAGTATAGCACTATCGCGCACCACCATCCCACGGAAAACAGCGTGACCAGCGCGGGAGCGAGGGACAAAGAGGACTCACTCCCCCCGTTTCACAAGTCTGCTCTGCTACTCGCACTTCCCCACCACATTTCCGCGATCGACTGCGAACGTGGCTACCCGCCAGATCAGGGCACCCGCACTGGTCGCGCGACTCGTGGCCGTCGCGCTTGGCTGGCAGTCTGCAGGTTGGCGGAACGAGAAAGGATCCGGAGTATTGCCTGGTCATGGTGGAACGCACGGAAGGCGTCGGCCACCGAGGTGTCGATGAACTTGGCCGTCGTCTGGCCATCTGCCGGAGCCGACACGACACCGTCTGGGATGTCTCTGGACCAACCCCTGGCAGCCCGAAATCCGCTCACCATGTGGGAAGGTAATCCCCCCCAAAAGCATCGGTTTGAGAAGTCGATTCAAGCGGCCATGGCCAGCCGCTGCTTTGGGGTGATGCCGCCCAAGGCCATGTTTGGGCGCTCGTGGTTGTACATCCACATCCAGTTCGTAGCGTACAGCCGAACCTCTTCAAGGTCGCTCCAATGGTATTGCGACAACCATTCGTAGCGCACCGTGCGGTTAAACCGCTCCACATAGGCATTCTGCTGTGGCTTGCCCGGTTGGATGTATTCGAACCGGATGCCCCACTCCCGGGCCCATTGCCGCACGGTTTCGCTGATGTTCTCGGGACCGTTGTCGCATCTGATCACTTCTGGTTTGCCCCGCCAGCCA